>PVMK01120845.1_pt1 | contig 21996 bp, 22 predicted proteins | sample 1853481 | NCBI WGS metagenome assembly PVMK01 (sample SAMN08533507, study PRJNA380276) | Marine sediment metagenome, whole genome shotgun sequencing project.
ACCAGCCAGCCTAAGCGTGTGCACCTTATTGGATAAAGTTGAGCGCCGGGAAGTGGATGTGCCCATCGCTTATACTGGTTTTGAAATTCCTAATGAATTTGTCTTTGGTTATGGTTTAGATTTGGATGAATACTACCGGGGCTTACCCTTTATTGGAATAGTCAATACGGAGAAATTCAATCCACCAGATTAAGGATGATGATGGGTCCCGTCGAGCAGAATCCTGTTTCCCCGGAGGATGATCTTGCCCCTTATGCTGGCCGCTGGATCGCTCGCATAGGTCAGCAAGTCGTTGGTCAAGGTGGTACACCGCAGCAAGCTTTGCAAGCGGCAAAGGCCACTCGCTATAAAGAGAAACCCAAAATTTTTTTCGTGTCAAGTACACCTTTTTGTTTTCCTCCCATACTTGATCGCATTTGTGCCGTGCTACCAGAAAATGTTACTGTTTTTCTGGTGGGAGGCGCTTTGCGCGATACATTATTACAACGCCCCAATCGCGATTTAGATTTTGCGCTTGCTGAGGATGCTTTGCCTATCGCCCGCCGCGTGGCTGATCAATTAGGTGCTGTTTATTACCCCCTCGATAAAGTCCGCAGAACCGCACGGCTGATTTATACTGATGAGAAAGATGAGCGTAAGATCTTGGATTTTGCAACATTCCGTGGTCATGATTTAGAGAGCGATTTGCGAGGTCGTGATTTTACTATCAACGCGCTTGCTGTAGATATTCGCCAACCTCAAGCATTGCTTGACCCACTTGGCGGTGCTGCCGATTTGCGCGCCAAGAAGTTGCGGGCTTGCTCTCCAAGCACCTTTGAGGATGATCCGGTGCGTATCCTGCGTGCCATTCGCACTGCGGCAAGCCTTAAATTCCACATTATGCCAGAGACGCGCGCGCTAATGCATCTCGCTATAGATAAACTGGCAAAGGTATCGCCTGAGCGTTTGCGAGATGAATTATTTGCGATCTTTGCTGGTCCACGTGTGGCGACATCCATGCGGGCCTTAGCCATGCTGGGTGCGTTGGAGCATGTATTGCCAGAATTGCTCACACTGAATGATCTGCCACAATCTTATCCTCACACTAAAGATGTCTGGGGACACACACTAGATACATTGGACCATCTTGAAAGTTTACTTTCTGTATTAGGGAAAAAACATGAATCGGAAGCCTCTGCGAGCTTGCGATTGGGATTGGCATCAATGCATTTGGGGCGATATAGAAAATCATTGCGAAATTATTTAAAAACATGCTTAGTGCCTGAAACTACTTTGCGCGCGCTATTATTCTTCGCTTCGCTTTATCACGATATTGGCAAACCGCAAAGTCATCGTTATGAAGATGAAAATGGACGCGTGCATTTTCAAGACCACGCTGCGCTTGGCGCAAAAATTATCGTTCACCGCGGGAGTAGGCTGCACCTAAGCAATGTGGAGCTACGCTGGCTGGAAACAGTTGTGCACCAGCACATGCAACCATCATTGTTGGCCCGGAAGGCAGATTTGCCAGATGCGAGATTGATTTACCGTTTTTTTCGCGCTGCAGCCGCTGAAGGCATCGCAATATCTTTATTGTCCCTGGCCGATTTACTGGGAACGTACGGTGTCACGCTTTCTCAAGAGCGTTGGAATGCGCAAATTGATGTTGTTCGCATATTATTGGAGGCGTGGTGGGAGCGTCATGAAGAACTTGTTGACCCCCCAGCATTGCTATCCGGTCATGATTTGATGGCAGCATTTGCCTTAACGCCAAGTCGGTTGGTCGGCGAGTTGCTAGAATCTGTACGTGAAGCGCAAGCCGTTGGCGAGATTCAAACGCAAGAAGAGGGTTTGGCTTTTGTCGCAGCAAAATTAGCTTAAATACTAAAACGCAGTAAAAGCTTACTGCGTTTAATAAAATGGACAAGGGGTTAATTTTATGGGTAAAGTTCTATTAGCAAAGGTTCATAAAAACATTGACATTCACCCGAACAACCTTCTAAAGGCAACGCTGGTGCTTCATTTTTTTCATATGTGCCTTCATAAGCTGCGCAAACAGGACATGCTTTATCGGGAACAACGAGGCGAATATTTTGCACACGCACATTCTCTTGGAAATTTTTTAAAGCGATAACCGATGTTGCGTATAGGCGTAGATCGGCGTTACAAGCGATACAATACGTTTGGATATTTGGTGATTGAGCGTTACATTGGGCACAGGTTTGCACGAGTTGTCTCCTCGGTCTCCGGACAGAAATATTGATATCAAGGATAGTGTAAATATGCTCAATTGTACATCAAAAATTTATCCTGTACATAATGACTATGCCAAATCCTGCACTGCATTCCTGGGTGGTCTGCGTTTTATTGCACGTGGAAGTCTCTTTTCTCCATGGTGAGAGAAAGCATTAATCACGTGCTTCTTGGACTATTAGAGAGATAATCTACGTGGTGAGATCGTCGGGCTAAAGCTCTTAATCGGGATTTAAGCAAGGTTAGTGAAATGGGTTTGAGCAAATACTCATCTGCACCCCAGTCAAGAACTTTTTCTATGATGCCTGGTTTGATGATGTTGGACAACACCAGAATTGGTGCTTGGCTTAGATTTCTGATACAAACATAATCTAACGTTTTATCCGGGGTTGAGGTGTTAATAATAATCACACCAGGTTCAATGTATGCCGCATATGCTAGAAATTCTGACTCACTAGAAAAATTGTGAATGACAAATTCCTTTGGCGGCAAATTGTTAATCGTTTCTGATGGTGAAGATTGCTCATTTATGATTGATACATGGATAGTCACATAATCCTCCGAACGCGTGATTGTATTATGCCTTAGATGTTGATATTTGTACCTTGCAAACACTTTACAGCGCCCAAGACAGGTAATATTTGGATCATGATTCCATTTCTCATATCATAATTAAAATATTATCTATATTAATTTACTGAGCTGAATCTCGGTTGACTTTAGCATTTATCTAGAGAATTTAATTTACTTGCAACTTGGATAAAGAAAGGATATGATAAGGATTATGACAAAAGCAATATCTTGTCCTCAATGTCGTCAACCGATTGATATTCAATTGCGTGCTTGTGAGCATTGTGGTGTTGATCTAGCTTTAGCGGCATTATTAGCGGAATATACTCTTACAGTAGGTTCTCGAGAGAATAGAGATTTGTCAACCTTACAATTATCTCCTGAAGTACTTGTGCCCAAGCTGGGGAATTATTTTATTGAGAAAGGCATTTTAACCGAGGAAGAATTATCAAATGCACTTGCCTATCAAAAAAAACAAGATGCAATTGGGCAACCCCGTTTGATTGGTCAGACTTTGGTGGATTTAGAATTGATCAATCACGAGACCTTGGATTTGGCGGTTACGGAGCAAATCCTGCGCTTGCAATCGGCGCTTCAACATGCAAATGAACAGTTAGAAACGCGTGTAGAAATGCGTACTCGAGAATTAGAACAGGCCTTGACACGGTTAGCTGAATTAAATCAATTAAAGTCGAATTTCATTGCAAATGTCTCGCATGAATTGCGCACACCGTTAACCCATATTCGCGGCTATTTATCACTATTAGACGATGAAGCTTTGGGCGCGATTACGCCGCAGCAAGCTGAAGCGCTTGGCGTTATGAAGAAATCGGAAGCGCGCTTATCAATGCTGATCGAAGACCTAATTCAATTTTCGACCTTTGCACCTGGTGGGGTTGACCTAGGTTTAGAAGCCGTAAATCTGATTGATTTATTCAATGGGGTAACGCTTATCGCAATTGAAAAAAGCAATAATAAAGGAATTATTTGGGATACTAGTATTCCGCCAAGCTTACCGCCTGTAGAAGCTGATGCAAAAAAACTCCAATGGGCGTTACTGCACCTAATAGATAATGCTATCAAGTTCACGCCAAAGGGGGGGCGCGTGCTATTAGGTGCACGTATTGCAGATCACAAAATTGATGTTTTTGTTGCAGATACGGGAATAGGTATAGATTTAGAGAAAATTGACGAGATTTTTGAACCTTTTCATCAATTAGACGGTTCATCCACTCGCGAATATGGTGGCGTAGGATTGGGGCTATCGGTGGTAAGAAAAGTGATTGAAGCGCACAACTCAGACATTACCATACGTTCTAAGATGGACGAAGGATCATGCGTTGAGTTTTCTTTAGCCATTGTTGATGATTAGAATCCTTGCGGATCTCTTTTATAAAAAGTTCTATTTGATCTGTTCATTATGTATGCTTAAGGGGCTTATATGCCAGAACGCAAAACAATAATAGATAATTTATCTATTGAAGCGTACAAAGCTCTATATGAAATTATCCGAGTTATTTTACGGATGCCCAAAACGGTTTCTGCCTTGCAAGAAATTGTTCAAATTGCTCGCCCCGTATTTATTTTTGACAATATAGTTCTCTATGAGCTGAAAACAGATCACACCCTGGAGCCAACCTATGCTCGTTCCGTAGGCCGCGGTCGATCGATTGAAGCAGATATGGGGTGGGGAGAGTCCGTTGCCAGGGAAATCACCCAAACTGGGAAGATTGTTGAAAAAAAGCACATAACAAACAATGCAATAGACGACCGCCTTAATCAGCAATACCACCTGGGATTTCCTATCATGAAAGATCAGGAATTGGGCGGAGCACTAGTTTTTATTCGCTTTGGGGGACCGCCGTATTTATCAGAACAAATTCAATTGGCAGGCCTTATTGTTGAACAGGTTGAACAACTTTTGGAGCGCAGGTATTTAATGGAGCGAGTTGCATCACTGGAAGCAGAACGCCGGCTTGAACGACTGCAGGAAGATTTTGTGGCTGCTGTATCCCATGACCTCCGAACACCTTTGGGTTTTATTAAAGGCTATGTCACCACATTGTTGCGTGAAGATGCTCAATGGGATTCATCAACACAGATTGAATTTTTATCCATTATTGATGATGAAACTGATCGTTTGACCGAATTGATTGATAATTTGTTGGATTCATCACGCCTGCAAGCCGGCATACTTCCTATTGACCCTCAGCCCGTACAGCTGCATGCCCTTTTGCGAGACTTTGTGCAGCGTGTAAGCAGCGGAAACTATAATCTAACGTTCAACACCGAGATTGACCCTACTCCGCATAATTTTCGCTTAGATGCCGGGCGTATAATTCAGGTATTAGAGAACTTGGTTGTTAATGCAGCAAAATATGCGCCTGAATCTAGGGTAACTCTCAGCCTAACCTGGGATGAAGATCAAGCGCACATTATCTTGCAAGATACCGGTCCAGGGGTTGCGCCAGAGCAAATCAAGGATATATTCAAGCGATTTTACCGGGTTCAGCCCACAAATGGCAAAGTAAGAGGAACAGGATTGGGATTATATATTTGTAGACAAATCATAACGGCACATCATGGAAAAATCTTTGCAGAGTCGGAACTAGGGCAGGGGTTAACAATTCATATTCATTTGCCTTGTAGTGATTCTTTTAACGAGGCGACAAAACAGGGTCAGGAGGTTTCTATATGAGCGCACGAATATTGATAGTTGATGACGAACCTCGTAGTATTCGGTTGATGGAGGCCAATTTGGTTAACGCCGATTATGATGTGTTAACAGGAATTAATGGACAAGAAGCTGTTGACATTGTTATCGAAGAGCGCCCCGATTTGGTGTTGCTTGACGTTATGATGCCTGTCTTAGATGGGATTGAAGCTTGCGATCGTATACGAAAATTTTCTAATGTGCCAATTATTATGGTAACTGCGTTAGGTGACGAGCGCGATCGAATCCGAGGCTTAGATGTGGGTGCCAATGACTATATCGTGAAGCCTTATTCTGCCATCGAGTTATTGGCTCGTGTGCGAGCTGTCTTACGTCGAGCACAAATAATAAGCAGCGCTATTCAACAGACTGCCTTTCGACATGGTAATTTAAGAGTCGAATTTGCCCGCGCTGAGGTTTTTCAAGGCAATCATGAAGTTCTGCTCTCCGCGACAGAATATCGTTTATTGCTGCAATTTGTACATAATATAGGCCGTGTAATGACTTCCGAAGATTTGCTGGAAAATGTATGGGGAGAAAGTTATCGTGAAGATAAAGAAATTTTGTGGGTTAGTATATCTCGACTGCGGCAAAAACTAGAAGACGACCCTAAAAATCCGCGCTATATTGTGACCCGCTCTGGTCTGGGGTACACTATGCCTGATCCAAGTAAATCATAGAAACGAGTAATCTGCCTCAGAATAGAGCTGCAATATCAGTCAGGAGTAAGATCTATGCCAAAACATTTTGACCATAAGGGAAAATATTTTACTGATAAAGTCACCAAAGAAATCATCACCGCGACCATTCAAACACTAACGGTGCGCATTTCAGGTGAGATTCATGTGCGAATTCAACAGCGGATAAAGGATGAATTAAATAGGGAAGAACAGTTCATCGCTGTAACGAATGCTATTGTGTCCAATACACGCGGCGAGGTTGTTTATCGATCGAAGTTTTTAACGGTCAATCGAGATCATATCGTATGGTTAAGTCCAAGTATAGAAAGTGAATATCAACCTGATGAAGAGTTGAGTTGAACTTATGTCAAATGGCGAAATACAACCCGCACGTGCTAATAATATAGATCTTGAAAAAGTAAAGGCTTACTTTATTCAAACCCTGACACAGGAACTCGATGCGCTGCAAATTCCTGAGCCTAAGCGCCGTTCAGAAGCGAAGCTGCTCCTGGATGATATTTATAAAAACACAAAACTTAGCCTGGCCGAAAGTTTGCGTCAACAATTATTCCGAGATGTTATCGACAATTTGTTTGGATTTGGACCAATTCAACCTCTGCTGGATGATGAAAGTATATCCGAAGTGATGGTCAATGGCCCAGAAGATGTTTATATTGAGCGAGCGGGAAAGCTGATCAAAACCAATGTTTCGTTTGATAACGATGAGCATATTATCAAAATCATCGAACGTATCATTTTCCCGCTTGGGCGGCGGATCGATGCTGAAAAACCTACAGTAGATGCCAGACTTCCTGATGGCTCGCGTGTCAATGCCGTTATCCCTCCGGTTGCTATTGATGGTCCCTCAATTACGATACGAAAGTTTACTAAAGATAAGTTAACTGTTGCTCAATTGATTGAATTTGACTCAATAACCGCAAAAATGACAGAATTTTTAAAAGCATGCGTGGCCGCGCATCTAAATATTATTGTATCTGGCGGCACAGGATCTGGCAAAACAACGCTGCTTAATGTGCTCTCAGGATTTATTCCTGAGACTGAACGTATTGTGACCATTGAAGATGTAGCAGAACTTCAGCTGCACCAAGATCATGTTGTCCGCCTGGAGACAAAGCCAGCTAATAGTGACGGCTTGGGTAGCGTTTCAGTCCGCGATCTTGTGCGCAACTCCCTGCGAATGCGACCCGACAGAATAATTGTTGGAGAGGTACGTGGAGGTGAGGCCCTTGATATGCTTCAAGCGATGAACACAGGACATGATGGCTCATTGACAACCTTGCACGCCAACACCCCTAGGGACGCGCTTTCACGTTTGGAAACGATGTCCATGATGTCGGGTCTTGATATCCCGATAAATATTATTCGCGAGCAAATTTCTTCTGCTATCGATGTTATAGTGCAGCAAACTCGTCTTGATGATGGCTCGCGTAAAGTGACCCAAATCAGTGAAGTTGCTGGCATGGAGGGACAAACCATTGTGATGACTGATGTTTTTAAATTCGAGCAAACTGGCGTTGATGATTCGGGCAAGATCATAGGTGATTTAAAACCCACGGGTATACGACCTCTCTTTGGCACCCGGCTAGAAAAAGCCGGATTCAAGCTTGGCCCAGAGGTATTTGGCGTAGTTATGACTCGCGATGAGCATAAGCGTCTATCATCTCGCCGACGAAGGTAGCCCTTTCATACGTGCTATAATGCTGGCACTTTAGTTTATAGTCGGGAAATTTATAAATCTGTGAATATCGATAGATTGAGCGGCTCGGAGAAAACAATTTATGACGAGTACACTTGCACAGAAAATCAGGGCAAAGAAATTAGGTGCGCTGTTACGGGATGCTCGCAAGGCGGCTGGAAAGAGTTTGCAAGAGTGCGCAACAGTTATTGGTGTATCAAATCGTCGTATAGGTTCTTTCGAACGCGGCGATTCATCACCTTCTTTGCCGGAATTAGAAGGACTGGCATTCTTCATGGAAGTCCCCTTGGCACATTTTTGGGGCGACTCTTCGCGGTTGAGTGCAGACCAAGAACGACTAGAAAAATTAAACCTTAACGAGACAATCCCTGTTCGGCAGCGAATTATTGGGGCAAATCTGCGCCAAGCGCGACTGAATGCGGAAATGACAATGAAGGAGCTAGGTGCAGAAATGGGAATATCCGCAACTATGTTAGGTATATTTGAACGCGGAGAGCGTGCAATCCCACTCCCTGCCTTAGAAACCGCAGTTCGTGCTCTTGATGTTCCTTTGCGTGAATATCACGATCAAACAGGAATGGTGGGGCAGTGGTTTCAACAGCAACAAGCAGTAAACCAGTTTATGGAACTTTCCCCCGAGTTGCAATCATTTGTTGCTAAACCAGTCAACATCGCTTACCTAGAACTAGCAATGCGGTTAAGTGGTATGTCGGTTGATAAATTGCGCGCGGTAGCAGAGGGACTTCTAGATATCACCATCTAAATTAAAAACACTATGGCATCAGATCAAAACTTCAAGATTTTAAATCCGCAACAATTAGAATCCGAAGGTAAAAACTATTATCATAATAAAGAGTATCAAGCCGCGGCAAAAACTTTCATAGAAGCTGCCAAAGGTTATGCCGCGACAGGTGATGTATTAAAAGCGGCTGAAATGGCAAATAATCAAAGTGTTGCATGGCTGCAAGCCAAAAAACCTCAGCTGGCGTGGGATGTTGTTACTGATACGGTGGAAATTTTTGAAAAGACTGGCGACGAAAACCGCCAGGCAATGGCTTTAGGAAATCGCGCAGCTGCATCCGAAGCCCTCAAACAATTTGAAACGGCTATTACCGATTATGAAGCAGCGGCCAATATTTTTGAAAAACTGGGGGAAAACGATTTGCGGCTTAATACGATGCAAGCCTTATCGGCTTTGCAACTGCGTAGGGGGAATTCTTTAGAAGCAATAAGTGCCATGCAGGCTGGTGTAAAAAATGTTAAAGGTTTAAGTCTGCGACAGAAATTATTAAAGAGTTTGATGAAACTTCCGTCTAAGTTTATGCCAAAATAAAGCTGACTGAATACTGCAAAATATGGATGTGTTAAAAACACAAACTCGTTTAGTGGTTCGCCAAGCAGAAGAAAGTGATCGTCAACAGCTGGCTGGGTTGACCCATTTTGGTACTTATATTCATTGTCATTTGGGATGGGCTTCGCCACTTGACTGGCTGGGTAACCACCCTTATCTTGTTCTTGAAAAAAATGGCCGTATTGTGGCTGCTTTGGCCTGTCCCGTAGATTACCCAGGTGTTGCATGGCTACAGTTGTTTGCAGTTTCAACAGGAGTTTCAGTAGACGAGGCTTGGGAATTATTATGGATTGAAACTCAAAAAAGTCTGGATCAAGATACGTCTGTAATTGCACTGCCAATGCAGCGTTGGTTCCGGAGTCTGCTTCAAGGAAAGGGCTTTTGTCAATTTGGTGATGTTATTATGTTGGCACTGGAAATTGAAAATCGTCATCCGGATCCGCTGTTTAAGCAAAATTTTCATGTGCGGCCAATGAACCCCGATGACTTAATAGCAGTTCATGCTTTAGATGCCCAGGCTTTTGACCCAGTTTGGCGACATTCTTTAGAGCTTATAGAAACTATTTTCCAGGATGTCAAGATTGCTACTATTGTTGAGGATCAACAAGATATTCTGGGATACCAAATGAGTACAGAATATGTTGACCGAGGACATCTGGCTCGTTTAGCGGTGCATCCTAGAGCTCAAAGATCTGGTGTTGGCACTGCATTGGTGCTGGATCTTATTCAGCATTTTCAGCGACGTGGAATATTTAAAATTACTGTCAACACCCAAGTAGACAATAAAGCTTCTCAGGAATTGTATCGCAAACTGGGCTTCAAAAAGACTGACGAAATATATACGACCTATCAGGCTAAGGTGTAGTTGTTTAAATTTGGAAATAGAACTTACGTTGATCGAGTAGTTGTATTTGGTAGTTTACACTTGCGCCACACGTTCATGTAGCTGGTGAAACTTGAATGAAAAGAAGAAATGAGAGAAATTTTGTTGAGAGTTGTATTATTAGCTTCAGGTCTGGAGCGCTTAATTAGTAAACTTCATCCCGACAATATGTACCCCTAGGTAAAAACATTGGAAGGCACCACAACAATGTCGCGATCAAAGGTTCTATGGACAGAGGGGCTCGACATACTCAAATTTGTGACAGGAATATGCTCCTAAATTGCGATATTTGAATAAATGATCCTAACGGGGGTAGTGTGATAGGTGCTCATTTTTTTTATAAGAGCAGCCGGGAATCGGGGCGTTGAGGACACCTTGTAATATAATTATTTCAAGTGGTTCTACCTATTTTCTTTCGCTATAACCCGCGGCAGACTAGCTATAAGTGTATTGGGGAACCAATTAAAATAACATGATAACCAAGGTTTAGTATTATTGATTCAAAATTTTTATAACGACATACCCCATGCTTCTGATGTTGAACAGCATGCCAAATATGATATTTGCAAATTTTTGCAGGGCAAGGTAGATGCCGCACTGCTGTGGTCAGCAGGTCTGCCGGAGTATTGACGATATAATCTATGGCACCTTTGGTATAGATGCCTGCAAATACCGCATTTGTTGGAAGGCTAGCGTAATTTCTATGATCTTTGATGATAACCAAACACCGGTCGTTGAGCATGATCCCGCAAAATACAATGTTCCTTGGAGCAGCCGAGATACTTGGCTGGGATTTGGCTTTTTATTTATTTGGCAGTTTATCCTGATCCTAACCGTGATTCTGATTCCCGAACTTGATGCGACGCTGTTTCTTGCGCTTGGTGAAGCATTATTGCTGCTTCCTGTCTGGTGGTTTGGCGTGCGCCGTGTATCATGGGCTGCCGTTGGCATGAGGAAATTCTCAGCTAGTGCGCTGGGTTTAGGGTGCGGATTGATGTTGCTTTCGTGGATGATTAATCTCGTATACAGTTTTTTCTTGATGTTATTTAACTTGCAAATACAACCCGATCTGACTCCTCTTTTTGTTGACTTGGCTTCCCCAGGATGGGTGTTTGTAATTGGTGTTGTTTTGGCTCCCCTGGTTGAAGAATTGTTTTTCCGCGGTTTTCTATTTGCAGGTTTTCGTCAACAATATGGTTGGAAAAAAGCAGCGCTGTTGAGCGCAATTTTCTTTGCATTGATCCACCTGCAACCTACAGCTATACTACCTATCTTCTTGTTAGGGATAATATTTGCAATCCTTTATCAATATAGCGCTTCCATTTGGCCCGCTGTCCTGATGCACATGCTCAGCAACGGTTTTGCGTTAGGCACGGTTTATCTGGCATCATACTTGGATAAAATAGAATCCATTTTTTAATGCCTGTACACTTAATATTATTTTTGAACAATCCCACAGTTCAGCTTCTTGTTCGTGGTTGCTCAAATTTTTTATCCAGTATTCAATAAACCTATCGTCGGCAGTTACCCCGAACAAGTGTCGAAAATCTCAATCATTAGAATTTGATGATTGTTTGTTTTTCTAGCTGGACAACCGGTGTGTGTCGTGGCAAAATTTTGAAAGCAATAAATTATGCTTGGAATATATCCTGAGTCGAGGAGATTTGTTATATGCAAAATCGTAAGGCAATGAAAGCACGGCGATTGCAACGCAAGAAACAACAACGTGTTACGTCAATTCTTGTAATTAGCGGTGTGGCGCTTATTCTGGTTGCTTTTTTTATGATTCCCACCATCCGTCAATCGATTGCTCCGATAGGAGATTTCTCTCAACCCGCGCTAAATCCTCGACCTCTGGCTGATGGTAATTCAATGGGTGACCCGAACGCCCCCGTAGTGATTCATGAGTATTCGGATTATGGCTGCCCACATTGTTTAACCTTTGCTACCGGCGCAGGAGAAGAAATTGCTGAAACGTATGTAGCTAGTGGGCAGGTTTACTTTGTATTCCACAGCGTTGGCAATATGTTGAGCCCGCTTAGCACCAAAGCAGCAGAGGCTGCTTATTGCGCAGGCGATCAGAGTATGTTTTGGGAATTCCACGACATTATTTTTGAAAATCAATTCACATTATATAATAATGCAAATCTCCCCTTTGACAAATATATGACGGAGTTTGCAGATGCTTTGGCCTTAGAACCACAAGCGTTTGCTGCTTGTTATGATGGTGGTAAATATGCCAGTCAAGTCCAGCAGGATCGAGTTGATGCACAAGCGGCTGGAATTAATTCAACCCCAAGTTTTTTAGTCAATGGAATTTTGCTGGTTGGAGCGCAACCGTTTTCGGAATTTGAAGCAGTGATTGAGGCCAGCTTGCAGAGCCAGTAATTTTACATTCGATATAGTGATTTTTTGAGCGGAGACTTAGCTCCGCTCTTTGATTTAAAAGCTATTTGAGAAATAGTTTGTGAAGAACACAATTTGTAACTGGTTTTTCCCTAGGATAGGGATGTGATTATCACCACAATCAACGGAGCCAAAACTAAAGCGGGTAAAAAATTTCCCACTCGAATGGTTTTAATCTCTAACAAACTGCTCACTGCAAGACCAATAAGTAGTAATCCCCCGGTCGCCGTCATTTCATTCATCATCGGATCGGTGATGATGACAGCGGCCTGCGATGCCAATAAACTAAGTCCACCTTGCACAACCAGTACAGTAGTAATCGAGAAGAGAACACCGATGCCCAGAGATGAAGCAAATGCCAGGGAGGCGAAGCCATCTAGTACTGCTTTGGTTGCGAGTAAACGATAATCACCTGTCAGACCGTCTTGAATGGAGCCGAGTATTGTCATGGGGCCAACACAAAAGAGCAGAGAAGCTGTTAGAAAACCGCGCATAAAGCGATCGCGTTGATTATTATCTTCCTGTGTTGGTTCTTTATGATTGGCTGCTCGTTTTGATAATTGATGCTCAAAATAACCCCCCAGAGCATTGAGCTTTTCTTCGATCCGCCACCATTCGCCCAGTATGCCTCCCAGTAGTACGCTTCCCAGCACGATGATTGAGTTATCTGTTTTGAGGAACATTTGCATGCCAATTGCCGCAGTAAAAAGCCCCAATCCGGCGATGACGGTTGCTCGAATGCGATTGGGAAATCGTGATCCGAAAATCATACCCACTGTGCTGCCAATGATAATTGTGACGATATTAATAATAGTACCAGTCATTGATTTCTTATCCAGCTGGTTTGGCTAAGGTGGATGAGGTTCCCCCACTAATTTGATTTTCAAGCAATTCAAGCACAAAACACAGCGAGGAAAGTCGATTAATATAGTGTAGCAAGTGGATATTCTCAAATTCATCGATGCGATGAAGCTGCACTAATCGGCGTTCAGCACGGCGCACAACGGTGCGAGCAAAATCGAGCGAGGCTCCAGCAGTACAATCTCCCGGGACGATAAATTCACTAGTGGGTTCGATTAATATGCTTACCGTTTCGATTTTCTCCTCCAACCACTTGACTCGCTGGGCATTGATGACTCGAAAACGAGGTGCATTCTCTGGGGACGCGGCAGCCTCAGCCATTAGGTGGTAAAGGTCGCGCTGCGCCGATAACAATATCCCCGGCGTTTGGCCGGCTTGACAAATGGCACGAGCCATACCCAAGGCAGCGTTAGCCTCGTCCACACTGCCAACGGCCTCGGTGCGGGGGTGGTTCTTAGCAACGCGATCCTTCCCCAGAATGCTAGTTGTGCCATCGTCACCACTGCGAGTGTAGTAATCGCTTGTCATGAGGGTAATTATACTCGCTAGCTCGCGAAACAGTTCTTAAGAAATTGCCAGAATCAAGCGATGAACTTGGGGGGATGTTTACTATAACCGCCCCAATATTTCATAGCTAATACTGCTATTACGATTGCAGCAAGAATCTACCCTGAATCTTGTAGTTATTGTATACTATATTAAATATTTGAAAGTAAAAGAAAATAAGAGGAACCTGCCATGCAAATTAGTTGCTATAAATGTCATATGCCAATTTCGTTGGGCCGCGAAGCTGTAAAAGATGCGCTGGAATCGGTTGAAAAGGATAATTTGTCCCATTACGATGTGCGTTGTCCAAAATGCCGAACAACCAATCGTATTGCTCATAAGCAATTAAAACGGGCTATGCCTAGAAAGCAAGCTGATAACAAGAAGAGAAAGTAAGTAAAATAACAGCTGCTATCTGGTTATTTCAATAGCCATGATGTTGGGCATCGTAAAATGATTTGCGTTGCCCAACTTTTATGTCATTTATTCTGAAGAAAATCTCATGAAATTGAAGAAAATAGTACCATCTGTTGTCCATACTTTTCGTCAAATGGCAGAAGATCGGGCTGTCGAATCTGCGGCGGGGATGGCTTTTTATAGCTTTTTTTCGCTATTCCCTATGCTATTAATTTTGGTTTCTTTCGGGGGGTCGTTCCTTGAAAGTTCGCAAGCCCAGACCCAAGTTTTAGATTTTTTGTTGCGCATCTTCCCTTTTTCGGGCGATGTAATTGAAGGTAATATCCAAGAAGTGCTGCGAGTTAGAAGTTCGGTCAATACCTTGAGCACGATCATGCTTCTTTGGTCAGGTTCAGGAGCTTTTGCCGGTTTTACCCGCAATATTAATCGAGCTTGGCCTCGCGCGAAACAGCGCCCATTTATCATACGCCGGTTGATGGCGTTAGGTGCCGTGATGGTGCTGGTAGTAGGTTTGGCTTTGTTGCTGCCTCTCATGACCCTTACGCACTTACTGCCGAGCAATCTGAATGCTGTTATCCAAAGCCTGGGGCAGATACGTTTTTTGTCCCAAATTTTAGTTTGGGCATTGTTTTTTCTAACCTTGACGATGGTTTATCGTTGGATACCTAATATTGATGTGGCTAGAGATGAGGCACTTTGGGGTGGGTTGACTGCCTCTATCGGGTCTGTAGCGGCTACCGGGGGATTTACCTGGTTTTTGCAGAGCGGTCTGGTTCGCTATAATTTGGTTTATGGCTCCCTGGGAGCTATTGTTGCCCTAATGGCCTGGATTTATTTGGTTAGCGTGATTATCCTATTTGGCGCTTATTTAAGCGCTGCAATTGCCGAGCAAAAATTTGAAATGGGTGGATGAAACGCTACTTGACGTAATTCTTCCTGGGGGGTAAACTTACCAAACGTTTAGTAAGGGAGATGTTCTTATGTCATCACAAAATGCACGAGCAGGAAAACAAAGATTCCTGGAGGTAGCTGAGCAACTTTTTACAGAGCATGGCTATCAATCCGTCTCCATTCGTGATATTGCGAAGGCTTGTAAGTTTACCAACGCAGCTCTTTATTATCATTTCCCCAGTAAAGCAGCCCTTTATGATGAAGTGATGGAATTGCACACAGAGCATTTAAGAACTCTGATGCAAAAAGCTGCAGTGGGTGATGGTTCTACTCGGGAGCGAATTAGCGCGATTTTATCTCAATATGCACTAGTTGTTGCTGACCGCCGCTCGCCACTTTTTTCCCTTCGGCACCGGAGGGACGGAATCAGCAAAAAAGCAGCCCATAAGCAAATGAAACGTATATTTCATGTGATTTTAGAGCCTTTGGATAACGTGCTTCGTCAAGCTGGAGAGCGTGGCGAATTACGTCTCTTACCCGAAGCATACTCAGCGGCATCGTTACTCATGGGAATGCTGCATGGCATGATGCACCATAATACAGCCTGTGGGCATGGCAAGGTGTCATCGGATGATATTCAATTGATAGTCGAGCTTTTCTTGGCTGGTCTTGAAACAACCTAAACATTTACGATCCTAACCATAGCGTTAGGTTAAGGAGTAAAGATATTTATGAAAAATATTCGTCGCGCCATTAAGTATTTGGGGAATTATTGGCAGCCAACACTGGGGGGTGGTTTGGCATTGTTGATCGTTAACGCGGCCAATTTAGCAACCCCTCAACTTTTACGCGCACTTATCGACCAAGGTATTTCGCAGCTCAATATGTCTCGTATCACTCAAGTAATAGCTGGCTTGGTCGCAATCGCTATAGTTCGTGGCATATTCAACTTCCTGCAAGGCTATTGGTCTGAGATGGCCTCGCAAGGTGTCGCTTATGAAATGCGTAATGATATTTTTGAGAAACTGCAAAATCTAAGCTTTTCCTATCACGATCAGGCGCACACTGGAAAATTAATGACACGTATGACTTCCGATGTAGAGTTGGTGCGCATGTTTGTTGGGCGCGGCGCTTTGATGATGGCCTCGGCTTTGCTGATGATTGCTGGAACGATGGTGCTAATGTTCCAAATGAATTGGCAATTAGCCTTGGTTGGCTTTATCGTATTACCAGTAATTCTGGTCTTTTTCTCTATATTTGTGCGTAAAATTATGCCTGTATCGCGCAATGTTCAGAAAAAATTAGGCTTGCTTAACAGTATCCTACAAGAAAATTTAGTAGGTATGCGGGTAGTTAAAGCCTTTGCTCGTGAGCTTTATGAGATTGAGCGCTATGCAAAACAGAACGATGATTTACTCGAAGAGAACATCAACCTTATAAAGCTTTTTGTTTCTGTTTTCCCAATAATTTTCTATATCGCAAATTTGGGAATGGTTGCGGTTGTTTGGGTGGGGGGGTTACTGGTAATTAACGCCTCGCTATCACTGGGGGAGTTGGTCGCATTCACTGCCTATTTAGGGTTATTATTGATGCCCATCTTTCAGATGGGCATGATCGGTGCAATGCTATCGCGAGCTGCGGCTTCAGCGGACCGTGTTTTTGAGGTTATCGATGCCAAATCGGAAGTGCAGGAAAGCCCCGATGCGCTTAAATTACCGATCATTGATGGGAAAGTAATCTTTGATGATGTCAGTTTTCGATACGTCGGGGGTACGCAGGATGTGCTTTCTAATGTATCTTTCACCGCGAACCCAGGTGAAACGATTGCTGTGCTCGGACAAACCGGGGCAGGAAAGTCATCAATTATCAACCTTATTCCACGTTTTTATGATGTTACGGGTGGGAGAGTTTTGGTTGATGGCTATGACATCCGAGACCTAACTGTTGAATCGCTCCGGCATCAAGTTGGAATTGTGCTTCAGGAAACAACCCTGTTCTCTGGCACAATTCGGGAAAATATAGCTTACGGGCGACCAGAAGCCAGCTTGAAAGACATCCAAGAAGCTGCCCAAGCTGCGCAAGCTCACGATTTCATTGTCGAACTCGCTGATGGTTACGATGCATTGGTCGGTGAGCGTGGTGTCGGGCTATCAGGTGGTCAAAAACAGCGTGTGGCAATTGCCCGAGCTTTGTTAATCAATCCCCGTATCCTAATTTTAGATGATAGCACCTCCTCAGTAGACGCCGAGACGGAATTTAAAATCCAACAAGCCCTGATAAAGTTGATGAAAGGGCGCACTAGTTTCGTGATTGCACAGCGCATTAGCACGGTGCGTAACGCTGACCAGATTTTGTTGCTTGATCAAGGCCACTTGGTAGCACAGGGTCGCCATGCTGACCTTTTGGCGACAAACGAGCTTTATGTGGATATTTTAGCTACGCAATTTTATAAAAACCGGGAATCGGGCAAAGATTCTCTTCAGGAGGTGACCTAATGATGGGACAACATGGTATGCGCCGAGTTGCCGAATCGGCCGATGAAAAAGCGCGTGATCGCGGCGAAGTTGTATCACGATTGGTTAGATATTTACGCCCCTATTGGGCGGCTGTTTTGGCAGCTTTTTTCTTAGTTTTGGTTAATGCCGGAACACAGGCTGCAGGCCCATTTTTAATTGGTCGCTCGATAGATCTGTATATTTCTAATGGCGAAGAAACAGGTTTGATGCAAAATATGCTTATGCTGATCGCTGTTTACACAGTTGGGATGCTGAGTATGCGTTTACAGATTTACTATATTTCTTGGGCCGGTCAGCATGTTTTGGCTGATATGCGTGCTCAAATCTTTAATAAAGTCCAGAGTTTTTCCTTACAATATTTAGAGGAAAGCGAAGCTGGAGATATGATGAGCCGCCTGGTAAACGATATTGATGCTATCAGCTCATTTTTTAGTCAGGGTTTAGCACAATCTATTGGAGCGGCTTTTTCATTAATTGGTGTGGTGGTGGCCATGCTTTCCTTGAATTGGAAATTGGCCTTAGCCGTCTTGGCGATCGTGCCATTGATGTTTATTACGACGGGACAATTTGCCCGCATGGCCCGCCGTGCTTTCCGCATAACTAGGGAAACTATTGGCGATGTTTCTGCTGATTTGCAGGAAGAATTAGGAGGTGTCAAGGTAGCGCAGGCTTTTAGCCGCGGCGATCGTAATATTCGTGACTTTGCTCGACGCAATGCGGCCAATCGAGATGCCAATGTCAGCGCAAACGCTGTTACGTCGGGACTGGCTCCAGCCCTAGATGTGCTAAGTACACTAGATATCGCCATTGTGGCTGGATATGGCGGCTATTTAGCGATTCAGGGTGCGGTCACGGTAGGAGTTGTAGTTGCCTTTTTGCAATATGTACAAAATTTCTTCCGCCCAATACAAACAGTTGCTCAGGTTTGGGCATTGGCGCAATCAGCGCTTGCCGCAGCAGAACGTGTTTTTGAAACGTTGGATACCGATCCTACCATCAAGGACTCGCCCGATGCGATCGAACTACCTACTATTCTAGGAAAGGTCGTCTTTGAAAAAGTAACCTTTGCCTATGAAGAGAACAAGCCGGTTTTAGAAGATGTGGATTTTATTGCTGAGCCTGGGCAAACAATTGCCATTGTTGGACCTACCGGAGCAGGGAAAACTACCTTAGTTAGCTTGATACCTCGTTTTTATGAGGTCGCGTCTGGCAGCGTAACGTTGGATGGCCATGATGTTCGTGCGGTGGCTCAACATAGCTTACGTGCACAGATGGGCATGGTTTTGCAGGAACCCTTTTTGTTCTCCGGCAGTGTACAGGAGAATATCCGCTATGGACGTTTGGATGCCAGTGATGAAGAAGTCATCGAAGCTGCTAAAGTTGCTAACGCCCATGATTTTATCTCGTCAATGACTGATGGCTATCAAACTGAAATAGGTGAACGCGGCAGTATCCTAAGCCAAGGGCAGCGCCAGTTGATTTCGATTGCCCGTGCCGTACTGGCTGATCCGAGAATTCTGATTCTTGATGAAGCTACCTCAAGTGTTGATACTCGCACAGAAGCTTTGATTCAAAAAGCCCTCGATCGGCTGTTGGCTGGCCGCACGAGCTTTGTGATTGCACACCGTCTTTCTACGGTTCGCAATGCCGATGTTATCATTGCCCTGAATGAAGGCAAAATTGTCGAGAGAGGGACTCATGAGGAGCTCTTAAACCGCGATGGACTATATGCTGACCTATATCGACGTCAATTCTATGTGCCACCTGACGTGGCATTGGCTTAAACGATAATATTGCCATGGATATAACCCTTGCTTTAGGTGGTGGTGGAGCGAAAGGTAATGCTCACATCGGTGTACTGCGCGTGCTTGAACGGGAAGGATTCCACGTTCGCGCAATAGCGGGCACCAGTGCAGGCGGTCTGGTGGCCTCAGTATATGCAGCTGGTTTCTCCCCAGATGAGATTGAAGCAAATATGCAACAAGTGGACCAACACAAGCTATATGGCCTGCTGCCAAGTGATAAGCCAGCGCTGCTCAGTTTGGTTGGCGTTGAAAATTCGATTTCAACAATGCTTAAAGACTGCACATTTGCTGATTTGCAAATTCCTTGTGCTTTCTCCGCTGTTGATATCCACAGCAGTCAAGAGATCATTTTACGTGATGGCAGGGTGTTGGATGCACTATTAGCGACAATTGCCGTCCCAGGTATTTTCCCTCCAAAACTCTGGAAGGATCACTTGCTGGTCGATGGCGGTGTGTTGGACCCCGTACCGGTTACCTTAGCGCGTTTATTAGCGCCCAGCTTACCGGTCGTTGCGGTATCCCTGATGCCACCCAAATGCGACTGGGAAAAATACCCCGTTGGTAAAATGATCTCGCAACCCTCCATGTTGAAGCCGATGTCGCGCTTGCGGTTGTCCCAGGCTCTCGATATATTTCTTCATTCGGTAGAAATTAGTGAAAGAATGTTAACGGCGTTGCGCTTGGAGATCGACAAACCCGATGCCATCATTTGCCCGCCGGTACATGACATCGGGGTGTTTGACCGAGTGAATATCGCCGATGTTGTACAGCGCGGTGAGCAGGGCGCGGAACTTGCTTTGCCAGCATTGCAAGCATTGGACGGTTGGCAGAGAAAACTTGCACGGTTATTCTCCTCTTTAAAAAGAAAGCATTCTGCATGATAATGCCATCACAATGACAGCTCATACCCCTCCCAAGATCAAAATTCATTTCCGATCCTATTTGCTACCCGTGATAACGGTAGTGGTGCTCGCGTTTCAACTCATTGCACCCTTCAAAGGTTGGATGATTTTGCTAACAGGCTTTGGAGGCGCCTGGCTGCTCAGTTATTTGTGGGCGCGCTCGTTGGCGCGTGGATTGCATTTAGTGCGTGAGATGCGCTTTGGCTGGGCGCAGGTGGGAGATAGCATTCAAGAGCGTTTTACCTTGCGTAACCGCGGCTGGGCACCCGCACTGTGGATCATGATCATAGATCACTCGGATATGCCGGGATATAAAATAAGCTCTGTGATTGGAGTTGGCAGGGGAGAGCGACGTCACTGGTTCTCTCGTGGGTCCTGTGCCCGTCGCGGCTTATTTACTTTAGGTCCAACCAGTCTAGAAACTGGCGATCCTTTTGGCATTTACCGCGTGCGTTTGGATTATCAAGCCTCCTTCACTATGCTGGTTGTGCCACCTGTTGTGCATTTACCCTCCATTGAAATTGCACCTGGAGGCCGAGCAGGTGAGGGCCGCCGATTCCATCGAGCGTTAGAACAAATCATCAGTGCAAACTCGGTGCGGGAATATATCCCTGGAGATGATATGCGTCGTCTGCACTGGGCTACCACAGCTCGTCGCGGAGAACCTTATATGCGGGTTTTTGAGCATACACCTGCCAGCGACTGGTGGATCGTCCTCGATATGGACGAAAATGTACAAACTGGTGAAGGTCAAAATGCAACCGATGAGCATGGCGTGATACTAGCAGCTTCCTTAGCAAGCCAAGGACTACGGCTGGGAAAAGCTGTTGGCCTGGTTATGCACGGTCAGAATCTTACTTGGCAGCGACCAGCCTTTGGTGATGTGCATCGTTGGGAAATGCTGCGTGCACTTGCTCACGTGCGGCGTGGCAAAACGCCATTAACAACCATACTAGAACGCACGCGTGGGGCTTTGGGGCAGCGTACTAGCTTGATCCTGATCACACGTAGTCTAGATACTTCTTGGTTGCGTGCCGTTGGCTTGCTGAAGCGTTGTGACATTATCCCGACTGTATTGCTACTAGACCCCAACAGCTTTGGTGGCGAGGGTGATGTTGGCTTTGTAGAGCGAATGCTTGCCAAGCAAGGGGTTACTTTTTACCGCATTCGCGCGGAAATGCTCGAGCAACCTAAAATTGTAACGGACAGCCCATGGCAATGGCAGGTTACACCTATGGGACGTGCAGTGCTTGATGCCTCAAAAAAGCAGCCTTGGAGAACTTTGGCATGAGTTGGCTTAATTCTAAAATCCATATTGAAAGACGTGTGCTGGGCACGTTCATACTCATGTTGATCTTATTTTCTAGCCTAATTGTTGGTATTGAAGATCTTGTGCGTGGTGTGGAGAGCGTTTTTCTGTGGGTCGTAGTGTTGATGGGTATATTTTTGGGGTGGTGGTTGGCCAGTATTAAGATTGCCGGTTGGAAAGCGGCGCTTTTTTCCAGC
>PVMK01119558.1_pt1 | contig 21994 bp, 26 predicted proteins | sample 1853481 | NCBI WGS metagenome assembly PVMK01 (sample SAMN08533507, study PRJNA380276) | Marine sediment metagenome, whole genome shotgun sequencing project.
GGGTTGCATCCCTGCTCGCCGTGACAGCGGCTTCGGTGGCGTACAGCTTTGCGATCGCGGCCTCCTGCTTGAAAGGCTTCCCGTGATCCTTGAGCCATGCAGCCTTGTACGTCAGGAGACGGGCGGCGTGGGTCATCACCTCGATATCCGCACACTTGAAGGCTATCGCCTGATACGAGCCGATGGGATTGCCGAATGCGTGGCGGTCCTTGGCGTAGGCGACCGACTCGTCGAGGCAAGCCTGGAGAACGCCGACGGCCATCGCACCCACAGCTATCCGCCCGTCATCGAGCGTTGAGAGGAATTGGTGAAATCCCTTGCCTCGTTCACCAAGCAGGTTGTCGGCAGGCACACGGGCGTCGATGAACGTCAGAGGATGAGTGTCTGAAGCGCGCCATCCCATCTTGCGGTATGCGGGCTCGACGGTGAAGCCCTCGGTACCCATCGGCACAAGGATCGTCGAGATCTCATTCGGACCCGTGCGGGCCGTAATGGTTACAACGCTGGTCATGGCAGTTCCCGAGTTGGTGATGAAGGCCTTTGAACCATTGATCACCCACTCGTCGCCATCGAGAACCGCCTTGGTGGCGGTGGCACCGGCGTCGGAACCACCTTCAGCCTCGGTGAGGCCGAATCCGGCGAGTGTCCTGCCTGCCACGAGGTCGGGAAGCCACTCTGCCTTCTGCTCGGTTGATCCGAACTCGTGGATCGGGTTGATGCCCAACCCGACGCCTGCTTCGATCGTGATCGCCATCGATTGATCCGCCCTGGCGACCTCCTCAATCGCTATGCACAAGCTTGTGAAGTCAGCCCCCGCTCCGCCCCACTCCTCGTCTGCTGTGATGCCGAAGAGACCGAGGTCACCCATCTCGCGCACGACATCGGTAGGAAAGTGATGATCCGCGTCCCATTCCTCTGCGTTCGGTGCGATCCGATCCTCAGCGAACTCGCGTACCATCGAGCGCAGAGCATTGTGTTCTTCTGTGAAGTAGAAATCCATCAAGCCTCCTGTCGGCGAGGATAGAAGAGCCCCTGCTTGGACGAGAGGCCTTCAACCCCGATACCCTCCCAGGTATGAAACGCTCGTTCTGGATGGTCGACACGATCGTCGTGATCTCATTTGCAGCGATCGGTGCAGACTTCCATGGCTTCACATACGAGCTCCTTGGAATCCTCCGCGTTGCTGCCCCGTTCCTGATCGCATTCGCAGGTGGCGTCTTTGCCTTGCGCGCCTGGGTGAATCCGCTGTCGTTTCTCAACGGGGTCCTGCTCGGTGTCATCACGGTGAGCGCGGGGATGGTGATGCGAGGATATCTGTGGAACGAAGGCACGGCGCAAGCGTTCATCATCGTGTCTGGTGCTTGGTTCGTGGGAATCATGGTCGGCTGGCGATTGACCACTCGCGCGGCTCTCCGGCTGAGACACCGGGCGTGGAGCACCGACGCCGTCTCCTAGCATGGTGCCATGGACACAGCAGTCGCCCTTGTCCGCAGCTACCTGCAGACCAACGGGTTCTTCACCGTTACCGAGTACCCGATTCTCGAGAGCATCGGTCTCACCACCCGCAATGTCACCGATGTGGACGTGCTTGCGTTGAGATTCCCCGGAGCTGGTGGGTATGGCTCACATTCCCCGACGGGTGGTCTACGTATCGAACCCGACCCAGAATTGGATCTTTCTGATGCCCAGATCGAGTTCATCATCGGCGAAGTGAAGGAAGGCGCGGCGGAGTTGAACAAGGCTGCGAGGGACCCCGCCGTTGTCGCTGCTGCACTGGGCCGGTTCGGGGCGATGCGAACCGAGGTCGAGGACGAACTCGTCAAGGAGCTGATCGAGACTGGCGTTGCGTTCCACCCAGCCGGAATCCGTCTTCGTCAGATGGTGTTCGCAACGAAGCCTCCGGCCCAACGTCATTACTCGTATCGCTGGATGGACATAGGCCACATCGCTGAATGGATGACAGCCCAGGTCCGGCAGCACTGGGATCAGATCAAGACGGTCCAGTCGAAGGATCCCGCCCTGAGTTTCCTGTTGCTGTTCGAGAAGGCCAGGCGCGGAGAGAGCTGACAGTTGTGTTCGATGTAGTCCTTTGGCGGCCAGAGATCCCGCCCAACACCGGAAACCTGATGCGCCTGACGGTCAATACGGGCTGCAGACTTCACCTGATCGAACCGCTGGGGTTCGACATGGATGATGCTCGCCTTCGGCGAGCAGGGCTTGACTACCGCGAGTTCTCCGAGGTTGCCACGTATGGATCACTCGAGGAGTTCACGCGTGTCGTTGAACCGGCGCGCATGTTCGCCTTCACCCAACATGCCGAGCGCCTGTACACAGACGTTGCATACGAACCTGGGGACGCGCTCCTCTTCGGTCGTGAATCTGAGGGGTTGCCTCCCGAAGTCTTGGCGAGCGACGCCGTGTCGGTCCGTCTGAGGATTCCGATTGCCGAGGGGGGCCGAAGCCTCAATCTTGCCAACGCCGCAGCCATTGTCGTCTATGAGGCTTGGCGCCAGAACAAGTTCGCCTAGGGCGCACTCAGCTGCTGGCTACCGCCAGTGAACGCTGAACTGATAACTTCTATCCATGATCCACAAGACACCAATCTCTGTTCGGTTCTACGAACTCGACCCGTACAGGCATCTCAACCACTCTGTGTACATCCAATATTTCGAGACCGGACGTATCGACCTCTTCAAAGAGCTCGGGTGGAGCCTCACCCAGATGGCGGACATGGGAACCCAGGTGGTTGTTGTCAGCATCGAAACGCAGTTCCTGGCTCCTGGGCTCGAAGGTGATGATCTTGTCATCGAGACATGGGTCGACGAGCTGAAGAGGGTCTCGATGTTGTTCGGTCAACGAATCGTGCGGGGTGAGGATGTGCTTGCCACCCAGACGGTCCACGGTGCATGCATTCGCATGGATGGCCGCCCAACACGCATTCCTGAGCAGCTCATCGATGGACTGTTGACATTCCAGAAGCAAGGGCGATGACGGCTTCGATAGAGAGCATCGAGGATTCCGGATTCGAGGCGTGGTCGCCCGATGAGACGACAACGATCGCTGGATGGAAGATCGCATCCAGCGGAGGGTTCACACGCAGGCTGAACTCAGCCTCGGCGCGAGGACGGGCAGACACATCATTGGCCACCCGTGAAGCCATCACGACTTGGCTTGCCGATCGTGGGGCACTCCTGACGGTCAGGGTCACCCCACTCCTGGATGCGCGTGTGGCGGAGGACTGCGCCTGTAGCTGGGGTCTTGAATCCGTTGACGAAACGGCTGTCCTGGTGCGGCGACCACGCCCGGCTGGGCCGTTCGGCGACGTGGTAACAGTCGATGCCGGTGATCCGGCGTACACGTCCGATCTGTTCGACCTGAACCGGCGTGAGGGATCTGTTCGCGACTCGTGGGATCGAATCGTCGGGAGAATTGGCTCACAGGCGATTGGATTGTGGATCCCTGGCAGGGCCGTCGGTTTCACGGTGGTGTGCGCCGGTATCTCGTCGGTCTTCTCCGTTGCCGTATCGGAGAGGGATCGTCGAGCCGGTTTGGCCACACAGATCATGAGTGCGAGTGCCGCCTGGGCGTTGGACCGAGGCGCTGAGTGGCAGTTCGTTCAAGTACTCGGAACGAACCGGTCTGCAATCGAGTTGTACGAGAGGTTGGGATTCTCTGAACGGTATCGCTATCGATACCTGCAGACATCCAGCGACAGGACATCCACGTAGGATCACACGGGGAGGACGATGAACAAGATACGAGTCGCAGCCTGGTCGGATCTCAAGCCGGGTGGTCTGGTGCATGCCATCGTTGCAGGAGTGGATCTCGTCGTCGTTCGGTGGCCCGACGGAGAGGGGCACAGCGTTCTCTACGGTCGTTGTGTTCACAGGGGCGCACTCATGGCCGACGGGCGGATCGATGGTGACAATCTTGTATGTGGCGTGCACGCATGGGATTACCGCTACGACACGGGAGTGTCCCAATACCACAACACGGAATTTCTCCACAAGTTCACCTCTGTGCTCGAGCACGACGCGGTCTGGGTGGACGAGGACGAGATGACATCGTGGGTGGAGAGCCATCCGCAACCCTTCGACCGCGACGCCTATCAGGGTATCTTTCAGGATCCGACCGGTACCCACGACGAGCCTTTTGTCAGAGACATCAGGGAACTTGCGACCCACGGGCTTGACCGTCTCGGCCACCACGGCGCCACCGCTGCAATGGGGGTACCTCGAAGCGAGCTGCCCGCATGGGACGACATCCAGATGGTCACCGCCCAGCTCGCCCGTCCTCCGTTACTCGATGATGAACCGGTTGACACCTCTCTCACGATCGGCCCCTCGGCGCGGAAGCCACTCGTCCTCGAGATTCCGCTCTTCGTCTCGGACATGTCGTTCGGCGCTTTGTCCAGCGAGGCAAAGACCGCCCTTGCCAGAGGTGCTGAACGCGCTGGTACAGCGATCGCCTCGGGTGAGGGTGGCATGCTGCCCGCCGAGCAGGCTGAATCGAGTCGGTATCTGTACGAACTCGCTTCGGCAAGGTTCGGTTTCAGTTGGGACAAAGTCATGGAGGTCCAAGCTCTTCACTTCAAGGGAGGCCAGGCGGCCAAGACGGGGACCGGTGGCCATCTCCCCGGGCCGAAGGTCACGGCTGAGATCGCCGATGTGCGAGACATCCCGATCGGTGAGCCCGCGATATCGCCTGCCCGATTCCCCGAATGGACAAAACCATCCCAGTTCGCCGAGTTCGCAACGGAGGTACGCGAACGCACGGGTGGAATCCCTATCGGGTTCAAGCTGTCGGCCCAGCATGTCGAAGCCGACCTTGAGGCCGCTCTTGAGGTCGGCGTTGACTACGTGATCCTTGACGGCAGGGGAGGGGGTACCGGTGCGGCGCCCCTCTTGTTCAGGGACAACATCTCGGTTCCGACCATTCCAGCCCTTGCGCGGGCGCGTCGATTCCTGGATGGAGCGGAGGCGCGCAATGTCACACTGATCGTCACCGGTGGGCTGCGAACGCCCGCAGATTTCGTGAAGGCACTTGCCCTGGGTGCAGACGGAGTAGCTCTGTCGAACGTCGCCCTCCAAGCGATCGGCTGTATCGGCATGCGTGCCTGCAATACCAACAACTGTCCCGTTGGCATAGCCACCCAGCAGCCCCATCTGCGGTCCCGGCTCCCTGTCGATGAGGCATCACTGCGCCTGGCGACGTACTTCTCTGCAGCCACGGAATTGATGACTGTCCTCGCTCGCGCCTGTGGCCATCGGACCCTCGGCGACTTCACGATCGAAGATCTCACCACGTTCAACCGTGACATGGCATCACTCTCAGGGGTTTCCTACGGCGGCGTTGGGCCTCGCTGAACGCTCCTGTGCAAGCATCACCGTACAATCCGCGTTGCGGGCCCGTAGCTCAGTTGGTTAGAGCTGGCGACTCATAATCGCTCGGTCGCAGGTTCAAGTCCTGCCGGGCCCACGATTGATCTTCGCGCGAGACTGCCCGGGTTCGGCTCGTTCCGTGAGGGAGTTATTTCCGGTTCGAGCTTGGCAGAGCGATACGGCGGCGTTTGAGTCCTGTTTTCGTGTGGTCGGTGCTTTTGGTTCAAGTCCTGCCGGGCCCACGATTGATCTTCGCGCGGAACTGCCCGGGTTCGGCTTGTTCCGTGAGGGAGTTGTTTCCGGTTCGAGCTTGGCAGAGCGATCCCGCGGTGTTTGAGTCCGGTTTTCGTGTGGTTGGTGCTTTTGGTTCAAGTCCTGCCGAGCCGACGCTTACCAGGGGGCCCGTACGGCCTGTAAGTCAAGGGAGAACTAGGCTATTCGGCGCAAAAGAGCTGTATTTGAGAGCCTCGAGCGCCGCAAGAGGCCGACGGCTGGACCATCGTCGAACACGAGCCGCTACTCCCTCAATCCGTGACGGTCGAGGCCTCCAAGAAGACCGAGGTTTGTCAACCCGCCTGGCTGAGGCCGAACTGGTTGCCGTCGGGATCTTCGAACTGCGCCCACCAGCCGGAGGGAATCAGAGTCGGTTCCTGTGTGAAGTTGACCCCACGATCCATGAGTTTCGCTGTAGTTGCCTGAATGTCGTTGCAGAGGAAGACCATGCCTGAGTTCGTACCGATTCGGTCCTCGAGTCCCGGGGGTGTGAACAGCGCCGGTACGGTCGTGGCTCCGGGCGGCGCGACCTCAATCCACCGCATCCCACCGTCGGTTGAGCCAAACGGAATGTCCTTGCGCAGCTCGAAGCCGAGCGTGTCCACGTAGAATTCGCGAGCGCGGAACTGGTCGCTGACGTAGACGGCCACTGTCTCGACGTGAGTGATCACAGCATCTCCTCATGGCATTGATGGGTCAGGACGTTAGCAATGCGGATCAAGTCCAGATCGTAAACCGTGAACCGCAATACGAACTCGGAGCGACCGTCGAACTTTCTGCGGAAGCCATCCGGATTGTCTGGTCCCACGACCCAGTGCCGGGCTACACTCGCCCCACCCAGCATTGATGAGAGCGTTTCTTCTTGGAGGTTCAGTGCGCAAATCTTGGTTACCGGTCGCCATCTTGTGGCTGGGTTACACACTGCTCCTCGTCGGTTTCACGAAGTACGTGAACGTACTGCCTGTGAGATGGGCAGAAGAGGCGCAGGTTGTCGACGATGCCTTCGTTCTCCTCATGTACCTCGGATCACCCGTCATGGCGATCGTCCTTGCCGTCATGACGTGGGGAGCGATCGGGTGGCGCTCCGATGGTGCGGACAGGGAGGATGGTCCGAACCAGCACACCAACAAGGTTCTCGTCGCTACATGGCTCATCGTCACTTCAGCCCTTGCGATCTATGTTGTCATCAACCCAGGTTTCATTGGACTCGCAGAGATTCGGGGCGAGCCGTCATCTGACTACGTGATCGAGATCGAAGCCTCCCAGTTCTTCTGGGAGATAACCTATCCCAACGGCGCGACAGCCCTGGATGAACTTGTCGTTCCTGCGGAGATGCGTGTCAGATACGACGTCAACAGCACAGACGTACTCCACTCGTTCTGGATTCCGGCCTTCCGCGTCAAGATCGATGCAGTCCCGGGGATCACGACCCAGGTGTATACGACGGCAACGGCTGAAGGCACGATCGACGACGACATAAACCTACGAATCCAGTGTGCAGAACTCTGTGGCGCAGGTCACGCGACGATGGCCATTCCGGTTCGTGTTGTCAGCGATGCGGAATTCAACGAGTACATCGAATCTCTCGGTGGAAGCGCGTAGGCGAAACATGAACGAATCCACCTGATGAAGTATCTCATACGAGCCTTTGTTCTCGGCATCGTCGGATACGTGCTGGGTGTTGCGTTGACACTCGCTATCCGTGGTGGAGACACTACAGATGAGGTAGCGGTTGTCTTCGGATTCATCCTCGCTCTCATCGGTTGGTTGGCGGGCATCGGTGGCATCGAGGCCTTCGGACGCCAGTGGATTGGCAAGACTCCACAGGTCAGTACAGATCGCACCTGGCGGCGCTACTTCCAGTTCTCCACCGATCACAAGGTCATCGGCATCCAGTACGGTGTCACGCTCCTGGCGGTGCTCCTGATCGGAGGCCTCTCGGCCATGGTCATCCGCATCGAGCTTGCCACACCGGGCATGAGCATTGTCGATCTCGAAGAATTCAACAAGCTCGTTTCGATGCACGGCATTCTCATGGTTGCTGTTGCGGTGGCCGGAATCATCGGGTCCTTCGGCAACTACATCATTCCGATTCAGATCGGTGCTGCGGACATGGCGTTCCCGCGCCTCAGCGCCGTGCAGCTACTGGCTCGTGCCTCCGGTTGCGATCGGTGTGCTCAGCGCTCCTCTTCTCGGATCCTTCAGCGCGGGTTGGACATCGTACGCACCGTTGTCGGTGACAGGGGATTCGGGACAGATCCTGTTCAACATGGCCATTGCTGTGTTTGGTCTGTCCTCCATCCTTGGAGGGCTGAACGTCATCGTGACGGTCATCACGATGCGTGCGCCCGGCATGACGTGGGGCAGGTTGCCGATCTTCACGTGGGCCGGATTCTGCCACGGCGATTCTCGCCTTCAGCGTCACCCAGTTCTTCGCAGCTGCGGTGGTGCTCATCACAATGGACAGGGTTGCAGGAACCGACTTCTTCGGGCCTGACGTCGGCACGGGCCTGCTCTATGAGCACATATTCTGGTTCTACTCGCACCCTGCCGTATACATCATGGTGCTCCCCGGCTTCGGCGTGATCCTTGAGCTCGTCACTACTTTCGCCCGAAAACCCCTTTTCGCCTATAAGGCCGTTGTCGGTTCCCTGCTCACGATCGTTGGCCTCTCTGTCGTCGTGTGGGCACACCATATGTTCACGTCTGGCATGGCTGACTTCCTCCACGCGCCGTTCATGATCCTCACAGAGGCAATCTCGATTCCCACAGGGGTCATCTTCCTCTCCATCATTGGAACGCTCTGGCAGGGCAAGCTGTGGTTCCGTACACCCCTCGTCATCGCGTTCGGCTGGTTGTTCAACTTCCTCATCGGCGGCATCACAGGGATCTTCCTCGCGGACGTTGCCACAGACATCTACCTCCACGACACGTACTTCGTGGTTGCCCACTTCCACTACACGATCGTCGGTGGTTCCATCTTTGCGTTGCTTGCCGCCTTCTTCTACTGGTTCCCGAAGATCACCGGGCGCATGTACAACGAAACGATGGGCAGGATCTTCGCAATCTGGGTGACTGTTGCGTTCAATCTCACCTTCATCCCGCTGTTCTGGGTCGGGATCAACGGCATGAATCGCAGGGTCGGTGACTACCCGCAGGCCTACGAGTCTGCGAACAAGTTCGCAACCGTCTCCGCTCTGATCCTTGGCGCCAGCTTCCTGTTGTTCGTCGGGAACATCGTCTGGTCAGCCATCAAAGGACCACCTGCCGGATCCAACCCGTGGAACGCGCGAACACTCGAGTGGCAGGTGACCTCACCTCCCAGCCACCACAATTTCCTCTCCCAGCCGGTGATCGTTGGCCATCCGTATGACTACGGCGTGGCAGATTCACCACACGTGGCATTCCCCGACGCCCAGTCTGCGCCCGAACCCGATGTCCCGATGAGGAGGTTCTGGTATGACGAGCGAACAGGTCGCCATCGATCGTGACGGTCTGGCTAGCGCAACCGCAGGGGTCTGATGGCTGCTGCGTTGCTCGGGGTGCTCACGGTGGTCGAGTTCTTCGTCGCGATCGGACTCGATGATCCGCTTCTTCCACTGCTCCCGTTCGTGATCGTGAAGGGATGGATCATTCTCGACACCTTCATGCATGTCAAAGCAGTGTTTGGCGGGGGTGACCACTGATGGCAACCGAGACCCTGTCCACCGAGTACCACCAGGACATGTCCTTCCAGCCGCGGGCCAACCGTATCGGGATGTGGCTCTTCCTCGTTTCAGAGACGTTCCTGTTCGGCGCCTTCCTCGCGGCCGGTACTACTCGACCGGAACCCTCCGTCCAGAGGAACTGAACCAATCCCTTGCATTACTGCTCACGATCATCCTCCTCCTCTCCTCAGTCAGCGCATACCTCGCTGAAACCTCCATCCGTTTCAATCACAGGCGAAACTTCGTCATCTTCACCACGGTCACGATTGCCATGGGGCTTCTCTTCCTCGGCGGTGTTGTGATCGAACTCAAGGAAGCGATTCATCTCTATCCGCCGGGGACGCCATATGGCTCCTCCTACTTCATGCTGATCGGGTTGCACGCCTTCCATGTCGTGTCCGGACTCGCCGCCCTCGGAATCGTGCTGTTCCTCGGCCTCAAGGGCCATTTCGGATCCAAGGACTACTGGGGTGTCGAGGGCGTTGTCAAATACTGGCACTTCGTTGACCTCGCGTGGCTCGTCATCTACCCAACGCTGTATCTTTTCTAGATGACCGACCCCGTCAGGGATGGCAAGACCTACAGCAAGCGTCGGAAGTGGATCGAACTGTTCATCCTCATCGCGATCTCGACGACCGTCATGTTCGTTCTCTCCACGATTGCGTTGCTCATATACACGAACGGGACGCGCGAGCCAACCGTCCATGTGCTCGACATTCCGCCGGGATCGTGGGAACTCATCGAGCAGGGTGCTAACCCTCTCAAGGTCCCCCCGACCTGGTCCTTCTACGCCGATGACACACTCGTGCTCGACAATCGTGACGAAGTGGCCCATACGCTCGGCAGTTGGTATGTCCCGCCGAACACCGTGAGGCGATTCGACCTGCAGCCGGCGTATGGAGGATTCTTCGCGTGCAGCCTCCACCCTTCCGGCGGGATCACGCTCGACATCCAGCCAAGGAGTTTCAACTTTGCGATTATCGCATACCCGGTTCTCGGCTTTGGATTCTCGGTTGGGCTCATACTGTGGATAGGTCTCAACGTGATGCGATCACTCGACAAGGAACCTGACATCAGCGAGTACTTTACGAAGGGAAACGAGACCATGAAGACAAGCGAAACCTGACCACCATCATTCTACAGATCTGGTATCTGGATCTGAGCCTCGCCGTTCGGAATTGAACGTCTTCCGCGTTGTTGTACACGACGTATCCGAGGAAGGATCTCCATGACAATGCCGCAACTCCCCGCGGATTGGGACGCCACACGGACGACGCTTCAGGCCTACAGCCAAGCACTTACCGCTCTTCCCCGCGCCGCCGGGACCCCGGATGACCGCTGGACCCACGTCGCCATGAAGATCCTGCCAAACGGCTTGCAGACGGCCCCGACACCCCTAGGTGACGGTTCGAGCCTCGTTGCGACCATCGACCTCGTCAGCCATGAGGTCGTGATTCAGGCCGGAGACGACGTGGAGCACATCGATCTTTTGTCAGGTCCTGCTACCGCAGACATCGGCGAGGCGCTCCTGGCTCTGGCCGCCAGCCACGGATCAACGATCGATGCTGACAGGGAGAGGTTCGCTGAACCGGAAGCAAGGACGTATGTGTCCGAACATGCCGAGGCGTTTCTCTCGACCGCGGTGTTCGTGGCCGGTGCGTTCTCCGAGATGAACGAGTCTGTTCCGGGAGAGGTAACAGGACCTCACTTGTGGCCTCACGGCTTCGACATCGCGACAGAGTGGTTCTCACCGTTGCGAGTACCGTATGGTGACAGCGACGCTTCTGCACAGATCGCAGTCGGTTGGTATCCGGCTGGTGATGGCTACTTCTACGCAAACCCGTGGCCGTTCCGGGATGCGTGGGGCGAGACACCGGTACTCGAAGGGACGACCTGGCACCTTGAAGGCTGGCAAGGCGCGGTACTCGACTCGAAGGGCGTCGAACACGCCACGGTGGTTGCCTTCGGAAGCGCAGTTCATGGCCTCGCGCGTGAGGCCCTCAGTACCTGAAGCCTGACCTGGCCTCCGCGCCTGTGAGGCACAGACGCGAGCTGTGACGCGGCGACCTGACGGCGCGCAGCTTCTGGGCGCGGACTTATGATGTCGCCATGGCTTTCCCCCAACCGCACCCCCGGTGATAGCTGGTGCATAAAACGCAGAATCCAGATGACCGAAGAGCGCCGAGCCGCAGAGAGCGCATCATCAAGAAGTTCATCGCGTGGGCCGTGGCGATGCTGTACCACCGTGTCGAGGTCCGTCAGATCCACGACCTGACCTCGAAGGGACCGCAGCTCGCCAATGCAAGTCACTTCGGGGGATTCACAGACCCCATTCTCCTGATCCGGGCGATGGACCGCGTACCGAGGTTCATCGCGAGGGATGTCATCTGGAAGTTCCCTGTGGTTCGCAACATTCTGAACACGATGGGTGCGATCCCTGTTCACAAGAGCGATGATGGGGGGCCGTCGTCGAACGATCAGATGTTCCGCTCCACCTATGCCGCGCTCGGAGAGGGCGATCTGGTCACGATCTTTCCCGAGGGCATCACGGTCGACGATCCAAGGATCGCGCGGGTCAAGACTGGTTCTGCACGTATCGCACTGGGCGCCAGGGCCGCCGGAGTCGAAGGGATCACCCTGCTCAGCGCGGGGATCCACTATCAGAACAAGGCAGCCCTGAGGTCTGAGGTGTTCATCGACATCGGCTACCCGATCGATCTCGATACATGGGTGCACGACAACATCCCGGACAGCGAGCCACAGGACGCATCCAACCGTGCTGCTGTGGTGGCACTCACGACCGAAATGGAGAAGCGCCTACGCTGGGCAGCTCCAGACTTCGAGGACTGGACCACCGCGAAGAGTCTTTCTGCGGCTGCAGCGATAGCGCTCAGACCCGCTGATGGTTCCGATCCCGACGTTGGCCATGGAGACAAGGAGGTCCTCGCCAGGCTGATCGATGAGGCGCAGAGTGAACGGAGACGGGACGTTGTCGACAAGATGGGTCGATACCAGTCCGAGCTCGACGCACTTGGATACGACGATGAGATGTTCGTTTCGGGTCTGGGCACCAAGCGGGCGTTCCTGTGGAACATCGTCAAAGACATCGTGATCGGATTGATGCTCCTCCCGTTTGCGATCGTCGGGTTCATCGCCAACGCCATTCCGATGACGATCGTGTGGCTGATCGGAAGACTCAGGGTCGCGGATGCGATGATGGCAACGATCAAGCCGATCGGAGCGATATTCGCCTTCCTCCTCATGTGGAGTTTCTGGGCGTGGAGAATTTGGTCAGACATCGGTGTCGAGATGCTTGCGGCAATGATCGTCCTGCTGCCGTTCTACCTCTTCGCCCTCATAGCTTTGGTTGAGCGAATGGTGCTTCTCATGGGCGCCATCAGATCCTTGACGAGGGCATCATCGATCGCCGAGGTGTATGAACAGGTGCACCACGACAGGTCCGCGGTCGTCGATGCGGTCGCTCAGGCGCTCTGAACCGTGCCAACGGCGATGTTCTTCGCCCGTTCGATCTCAGAGTCGCGGAGCTTCTGTTCGATGTTCATCATCTGGTCGTCTGTGACATCATTGAATCCGTATGCCACCCTGATGAAGGACGCAAGGTCGGCCCTGTAGTCATGGCCTGTGGACTTGAACTCGCCAGGAACAACGGTTGCGGCGTTTTTGGTATCGATGAGACCCTGCCAGAAGGCGACGCCCGGGAGCCATCGCTGGTGCGGATTCATGCCCCTGCCACGTTTCGATGCAGCGAGCCAGTCTGGCATCGAGTAGAGCATTGATGGGGTGAACTTCGCCACCGGATCGTTGTCGTGGTTCAGGAAGATCGCCGATGGTACCGAATCGCCACCAGCGACATGTTCCATGAGTTGGGCAGGGCGGTCGAACACGGGGATTCCGTCTTCATGCGTCATCCGGGTGAAGAGGCTCGTTCCATGGGGAGTACCAACCCATAACGCACCGTCGAGGGGAGACGCGGACGCGTCCGCAATGGATTCGATCCCATTCTGACTTGTCTGTGCCCCGAGACTCTCGCCGTAGGCGAACAGCGAGATATCGGTGTCGAGGGCATCGATCTCGGTCCTGAGCCTTGCAACCAATCTTCCGAAGAGCCACGAGGCATCCTTGACCTTGTCGATCGAGAGCATCGAAGGGAGGTTCCCGTACTGGATTGCGACTGTGGCTATGTCACCGCGGGCCATGAGTTCGGCCGCTTCGATGGTGATGTAATTGACATAGCCGGTGCCGGCGGGCGAGGCAGCGATGATCGTCGACCGCTCAAACCCACCGGCTCGATGCATTTCCTGTATCGCGAGCTCGATACGGTCTTCGGCCGATGACGCCGAGTCGACGCCGACGAAAACTCTGACAGGAGGCCTTCGTACTGATTCGCCCATGATGTCCTCGATGGTCGAGGAAGGTGTGACGACCGACACGAGCCGTCTGCCCTGGAGTCCGAGGGAGCCGTAAGGAATGAGGCTGCGAGCGCCGCCGCTGACCTCGGGTGCCTCGGGAGGGTCCGAGTACGCGATCTCGGTTGCCTGATTACCTGCTGCGATGGATCCCATGACGCGGGCGAATGCAGCCTTTGCCCCGAATCCGAGGGCGCCAGCCACCCCAACTGAGACAGCAGTGTGGACAAAAGCGCCAGCCGATCCAGTAGTGCCCGTCGCTGCCCTGGCCACACGACCGGAGAGCCGTATCGAAGTCAGGATTCCTGCCACGGCAGAGACCGCTCCCAACGCCACGCCAGTCGCGGTTGCAACGTACTTGGCGTCCACGTGGTCGTCGCGTAGCGCAAGTGCAGTCTGCACATCGGAAGCGGCTGAAGCTGCGACCGCGATTCCGCCCAGTGCTCCAACGGCCGGCCGGTCGCCTCCGGATGCGGCTCCGGCCACGCCCACGGCCACGAGCACCTCGACACCGGTCTCAGCCCAGATCGACGTTTCATCCGTGGGCGCGCCGGACTCACCGCTCCGGTCTCGAAGAAATTGTGCTGAACGCGCACCAGTGGCGACAACGCCTGCGATACGCAGGGCAGCAGCTCCGCCGAGTACGGGAATCACTCCGATGAGACGAGCAGCGGCTGAACCAGCAAGATAACCGGTCCCGAAGCTGCCAGCCATGATGAGACCCTGATCGATCGCAGACCGCGACATGAGGCTTGGCTCAAAAGACTTCGCTGCGAGGCCGACACCGGTGATCACGCCAGCGAGACGCGCAGAGTACTTGCCTTGGGTCAAGGGTCAGTCCTTGACGATCGCAGAAACGACGGAACTCAGGACGGTGATCATGAGCGCGCCGAGCATGGTTGCGGCCCACCCGTCACTTGTGACACCAAGATCGAGTTGCCCAGCGAGCCAGAGCACGCCTACGACCACCGATACGTTGATGACCAGGGTTGCAATTCCAAGGGTGATGATCCGGACAGGGAGAGCAAGCAGCTTCAGAATCGGGCGAACGAATGCATTGGCGAATGCGAGAAGTGCGACCACCAGGAACAGAGCTACCCAATCCCCGCCAAAGGTCAAACCGTCGACAACGGCGAACGTGAACCAGACAATGGCGGCGTTGATCGCTGCCCGAATCAGGAGTTTCATGATGCGGACAATAGTCGCAGGGGGGTTTTGGCACTTCCATCGAAGGGCGTGCACGATTAGCATGGTATGAGAGAGGTATCAGGAGGGGCCTGTGCCACGCCCAGACAAGGAAATCAACCCGGGGCGCGACCTTGGGAATTTGGATGGCCCGATCTCTTCCGCGCGGACCCACAACTGGACGAAGTACGGGGGGTCTCGAACGACTGAGAGCCATCGGGGATCGCCGAGCGACCTCGAGGTGGAGGCCGACGATGTCACGATCGTCGAACATGAAGACGACACCGCATCGAAGTACACAACGAGAGGCACAGCAGCTCACGGAGTCCGGCTTCCCGACACAGGTCGCCCAACCCAACCGATCTCGTTCGTCAAGGAGTGGATCGTGACCCGGACGATCGAAGGTCGGACCTATCGGCGATCAGACGAGTTCATGATCGTCGAACTCAAGGACTGACAATCCGCGTTCCTGTCACGTCGCACTATCTGGGTCAGGCGTTCGGCTCTCCGCACACGTCCTCGAGCTGCTCAAGACCGAGCTCTCTCACGGCGCGTTCAGGGTCGTTGATGACGAGCTGAACATGCTCATGCACGAGGTCGATGTTTGCAACCCTGCCCGGCTTCCCGTCGTCCCTGTACTTGAGGTGATAAACAGGCGGGATGAAACGGACGGACACGACGTTGTCGATGTCAACGGCCGGTAGCAGCTCGATCAACTGTGGTAGCGCCTCGAGGGGGATGTCTGTCTGCATCGTTCGTTTGATGACATCGGCAAGGCCGCCGAAGTTGAGGATGAGCGACACTGGGTCAGCCTTCTCGATGATCGCTTCAATGACACAACGTTGCCTGCTCATTCGGAAGTAGTCAGAGTCTTGGTGTCTCGTTCGGGCATAGGCAAGCGCGAGGTGTCCATCCAGCTGCTGCCAACCGGGTTCGATCTCGATCCGCTCGACGGAGCCATCCTCGTGGGGATAATTCTCGTCGATGACCTTCGAAGGCACATAGATGTCGACTCCTCCAAGGGCGTCGACGATGTCGACGAAGCCATCGAGATTGACCATCGCGTAGTAGTCGATCTCGATACCGAGAAATTCGCCGATGATGCCCTTGACAGCGTTCTCAGATGGAGTACCCCGGCCCGGAAAGGCCTCCGGATGGAGTTCGCCCGCGAGCCAGAGCTCGTTGATGAGTTCCGGGTAGCAGTTGCAATCCCAAACACCCATGCCATCGGGTAATGGTGACTGCGTCCAGTTCCTCGCAACGGAGAACATCGCAGCTTCGCCAGTCACAGGGTCAATCGACACCGTGATCATCGTGTCGGTCCGAATACCTGTCCGGCCCTGACCGAAGTCTCCGCCGATGAGCAGTATGTTCAAACGTTCTTCGCCGTCGAATGCTCTCGACGGCGGTTGGGTTGTGGTGGTGTCCGGTACGGTTGTGGCGACTGGGTTCCCTGAACCGTCTGTCGAAGGGGGAGAGAGCTGTGTCGTTGTTGTGTCGGCAGGAGCAGCAACCGTGTTGCTGCCGAAGACCGACGTCAGGGTGTCGTATGTGACGAGATCGAAGTATCCGAACACAGCATGGGGTACAAGAAGCACGGCGCCGAGAACGACCCCACCCAGAAGAACTGCCCCACGCGGCGTAGGCGTTGCAAGACCTTGTGTTCCCTTTGTGAGCCGATATGCGTCGTCCGCTGCCCACACGCGATAGCCGAGCAGAATGATGTTGGCGACCATCATCAGCGCGAGGGCGGATGGTCTGATCCAGAGCGCTGCAGCCGAAAGGAGTACTTCGGTTGGTGAAGAGCCGTCGCGCAGGAACACGATGATGAATACGGCAGCTATCCCGGTGTCGACCATCAACAGTTTGGCTCCGCGACGCGGTGCGCCAGCGATGAATTGACCGGCACCCGGGACGATCGCAGACGCGAAAGCTGCTACGAATGGCTTTGAACGGCCCGACGTGGTGCTGGAGGAATTCATCGGCAGGGATGCTAGATGGAGGGTCCATGTAGTGAACGCATTACGTGGCGGCTTGTTGATTACATCGAGGTTCGAGGTTCACATGTGGTGGAATCCGTGGCGTACGTCCCTTTCTGTCTGATACCTGCGCTCTGTGTGAAGTATTCTCCTGTGCGCAGAACCGGGGAAACGTGGAAGACCCACAAGACGAGATGAATGAGAAACAGCCCGAGAGTCGTGCTGCTCGCTATGCCTACATGCGTAGCGACGGGACGCTTGACATCATCGCGGGCAGCCTTATCGCGGGACTCGGAGCATACGCGTATCAGTTCCTTGCTGGACGATCCCTCGGCACTGAAGGTTTTGCTGCCATCGGTATCCTCCTCACCGCACACTTCCTGTCCTTCGTCATTGTGCTGATGCCGATCGAGCAGTTCGTGATCCGCAGGTTGACGCTCGGAGCCAGAGGTTGGGTTGTGCCAGGCCGGGCAGTCGCACTCGCCGTGTCTGCCGCGGCTGCAGCTGGGATCGTCGTGGCGGTATCCGGTGACGACTACTTCGCTGCCTTTTCGTCGCGTCGGACGTTCGTGCTGTTCGTGCTCGCGACGGTCGGTGTGCACTTCTTCTTCGCTGTTGGGCGCGGGTATCTCGCCGGCCAGAGACGGTTCCGTTCATACGGTCATGCATCGGCCGGTGCCTCAGCATTCAGGTTGGTCATCGCCGTGGCGGTCGCGGTCGTTGCCCCAACGGTGACAGGGTTCGCCTGGGCTCATGTTCTTGGGCCGCTCGTCATCGTCGTGTGGCGTCCATGGAAACCTTCACGGAGAGAGCCAAGGGTGTCCGACGCCCCCGTCAGCGAATCCGAGGGCAAGGGGCTGTTGGGCGGACTCGTGCTCGCAGCAGCAGCTTCCCAGGCACTTCTCCTGGCCGGACCGCTGGTCGCCTCTCGCCTTGGCGCGACGAACGCAGAGTTCTCTGTGGTATTCGCCACGCTGTTGATCGCTCGCGCACCGCTGACTTTGGGTTACAACCTGATAGCGAGGATTCTTCCTTCGTTCACCGAAATGGCCGTGCGCGGTGAGAGACGGGAACTTCGGTCTTGGGCTCGCGGTATCGCCATCGCATCTGCCCTCCTCTCTGTCGTGGGTGCGATTGTCGGAGCTCTGGTTGGTCCCGTGCTGGTCAGCGTGGCCTTCGGTTCCGGGTTCGCTCCCACTTCTTCTGTGGCAGCGATTTCGGGGGCTGGGGTCGTGCTGGCCTCAGGTGGCCTCTTCATCGGCCAGATTCTTGTAGCAAAGGGTCAATCGCTGAGGCTGGGTGTCGCTTGGCTCCTCGCCGTGGCTGGCGCTGTCAGCATGCTCGTCCTGCCGTTCGACGATCCCGTGGTCCATGTCGTTGTGGCGTTCCTGGTGGGTGAGATCGTGGCCATCGGGGCACTCGTCGGCGTTGCACTCATGACAGATGCAGATGAGACAGAGATCTCTCACGGCTATCAGGTTGTCAAGCGATCCATCGACATCGCTGGGGCGATGGTTGCAATCATCCTGCTGCTCCCCGTGATGTTCGTCGCAGCCCTGGCCGTGAAGCGCGATTCGCCCGGCCCCGCATTCTTCCGACAGCGTCGCGTCGGAAAGGGTGGCCAGCTCTTCTGGATGGTCAAGCTCAGAACCATGATTTTCGACCAGGACGAAGAGGTGTTCAGACATCACCTCGCGCAGCTACGCAAAGCCGACGCAGAAGACAGTCAGTACACGATCAAGATCGACGAGGACCCTCGGATAACGAACATCGGTTCAAAGCTCCGTAAGTGGTCGATCGATGAGCTTCCGAACTTCTGGAATGTTCTCAAGGGTTCCATGTCCCTAGTCGGTCCGAGGCCCCTCGTTCAAGAAGAGGCTGAACTGATCGGACTCGACCATCAGCGATTCATGGTCAAGCCAGGGATCACAGGACTCTCTCAGGTACACGGCAGGGACTCCATCGCCCTCACCGAACGAACCGAGTGGGATGAGCGGTACGTCGAGACTCGGTCAACGAAGTTGGACCTGAGGATCATGCTTGCCACCGTCGGCGCGGTGTTCACGACCCCAGGTGACGAGGGGGCGGAGGAATAGTGGGATCCGACACTGGTTGCACCAATCATGAATGATCCTGTCTCTGCGCGACTCGAGCTCCCAGATCCGTTGATCGCTGTGGTTGGTGCCACTGATCACCCAACCAAGTATGGGGGAAGGATCTACCGCGATCTGAAGACCAAGGGGTATCGGGTGGTTCCGGTCAACCCGGGGCGAGCAACGGTGGACGGTGACATGACATTCGGGTCCGTCGGCGACCTTCCCGAACGACCCGACATCATCAACGTCGTGGTGCCACCTTCTCGGACATTGCTGATTCTTGATCAGATCGCAGACATGGACGACATTGCGGTCTGGATCCAGCCAGGTGCCGCAGACGACGCGGTTCGAAAACGGGTGAACGAGCTCGGAATTACAGCGCTCATCGATGCATGCATCATGATTCGTACACGATCGAGGCTGTAACAGGTACGAACCCACAGCGGCGCTATCGTTACGGTGCGACGCTCGGAGAAGACGTGACAACTGAGAACCTTCGGGCCGACCTCCACGCCCTGCCCGGTGTGGCAGAAGCAGAGGTCATCATACGTGAAGACGAGCCTCCTGTCGCACGAGTGTGGCTTGACGGGACGAGGGCCGGTGATGAGGTGAGGGCGCTCGTTGATGTTCTGGTTGGGAGATCCATTCCATCAGTGGTGCTACCGAAACAGACGGTGCAGCGGAGACGAACCGGACTTGGTCGAGGACTCGGCGATCTGATTCCGAACGATGTGCAGGAATCGGTTCCGACGCACCTCCAGCCGGCTGCGGGACAACGTCCAACAATCATCCGGGTCGCCATCATCGAGTCCACTCGAGGTGTCATCGTCGAAATCGAAGACGGCACGGGCGGCATCCACAGTGAATCTGTTGGCGATGGGGGAGATGTCGACGACGCCGTCATGAGCGCCGTCGTCATGATCGTTGACGGTCCTGAGGAAGTGCGGGTGGACATCTCTGATGTCGAGACGGCGGATGGGACTGTCGTGCTGGTAACGGTGGCCGGTGACGATCGAAGATCCGTGGGCGCAGCGTTCGTGGAGTACGGACGGCCCTATGCCGTTGCCCGTGCAGGTCTTGCCGCTCTGTTGGATTCTTGATGGCGATCGACATCAGGTGCCCGGACTGCGACGAGGAAGACAACCTCTTGGGTTCGCGCTCTGCGGAATCCATCGACATGCGGTGCGAGCATTGCGGTGCACGATGGAGCAGGCCTCTTGCCAGGAAGTGTGGTGTCTGTGGAGGCGATGACTTGCAGACGGTTCCTCTTGCGATCATCGAGAAATCACGCGGAACGCAATTATCGGTGGTCGGGACCCGCCGCGTCCATCTCTGCACCCGGTGTGACGCTGAAGTGCTCCGCCACTACAACGACCATCGCCCGAATCCATTGATGCCGACGGACCTTCCCACGATTGGTGAGGAACACCTCAACGGCTGAAGTGTCGGCCGCGGTCCGCCATCAGGCAGAGACTCTTTCGGTCGCCATCCCTCGTGTCTTCGTCGGTCTCGTGACTACGAAGGTTGCGATCGAGGCCGCAAGAAGCCACATGGCGAATCTCGCATACGGTGCCGTTACGAACCAGATCGTTGTGATGCCAAATGATGCCAGGATCGCTCCGACGGCGACCACTTTCGCTCGGACCGTGAAGCCATTCCCAGATCTCCAGTCATACACGATCCCCCCGAAGAACCTGTTGGTCAACAGCCAATGATCGAAACGTTCGGATGACTTTGAGAACAGGAACGCTGCCAGCAATATCGGACCAGTCGTCGGAAGCACGGGTACCAACACTCCAACGAATGCGATGCCGACCCAGAGCCAGCCGAGGGTCATGAGCACGATGCGTAGGAGAGGATTCTTGACAACGGCCATCGACGTCAGCGTAGACAAGGCTTCCCCCGACAGCATGTCGGCTGTAAGGTTCGTCCATGCGCGACTGGGTCAGAAACCTCCTTTCACCGCGTGTCGGGGAACGCGTGTCGGGTGCCCCGACGAGTGCGAGCGGTGCCTCATCCTTCTTCCTGTGGTGGGACCTGCCATACGGAGAGCGTCTGACAGAAGCGACGGTGACGTTGGAGGTTGTGCGGCGACCCGAGATCGACAGGCTTGTCACGTTTGCGATTCAGGCGGCCCTCGTCAAGCCTGACGGCGGAAGCTGTCACCTCGGTCTTCAGCATCATCCGAGTTTCCCCGACCGCAGCTCGGTCAACTGGGCAGGCTATGCCGCAAACGGTGATCCGCTCGATTCGACCATCCCCGGTCTCCCGTCGGCGATCGACGACATCGCTACACGGGACTTCCCCTGGCGGCAAGGGGTGTCCTACCAGCTCACCATTGAACGTGGAGACGAACGTGCTGACGGGAAGTTCCCCTGGGTCGGTTCGATCACCGACCTTGAGACAGGCAGACGTGAAGTGATCCGTGAGTTGACCAGCGGTAGCCCGCACATGAGAGCTCCGGTCATGTATGTCGAGTCATATGCCCCGTGCGACGGTCCGGGGTTCGAGGCGAGATGGTCGAACGCGATAGCGGTGTCCATTGGAGGTGGTGTCAGATCAGTCCGATCGATGCGGGTCGATTACCAGCCACATGCTGCCGGCGGATGCACAAACACGAATTCGGGCGTGGATGGAGCGAGCTTCGTCCAACGCGGCGGCCAGATGCGGGCAACGAAGGCCGGCACCACGATCCGACTCGATTGATCGGCGGTTCCCCCTACCATTCCCCGACCCCGGGCGTTTAGCTCAGTTGGCTAGAGCACCGCCCTTACAAGGCGGGGGTCACTGGTTCGAGTCCAGTAACGCCCACCCTCACAGAACCCTTGGTATCGCTGGATTAGCCAGTGGTACCAAGGGTTTCTGCCCTCCCTACGATCCGCCTCTCTCCCATGCTGAGACATGTTGAAACGTGCCGAAATGTGGCACCAATGTGGACAAATAGTG
>PVMK01162615.1_pt1 | contig 21976 bp, 18 predicted proteins | sample 1853481 | NCBI WGS metagenome assembly PVMK01 (sample SAMN08533507, study PRJNA380276) | Marine sediment metagenome, whole genome shotgun sequencing project.
TGTTTGGAAATCCCGGAAAGGCCTGTTGGCAGTGAAGGAAATCGCCTGGCTACCCGGAGATTTATGGAAATTGTCAAAGAATTTAATTGGAAGGTTGACCCAACAGGGTTTCAAGCTCTGAATTGGAATGAGGGCGGTGCTGAGTTAAGTGTTGAAGGGATAGAGTATGAAGTATACCCGAGTCCATATTCGCTTGGGTGTGAGCTGGAATCTGAGCTTGCTGGAGCCGGGACACTTTATGACCTGGACCAGTTGGATTGTTCCGGCAAAGTCCTATTGCTGCATGGAGACCTTGCTAAAGAACAACTTATGCCCAAAAATTTTATATTCTTTAACCCTGAAGAACACCAACAGATCATTGCTTCCCTGGAAAAAAAGAATCCAGCTGCAATTATCTGCGCTACCAGCCGTAATGCCTCGTTGGCTGGAGGGGTATACCCTTTTCCCTTAATTGAGGATGGAGATTTTGATATCCCTTCTGTTTTTATGACCGAAGATGAAGGGGTTAAATTGCTTTCAGATATTGGGAAACAAACCCGACTTATATCGCGGACTCGCCGCATACCGGGGATCGCTTACAATCTCATTGCCCGCAAGGGTGGCGCTTCCTCAAAAAGAATTGCCATTTCAGCCCATATTGATGCAAAAATAGGTACTCCGGGAGCAATTGATAACGCAACTGGAGTGATTGTGCTGCTTCTTCTGGCAGAACTGATGCGAGACTATAACGGTAAGATTGCCCTTGAACTTCTCCCGTTTAATGGGGAGGATTATTATGCTGCGCCTGGTCAGATGATTTACCTAGACCAAAACCAGGATCATTGGGATGACATTCTGCTCAATATCAATATTGATGGTGCCGGATATTATCTGGGAGAATCAGCTTTATCACCTTTTAACCTGCCCCCAGACATTCAGCAGGGTGTTGATAGTTTAATTCAAAACCATAAAGGTATTTCAGAGGGAATTCCCTGGGTTCAGGGAGACCACAGCATTTTCCTTCAACAAGGGATTCCTGCCATAGCATTTTCCTCACAATGGTTTATTCACAATATTGATTCCCAGGCTATTACCCATACTCCTAAGGATCACCCTGGAATTGTTGATTGTGAGAAAGTGGTTGAGATAGCAAAAGCGATTCAAGAGTTAATAAATGGTATCGTGTCCTGATCGGGTGTGGGTACCCGATTCTCGGTATATAATTTAATAAAGCGGACTTATATTCATATATGCCCAGGAGCGGATGTAAATGACAGAAAATATAGACGGCGAAAGGGATCTGGATCATTTATTGAGGAATATGGAACCAGTCCTTGAAGATGAAGAGCTGATTTTTTACAGCTTGCCATCACATGAAGCCGATGATTACCTTGCCATCAGCCAGGGATATTACGTTGAGCGAGAAGGAACCACCTTGATTTTAGGCAGGCACCTGGCAGACTTGAATAAATTAAATTACAATCTTGTTTTTCGAAGGATCACTCTCTCAGTTCACTCCAGTTTAGCAGCAGTTGGATTCCTGGCGAGGATAACTGAGGTGTTGGCAGCCCAGGGAATCAGTGTTAATGTGATCTCAGCTTATTATCACGATTACCTATACATCAAATCATCTGAAGCTGATGAGGCTTTGAAAACATTAAAACTCTGGCAGGATAAACTCTCTGATGAAGGTTGAGGATATTCAAGAAACAGGGCTTTTCTATCCAATAATATGGAGATAGTATGAAAAAATGGCAGTTGCTGATCCAGATCTTCTTTATTTTGGTTTTGATTGCGGCCGGAGTTTACCTGGTTACTTCCCTGCAGAACTCTATCGCTTCCCAACTATCCCCCGTACGCGAGATGACCGATAATCTTTCAACCCAGGTTGCCAGGGTTTTGAATCCAACACCAACCATTCTCCCGGATCCTGTAACGATAGTCCATGAGATCCGCAGCCTGGCCCGCCTGGAGACTATTAAGTTCAGCCTTGAAAAAATTATCACTGCTGAAACCCGCCAGGGAGCTTTTGAATGGCTGGTAGGAGATCGTTTGATCTTTGTCGCTCACGGAGAGGTTATTGCCGGCATTGATTTAAATAAATTGGATCCTGAAGATCTGCGTGTTCGAGATGGAGTGCTTTACGTCCAATTGCCGGAGGCGGAAATATTTGTGGTAGCGATCGATAACCAACAATCATATGTTTATGATCGTGTAACCGGATTATTTACTCACGGGGAAGTCAACCTGGAAACAGAAGCCCGTCGGGCTGCCGAAATTGAAATTGAGAGTAGCGCCCTTGAAGATGGCATCCTGGATCTTGCAGCTCAAAATGCAGAGTCATTCCTGGATCGGCTTTTCAGGGATTTGGGTTTCCCGGAAGTGATTTTTGAATAATACACCTTTCAGGAAAATAACAAAAACGCATCCGTAGGGCTGAAACCGGATGCGTTTTTTCTAAAAAAGGGACCGGATCCTTAAAAGGACCCGGTCCCTTCATCGTTCAGTTTAGAAACCTTTTAAGTAGGTGGCCAGAGCTAAGATCACAAAAGCAGCCACGACCAGCCAGAAAGCAAATCCGGACAGGACAGGAATAGCTACAAATTTAGCAATAATACCGACCGCGCCAACGACAATGGCGACCCACCAGGTGTTTTTTTTAGGGGCACTTAATTTCATCAGATTTCTCCTATTTATAAACAACAATTCCAATTTATTAGTTCAGCCCTCAAATCAGTGCGAGAGTATACAGGATAGAACCCTGCCAGTCAATATCGATAATTAAGTTCATAAAAAACGATTTTATTTGGGATATTGATTTTCATTTCACTCTGGGACAACATATAGGCCGGAATCTTTCAACACGTAAATGAGCCCATCAGGTTTATCATTCAAAAATTGATCTACGAAGTATCTTAAGCTTTCCCGGGGAGATCCTTGATCAACCACAGCTTCCATCCTGTAGGTTCTCAGCAATTCTTCAGGATCCATTTCGCTGAGGATTTTGATATGGTTTTCTCCCAGGGTTTTCAGGATTCTGATGCTGTCTACAGGTTTTTGATTTCCTATTCGGAAAGTTTCTAGGCTGCATTTATTGTCAATCACCCAGTTGAGAGCTTCATCAAGATCCATCTCCCGGATTGCTTCCATGGTTTCCCTGTAACCCTCTGATCCCGGGCCTTCCTCACAGGGGGCTAAAAGCAAGATCGTTCCCCCGGGTTTTTTAGCAGCCTTCCAGGCTGCATGAATGCCTTTCCCCGCCTGGTAAAGGTTAATGCCTAGTTTTCCGACTGAAACAATCACTAGATCGGCGGGTTTATTTACTTTGATCACTCTCCGTTTATAAAGCAGCTCATTTGCCAGGTCGTGCAGTGAAATAATGTTCCCAGCGTTCAGACTGGTAATCTCTCCCTTATCCATGATCGCATCGATACAGAACACAGGAGTATGTTTCTGGATATTCTCAGTCATTTCTTTCATGTCAGAAATAACCGGGTTGCCCTCCGTATTACCCAGGCGGCAGCAGGGATTAAAACCGAGTGTTTTGTCAAACATTTGGATGTGATTTGTGTTGATGGTTATCCTTCCGGCTAATCCTGGGAAAAGCTGTTTCACTGTGCCGGCGACCCCGGCAAAATAATGATATTCAGAGTCAGTCACGGGAATTAACAAACAGGCATTATAGGCATCCTTGTTAATGGTGATGGGTGTGTTATTGGACGATATTCCCAGATCTTGAAGGTTATCCTGATCATTATGGATTATGATCTGGTCCTTGTATTCAGCGAAAAGATCCTCTCCCAAGATCCTCTTTCTGATCTCGTCTTCAGTTGGCGGGCGGTGGGTGCCGCTGGCAATTAATATGCCTAGATCATCCTTGTTAACATTGCAGTTGTTAATGAGATATTCAAGGATGATTGGATGCAGTAATTTTGTGTGCTGATTTGGACGGGTATTGTCATCAGCCAATACCAGGATCTTTTTTCCAGATCCAGGATAATATTGCTCAACCATATCTTTTAGGGGAGGGGAATTGAGCGGGTTCTCAATCGCGGAAAGCAAATCAATCCTGAGGTCTGTTATCTCAGATTGGATATTCGCAGACTCTAGCACTTTTACTGTACCCCGTCCAACAGGCAGGAATTGGTCGATCGTTTTGGATCCGTATTGAATACTGATATCTAGGTATGGCATTTTTTCCTCTTCAGCCTTATGACCAACAAAATAGAAACGAACGATAATATACCGGATAACTTAATAATCGCTGATATCTTTGGCAATTTCTTCTGCTGCCTGGAATTCTTCCGGGGTGTTCAAGTTTAGAAAGTTGTGATCTGATCCTGTAATCTCTCTGGTCACTTCAGGATCGAGAATCTTTATCCTGGCACCATCATGCCAGGATATCATCTTCCATAAATCATTCTCTATGGCTTCTTTTACCAGCGGGAAACAGGTTTCCACCCGGTAAACAGAATGAAATGGTTCAATCCCATGTTTCGTTGCGGGAATAACAGCATCGAAACCGGATTCCTGGATGATTTTCATCTGGTACTTGATCAAGTTTGGATTTGCAAATGGCATGTCTGCAGCGATCAATCCTATCAGGGGCTGGCTGGCAATAGACAGAGCAGTATATAGACCACCGAGGGCACCTCGTTCCGGTATTACATCCTCAAATAAGGGAACTCCCAATTTTTCATAACCACGGACATCGTTCGTGATCACTAGAAGTTCGGTTCCCAATCCATCAAATCGATCCCGTAATCTATAGATGAGAGGAACGCCTAAAAATGGAATTGTTGCCTTGTCTTTTCCCATCCGGGAAGATTTGCCGCCAGCCTGTAATATGATTGAAATCATATTAGGATTATAATGAGAAGGCGGATATTTATGGAATTATTTTTTATCCATGTTTTGGCAAGGATTTTGAATGAGTCTGCAAGATGAACTTGATCGACTTTCAAAACCTGGTGTTCTGGTTGAAGACCGGGCTGATGGGTCTGTCCAATGCCAGGCTTGCGGACATCAATGCCTGATAAAACCGGGCCAGCGGGGTGTCTGCAAAATTCGATTTAATCAAGAAGGAACCCTTCAAGTTCCCTGGGGTTATGTTTCATCACTCCAGGTCGACCCTGTCGAAAAAAAACCTTTTTATCATTTTCTGGCCGGTTCAGATGCCCTGACATTTGGTATGCTGGGATGCAACTTAAAGTGTGGTTACTGCCAGAATTGGCTGACCTCCCAGGCATTAAGGGAAACAGGAACTGACCGATTGGCAGATTACTTGCGCGAATTATCCCCGGAAGAGATTATCTCCCATGGACTTGAATATGGCGCAGCGCTGGTAGCCTCATCATATAACGAACCATTAATCACATCTGAATGGGCTCGGGATATCTTTAATCAAGCAAAACAATCGGATATAAAAACTGTTTATGTATCCAATGGTTTTGGGACTCACCAAGTCCTGGATTACCTGAATCCTGTCCTCGATGGATTCAAAGTTGATTTAAAAACTATGCAAGAGGGTCATTACCGGGAGCTGGGAGCCAAGCTCCAGCCGGTATTGGATAGCATCCAGTATGCCCACAAATTGGGTATGTGGGTAGAAATAGTTACCTTGCTTGTACCCGGATTTAACGATACCGCTGGCGAACTGGAGGATATGGCTAAGTTTATCCAGTCAGTATCTCCTGAGATACCCTGGCATATCACTGCCTTCCGGCCTGAGTACAAGATGATGGATAGATCAAGGACATCCGCGGCCCAGATTCTCAAAGGTGTTGAAATTGGTTATCAACATGGCCTTCAGTATGTCTATGGGGGAAATCTTCCAGGAAGCCTTGGAAAATATGAGAATACAAACTGCCATCACTGCCAGGCTCTTCTGATCAAACGAAGAGGTTATCTTATTCAGCAGTATCGTATAACCGGAAAAGGCACATGCCCTGATTGTGGAACCAGGATTCCAGGTGTGTGGACAAAAAACCCCTCTACTAAAAAACCTTTCCTTTCTGGGTTTCCCATGATTCTGTAACCAATAGTCTACTGGCATCAACCAGGATAATTGATAACCCGAGATAGATCTGGGGGAGGGGTGGTTTATGTTGGTGAAAAAGATTATTTCAAGATCTTCAGCTGCAGGATATTCTTATTGATGCCGCCGAATTGATATTTATAAGCTTCATCGCCACGCATGAAATCAAAAACAGTTTTACCTTGTTGAATTGACCACTGGATGAGATAGCTTAAAAGTACCCAACCAGGTGAAAGATTTTCGAACAAGGGATTAATTCCGGAATTATAAACCCAGATCTTACCGTCAAAATCAAAATTCAAATACCCGGCGACTTTAATGTCTCCGACGGTTAGAAAGGCCAGCTGGAGCCAGCCTTCTTCAAAAGCAGATTTGGCTGAAGCAACCATATGCTGGTACATCGCATCTGTCAGAAACTCTTTTTTATCCGGGTTATTGGCCATCAGTTCCAGAAAGTCTTCCATTTCATTGGCAATAGTTTCGCTATCACTGACGATATACCAATCAATCGGAAGAAAATAACCCTCTGCTTTTCTGATTTTTCTTGTTACCTCGTGGCTGTAACGGTCCTCCAGACCATTCAAATAATCATTCCAGGTTTTCGGAAGGGGCAGATAAGGGGCGGGTTGAATAACTTTTTGAGAAAACTTAAAACCCAGTTCTGCGGAAACTTTTTCAATATGTTCAATGGAGGGGGAATTTTCCAGCATGTTATCAAAGATCAGGCTGTGCCACTCAGGAAAATCACCCGAAGTAAGAAATTGGAATATTCTTTCAATAAAGCTCGGTAAATTTTCAATTGGAGCAATAAGATCCAGGTAATCGGAAATTTCTACACTTCCCAGGAATATCACCTGATGATCAACCATAAATAGCGGGGCAGCGCCAACCAGGGTGTCGTTCTCATCCCGTTCTATGAGAATGGAGAGGGTTCCCTGGTCCCACTCACCGCCGCCCAGGGTTTTCCACCATCCGAAAAGATATTCATGTCTCAAAAACGGCACATGACTTGCACTGTCTTGAAGGAGAGCATTCCATTCACGCTTTAGATTGAAGAAATCAGAGTCAGATTGGATTAGTTGGATGGTCATCATCTATCTTTGGGTGGTCATAATGGCTTCGCTCTCATTTTACCAGTATAATAAAAGCAGCAAGTGCTTACTCATGGAAAAATGACTATGGCAAATAGGTTTAATTTGAATGTCCTACCAATTTCCCGCCATATGGGAAAAATGGCTCCAAGCCTGCCAGGATTGATGATCTCAAGCCCTCCCCGGCGGTCTCCCAGGAGAAGATCACAGGAAAAATTGATCCTTCATCTTCATCTGGAAGGTAATGCACCCCTCTCAGATTCTGCGATGGAACAGCTTCTTACCAAGCTGGCAGAGGTTTATTTCCAGACTGAAGGTTCCATAACTTCAGCATTGAGAAACGTAACCGATGTGCTCAACAAATATTTGCTGGATCGGAATTATCGAGCAGCTTCCCGGGGATTAAAAGCTGTTGGTTATTTGACAGAGATCGTTCTCAGGGAAGATCGAATTCTGTACGCCCAGTGTGGACCGTCGCATGTTTACCAGATGGTTCCAGATCAGGTTAGAGATTTACGAGATCCTGATTTATCAGGAACGGGTTTAGGTATCGGAAAATCGTTTAAAGTAAGATATCATCAAATCAATTTACTGCCGAATCAACTCATCATTATCACTCCGAAATCTCCCCCGACCTGGACAGAGAATCTATTAAAGAATCTACCGCGCATGAAACCCGCTGCAATCATTCAAAGGCTGCTGCATAAAGTTGATGAAAATCTTGAAGCTGTTTTATTTTTCCCTCAAATAGGGGAAGGTGATGCGAGATTAATAGAACCGAATTGGGAGCTTGGTGTAGGATCGCTGGAGGTGCCCGAGCTTGAAACTGATCCTGAACCGCTGTCTGAAACAAAACCAGAAATTAAATCCGAGCCAGATATTCCTGTTTCTCCCATCCAGATCCTAGAAGATGAGGAGCCTGGTGACCTGCCTACTGAAATATCCAAGGAAAAAGAACCCACAGCGCCAGAAACTGTGGATTTCAAGCGGCCCAAACCCGCTAAAAAACCTGATCTTGCCGCCCAACTGGCATCCGGGTTAGAGCCCGCCTTCACTGGTATTAGAAAATCTAAGGCATGGTCATCTCTCAGTCAGGCAGGATCAAGCCTGGCAGTATTTTTCAATAAGATCTGGCACTTTCTTCTGGGTCTGATAAGTAAAATGCTGCCGGATGATCAGATCCTGGATCTGCCGTCCTGGTCATTGAGTTTAATTGCTGTTCTAGTTCCTCTGGTTATGGTGGTTTTTGGCAGTGTTTTTTATATCAAGCGGGGAAGGAATCAGCTCTACCAGGAACATTATTCAACAGCCCAGACTTTATTGGCCCTGGCAAATACCCAGGAAGGATCTCCGGATTATTACCAGACTGTTCTAAAGGCGATGGATGAGATTACTTCAGCCCGTGGATATCAACAAACGGATGAGGTTGAAGAATTATTTCAAACAATACGGTTAGAACTGGACTCCCTTGACAGAGTGACACGACTGAATTACCAGCCCTTGTTCAGCAGGGGATTAGGTGTAGATGTGACAATCTCAAAAATCGTTGTTACAGCCTGGAATGACCTGTATATGCTTAATTCAGATCTGGGTACCGTGATCTGGGCTCAATCCAATCCAGATGGTTATCAAATTGTGGATGATTTTACCTGCGGGCCTATTGATGGCCATATCACAGTTGGTCCTCTGGTTGATATCGTAGCTCTGCCGACCTCCCAGGAAGATCAGGCAACCATTCTGGGAATTGATCAAAATTACACCATGATATTATGTTACGCAGATTTGTCGGAAACCCCCGTAATCTTTGAAGACACTTCATATACTCTCGGCAGAGGACCAGCTCAGGCAATAAGCATGTCCAGCAGCGCTCCTTATAATCTTTACATCCTTGATCCGGAAAAAAGGGCTATCTGGATAGAATATCAGAGCCAGAATTATCATGAAGGATCGGAGTACTTTGGAGCAATTGATTCACCTGAAATGGCGGATGCTATTGAAATAGCGACCAATGGAAGTGAATTGTATCTTCTCCACGGAGATGGATATATCACCAAATGTGTCACAGAGCGAAGTGATTCTGATCCCAATTGCACGACACCTTTTGAATTCACTGATCCCAGGCCAGGACTGGAAGCAGGCGCTTTCTTCTCAGATGCAAGTTTCAATTCGTTCAAAATCAAGGGGTCACCGGGAATGGCAGTATATTTCCTGGATTCGGAAGAGCAGGCATTGTACCGGTTCAGCACTCAATTGGAATATCAGGAACAATTCCGTCCTCTTGATGGGGTAATCGACAAGCCTGCCACTGCGTTCGCAATTACCATGAGCGATAAGGCGTTTCTGGCAGTTGACGATCAGGTTTATACTGCCCAGCTGCTGCCCTGAAAAGGGTATATTATCAATAAAAAAAAGCCGTAATCAGGGAGATTACGGCTTCTTTTATTTGATTTCAGGATTCTGGTTCTGGATCGAGATCATCAAATAATTCTTCACCTGATGTCTGGAGAAGGATAATTGTGATGTTATCGTGACCGCCCCTCAGATTTGCCAGATCTACTAATTTCTGTAAATGATCTTCCCGGCTGCCTTCTGTACCTAATATTTCCAAGATTTCTTCATCAGCAACCAGATCTGTCAGGCCATCAGTGCAGAGCATGACTTTTATCTCCGGGAACAGGGGAAGTCCCTGGTTGGCTTTAGCCTGTTCCTCGTTCTCGTTTTCATCCAGGTATAGCCGAAGATCTGGCTTGATCGGGTCGGAAGACCCCAGGTAGCTCCTGATTAAATGGCGGCGAGGGATGGCTTCGGGCTTCTTCGGGAATTTATCACACCGACATCGAGTGCTTCTTGAACCCAGGTGTGATCGATGCTCAGTTGTTGAATAACACTGTCCCTTATCAAGTAAATCCTGGAATCCCCTAGGGTAGTGATATATAAGGAAGACTCATATATCAGAGCACAAACAACCGTTGATCCCATACCCTTTCTTTGTGTCATCATCATTTGCTTCTGAGATGATGCTGTGGTTGGCTTCCAGAAGTGCACTCTTAAGGACCCAGAGGGGATCGGAACCATCACTTTCTGCAACGGAAGCGATGATGGTGGTGACGGCTATTTTTGATGCAATTTCACCAGCCTTATGACCACCGATTCCGTCAGCAACTATAGATAATAATACAGGAGTTTCATCTGATTCACTCAGTTCAAATGAAGTTACTTCATAGGAATCTTCATTTAATCTCCCCTCGGCTGCCGGGGTCTGTTATCGCTGTATATTCGAGGTGGTGTTGATCGCTTGGGAATCACTTATCATTCTCCTGGTTTTTAAAAACAGGTGAGGTGGTTGCCATAATTTGAAAACGGAATCCAGCCTCTCCAATGTTTATAATATCACCATCTTTTAGGAATTGGGGTTTTGAGCTGGGTATCTGTTGATAATTGATCCAGGTGCCTACTGGTGAACCAAAATCAATTATTTGGTGTTTGTTTCCCCGCCCCACGCTTATTCTGGGCATGTTCTTTGATAATTGAATGATGTTCGATATGAATGAGATTTGATTTGGGATCATTTCCAAGAATGATTTCAGGTTCTGTCACCCGTATGGGCCCAGCGAATAATCCCCTGGGAAATGTCATTGATCGGAATTAATCGAAAAGGGATGAATCCTGATTTGAGCTGGGTAGCTGCGGATTCCTCTGATCCAACTCTTTTAGGAAGCACCCTGTTGACTAAAGATCTGCCGTTGATAGTTTTTATTTTGTTGATCAATGAGAGTCGATCTATTGGGATCAGAAGGTTGAATTCTTCCCCTGGAAATTAACACAAATAATAATAAGCTTGCCAGGATAATAACCGCCAAACCTCCCAAGGCCAGGGCATTATTCCCCAAGATTGTTCCGATATTCGGCGGGGTGATCTCTACCTTCACCTCAATAGGCGTTTGTAAACTGATTCGACTCAACCCCATAATATCAACAGCTTCAATGGTCAGTCGGTGCGTAGCACTGGTTAGGTAAGAACTGAGGTCCCATTCAAATTGGTCGAACGGTGGTGCTACCTTTCTTTCAACTATCTCCCCATCCACCCTTAAAATAACTTCTTCGAGTCCCCGGGGATGTTTATCTGGAAATTCAACCAGCACATCAAGTGTGATGGATTCAGGCTGGTAAGCAAGTTTTTCTTGATTTTGATCTGAATCCACTGGTACCTGGCGAAGAACTTCCCGGGGGAGGGAGATATGAAAATCGGATTGGGTGGCTGCACATCAAGAAAGAATTCTTTCTCCCCGACACTTTCACCCAGGGAGGTAAATACTGATAAACTCATTTTGTGATTTCCTGATGTCACTATTTGGGAATCATATTCCAGTAAATATGTGGACCGTAAGGGTGCTAAAAGTAAGCCAAAATCGACCAGTGGGCTCTTCTCCAGAAAACGGCAAAATCAGCCCGCCGGTTTCAAAGGACAGATTTTGCAGCCTTGATGCTCCAGCCGATGAGAAGAATGCTTGCGAAGACACCAGAATTGTGTAAACCTGAACCTGATTTTCCTTCGCTTGTAAAATCAGACTTTCAAGCGCACCCGATGCTTCTGATGTGGGTTGGGAGGAGAAAAACAGCACTACACGTTTCATGCCCAACTGGCTGAGTGGATCCGATGCGATCTCAATTGCCCTGGAAAGAACATTTAGATTCGGTTCGGTTTCCCTCAACTCAGGTGAGTATTCCTCAAGGGCATCGATAAAAAGGCTTTTTTCATCCAGGTGTGTGAGTTCAATGCCATCATTGGTAAGAAGGCTAACATCATCTGGAGCTGAATTTAAAGGTTGGTTTGCCCAATTGAGCAACCCTTTTTTGATATATTCAAAACGAGATATTCCATTGATATCCTGGATAGCAAAAGGGGGAGAGATATTAATTGCTGTAACAAGTTGAATTCCGGGAGAAAGTTCCTGAAAATCTATCAATTCTTGCTCGACCCCATCTTCCCTGAGAGTTAGCTGGTCTTTTGTCAGACCAGTAATATTTCCCCCATCTCGCTCAGTTGTGTCAAAATACAGGATCATCCGTGGATAATTTGCTGGATCAGGCGCGGTTAATGTAATTTCCCTTCCAGCTTGAGCAAGGGCAAATCTGGTCGTACTGAATAATCCTACCAGGAGTAAGGATATCCCCAGCAGGTTATGGGTAGTCAGATTTTTCTTCATAATCTATCGCTGCCATTGTACCAAAAAGGAGGTGGGTTTTAAGTTTGCTTTTTTATTAGGGCTGTAAATAACATTACTGGAAGAGCGAGCAGGTGAAGATATCAGGGTATGATAGAATTTGTTGTGTTGAAAAAGGCCAAAAATCTAGGAAATTTACTGGTTATCTATGACTGATGTAATTCTGGCTTCTAAATCTCCCCGGCGGCAGGAGCTGCTCCGCAATCTCATTGATCAATTTGTTGTTATCAACTCTGAGGTGGATGAGACAATCGTCAGTGGTGAAAAACCCGCAGAATTCGTTGAGCGGCTGGCTAAAGAGAAAGCGATCACGGCAGGTGAAAAAGTAGCTGGCAGCTCATTAAACGATCTATTTGTGATTGGGGCAGATACAATAGTAGTAGATAATGATGAAATTCTGGGTAAACCAATTGATGAAGACGATGCAAGGAGAATCCTGGAACAATTAAAGGGAAAAAATCATTTTGTCTTATCAGGAGTAGCCCTTTATAATCCTTTCTCCAAGGAAATCGAGTCCAGAGTGATCAGTACAGAAGTCATGATGAGAGACTATCATGAAATTGAGATTCAGGCATATATTGACAGCGGGGATCCGTTTGATAAGGCTGGAGCCTACGCTATTCAAAATCAATCATTTAATCCTGTTCCGCAGATGACAGATTGTTATGCCAATGTAATGGGATTGCCCCTCTGTGATCTATATTTATTAATGAAGAGTATGGATTTGGAAGCAAATCATCAAGTGGCTGAAAACTGCCAGGTTTCGATTCAATATCAATGCCCTGTATATCAAAACAAATTATTAACTGAAACAGGGTGATAAACTCAGAGTAAGTGAATATGAAAATAAAAATTATCACTTTTGTCTTTCTGGCAGTGCTCCTAACCGGGTGTAATAAAAGTACATCCAATGGCACTCAGCCTGTTGAAGATCTGCCAACTCCAGGACTGGCAACTCCAGTTATTCAGACCACCCAGGTGCCGGATGTTGAATCCGCAGCTGTATCTTTCCTGGAAAACTGGAAAAACAGTGATTACCAGGCGATGTATGATTTGTTAAGTCCTGCCAGCCAGGCAGCTATCAGCGATGAGGACTTTATCCAGCTTTACAATGATGTTGCAGTTGAACTGGCACTTGAGTCCCTTGATTATATGGTCTTGTCCTCCTTCATTGATCCGATCCAGGCCCAGGTAGCTGTCACGGTTGATTACAACAGCAGGATACTTGAGAGATTATCACGGGATATCATTATTTTGCTGTCCCTGTCAGATGGCAGCTGGTCTATAGATTGGTCGAAAGGTTTGATTTTCCCGGAGCTGGAAGGGGATAATATGCTCCAGCTCACAAGACTGGTTCCTCCTCGTGGGAATATTTATGACCGGAATGGCAGTGTGATAGTAGCTTATGCAGAAGCCATTTCCCTGGGTATCACTCCTTCTAAAATAAATCCTGATAAAGAAGATAAGTTACTCAACGAGTTGGGACGTGATCTGAACATGCCCCCCGAAGTTATTTACGCCATGTATCAGGATTATCCACCTAATGTGGATTGGTATCTTCCTCTAGGAGCAATCTCACTGGACTCCATTCAGGGCAGGGTGGGTATACTCGAGTCATACACAACCCAGGGTTTATTATTGAGATACTTTGATGGTCGTTATTACTTCAGTGGAGGAGTTGCTCCCCAAGCGGTTGGTTATGTGCGCTGGATCCAGGAAGCAGAGGTTGATGCTTACCGCATTTTGGGTTATTCCGTAGGCGAAAAAGTTGGTGGTCAGGGATTGGAACGTTGGGGAGAATCCTATTTGACTGGCGATCGGGGAGGTATATTATATGTGGTTGATGGGGAGGGTGAGATCATCACTCAATTGGCTCGCGAAGAAGCAGCCCCTGCATCTGAGATATACACCACAATAGAAAAGGAATTTCAGCTTGATGTTCAGAAAGCGCTTTATGGTTATAACGGCGCTGTCGTTGTGATGGAGATGGACACCGGCAGAATTTTAGCCATGGCATCCAATCCGCACTTTGATCCCAACGCGTTTAATTCTGATTACTACAATTCATCTTTTCTTCTTCAGGAATATTACAAACCGGATCAAAAGACTCCCTTCCTGAACAGGGCTACCCAGGGTCTATACCCGCTTGGATCGGTGTTTAAAGTCATTACTATGGCAGCAGGTTTGGAAACAGGTGAATTCAAGGCAGGAGATATTTACGACTGTGGATATTTCTTCGAAGATTTGCCCGGTGTGACGCTCACTGACTGGACTTATGATCATTTCCTTGAGGATGATAAAACTCCACCCAGTGGGAAATTAACCCTCACCGATGGATTGATGCGATCTTGTAATCCCTATTTCTGGCACATCGGACTTGAACTCTACTCGAACGGTTACCAGAATGCTATTGCAGAAATGGCCCAGGGGTTTGGCCTGGGTTCTCTGACCGGGATTGAAACCCTTGCAGAAGAACCTGGCGATATTCCATTTCCTACTTCCGAGCTGGATGCCACAAACCTGGCTATTGGACAGGGCGATACCCTGGTGACACCCTTGCAGGTGGTCAGGTTCATTGCTGCGCTGGGTAATGGAGGGACACTTTACCGCCCGCAGTTTGTGGAAAGCATCCGTAATTCAGGTGGGGAAGAAATCTTCACTTTTGAACCTGAAAAAGCAGGCGAGCTACCCATCAGTGACCTGACCCTCAATATCATCACTAATGCCATGATCCAGGTAGTTGATAATCCTCGCGGAACAGCCAATCACCGGATCAGGGGTTTGCAAATTCCTGTCGCGGGTAAAACCGGAACAGCAGAATCAGGCTCTGGAGAATCCCATGCCTGGTTTGCTGGCTATACCAATAACCAAAATGAGAACAAACCCGATATTGCCATAGTGGTAATTGCAGAGAATGCTGGTGAAGGATCTGCCGTTGCCGCTCCTATTTTCCGGCGCGTAGTTGAACTTTATTTCAACCAGGTGTTGAGATACTACCCTTGGGAGGCCGAGATCGGCGTCTGGTATGTTCCTGATGAAGATGGTGAACAATAAACACAATAAATGCACAAAAATCGAGGTCAGGTGACTGAAAAGATCAGGGGACGGGTCATTAAAGCTCAATCGGGTTTCTTTACCGTTGAAACCGATCAGGGTGTGATTGTCTGCAAACTCAGGGGACGGTTAAAAAAGGGACGAAAATTGGCGGATATAGTAGCCATTGGTGATTGGGTTCTGATAACAGAACAGGAACCAGGCACAGGTATGATTGAAGAAGTTGAACCAAGGCAAAGCATGATCTACCGGATGGCTCCAACTGCCCGGGGAGAATTTCAGCAAGTCATCATTGCGAATCCTGATCTAGCGGTTTTTGTCTTTTCAGTTGCTCAACCCGAACCTCGTCTTAGAATGCTGGACCGATTTTTGGTTATCACCGAAAAAGAGGGAATTGACTCTATCATTGTGGTGAATAAAATCGACCTTTCTGGATTGAGGAAAGCCCGTGATATCTTTGGACATTATGAAAAAATTGGCTATCCAGTCCTCTATACCTCAGCAATAAAAAATCGAGGTATCAAAGCATTAAAGAAAATGCTGGTTGGAAAAACTAGCCTGTTTGCCGGCCCGTCCGGAGCTGGTAAAACCAGCATTCTGAATACAATTCAACCAGATTTGGGATTAGCGGTAAAGGAAGTCAGCGAGGCTACAAAAAAAGGTAAACACACCACTGTTTCAAGAAAATTGATTCCACTGGATGGTGGCGGTTATGTGGCTGACACGCCAGGATTAAAAGCATTGGACCTGTGGGATATTACACCTGAAGAAGTCGATGGCTATTTCCGCGAGATCAGCCAGGTCTTAATAAATTGCCGCTTTAGCGATTGTACGCATACTCATGAAACCGGTTGTGCTGTGATTGAAGCTGTAAAGAATAAGAAGATCCATCCAGAAAGATACCTTTCGTATTTGCGGATGAGAGAAGTTGAAGAAGATAAGATCCCATGGTTCTAAAACGCAGCTTCCTGGCATATTCCCTGATTTTATTCACTCTGATACTTGGCGCTTGTTCTGCTGATGGCGAAGATTCCCAATTGTTTTCCCCAAAGAAAAGTCAGGTTATTGATTCTACCCCCAAACCAACTCCTGCCCCCCCACGGGTTTTATCCATATGTCTGGGAGAAGAACCCAGCTCGCTATTTTTATATGGTGACCTTTCTACCTCTGCCAATATCATTCGTCAGGCAATATACGATAATCCTGTAGACCAGGTAAATTTTCAACAGTCATCGGTTATTCTAGAGCAAATCCCTTCTCTGGAAAATGAATTGGTATCAATCGCTGAGGTGGAGGTTTATCCAGGTGACCGTATGGTCGATGCCAGAGGCAATATCACTATTTTGGCCAGTGGTGTTACTTATCGTCCCTCAAACTGCACCAGCAGCGGATGCTGGCAAGTATATGAGAACCAGGAATCGATCTTACTGGATCAGGTTGAAATCGTCTTTTTAACTGAGACTGGCTTGCTCTGGGCAGATGGCGCCCCACTTACTCTGGCTGATTCGATATTTTCGTATCAGGTAGCCCTGCAAATATACGGTATTAGCGGTCCAGTCAAAACTCGCTTTACATCCACGTATGAGTTGACTGATGAGGACGGAATAATCTGGAAAGGATTACCCGGCTTTAAAGGGATTTATGATTACCCGGATTTTTTCTTCCCACCCTTGCCGGAACATCTCTGGTCAAATTTCTCCCGGGAAGAGTTCCTGACATCAACACAAACAACCCAGAAACCCCTTGCTTGGGGTGCCTACCGAATTATAGAATGGATTCGAGGTGATCATATAACACTGGAAAAGAATGAGAATTATCATGCCTATTCCAGTGAGATTCCAGCCTATGATTCCCTGGTTTTTCGTTTTGTGGACGGAGGCGAAGAAGCGCTGGCTGCATTTTCATCTGGAGAGTGCCAGATTATCCTCAATGAACCGGGATTGGTAGATTATCAAACAGATTTAATTTCCGGTCAACGCAGCAACCGTTTGAAATATTACATCGTTGGAGGATCAGCGTGGGAGCAGCTAAGTTTTGGAATAAACACCCTTAATCCCGGGATCAGTTTATTGGATGATAAAGATCTGCGCCAGGCAGCATCCCAGTGTATCGATAGGGAGAGAATATCCGCTTCTCGTTTGGACGCGGGTCAAGTTGTGGATGATTTCTTTCTGCCTGGAGATCCCAGGATCCTTCCAATTGAGAGTTTAATATCCTTTCAACCGATCCAGGCTGGTTTGAATCTCAGGGATTTGGGTTGGATCGATCATGATGGTGATCCAACAACTCCCCGTTTGGCTGAAGGAGTGGATGGTGTCCAGGATGGGACTCTCCTGCAATTATCCCTGTTGGCATCCGGGACGGGTGAAGTTCCCTTGACAGTGGATTTGATCAAAGCAGGTTTAAGGGGTTGTGGTATTGGGGTAGATATCCAATTACTGCCCCCTGCAGAATTATTAGCTCCTGGACCGGATGGACCGATCTTTGGTAGAAAATTTGACCTGGCATTGTTCTCATGGGCTTCAGGTCATTATCAGCGCTGCCGTCTATTTATTACTGATGAGATACCCGGGCTCTATCCGGAATATGCCAAAGGATGGGGTGGCGTTAACGCCACTGGCTACAGCAATGAGGAATTTGACAGGGCATGTGTAATAGCAAACACAAATCTGCCCGATTCAACAGAAACCCTCCTGGCTCTGGAGCAGTTGAGCTCGGTTTACCGGACAGATCTCCCGGCCCTGCCATTATTTTTCCGCAACGGTATCATCGTTGCCACCCCGGATCTTGAAGGACTAGAAAATGGTATTTATTCCCATTTTTGGAATATTGAAAGTATCCGATAAGGAAAAAACCTGAATGAAGTGCCTTTATCCAATACTTGAGAACTATATTAATCCTATTCTCTGGTATTTAGGGAGAAATTTCTGGTCCGGTATGGTAAAATGCACATTTGACAAATCTTATATGGAATTTATATTTCAAAAATCTTTGATATTTTTACCCCAAATAGGTATAATTGAATATTACGGTTAATGGTGTTTATTGCCATTATATAAATTAACCTAAATTGTGAAGAGTACCAAAATTCTGGTAACCAGGAGGAATGAAAATTGGAAGATAGAGAAGTTATTCTCGACATTCAGAATCTGAGGACAACCTTTTCAACCCAGGAGGGATTAGTCCATGCAGTAAATGGAATTTCTTATCAACTTCACTTGGGGGAAACGTTAGGTGTCGTGGGAGAAAGCGGCTGTGGAAAAAGCGTTTCAATGCTTTCCGTACTGCAGTTACTCGAAGTGCCACCAGCAAAAATAATGGCGGATGCTATCTATTTTAAGGGCGAAAATCTCTTAGATTTCCATGCTAATGATATGCGCAAGATCCGGGGAAGCAAGATCGCCATGATCTTCCAGGATCCGATGACTTCGCTGAACCCTGTTTTAACGATTGGTTTCCAGATTAAAGAACCCCTCAAGCTCCATCTTGGTATGGATGATGATACTGCTGGTAAACGAGCGGCGGAATTATTAAATTTGGTGCAAATCCCTGATGCTGCCAGCAGACTGGCTGATTAGCCCCATCAATTCTCTGGAGGTATGCGCCAGCGGGCGATGATCGCTATTGCCTTAGCATGCAATCCAACCTTGTTGATTGCGGATGAACCAACCACTGCCCTGGATGTGACTATTCAGGCTCAGCTGGTTGAGCTGGTTAAGGGAATTCAAGATGAAATGGGCATGGCACTGATCTGGATCACCCATGACCTCGGTGTTGTGGCCGGATTGGCTGAACGGGTGATCGTGATGTATGCCGGGTTTGTAGTTGAAGATGCCCAGGTTGATTCGCTTTATGAAGATCCCCGCCATCCCTATACATTTGCACTGCTGAAATCGCTGCCGAAAATTGATGAAAAACCAGGAGATAAGCTGGAAACAATCGAAGGTTTGCCTCCTGATCTATTGGAATTACCAACGGGTTGCCCCTTTGTGCCCCGTTGTTCATTTGTGAAGGATAAATGCAGAAAAGAAAACCCTGGATTGGTCGAAATCTCCTTGGACCATAGTATTGCCTGCTGGGTTGATATCAAGACAGGAGAGCTTCGATGAGTGATAATAATACCTTGGTTCGAGTTGAAAAACTTGTCAAACATTTCCCCATCACCCGGGGCATTATTATTCAAAAAGAGGTTGGTGCTGTCAAAGCTGTAGACGGGATCAGTTTTGAGATCAAAAAGGGAGAAACACTTGGTTTGGTCGGAGAGAGCGGCTGCGGCAAAACAACCACAGGGCGGACCATCCTCCAGCTCCATAAACCCACTTCTGGTGAGGTCTATTTCCGGGATATAAATCTTGTCACTGCAAATGAGGGCAAAATACGGGAACTTCGGCGGGATATGCAGATCATATTCCAGGATCCTTATGCTTCCTTAAATCCAAGAATGACAGTCGGCAGGATCATCGCTGAACCATTGGATGTGCATAATATTGGCACAGCCAGAGAAAGAAAAGACCGGGTCCAGGAGTTATTACGCCTGGTGGGGTTAAACCCCTACTTTGTGAACCGCTACCCGCACGAATTTTCTGGCGGTCAGCGCCAACGCATTGGTGTTGCAAGAGCCCTGGCATTGGAACCGGAATTTATTGTTTGCGACGAACCCATCTCAGCTCTGGATGTTTCCATTCAGGCTCAGGTAGTTAACCTGTTGGAAGAACTTCAGAGTGAGCTCGGATTAACCTATTTATTTATCGCCCATGACTTGAGTATGGTCCGACACATATCCAACCGGATCGCTGTCATGTACCTGGGCAAGATCGTTGAATTGGCTGAGCGGGATGTTTTATTTGACAACACCTTACATCCTTACTCAATCGCTCTTTTATCAGCAGTACCAATGCACAACCCCGCAGCTGAAAGAGACCGCAAACGGATTATTCTGTTTGGAGATGTTCCCAGCCCGGCCAATCCTCCTTCAGGATGCCGCTTCCACACCCGCTGTCCCATTGCGGAAAAACGCTGCGAAGTCGAGGATCCGGAATTCAGAGAGTACGAGCCAGGGCATTGGGTAGCCTGCCACTTTGTTGAAAAGGACCAGCAAAAAATGTGATCGTTACAATTACAGCGTAAGCAATCCTATGTTATGCTTTTAGTAGGAAAAAATCTCTAAAATAAGGAGGTGATGCCGCTCAAAAGGTAAATTGGAACGCATGTGTAATTTGTTTACTATTTTATTAAGGAGAAGAAAAAAATGAGTAAAAAACTTCTTGCGATTGTTTCCTTACTGATCCTGGGCAGCCTGGTGTTGTCCGCTTGCGGCCCCAGCGTTCAGGAAGGCACCGTTGCCACCGGAGATCTGGTGACTTTCAGTGGTTATTCAACCACAGAAATCCCCACCCTGGATCCCCAGCTTGGTGAAGATACTGTATCTATTGGTTACATCGAAAACCTGTTTGTCCACCTGACAAACTATGACTTGATCACCGCTGACATCGTTCCCGAGGCCGCGACCTCCTGGGAGATCAGCGATGATGGTCTGACCTACACTTTCACGATCCGCACCGACATCCCCTGGGTGAACCACAACCCCGAGACCGGTGAGGTGAAACAGGAAGTGGATGCAGATGGCAATCCCCGGTTTGTGACTGCCCATGACTTTGTCTTCGGCATTAAACGAGCCTGTGATCCAACTCTGGGATCCTATTACGGCGGCATCATTGCTGGCGTTATCAAGGGCTGCAGCGAAACCTTCAATTATGAAGATCCCGAGAACATCGATCCGGCAATGTTTGATGCCATCGGTGTTTCCGCAACTGATGATGAGACCCTGGTAATTGAACTGCCACAGGCAGCCGCTTACTTCCTGTCCATGACCCCCATGTGGACCATTGCAGCAACCCCGCAGTGGGCCATTGAAGAATATGGCGATCAGTGGACAGAAGCTGGCAGCATTGTTACCAACGGCCGCTATGTGCTGAATGCCTGGGAACATGGTGTGTCCCGCACAGTTCTGCGCAACCCACTCATGCCAGATGACATGCAGGGTGGCGGAAACATTGAACGATTTGTTATCAATGTTGTTCCTGAGACCAGCACCGGTTATGCCCTGTGGTTGAACAACGAAGTTGAAACCTCTGGCATTCCTGATGCTGAACTGGAAGCACACCTGGCTGCTTTCCCTGATGAGACCATCAGTGTTCCTGACCTGGCCGTGTTCTACATTTCCTTCCGTATGACCAAAGCTCCTTTCGATGATGTTCATGTCCGACGTGCTTTCTCGGCTGCTTATGACCGCGAGACCTTTGTTGCAGAGGTTCGTCAGGGTCAGGGCCTGCCCATGAAACACTTTGCGCCTCCTGGAATCTTCGGCGCTCCCCCCATCGACGAAGTTGGTGTTGGTTACGATCCCGACTGGGCTCGCGAACAGTTGGCTCTAGCTGGTTATCCTGATTGTGAAGGATTCCCACAGGTTACCCTGTTGGGCTACAGCGGCCAATCAACTTTGACCTGGATCAGGTCTGCGGAGCAGCCCAGTTCTTTCTCCCAGTTTGCCTGGGCGAATTCGATCCAGTTCAAAGTTGATTGGCCGCTGT
>PVMK01124630.1_pt1 | contig 21974 bp, 25 predicted proteins | sample 1853481 | NCBI WGS metagenome assembly PVMK01 (sample SAMN08533507, study PRJNA380276) | Marine sediment metagenome, whole genome shotgun sequencing project.
CAGGTATCGGAGCATTGCCGGCACTGTTTTTCAAAAATGTTTCCGATAAAGTTCTGAACACCATGCTGGGTGGTGCTGCAGGGGTTATGCTGGCAGCAACATCTTTTTCACTCATTGTACCGGGAATTGAATACGGCGATCAATCTTTACCTGGATATGGGGTGTATATCGTGGCGTTCGGAATGCTTTTTGGCGCTGTTTTTTTAGACCGTATCGACAAGTGGGTGCCGCATGAACACTTTAAAATGGCCCATGAAGGGCCTTCCAGTTCGCTAAAAAAGATTTGGCTGTTTGTCATCGCCATCACCATTCATAACTTTCCTGAAGGACTTGCTGTCGGTGTCGGTTTTGGAACCGGAGACGTCGGCGCGGGAACCAGCCTTGCGATTGGTATTGGACTCCAAAATATGCCTGAAGGTCTGGCTGTAGCGATGCCTTTAATCGGCCTGGGATACAACCGGTGGTATGCTGTCGGAATAGCCACTTTAACGGGATTGGTAGAGCCTTTAGGCGCCTTCTTTGGCGTTGCGGCCGTCACTCTCTTTCATCCCGTATTGCCTCTTGGCTTGGGTTTTGCCGCTGGGGCAATGCTGTTTGTGATTAGTGATGAAATCATCCCGGAAACTCATTCCAAAGAGAAATCACGATTGGCAACTTTTGGTGTTATGGTCGGATTTGTCATCATGATGGCCCTGGACAACCTTCTTGGATAGGAGGGCAGGGGTTTATTTATGCGATTCGCTACAACAGAAAAACATCGTCTTCTAAGTATATGTATTCATAAATACGATCACGTATTTATAACTTGGTTTATTCATTCTATGTGTGAAAAGTGAAAAGTGCCTAAAGTGAACTAAAGTGCCTAAAGTTAAGGTATTCTATCAATTTTAATTATAATTGATCGCGCTGAAAGCGCGTTCCTCAACTTTAGCTCACTTTAGGCACTTCAAACTTCACACTTTTAAAGTTCAACTTATACGGGATAGTTGTCTTGATAAAAACACGTAATCGAATTTACGAATTAGAGCACTAAGGTCGTATATATCGGTCAAATGTGCGTGAATGGTCGTCTCGTGATACAGTTATGTATCAATAATAAACATGAGACTATTGCATATCTTTTCCGTGTGGTTTGATTCAAGCAAGAACGCACAAACAAATCATCTTTGATACAACCGGATTGAATTTTTATCAGGTTAAACAAAGAATTATCATCACAAAATACATTATAAATTCATAAAGTTAGTTGATTATGAATGAATCATAATTGACAATCATTTCAAAATTTTTTGTGTTAAATACCCTGGATTCTCACGCCAATTTCATTACCTGGCATGAAAATTGAAGCTCAAATTAAAATATGGAGGTGAACGGTTATGAAAAAAATACTCATGGTAGCTCTTGCTTGTCTGTTTTTGCTAACCAACATGTTATTTGCCGGTGTTGATCCACCTAAAACAGGTGAGTTGCTACCGGAAATAAACCTTTCGGTTCCTCAGGAAACCGAGAACCAAAAATATCTTGGATTGCCGGATAAAGGCCAATTTGCCATACCCCAGATAAAAGCAGAGGTTGTATTAATCGAGTTCTTTAGCATGTATTGCCCTTACTGCCAAAATGCGGCACCGACGGTGAACAAATTCTACAGAAAAATAGAAAACAACGGTGATTTAAAGAAGAAAATAAGGCTAATCGGCATTGGTGTGGGTAATTCCTCATATGAAGTTAATGTTTTTAGAAAAAAATATGACATAGATTTCCCCCTTTTTCCCGATGCTGATTTTTCTATTCACAAATTGGTTGGAGAGGTCAGGACGCCCTATTTTATAGGTGTAAAGATAATGGAAGATGGAACGCACAATATTTTTTATTCCAGGCTTGGAGGCTTTGACGACGTCGATAAATTTCTGAGTTTAATAGTTCAATTATCAGGATTATAAAAGGAGGTATTCACCCATGAAGAAACATTTTAAGACAATCCTTTTAATGGTAACCATAGTAGTAACAAGCAATTACGCGTTCGGATTGTCTGAAGCCTTCAAGAACAACATCTACAACCCAGGACAATTAAAACCAATAGACAGTGTGCTTAAGATAAAAATCGGCGAGAAAGCGCCTGATTTTACCCTTCCTGCTGTGTCCGGAAAAGAGATCTCTTTGCATCAGTTTAAAGGGAAAAAGCATGTTGTCATTTCGTTCGTTCCGGCGGCATGGACGCCTGTTTGCTCAGATCAGTGGCCGGGTTATAATATTGTAAAAGACATTTTTGAACAACACAATGCAACCTTGATTGGAATTACCGTAGACAATATCCCCACACTTTATGCGTGGACAAATCAGATGGGGAATTTGTGGTTTAATGTGCTTTCTGATTTTTGGCCTCATGGTGAGGTGGCGAATAGATTTGGCGTGCTTCGCTCTGACGGCGTGTCTGAAAGGGCATTGTTCGTGATAGACAAAAAAGGTATTATAAGATACGCTCACGTGTCCGACATTAACAAAAGGCCTGGTTTGCAGGATCTCATAAAAGAATTGGAGAAGCTTAGCAGCAAATAATCAAATCTTTAATGTGGAAATATCACGTTGCTTGAACGTGAAGCTTTTATGAAAAAATGAAGCAGAATCTGTTTTTATACTTGAGGAGCATACTATGTGGGAATATACAAATGAAGTCAAAGAGCATTTTTTAAACCCGCGAAATGTGGGAGTTATAGAAAATGCTGATGGTATTGGTGAAGTTGGATCACTGGCGTGTGGTGATGCATTGAAACTCACGTTTAAACTCGATAAGGACCAAAAGATCAGCGATGCTAAGTTCCAGACCTTTGGCTGTGCAAGCGCCATCGCATCTTCCTCCGCTCTAACCGAGATGCTCAAGGGCCTTGCCTTAGATGAGGCGGCTAAGATCACCAATGATGATATTGCTCAATACCTTGGAGGCCTCCCCAAAGAAAAAATGCATTGTTCTGTTATGGGTCGTGATGCATTGGAAAAGGCGATAGCCCATTACAGAGGCGAGCCTGATAAAATGATTGAAGGTGAAATCGTTTGTGAGTGTTTTGGTGTGACCGATATCGAAATCGAAAGAGCGGTAAAAGAAAACAACCTGAAAACCATCGAAGATGTTACAGGTTATGTAAAAGCAGGGGGAGGATGCGGCAACTGCCATGAAAGAATAGAAGAGATTATTGCCTCTGTTAGCGGCATGCAGCCTAAGGAAGAACGAAAACCGAAAAAATTAACGAATATCCAAAAGATCAAGCTCATTGAAGAAACCTTGGAACGGGAAATAAAACCGGCGTTGAAAAAAGATGGCGGAGATATTGAACTTGTCGATTTTGTTGGTAATACCGTGTATGTCGAGCTGCTCGGCACCTGTTCTTCATGCAGTGCGTCGCAGGTGACTTTAAAACATTATGTGGAAACGAAGATAAAGGAGCTTGTTTCACCTGAACTGGTGGTAGAAGAGGTAGAGCAATGAAAACGATATATGTTGACAATAACGCGACAACAAAAGTTGACCCACAAGTCGTAGAATCCATGTTGCCATATTTTAGTGAGCTTTACGGAAACCCATCGAGTATGCATTACTTTGGCGGCAAGGTAACATATAAAATTGAGGAGGCGCGTGCACAAGTTGCTTCACTCATCAACGCATCCTCTGAAGAAATTGTGTTTACGAGTTGCGGAACTGAAAGTGACAGTACGGCCATTCACGCGGCCATATCGTCTTTTCCCGATAAAAGACATATTGTCACCTCAAGAGTCGAGCATCCTGCCGTAAAGAGCCTTTGCGAGGGTCTTGTTAAAAAAGGCTATAGGGTTACATTTGTTCCCGTTGACCGAAAAGGGGCGCTGGACATCGATTATCTTTATGACAGCCTTACCGACGACACGGCAATTGTCAGCATTATGTGGGCAAATAATGAAACCGGTGTCATCTTTCCAATCGAAGAAATATCGAATGTGGTTAAGCAAAAAGGGATTCCCTTTCACACCGATGCCGTTCAAGCCGTTGGGAAGATTCCGGTAGATGTAAGTCAATCAAGTTTAGATATACTTTCCATTTCAGGACATAAGATTCACGCCCCTAAAGGGGTCGGTGCCCTTTTTATTCGTAAAGGCACACCCTTTTCTCCTTTTTTAATCGGTGGTCATCAGGAAAGGGGTCGGCGAGGTGGAACAGAGAATGTTGTTTCTATTATCGGATTTGGAAAGGCCAGCGAGCTGGCAGCAAACCACATGGGGGAATCTTTAAATAGGGTTAGGCAATTACGAGATAAACTTGAAAACGAATTGATAAAGCGCATTCCGAACGTATTGATAAACGGCGACAATGACAATCGACTGCCGAATACGGCAAGCTTGAGCTTTGAATATGTTGAAGGTGAATCGATTCTTCTGATGATGGATGAATTGGGTATTTGCGCTTCATCCGGTTCAGCATGTACGTCGGGTTCACTTGAACCCTCTCATGTTTTACGTGCAATGGGGGTCCCATTTACTGCTGCACATGGCTCAATTCGTTTTAGCCTGAGTATCTACAATACAGAAGAAGACATCGATTTTATCATAGAAAGGCTTCCTCCGATTATCGAACATCTCCGCAAGTTGTCGCCGTTTTGGAAGTAATCTTTTGGATAAAAGTATTTTTAGACACAGAGTTACGGAGGATTCATGACATGGACGCTAATTTAAAAGACATACAGGCAACGTGCAAAACCGAAGTGGAAACCTTCTCGCAATACAGGGAAAAACTATCCGATATTCTTGAGAACATCATAGAAACTAGTAATGATAGCCAATGCTTTACTCATATCGATTACGAACCTATTCCCTATGAAGGATATGTGATCGATATTATTAACCTGCTTAGAGAAGTTCTTTTTCCGGGATATTTTGCCAGAGAGAAGATCGATCCGATTAATCTAAAATATAAAATAGGGCAATCGGTTTCGGTTTTATTTGACATGCTTTCTGAGCAAATTGCTCACAGCATCCGACATGAATGCTTTAGGCATGATCTGCCATGCAGTGAGTGTGAGGAACAGGGACAAAAAATTGCGCTTTCCTTGCTGGAATCGATTCCGTCCATTCGAAAAAAGTTGGCAACAGATATACTTGCCATGTACGATGGTGACCCGGCAGCAAAAAGCTATGATGAGATTATTTTTAGCTATCCGGGCATCTTTGCCATGTCCGTACATCGGGTGGCAAATAAACTTTTTGAACTTCAAGTACCCCTTCTTCCCCGTATCATGTCGGAGTATGCTCACAGCCTAACCGGAATAGATATTCATCCAGGGGCTAAAATCGGTGAAAGGTTTGTTATCGATCATGGAACAGGTGTCGTTATCGGTGAAACGACTGAAATCGGGAAAAACGTTCGTATTTATCAAGGAGTAACGCTGGGTGCTCTTTCACTTCCTAAAGATGCGGGGGAAAAGTTGAGAGGAAAAAAACGTCATCCCACGATAGAAGATGATGTTATCATTTATTCAGGTACCACTATTTTAGGAGGTGATACCATCATTGGTTCCCGCTCCGTGATTGGAGGAAATGTATGGATAACCAAATCTGTTCCTCCGGATACCAAGGTGATCATGGAAACACCGCGGTTGATATATAAGTGACCAAAGCATTTACTTTTTCCTTATGAAAAATGTATATGAAGAATGGAGATAGCGTGTCTGTGAAGCCTTGTGATAGAAACATCTTAAGAACTCTTGAATTGATTTCTGAGATGATTGAGTTGGCTAATATTGGAGATATTGATAGAGAAGATACGGGTTGTGGTATTCTCTATGGTATGCTTCGTGATTCGGCCTACAAAATAAAAAAATTGGCTGAGAAAGAAAAAGAGAATCATATTAAAAAAGGCTGGTGGACACAAGACCATGAATAGAAAACAGGGATGTTTTCTAAAAAAAATTGAAAAAATTAATATTGAAAACGAATAAAGGAGGAAAAAGATGGGAAGTTTAAAAGGCACTCAAACTGAAAAAAATCTATTAACCGCATTTTCAGGTGAGTCTCAGGCAAGAAATCGATACACTTTTTTTGCCAGCCAGGCAAAAAAGGAAGGCTATGTTCAAATTTCTGATATATTTACCGAGACAGCTAATCAGGAAAAGGAGCACGCTAAACGGCTCTTTAAATTTCTGGAAGGGGGAGAGGTCGAAATATCAGGAGCGTTTCCAGCAGGCACCATCGACAATACATTTGAGAACCTAAAACATTCGGCAGCCGGGGAAAATTATGAACACACCGAAATGTATCCCGGGTTTGCAAAAATTGCTCGTGAAGAAGGGTTTGACAACATTGCAGACGTGTTTGAAGCTATTGCTGTAGCGGAAAAACAGCATGAGAAAAGATATGTCGATCTTGCCGCCAACATCGACGCCGGCCGCGTATTCAAACGTGACGAAACCATGACGTGGCGTTGTCGTAACTGTGGCTACCTTCATGAAGGGAAAGAAGCACCGGAAGTATGTCCGGCATGCGCTCATGCCCAGGCCCACTTTGAACTGCTAGGAGAAAATTACTAAACTAAATAAGGACACGGATAAACACAGATTGTCAGGATGTTTAATATAAAAGTATCTGTGTTCGTCTGTGAAAATCTGTGTCCTATCTTATTAAAGAAGGAGGAATAAAATGGCAGAAAAACTTGAAATCTATAAGTGCAATGTATGTGGAAATATTGTTGAAGTACTCCATGGTGGTCAGGGAGAACTTGTTTGCTGCGGCCAACCGATGGTCAAGCTTGTGGGGAATACCGTCGATGCAGCAAAAGAAAAACATATTCCGGTTGTTGAGAAAGTTGACGCTGGTGTGAAGGTTAAAGTGGGGGAAGTGGCTCACCCCATGGAAGAAAAACATTTTATTGAGTGGGTTGAGGTCATTGCGGACGGCAAGGCTTACAGGCAGTTTCTCAATCCGGGCGAAACCCCTGAGGCAACCTTCAATGTAGAAGCGGAGAAAATCACGGCTCGTGAATACTGCAACCTCCATGGTCTGTGGAAAGGATAAGACGAGAAAGCGTGGAAGAAAGGAGAAACACGATGTCAGAGAAAAAGTATAAAGTGAGGGCCGAGTGTCCTCATTGTGCTTGTGGGACGGTCAGCCATATCGATCCTGAAAAGCTAAAAGAAAAATTTATAGGAGATGAAAAAGAGATTGACGTTCTCTGTCCTCTATGCGCCACCGAACATAAAGGAACCGTAGATAAAGGGGAAGGGTAATTCCCATTCCCATGTTATAATTGATGAAAGGAGGAGCTATGTCTACACCGCTACATTGTCCTGGGTTTCAAAGCCTTAAACATCTAAAGTCATTTAACTGCAAATGTCCTAATTGCGGCGAAGAAAAAGAGATTTTTTCGGACGAATTCAATAGGACCCATCTCTGTGATAGTTGTGGACAGCAAATTGACTTTACGAAGTGCACGTTGGATGGACAGGCATAATCCTTGATACTAAACATGAAGCCCAACATACAATTAAGCAGGTAAATCAACGCAGCCGAGACAAACTCAGGATGTTTGTCATTTTATTTTAATATTGATTCAATTTTCGTTAATCAAAGCTCCCCGAGAAAAATTAGAGCGTGTATACCCTTCAGGGTATGCATTTTAATTATTTAGCTGACCCCGCAGTTCTTCCAGGTCGAAGCTTTTCTTTGCTATGACAAACCGGGGAGAATGCGCTCGTAGATCAGGTTAGGCAGTGCAGAAAGATGGCATCATGCCGGAGGGTTTGTTGTCCAAATAAATAAAGGAGTTCATTATGGATGTCGTGTTGCTTTCGCGCCTGCAATTTGCGGTTTCTACCATGTTTCATTTCCTATTTGTTCCCTTTACCTTGGGCTTGTCCTTTTTGGTGGCATATATGGAAACCAAATATGTCAGGACAGGGGATGAAACATATCTGGCAATGACGAAATTTTGGGGGAAACTGTTTCTAATCAATTTTGCAATGGGTGTTGTCACCGGAATTACTCTTGAATTTCAATTTGGGACAAACTGGTCACGCTATTCCGCTTATGTGGGTGATATCTTCGGTTCTTTACTGGCCATTGAAGCTACCGTAGCCTTCTCTTTAGAATCGATCCTCGTTGGTGTCTGGATTTTCGGTTGGAAGAAACTTTCTAAAAAAGCCCATGCCACGGTCATGTGGCTGTTGGCATTTACTTCAACGCTTTCTGCGGTGTGGATTCTCATTGCCAATGCCTGGATGCAAAACCCGGTCGGGTTTACCATCCGGGAAGGTAGGGCCGAACTGGTCGATTTTTCCGCTGTTTTGTTCCAAAAATTGGCAATCTTTAAATTTCTTCACACGGTGAGTGCGGCTTATGTGCTCAGCGCATTTTTCGTCATGGGTGTCAGCGCCTATCATTTATTGAAAAAGCAAAACATCACGTTTTTTTCGCGCTCATTCAGGATCGCTCTGGTATTCGGGACAATTTTTTCTCTCGTCGTAGTGATTACAGGTGACATAAACGGCGTCATCATTGCTGATAAACAGCCGGCCAAGCTGGCTGCCATGGAATCTTTGTGGGAAACGACCACCAGAGCTCCGGTCTATCTTTTTGCCCTGCCTGATGAAGAGAATGAAAGAAATAAGATTGAAATCGGTGCCATTCCCGGCCTGCTCAGTTTTCTTGTGTACCACGACATCAATGCAGAAGTTAGAGGGTTGAAAGACTTTCCCAAGGATGAAAGGCCGCCTGTGCTGATTACCTCCTTTGCATTTAAAGCCATGGTGGGTTTGGGGGGATACTTTGTATTGATGACCATCATCGGTTGGTTTAAGCGAAACCGTCTGGCAGATAACTCTAAATTTTTAAAGCTGATGCTCTTATCAATCCCCTTGCCATATGTGGCCTGTGAATTGGGATGGATTGTGGCGGAGGTGGGTCGCCAGCCCTGGATTGTCTATGGCTTAATGAAAACGTCGGACGCGGTTTCCCCAATTGCAACCTCTCAGGTGCTGATCAGTTTGATCGCATTTATTGGGGTATACGGTATCTTGGGAGCGATCGCGTTCTATTTGATCGCTAAGAATTCCATAAAGGACCCGGAGCCAGTTTCAGTTTGATGATTATGGCAAAACTGAAAAAATACATGGATAAAATTATTTAAATTTGAATTCCCTGCTGCTTGTTGTAACGCAGTGGAAATCCCGCCTATCGGGGTCGTAGCGTAGCGGGGATCCCGCCCAGCGGGGCTGCAGGGATAGGATTTTAGCGTTTCATCAATCTTATCCCGCAGCCTTGATTGCGGGAGTTTCATAAAATCGTAACACGATTTTATTTTTGGGAGTATACAATGGTTTTGCAAACGACATGGTTTTTTTTGTGGGGCCTGTTATGGGCCATATTTTTCATGACAGACGGATTTGACTTTGGTGTCGGAACACTCTATCCGTTCCTGGGTAAAAGTAATGAAGACAAACGGATTATGATCAATTCTTTGGGCCCGCTCTGGGATGGTAACGAGGTCTGGCTGATAACCGCCGGAGGTGTTACTTTTGCCGCATTTCCCAAAGTGTATGCGGTCATGTTCTCATCTCTCTATTCGGCATTCATGCTGATCCTTTTTTCCTTGATTCTGCGCGGCGTTTCTTTCGAGTTCCGCGGAAAAGTGGATGATCCTCGCTGGAGAAAAATCTGGGATACGTGTATTTTTATCGGTAGTTTCGTGCCGGCGCTTCTTTTTGGCGTTGCCTTTGCAAATATATTTCAGGGGATTCCCATTGATAAAAATGGATTGTACCATGGAACTTTTTTTACCCTGCTGAATCCTTATGGCATTTTGGGCGGAGTTCTCTTTGTAACCCTTTTTCTTACACATGGTGCTTTGTGGCTTGCCATAAAATCAGAGGGCGAGTTACATGAAAGATCTGTTTCTGCTGTTAATAGGCTGTGGCCCGTACTTTTAGTAGTGGTGGCTGTTTTTCTAGTTGCGAGCAAATTTTATACCCGATTATATGAAAACTATATGGCGAATCCTATTCTTTTTATCGTTATTCTTATGACTGTTCTTGCTCTTTTTGGCATAAAATTCTTCCTGACAAAAAAGGCTTTTTTCAAGGCCTGGTTCTCCAGCGCACTCACCATTGTTGGGGCTATATTTTTTGGGATAATCGGACTCTATCCCAACTTACTTCCTTCAAGTATACATCCTGAATACAATTTAACCGCACACAATGCATCTTCTAGCCCGCTGACTTTGAAAATCATGCTTATTGTGGTAATTATCTTTATTCCCGTTGTTGTCGGATTTCAAGTATGGGCATATCATCTTTTTAAAGGAAAGGTAACAACAGAAGATCTTGCTTATGAGGAAGCATATTAGGAACCGAGCAAATTGATCATTAGAGATATTTCATGAAATCAAAAATAACTGTATTGGTGATGGTTTTTGGAATGGTCATTTCCGCTGCAGCAGTTGCTCAAGTATCAAAAAAGGGAGCTCCGAATATTATCCTTGAAGGTGGCAATAAAGGAAATATAAATTTCCCTCACCGAACACACCAGGACACCCTGGTCGATTGCATGATTTGTCATAATATTTTCCCCCAGATTCCAGGGGTGATAGCGGACTTAAAAAATAAGGGAAAGCTCGAAAAAAAACAGGTGATGAACCATTGCAGGGGATGTCACAAAGATAGGATCAAGGCAGGGAAAAAGGCCGGTCCGACCAAATGTAGCAAGTGTCACATGAAATAAAAAGAGATGGTAAATATGTTCGCACTCGGTTTACAGGGAAGTCCGAGGAAAAAAGGTAACACCAGCTATTTACTTTCCATTTTTATGAAAGAAGCTGAAAAATTGGGTGCCCGGACCCAGGTCATTGAAGCGGCTAAAGAAAACATCATTCCGTGCAAGGGGTGTTTTTTATGTGAAAAGACCGGCTACTGCGTAACTAAAAACGATGATATGAATCCTAAAATATTTCAATTGCTTCGCAAGGCGGAGATAATTGTGGCGGCTTCTCCCATATACTTCTACAGCGTCACCGCCCAACTGAAGGCACTTATCGACAGGAGCCAAACCCTTTGGGCCCGAAAATACAGATTCAATCTTAAGGATCCTGGAAGCAAAATGAGAAGGGGATTTCTACTTTCCTTGGGAGCAACAAAAGGGAAAAACCTTTTCGACGGCGTTTACCTAACCGCCAAATACTTTTATGATGCAGTAGATGCGAGCTACGAAGGGGCTCTTATATATAGACGTATCGAAAACGCCGAGGATATGGAAAAGCATGAAACGGTAAAAAAAGACGTCCAGGACGCGGTTGCCGGCCTTTTGAAACCATACCTCAACAGAAAAAAAATTCTGTTCGCTTGCCGTGAAAATGCCTGCCGCAGCCAAATGGCTTCAGCCTTCACACAATATCTTGCAGGAGATAAATTTGAGGTCTCCTCTGCCGGCAGTGAACCTGTAGAAAAAATTGATCCGGAAATGATGAACGTCATGCAGGAAATAGGCATTGACATGGCATTTCGTAAAACACAATCTCTGGATAAGGCCATTTCGGAGTTACAGCCCAGTATCATTATTACCATGGGGTGTGAAGAAGAATGTCCGGTTATTCCGGGTGTCAAACGGCAAGACTGGGACCTTCCGGATCCGGCCGGCAAGCCGATTGAGTTTATGAGAGATGTACGTGACGATATCGAAAAGAGAGTAAAGGAACTTGTCACAAATATTGCCGACTAAATATAAACTTAGCATCCTAATGTTGATCGCAATCCCTAGCGCAAAGTGGCTGGATAATATTTTGCCTTTAAAAAAACATTATTCAGCCTCCCTGGAACGTTTACAAAATGTGTTATCAGATAGGGGTGCGAAACTTGAGTATATACTTGTCGTTTGAAAAATGAAAAGATGAATTAACCAATCACAAACAACAAAAATGGAGGGCTAAAATGGAAAAATACGTATGTACGATTTGCGGTTATGTTTATGATCCCGAGCAGGGTGATCCGGACAATGGTATTGACCCGGGAACAACATTCGAAGATCTGCCTGATGACTGGGAGTGCCCGGTGTGTGGCGCCTTAAAAGATGATTTTGAAAAAGAGGAATAAAAGGACAAGAATATGGAAGTAATGGAAATTGCAAAAGATGTTTACAATGTTGGAGTTAATGACTGGAATATCCGGGATTTTCACGGGTATTCCACCAATAAAGGCACCAGCTATAACGCCTTTTTAATTGTCGATGACAAAATAGCCTTGATCGATACAGTGAAGAAGGAATTTTCCGATCAACTCATCGATAACATATCTCAAATTATCGATCCTAAAACCATCGACTATGTTATTAGCAACCACACTGAGATGGACCACTCCGGTGGGTTGCCAAGGGTCATGCACAGAATCGGAGAAGACAAACCTCTGTATTGTTCAAAGATGGGAGCTAAAAACCTGGCTCGTCACTTTCCTCGAAAATGGAATTACCGTGCCGTTGGCACCGGAGATGAGCTGAGCCTTGGTAAAAAAACATTAGCTTTTCTGGAAACCAGAATGATCCACTGGCCGGACAGCATGTTCACCTATTTGAAAGAGGATAAAATCCTGTTTTCCAGTGATGGTTTCGGACAGCATTATGCCGGCTATGAAATGTTTGATGATCAAGTCGGTGATGACATCATGGTGCATGCAAAAAAATATTATGCCAACATTCTCCTGCTCTACTCACCCTTGATCCTAGATCTTTTGAAAAAAGTAGCGGACCTTGGTCTGAAAATCGATATCATATGTCCGGATCACGGGATAATTTGGCGAAAAGATCCCTCAAAAATAATTAACGCTTATGCCAAGTGGGCGGAGCAGGTGCCTGAAAAGAAGGCGGTTGTCATTTATGACACCATGTGGCAAAGCACCGAAACAATGGCAATGACCATTGCTTCGGGTATAGCCAGTGAAGGTGTTTCTGTGAGGCCGATTCATCTTAGGCGTGTCCACCGCAGCGATGTTATGACTGAAGTGCTGGATGCACGTGCTGTTGTCGTCGGATCACCCACCCTTAACAACCAGGTATTTCCAACGGTCAGTGATATTTTGACCTACATGAAAGGGCTTAAGCCTAAAAATAAGATCGGTGCGGCCTTTGGTTCCTACGGGTGGAGTGGCGAGTCGGTCAAACTGATCAACAAGGAATTGGATGAGATGAAATTCGATATTATCGATCCGGGGGTCAGGATTCAGTATGTACCGGATAAGGATGGCAAAGATGCCTGTATTGAATTCGGCAAAAAAATCGGAAAATCCGTAAAAGAAGAATTCGAATCATCATAAAATCGTAGCATGATTTTATTTTTAAATCTGCCCAAAAACGTATGTTTTAAAGGTCTCTCTTCGTAGCTTGTCCGGAGAGAGCCTAACATTTTTTCCGGACCTGTCTGCGGGGAATTTCGACCCTTGTTGGTATAAACTCATAATGCAAAGACCCGTAGAACCTGAATCTTGCATATGAAAGCCTCCAACTCGTGCAAAATTCAGGTGGAGCAATCAAAATGGATCTATGAAAATACCGGTGGTTGATCTGAGCCAATGTGATTTTTGCGGTATCTGCGAAGAAGTGGCCCCTTTGGTTTTCCGCATCAGCGATGCAGGGTTTGTGGTGGTTATCGATCTGCCGGCATACCCGGAAGAGGAAGTCGATGAAGCCATAAAAAATTGTCCCACAGACTGCATATACTGGGAAGAAACATAAGAAAAAGAGTATTGTATCAGTTTAAACCTAAAATGGGCATCAGGGAAATAAAAAAGAAGGTTTTCGAACTTCTTAAAGATGAAACGTTTGATAAAAGCCTTGAAAAAATCCGGCAACTACCGGAACGGCAGGCGATCAATCCACTATTCTCCTTTTTTTTCAATACCAACGAATTAATAAAATGGCGATCGGTTACGGCTGTTGGGGTTGTGGTTTCGCAAATTGCCGACAAAGATATGGAATCTGCCCGAGTTGTCATGAGACGACTGATGTGGAATCTAAATGATGAATCCGGAGGGATAGGGTGGGGCTCGCCGGAAGCTATGGGCGAAATCATGGCTCAACATGGCAGGCTGGCTGAGGAATACGCCCACCTGTTGGTATCCTACATGGATGAAAAAGGGAACTTTATCGAACACGACAAACTCCAAAGAGGTGTGCTTTGGGGTGTAGGAAGGCTTGCGCGTGCCCGGCCTTGGCTGATAAGTTATGCGGCCGCCCTTCTTCCCCCTTATATGCGATCCGAAGATGCGATCTGTCGTGGTTTGGCAGCGTGGATTGCAGGCGCTATTCATGCAAAAACAGCTATATCCTTACTTAAACGCCTCACCATGGATCATTCAACAATAAATATCTATATTGACACATGTCTGGTTGAACGGACAGTGGGTCAGCTTGCCGAGGAAGCACTCTCCATTTTAGGATAATGGGCATAGCATGTTCTCAAAAAGTTTGGGAGGATTTATTTTGCTGAAAACCGTGACGATGCCCTGACCGGAAACTGCGACTATGCAAATGCTTTTGGAAAACCTCGAAACCACACAAACAAGGAGATAAGCTATGACGATAAATGATTGGATTCATGTAATTGCCGGCGCTTTTATTATCATCAGCCTTGTGTTAGGAATCTGGGTGAGTCCGTACGCGTTTCTTTTTACCGCTTTTGTAGGGCTTAACCTTTTTCAATATGGCTTGACCAAATATTGCCCAATGGGAATCGTTTTGAAGAAGCTAGGGGTCCCTGAAGAAAGGGCTTAACCTGAATTTTTCATAAAGAATCATCTGGCCGGCAACGATTTGCGAGTTTTTAAAGGCCTGAATGAAATAACCCGGAGGTTGATACGGATTATAAGTAAGGAGTCTGCTATGCTTCAGAAACATTGCTTATCGATCACATTGTTTTCCATTTTAATTTTCCTGGCAGGGTGCGGGGATAAGATTGAGCCGGGGACTACCAAAAGAGCGAATAAAAAGGTGGTTAAAGTCTCTGTTGCAGTTGTCAGGGAGGTAAAGCAGCCATTTATTTATGAAGCTGTAGGAACCGTTGAGGCCAGAACCTCCAGTACCCTTTCCAGCAAGCTCATGGGAACGGTAACATCTGTTCATGTGCGTGAAGGTGATGTTGTTAAAAGTGGGGATCTGCTCGTGGTCATTGACAAACGTCAGGTAACGGCGGAGCTGCGAAAGGCGGAAGCCACCTTTGCCGAGGCCAAAAGAGCAGAGGCTTCCGCCAGATCGGCGCAGGCTTCTGCAAAAGCAGGGTTCGAGTTCGCAAAGGCCACCTACAACCGATATCTCAAACTCAGGGAAGAAGAATCGGCCAGTAGACAGGAATTCGAAAAAAATGAGGCTCGGTACCGTCAGGCAGAAGCGTCTTTTTCTCAGGCGGTAGCTATGGTGGATGCGGCACGCCATCGGGTTCAACAGGCACAAGCAGCGGTAGCTGTTGCAACAGTTGAGAAAAAAGATGCATGGGTCAGGGCACCTTATGACGGTAAAGTTACAGCCAAAATGATCGATGTGGGGGATCTGGCTTCGCCTGGCACGCCTCTTATAAATTTAGAAAAGCAAGGCGTGTATTGTGTGGTTTTCGTGTTACCGGAAAAGCATTTTCCGTCCGTTTACCTTAAACAAAAAGTTAAGGTAAAGACTCCTTCACTTCAAGAAAAGACCCTGGAAGGTGTTATTGACAGAATCGATCCCTCGACAGACCGGAAAAGCAGATCATTTCGTGTTCGAGCGATGCTTCCGGAAGATAATGCCGTTCGATCGGGTATGTTTGCAAAAGTTGAAATACCTGTCGGTGAGGTCGGTAAGCTGATGATTTCATCGACGGCCGTTAAATACGAAGGACAACTGACCGGCATTTACCTTATCGATGCTTATCAGATTGCTCATTTCAGATTGATCCGTGTTGGAAAGACTTTCGGGGACAAGATCGAAGTCGTTTCAGGGCTAAAAGACGGTGATGCCTACATCGTTATTCCGCCGCCTGACATGGAAGACGGTGCAAAAGTGGAGATGGTTTCATGAGTGACAGGTTAGGTGCTGCAGGTAAAATAGCGAGGGTTTTTATAGACTCCAAATTAACCCCTTTATTCGTCATTGTTTCCTTACTGCTGGGAATTGCGGCAGTCGTTGCATTACCCAGAGAAGAGGAGCCACAGATCATCGTTCCGATGATAGACATTTTCGTGAAAATGCCGGGTGCCAGTTCCAAAGAGGTGGAAGAACGGGTAACCAGCCCCATGGAAAAGCTTCTATGGGAAATTCCGGGCGTAGAGTACGTCTATTCTACATCGAGCCCAGGGATGTCCATGGCGGTGGTTCGGTTTTTTGTTGGGCAAGATGAAGAAGAGTCGATTGTTCGCCTTCAATCGAAACTCATGGCCAACATGGACAGAATTCCCTGGTCGGTAAGCCCCCCCCTTATCAAGCCTCGGTATATTGATGACGTTCCCATCTTGGCGCTTACCTTTTGGAGCGAAAATGCTGATTATTTTATGCTGAGGCGTATTGTGGCAGAAGTGGAAGACCTGGTAAAACGGGAACAAAACGTTTCGATAACAACGATGATCGGCGGAAGCCAACGGCAGGTGGATGTCAAATTCGATCCGGCCCGTCTTTCGGCCTTTGGCATTGACCTTGAGCAAGTTTCCGACATGTTGCGTGCTGCTAACCAGGAAGTAGACGCCGGATCATTCCCATCACCGAGCGGGCAAGTGCTGGTTCATGCCGGCAAATTTCTAAAAGATCTCCATGACGTTGAACGAGTGGTGGTCGGAGTTTCAGATGACCGTCCGGTGTATCTGGAGGACATTGCTGAAATTACTGATGGTCCCAAAGAGGCAGATGAGTATGTTTTTTTCGGAACAGGACCTGCAGCCCAACAAAAGGGGATCGACAGTAAAAAACATGGAAAAAGGGTTTATCCCGCGGTTACGTTGACCATTGCAAAGAGAAAAGGGGCCAATGCCGTTTCCGTTGCAAAAAAAGTGCTTGCCCGTATTGAAAAGGCCAAGGGGACCATCATTCCAAATAATATTCATATGACGATCACTCGCCATTACGGGGAAACCGCTAAGGAAAAGTCTGATGAACTGCTATTTCATATGATGATAGCTATGGTCTCTGTGACGATTCTCATCTGGTTTGCTTTAGGACGCCGGGAATCAGGGGTTGTGGCCTGTGCCATTCCGGTAACCTTGGCACTTACACTCGCTGTTTTTTATTTATACGGTTATACATTAAATAGAATAACCCTTTTCGCGCTCATTTTTTCTATAGGAATTCTCGTCGACGACGCCATTGTTATTGTAGAAAATATTGTTCGCCATTTTCGGCTTCCTAAAAATCAAGCCCGTCCTCGACTCAAGGTGGCCATCGAAGCTGTGGATGAAGTGGGGAATCCTACCATTCTTGCCACCTTGGCAGTCATAGGGGCAATTCTTCCCATGGCTTTTGTAGGGGGTCTCATGGGACCGTATATGCGTCCCATCCCTGTCGGCGCCTCGGCTGCCATGGTTTTTTCACTTATAGTGGCATTCATCGTAACACCTTGGGCGTCCGTACGGTTACTCAAGAAAAACGGAAATCATGTTGAGGGAAAAGATGAAGAAGAGAGCTGGAGTACTCGACTATATCGAAAAATTATGACCCCTCTAATTGAAAAGCCCTTTTGGCGCTGGTTTTTTATCGCCTGTGTCGTAGGCCTTCTGATTATCTCCTGTGCACTTGTTGGCGTCGGATGGGTCCGCTTAAAAATATTGCCATTCGACAACAAGAGCGAATTCCAAGTCATTCTGGATATGCCGGAGTCCGCAACCTTAGAGGATACGGCCAACGCTGCCATGGCGATGGGCGAATATCTCAAAACCGTTAACGAAGTAACAGATTATCAAATCCATGTGGGCACTTCCGGACCGTTTAATTTTAACGGGATGGTGCGGCACTATTATCTGCGAAAAGGGCCGAATTTGGCGGATATTCAGGTAAATTTAGCAGGCAAGGGACATCGCAAACAACAGAGCCATGCCATCGCAAAACGCGTGCGGCCGGCATTAAAAACGATTGCAAAGCAACACCATGCACGAATAAAAGTGGCAGAAGTGCCACCGGGTCCACCGGTTTTGTCCACAATCGTTGCCGAGATTTATGGACCAAATTATACACGACAACGCGAGTTGGCCAAAAAAGTGTTGAAGATTTTTGAGGATACACCGGGGGTGGTGGACGCGGACTGGCTCATGGAAGAAACCCAACCCAGGTATTACCTTGAGATCGATGAAGAGAAGGCGGCTCTACATGGCGTCAGTGTGGATCAAATTACCCGTACTTTGGAATTGGCACTATCCGGTCGACAGGTGGGACTGCTCCACCAGCCCAGAGAAAAAGAGGATGTGCCGATCATTTTAAGGCTGCCCCTGTGGGCGCGTGCCGGGACGGATCGATTGACGGCCATTAAGGTGAGATCTGCTATTGGAAAGCTTGTGCCTCTATCTGCACTGGTTAGGACACGTAAAACCGGGGTGGATCAAAGCATTTATCACAAAAACCTGATGCCGGTTGTGTATGTTATTGGAGATGTGGCTGGTGTAAAGGAAAGCCCGGTGTATGCTATTTTGGAAATGCGAAAAAAAATCGATGCCATAACTATTCCTGAAGGATATCGTATTGCCCAGCACACAGCAGGCATCCCTAAGAGTGACCGGAAATATGCGATGAAATGGGACGGGGAATGGCACATCACCTATGAAGTCTTTCGAGATTTAGGGATTGCTTTTGGTGTGGTATTGTTGCTCATTTTTGTTCTCGTAGTTGGGTGGTTTCAGTCTTTTAGTACACCACTTGTCATTATGGCGGCGATTCCCTTTTCGCTTATTGGGATTCTTCCCGCCCACTGGTTGCTTGGTGCATTTTTTACTGCCACCTCCATGATCGGTTTTATCGCCGGAGCCGGAATCGTAGTAAGAAATTCCATCATCCTTGTTGATTTTATCGAAATACGTTTGAATGAAGGGATGCCTCTGGACAAGGCTGTCATCGATGCGGGAGCGGTTCGATTCCGGCCGATGATGCTAACGGCCGCCGCAGTGGTTGTCGGTGCATCGGTTATTTTGTTCGATCCGATTTTCCAAGGCCTTGCCATATCGTTAATGGCCGGTGAGGTGGCATCACTTCTTTTTTCCCGAATGACAGTGCCCATTCTTTACTTTCTGGACAAACGCTGGGAGTTTTCTCACAGACTTCAAAATCAGAAGGTGAAAGAAAATGGGATTTCAACCTGAACCCGGAAATGGTGAAATAGACGGGGTGCCGGTGATGCTCGATTATAATCGTATGGGTGATCATAACGTGTTGTTCAAGCGCCTAGTGTGACGGATGAGCTTCAGCTGTAAAAGATGTGGTTTTTGCTGTAAAGAGATAGGCATTCCGTGGTCGGAATTGGATCCTTATCGGGTTATCGATTATCTAAACATGGATCTTGATGATTTTCTGGATCGGTTATGGTTTCCACATAAAAACAGACGGATAGCCACCTGTTTTGAGGGTTGTCGTCGATGATACATATCAAATTTATAAATTATTTTTACTTGAACTTTCATAATGAACCTCCTTTCTTTGGTATTTTTATAAATTTGACATCTACCTCGAGTGTCTATTAACGATATGTTTAGTTTGATATATTTTCAATAAATTGTGCAATTTTATCATGTTAGTTTTAAATGCCCCTTAACTAAAGGGTTATGTAAGAAAATGATTAAACTTCAGATAGTTGAAAATGCCTATCATGTGGATCAAGCAAAAGCCTTGTTTCAGGAATATGCTAATACGCGCAAAAATGATCCAGCCCTCGTAGATTTTTCGGAAGAGATCAACGGTCTTCCCGGGGAATATGCTCCTCCCAAGGGAAATATTATCCTTGCGTATTGTGACGGGAGCTTGGCCGGTTGTGTTGCTGTGCATAAGCTGAATGACGATATTTGTGAGATGAAGCGTCTTTATGTATCATCAAAGTTTCGGGGAAGAGGGCTCGGAAGATGTCTTATCATGGCAATCTTGAATCAAGCAGAAATTCTGGGATACACACGAATGCGTTTGGACTCCACTCCCACTATGAAGACGGCTCAAAAGCTCTATAAATCCATTGGATTCTACGAGATACCTGACTATAGAAGCAATCCGAATAACGGGACGAAGTATTACGAATTAGAGCTACATGATAAGTCGAGGAAGAGGATATGTTAACAGCTTTGCTGTTTGTCCAGTTGAAACCTAAATTTTACGATTTACGAAAGAAACCGTGAATATAATTGCTAAAATGGATAGTTTACGTTTCAAGAACTGAATCTTACACTAAGATGGAGCAGATTTCTTAGCCCTTTCCAAAAAATTGTGCTGTATAGTATTGAGCCTTTTAATTCTGTCATCAATTATTATCTCTTAGCAAAACATTAGTAGAGGCAGTATGAGAATAAAGTTCTATGGTACCCGGGGTTCAATTCCGATATGTGGCCCAGAATTCCAAGAATTCGGAGGAAATACGACTTGTGTTTTGATAGATGGGCCAAAGCGTACTGGAATTTTTGACGCTGGAACCGGTATCAGGGAGCTGGGCAAAGAATTGGTAAACGACCCGAATATAGGAATTGACCGTCCCTGTTTTCTGGTATTTTCTCACTTTCATTGGGACCACATTCAAGGATTGCCATTTTTTGCCCCTGCTTACGACCCCAGTCGGCATTTTGTCATTGCCGCTATTGGCCGAGAACGTTACGGACAAGATATAAAAAGTATTTTTGCAACACAAATGCAGAGCGACTATTTTCCCGTGCCGCTTGACAACATGGGGGCTCAAATCGACTTCCTAAAAACGAAAGAAGATTTTCTGAAAGATGGTAAGGCCATGGCACGTGCTGTCAAGCACAACCACCCGGGTAATGCTTACAGCTACCGAATTGAAGGAGAAAACGGAAAGGTAGTTGTGTTCTGTACAGATATTGAACATGGTGATGAGATTGACGAGCGAATCGTGGACCTATCCAAAGGAGCGGATCTCCTCATCCATGAAGGTCAGTACACGCCGGAAGAACTGCCGCGTTTCAAAGGCTGGGGGCACAGCAGCTGGGAACAAGCGGTTGAAGTAGCACAACGAGCTTGTGTAAAGCGGCTGGTCATTACCCATCACGATCCAGATCATGACGACGATTTTTTGCGCGAAGTCGAAAAGAAGTGCCAAGCCCGATTTCCTAACACACTCCTTGCAAGGGAAAAAATGGAAATCAAGCTATAAAACGCAATGTTTTTTTAAAGTGATTAAGTTTTGATAAAAAACTTTAAGATTGAGATCATCCTGATTTTTCGTTAAACTCCCATTTATTCTGGCTTTAGCATTGCTACTGTTCGGGTGTGCCGCCAGCATATATTCAATAGAGACGGACAGAAAATAGGCAGTGTCAAGACCGGGCTGTGGTAAAAGGGATCGAAGCCAACCACCCGTTGAAAACAGGGCAATTGATCAAGGTTGCCATTGAGTAACTATATAGGACTACCTAATAATTCAATGAAAGGATAAATGAGATGAAAAATAAGCGTTGGATGACAATTTTTTTCACCGATGGCACGAAGTTGAAATTTGATTTTCCTAAGCAAAGAGATGATACCAGCAATATCGGGGCAATGATACAAAAAGCTCTGAATCAAAATCAACTCGTATTAGAAGTTGAAAGAACAATGTTTACGATCCCGTTCGTTAATGTTAAGTATATTCAAGTATACCCATGCCCGGATAAATTGCCTGATACGGCAATCCGTGGAGCCAAATTAGTAGATTAATAATAGATTCTTAAAAGAAGGAACCGTTGGCGGTTGAATCTCTTACGAATCTGCCCGGGATCGACACGGCAAAAGGGCTGGCCCAACGACTATCCCACACAATAAAAGAGGTCGCCGGAAACATCGGGGCTGAA
>PVMK01158746.1_pt1 | contig 21970 bp, 16 predicted proteins | sample 1853481 | NCBI WGS metagenome assembly PVMK01 (sample SAMN08533507, study PRJNA380276) | Marine sediment metagenome, whole genome shotgun sequencing project.
GCTGGTCACCAGGGCGATGTAGATGTCGCCGTGACCAGCGGAATGTTGAGAAAATTGCTGGATGATGGTTACCGTTATGTTTTTGTATCCAATGCAGACAACCTGGGCGCGGTCATGGATACCTCGATACTGGGATATTTTGTAAGTAAAAACTTGCCGTTTTTGATGGAAGTAACCGATCGCACGGAGATGGATCGCAAGGGTGGCCATCTTGCGCTGGCCCGGGACGGACAGCTCATTTTACGGGAATCGGCCCAATGCCCTGGGGATGACCGAGCGACCTTTGAAAACATCAGCCGACACAAGTTTTTCAATACCAATAACCTGTGGCTCAACCTCAAAGCGCTCGAAGGCATGATGAAAGAGTCCGGCAATACACCGGATTTGCCGATGATCCGTAACTCCAAAACGGTAGATCCACGTGACGACACCTCGACACCGGTCTACCAGTTGGAAACCGCCATGGGTTCAGCCATTGGCATTTTCAAGGGATCCGCCGCAGTTCACGTTTCGCGCAGCCGGTTTGCGCCTGTCAAAAACACCAGTGATTTACTGGCAGTCCGTTCTGACGCCTACCAGTTGACCAGCGACTTCCGCGTGGTTCTACACCCTGATTGCAAGCAGGCACCACTGGTGAAGCTGGACAACCACTACTTCAAGCTGATCGATGATATGGAATCCCGCTTTCCCGCAGGGCCGCCGTCATTGCGTAATTGTGTTTCATTACAGGTCAGCGGTGATATCACCTTTGGTCGCGATGTTGTGATTGAAGGCGTGGTACAACTGTCCAGCCCCCCTGGCGTGCCATTTAAAGTAGAAGACAATAGCCGTATCAGTGGAGGCTAGTGTGGGGTCAGCGTCGCTAAGACCTTGAACCCTTCATGGATTTTTTCAGTTCTTCCCAGGAACGACCGGATGTTTTGTCGATGCGATTATCTTCCACATCTTGTGGCCATGGGTTGCTTCCACTGAGAAAATCACCGCCAATGTAGTGGTGCAGAATCGGGGAACCTGCGACGTTCATGGTTGCTGGTGCAATGGTTAATCCCCGACTGGCAATAAGCTGGTGAGAGGTAGCCGACGCCATGTAAACAGGCACCTGCCCTATCCGACCGTAAAGGTCTGCGTGGCAATGTCCGCAGATCAGCAGCTTCACCTGCTTGTGAACAGCCAGTGCAAATTTGAGCCCCTGGAACCATTCAGGCCCACCCATATCGATTAACTCGATCCCCGTTGTCATGGGAGGGTGATGCAGGGCTATCAGGACAGGCTTGTCCGAAATACTGAGCTGATGCTGCAGCCAGGATAATCTTTTCTGGTTAAATTCAGGCAATTCGGTGCCGTCAGCATGACTGTTAAGTGCCAGAATCTTGAAAGGGAAATCTTCAATTGCGTACTGGAATGTGTCATCGGTTGCCGGGAAATACGACGTTCCCGCAAAAAACTCCCGCATCTTTTGCGGATCATCATGGTTACCGGGAATCACATAGACTGGCATTTCCAAGACACTGATGATATCAATAAAATGTTGATAACAGACCTTGTCAGGTTTTTCCACAAGGTCACCGGTAATCAACACCACGTCCGGTTTTGGCTGCATGGAATTGATCTGCCGCACAGACTCCCTGAGATGCGCAGCCGTATCAATACTGCCATAGAGCAGCTCCCCGGGCGGGAGAATATGCGTGTCAGTGAGTTGTACAAGCAGGGTCATAAATCCAGTGTAAGCTATTCAACAGGATATATTTATAAGATCTTCAGCGAAATCATTATTTCGTCATCCACTTTTTCGCTCTTTCTGAAACCAGCTGCATAACCTGCAGAGAGCGTCATTGAATGGCGATGGCCGAGGGTGAAGCGCATATCCAGCTGGAAACCCGCACTGGTAAAGGTGCGGTCGAACTCCTCACCTGGATCCGTCCACAAACCAGCCACAAAAATTGCCGGACGAATCCAGCTCAGGAACAAACCTGGCGTACCAACCGAGCGAAAACGGATGGGTGGAAGATTCCATTCGGCCACGGATTTAACAAAATCACGGGCACTGATAGCGTCAATTTCAAAACCGGGCATTGAGTAGAACTTCCGGTAACGTTTTACTTCATCGTCATCTACCCAGTTATTACCAAAGCCGCCGAAATAATAATTGGTCAGCGTATTCAGGCGATCGCCATTGGCGCTGCCGGCCGCACTGTAAAACCAGACGGATGAATGCTTCCAGGGCAATGCAAAACCAAAATCCAGCCCCAACCGTAGCTTAGGTATGGTGTCGTTATTTGCATGGTCTGCAGTCGCCACAATGTCCCAACGCCAACCTTTTTCATGGTCAACTGCACCCAGTGATTTACGTGTGTGGGTGTAGTTCAACTCAAGCTGACCGTGCAGAATGTCTTCAAAAAACAGTGTGGGAACGTTCTGGTTACCTGGCAAGGTATCAAGACCGGTGTAATAAGCCACATCAGCGGCGAAGTCGAGCACTCTTGGCGCATCAAAGATCAGCGACTTCTGATAACCGACAATAAACGCGTCGCCTTTACGGCTGCGCTTGGTCGGCCCGAACAGATCATAGAAGTCAGCATCGTTGTGCCAGTAGCGCGCGTGCCAGCTCAGGGCATCGTATTCAACATTTACATGCACCCTTTCATCCGACGGTGAGTCCCAGGAATATGAAGCAGTCATCTCGACATGATGCAACTGGAGTGGGTCCTGCCAATTGAAATGCCAGCCAAGGGCAATGTCATCCCGATAGCCTTCGATCACCGGGTACGCCGTGCCGAAATTCAACTCATGTGCGGGACGGTATTTTCCTTGTGTGGTTTCCAGGTCATCGTAAACAATGCTTGAGAGGGAACCGACCACACTCCAATCCTTCACCACAGGATGTTTCTTGACGATCTCGTTACCCAGAAAGATGATGTCGCTGACGTCTTCGAGTGGCACAGGGTCAATCAGTGTGGGCACAAAACCTTGTCCGGTATACTCGAAGACGATCAGAGAACCGTCTGCCAGTGGAATGGGGCGAAAAAAGCCTGTTTCGGCGTTGCTGACGGCCTCAATAGCACCCGTGGCCATCTCGTAACGGAATATATTAGACACACCGGTCAAATAGGAACTACCGAACAGGTATTTACCATCGGGGGAGAAAACAAAACCCTCGGGGACAGCCACACCGAAATCAAACTGGGCAACAGGCTCAATCTTCTCATTCAGGAGGTCGCTGATTCTGAAGATACGCAAGTACATACTGCCGTCTATTTCTGCCATTGAGGTGGACAGGAGCTCACCATCTGGCGAGATGTCCAATTCGAACAGATCCTGTCCGTATGGCCAGGTATATACCTGCTGCCACTCGGAATATGGGTGTGGGATGCGCACAAGGGTGACATAACCGTTCAAATGCCTGAGGCCCCAGATGGAGCGGTCGATTTTATTGAAAACCAGGTCGCCGATCCGGGCATCCTTGAGAAGTATCTTTGTTTTTCCTGTATCCAGGTCTACGGACATCAGATCCCGGAACGCCAGGTTGTCTGCCGTGTAAAATACGATCCGGGCTTCCGGGTCGAATGCAGGCGAGGTGACCCGGTACAGCATCGGACCCTTGACGTCAGTAATTCGCTCTACACTTCCGTCATCCAGCGCCAGCACGCCGATGTGCGCCACCACACCCGGATAACGAAACGCACCCACCAGCGTCCTGCTTTCGGGTTCAACAAAAGACCTGGAGATCGAACCGAGCGCCGTCGGAGACTGCCTTGTGGTCGGGGTCAGTGAAAATCCTCTGACCTTCTCCAGGTTGGCATTCTGAAATTCATGTTCAAAGTCAATCCAGTCATCCCACGCGTTCACCATCGGCTTGTCGAAAACAAACTCGAACTGTTTGGCATAATAACGTTTACTTTCCTCGCCCCTGCTCAGCCATTCGATCACCTTTTCCGGCGAATATTCGTATGCCAGGTAACTGAAAAAACGCGTGCCGTAAAGGTATGCATTTGCCCCCACCTGGAAATCGACGGCAGTCCCCTCGGAAACCAGTCCCAGGTTACTGTAAAAATGTGCGTCGTCGCGGACCATGGAACGGAACACCATTTCATCGTATGCACCCAGCACCCGGCCGATGCCGCTGGACATCCATGTTTCCATAAATACCGCACTGCCTTCTGCGTACCAACGTGGCGAACTGAAGCGCGGAGTGGCTAAGTAACTGTAAAGTATGGTCTCAGGGTGCTGGCTGGTTTCCCTGGGTTTGCCACCAAAAAACCGGCGCCACTTGATGTCTTGCTTGTTGGAAATATCCATGGTGGCTACATGGACCATTTCATGGTTCATCAGGGAAAAAAAACGCTCGCTTCCGGGAATGACTTCAAGCGTATGGCTGGGGGGGGCAATATCCACCGAGATGGCATTGACCGGTGACACAGCTGCACCTGCATTGCCATAATCTGAAAAATCCTTTAACAGAACGGTGGTTTTTTCATAGGGTGTCCAGTCGAATATGTATTTCTGAAATTCCAGGGAATTGTGGAAGCTCCTGGTGACATTCGGAACCAGGTAAGTCTGGAACGGATCGAAATACAGAAGCCGAAGGTCCTGTGTCTCCAACATATCCAATTCGATGGACTCAGCAGCGTTCAGGCTACCGGAAAAAATACAAGCAGACAGCACAACCATTTTAATCAAGCGCACACCATTCTCCCTCTACTGACGCCATACTGTAACTGGCGTCTGTTCACACTTGACACATTGCCGCGTTGTCTGAGAAGTGTCAATAGATCCTCGTATACTTCCTATAGTCAATGTCCTGGCAAATTGCACCTGATAAAAAAAACCGCCTGACAAATGCAGGCGGCTCAATTCACTCAAATAATTCGACTTAACGCTCGGCTGACCTTGCGAAATCGCCATTGGCCATTGCGCGGGCAAAGTCGCCATTTGCCATGGCGCGGGCAAAGTCGCCATTGGCCATTGCGCGGGCAAAATCACCATTCGCCATGACCCTGGCAAAATCGGCATTGGCCATTGCGCGGGCGAAATCACCATTCGCCATTGCGCGGGCAAAGTCACCGTTGGCCATTGCACGGGCAAAGTCACCGTTGGCCATTGCACGGGCAAAATCACCATTCGCCATGACCCTGGCAAAGTCGGCATTGGCCAGTGCGCGTGCGAAATCGGCATTCGCCATCGCACGGGCAAAGTCCGCATTCGCCATCGCCCTGGCGAAATCTGCATTGGCTAACGAGCGGGCAAAGTCTGCACTGGCGAGTGACCGAGCAAAGTCAGCGTTGGCCAACGCCCTGGCAAAGTCTGCGTTAGCCATCGCGCGGGAAAAGTCTGCGTTCGCCATCGCGTTAGCAAAATCGGTGTTTGCCATCAAATTGGCAAGATCTCCGTTCGCGAGCGCTTTGGCAAAGTCCTGGTTGGCCAGCACATTGGCAAAATCCGTATTGGCAAGTGAACGGGCAAAGTCAGCATTCGCCAGTGCGCGGGCGAAGTCAGCATTCGCCAGCGAGCGGGCAAAGTCGGCATTGGCTAACGCACGGGCAAAGTCGGTATTGGCTAATACACGGGCAAAGTCGCCGTTGGACAAGGCTTTGGCGAAGTCCGCATTGGCGAGAGCACGAGCAAAATCAGCATTGGCCATCGCCCGTGCAAAGTCAGTGTTCGCCATGGCTCTTGCGAAATCTGCGTTGGCCATGGTCCTGGCGAAGTCTCCATTGGCCATAGCCCGTGCAAAATCAGCATTGGCCATAGCCCGTGCAAAATCAGCATTGGCCATAGCCCGTGCAAAGTCTCCATTGGCCATAGCCCGTGCAAAGTCTGCATTTGCCATGACATTTGCAAAATCAGCATTGCTCAGGTCTTCAACCAGTTCGGGATTGTTTGTCAGGTATTCGAATGCATCAGTTTGCATAAATTTAGCAATGGCTTCGTCACCGAGCGTTATGTCATCGCTTGTGATTTGCTCACCACGATAACGTTCGGCCGGAACAATCGTTCCTGAAGCCTGATCGCTACCGGACGGGAAATCGCTACCCAGGAAGGCAACGCCACCGATGACTATTGCCAAACCGGCAATTACTATCAAAGCTTTCTGATTGTTCATGCTCATAATCTCTTCTCCTCTTACGTTTAATCGCCAAGACCGCTACTGGCCTATAGTCTTATTACCACCTGAAAACAAAAAAGTTGGTAGCTTTACAAAATATGTTCAAAAATTAATGCTGATAAATACTTAGCTCCGCCTCATGGACCAAAATATGATTGGCAAAAAAATCTAATTCCAGGGGCGCTATTTCCTGCCCTTCTGCATTTGTCGTGCGACGTAAATTCAATGTATAACGTTTCTCGCCGCTGCTTGCGACGTTTACCGAACCATCCACTATTGAAACGGCGTCATTTTGATCCTGCATCCGGGTGATACCCTCAAACTCCAACCCCCGCCCGGCATAATCCACCACAACCTGCGTAGGCCCATCCGAGTTCAACTGTACATCCAGGGTAAATAGATCATCATTCTTCCGCAGTTCAACGCGACCACTTAATGTGTCAGTAAAGATATGGATACTGTCCAGTAACTCCCCCTGCTCAGGGGTCTGACTTTTAATCACGGTGCCAACCAGGTTGGTGGCATCTTCTGCAGTCATTGGTCCGGAGCCCATTTCATAAATGCTAACCGTCAGCACTACTCCGGCAGCAAGCGCAAAACCGGTACGTAACCAGTGCGCGGGTAACCATGTACCAAAAAAACTCTGTTTTTCCTCATGCTGGTTGCTATGCACAGGCAAACGAATCTGTCGCTCTATGGATTCCTGCAGGTACGGCGGTGGCTCTACCTGTGGCAACCCGTCCAAAAGACCGGTGAATGTCTTCAATTTTTCATTGAGATCACGCATTTGAGCTGAGCCAGCCAACAAATTGTCCAGTTCATCCAACTCGGCGATACTCAATTCGCCATCGACACCGCCATTAAGCAGTTCCTCAGCGTGTTGATCAATATGTTTGTGTTCATTCATGGCGGCCCACCCCCTTTGTCCTGGTTGCCATCATTCAGCAGGGTGTTTTTCATTAACTGGCGTGCGGAGTACAAGCGCGACTTCACCGTTTTTTCCGGTACCTGCAGGATTTCGCTGATCTGATGGTAACTGCAGCCGGAAATATGCTTTAAAACCACCACGGTTCTGTAATCGTCGCTCAACAGCATCAGTGCACCCTGTACCCGGCCGGATAACCGAGTCGCATCAAGCTCCTCTGCAGGACCTCGCCACGGCGAAGCCTGGCTATCAGCCAGAGGCTCCTGCTTACGGCGTTTTTTGACCTGGTTAAGAGATTCATTGATCGTTATCCGGGAAACCCAGCTAAAAAATTTAAATTTGGAATCATAGTCAGCGATATGCTCAAAAACCTTGAGGAAGACAATTTGAGTGGTATCTGCTGCATCATCCATATTTCCCAGTATGCGGTACGCTGCATTGAAAACAGGCCGTTGATATTGGCTGACCAGCTGAGACATCGCTCGACGGTCGCCCCGTTTACAGTCGTTTACAAGGGCAGCATCCCTGTCCTTATGCATAACTACACCCCGGGACGGGAAAAGTTGGTGGGAGTATTGAAATTATTTTCATGGGTGCCGGTAAGGTATCATTTATCGCATGCTGGCACGATTTCGAACAGTTTGTCGAAACCAGAATAACGGAATATATCGTGAATGTGGTGATTGACATTGATTAGCTTAATGCCGTTGCCCGAAGCCATAAGACGCTTGTGTGTCTTCAGCAAAACACCCAGCCCTGCACTGGACACATATTCCAATTTTGCCAGGTTCAGCACGCACTGACCTTCAACCTGGTCAAGAAATGCCTGGGCCTTGACCGCCTGAGCCGCGTCAAACCGCCCGTCTACATCAACGATACCCTTATCGCCGAATTCAATTTCAAACATCAAGCTACTTCCTGTCCACGATAAAAGTTATTTTGCTTTGCCGATTTCGATATTCGTAATGAATGGAATCAACCATTTTCATTACAAGGTATAAACCCAGCCCACCGGGTATGCGTTCCTCCAGTGGCGCATTGATATCAACCGGGCCGGCAGCAGTGGGGTCAAAACGATCAACATCGTAATCTGTCAGGCCAACCTCAATGCCATGCTCATGGGGCCTCATCTGTATAAGGATATCCTCTCCAGACTCAATATTGTAGGTAACCATATTGACAAACAATTCCTCTGTCGCAAGATCAACCACATTACGCAAACCCGGTTGCAAGCCCTTCCTCCCTGAAGAATGCTTCGGTCATTGTGACAATATTTTTGAGTTCATCAAAGCTTCGATTGAATTTTTGTTTCATTTTATTGCCTCGATCATGCAGGTTCCGGCTCGCGGCGAACCAATACCAGGGTGATATCGTCCTCTTGCGGTGCAGTTTTGGCAAACTTCCTGACCGCCTGAATTAACTGCTCTGTTAACTCCGCCATCGGTAAACGGTGATGATCTTTAAAAACCCCCGGCAACGCGATCTTCACCAAACTGCTCACCTTCGGTATTGCTGTACTCATAAACACCATCGGAAATCAGCGCGAGTATGTCGCCCGGTTCAAGTTTTAAATTGGCGGATTCTTGCCGACTATCGATTTCCATGATACCCACCGGGGAGGTGGTCGGTTGATACCACTCGCAGGTTTCATCGGCTGCGCGAAAGTGCAGTATCGGGCCCTGCCCGCCCGAGTGATAATTGATTACATGCGTAGCAGGATCCAGGAAGCCCATGAATGCCGTAATAAACCTGTCATCGGGAAGATCCTCTGCCAACTGGTTGTTGACGTGCATATAAGCATGGTCCAGGTCAGAACCGTGCCTGAACGAGACCCGCAGCATGGCCTGCATTTGCGTGGCTGACAGCGCCGGACCAAAACCATGGCCAGTCGCATCTCCCAGTAACATGAACAAACGCCCGTTCAATACCACCAAATCGTACAGATCACCGCCCGTGTGGTCGGTTGGCTGAAAATGTCCGTGCAAGTCATAACCGGGAACCTCGGGCATGGTATCCGGCAGAGTACTCATCTGAATATCACGCGCCACCGCGACTTCCTGGCTTAAAACAGCATTCGCCAGCAACTCATCGGTCATGTATGAATGCTGGATAGCAACCGCAGCCTGTGCGGCCAGTGCCGGCCCCACCCATTCATCGTGTTCATCAAACTGCCCGGTCTCGGCACCCAGCCATTGCATTACGCCAAGCAGGGATTGATCAAGACCGATAATCGGGACATTCAACAGGGAACGCGTCTCACCATCGGCAATTTGCAGTGGGTATTTGCAAAACAGCTCGTCTTCACGACATTCATGAATATTACTGATGACCAGATCAGCCGCACATCTGCCTGCCCAGCCTTCACCGATGGACAGCCTCGCTGGATTATCGTTGGACGGGACAACCATAACGAGCTCGCCACTGCTCTTTTCCAGCAACCACAACACCCCGGTTTCCGCGACAATCGCCACCTTGCCAACCTGGATGATTTCCCGCAAAAGCTCCGGCATCGCCTCCGGTGCCGCCAGCCGGTGCATAATTTCAAGGATGCTGACCAGCGACTCGCGGGTAATCTCATTGGGGTGATCAAGGTAATTCATAGGTAGTAACCTTTTAAATTATTACCTGATAAATATAGCAAAAATATGAGCAAAAGTGACCCACCAATTATGGGCAGGCGGGAAAACAGGCTGAGAATCGATGTCTCAACAGCCTGTATTCCCTCTAACTATCCCCTCAAAACCTAACAAAAATGATCAAAAATTACTTTCTACCTGTTGCTGAATTGCCTCGCAGATTGCTTTGGATTCGGTGAACAACTCACCCAGGTTAGTCTTCATTTTGCTGACAAAGGCCTCGTCGTTTATGGACGACAGGTTGATGCGCACGTTGTGGACAGCACCCTGCACGCCCGCAAAAGCCATCAGGGCACCGACACCTGCATCGCTCATTACTGCACTGTTACCGACATTGACTGCCGCCTGGCATAAGTCCAGGACCTGCCTGCACAGCTGTGCTGTTTGCAACGGGACCTCGGAGGCTAATTTGTAGCCCGCCTGAATGGCCTTCGAACGAAGAGCCAGTTGCTCGGGTGTATCTTTGGCCATGCGCATCCCGGCAATGACTTCGTTGAATGCTTCTGTATCCTCATCAACAACGCGGACAAGAGCGTCCTTGGCGGTTTGTGCCTTCTCAGCCAGTTGACACAATTCATCGTAACGGGAATCAAACTCACCCTTGCCGATAGACAGGTTGGCAACCATTGAAACCAGCGCCGAACCCAGGGCACCTGCCAGTGCAGCAATTGAGCCACCGCCCGGTGCCGGCGTATCACGTGAGACTTCATCGACAAATTCTGTGACTTTCATACTCACCAGCGGACTGTCATTGACCGGCATACCGATGACTTTTTTATCAATATCAAACTCGGCGACATCTCTCATCCCCATCGCCTGGACAGCTGTGTTAACAATATCGCGAGCCGGGATGCCGGTGGATTTTTGCATACGCCGAAGATAAAACTCACCGGCCTGTTTCATGGCATCAAAGGGCACCACACCGACAACTTCCGAGCCGGTGATAACGATTCCCCGTTTAACTGCCAGTTCCCGGGCAGCCTCAAGAACATCCTGCGGTGATGTGATCTTGAAATTGGTCAGGTTCATGGAAATCTGGGCGCACTTGTAGTCATCCACGTACCAGCCAATGCCTTTGAGATGGGTAAACATGCCATCCTTGTATACCGGTCGGCCGATCAGATTTTCGGGATCAAGGCCGATGGATTGATAACGCGCATACAGGTCGGCGCCGTAGGTTTCCTTGTAATACGCAGCCAGCTCATCAAATGAACCCGCCACAAAATCGGATTGCCCATCCGCGTATTTGCCTTCTTCGAAATATACAACCTTGCCCTTGTAGTAAAACGGCTCGATATTGCCGACACGCTTCCAGCGGCCACGTTCACGGATCTCGTAGGCTATTTCATTGGCGTAACGCCGGTCGCTGGTGTTCAGATTGATATTGTAAGCAATCAGAAATTCGCGGGCGCCAACAGCGGTTGCACCGGATTTCGCGTTGAATGCAGCCGGTCCAAAATCCGGTTTCCATTCCGGTTTTGCCAGCCTTTCATACAAACCCTCGTATTCACCGGCACGCACATCGGCCAGGTTCTGACGTTCGGGTGTGCTGGCAGCGTGTTCGTAGAGATAGATTGGAATACCCAGTTCATCACCGATGCGTTGGACCACTTCGCGGGCAATTTCAGTACATTCTTTCATCGTTGCACCGGCAACCGGGACGAAGGGACACACATCCGTTGCTCCAAAGCGAGAGTGCTCACCCTTATGCTTTGACATATCGATAAGTTCAGCCGCTTTTTGCACAGCAAGAAAAGCAGCTTCCTTAACCGGTTCTGGTTCACCGACAAATGTCACAACCGTACGGTTGGTGCTTTCACCCGGGTCCACATCCAGCAGACGGATGCCCTGCACACTTTCAATTACATCGGTAATCTGCTTGATGATTGTCAGGTCACGGCCTTCGGAAAAATTAGGCACACATTCAATTACTTTTTTCACTGTTTTGTTCTCACTGGATTCAAAGAGGCCGGATTTATGATCCGGCCTCGTAAGCTAACATATATCGATAAAATCTATTCCTTTGGGTCTATTCCTTTGGGCTATTTAGCGCCAACCATATTCTCGAGTTCTTTTTCGATAACACCCGGGGCTGAGATCAACTTGGTAAAGCCATGCTTGCCCATCATGCTCAGATTTGGGGAAATGCAATGCCATGCGAAAACGCATATGCAAGGCCTCGACCTTATTTCCATCGACCAGTACTTCGTACGGGAAGTAAGCGCGTTTCTTGCAGCCTTCAAAATCGACTACTTCCATTTGAAACTCTGAATCGAGGTCCGCATTATCTTCGTTGGTTTTCTTCATACCAACACCGAATACGGTCTGCTGTTTGCCGGGGATATCAATACGATAAACCTGGGTCAGCGCATCACCCTCTTTTGCCAGTCCGGCTTCAACCGCAGCAATTGCTGTTTCGTAGGAATCAAAGGAGCCCAACTCGGAAGGATCATCAAAATACTGCATACCTATCATGTAGTGGTATTTACCCAATTTCTTGGTCGTCATTTTTTTACCCGCCGCGCCGCAGGCATCGGTTTGTCCGAGGCTTTCGACCAGCGCATCATGAATCGGCTGCATATCACCCTTAAGTCGATAACCGTACTGGATATAAATCGGGTTCATAAATGACACTTCGATATTGTCACCGGCCTCTGTAATAGCGACTCTCTGACCAGCGGCATAACCACCACGATCTGACACACTGGAAATTTGCTTCAGCTGATCGTTGGTCACCACGACAACATTGGTGCCCGCAACTGGTGAATACTGGCCAACCACTTCGAAATCTGCGCCTTCCAGCGATTCGATAGTTGCTTCAGTTTGTTCAGCCAGTGTGCCAGGACCAGCTGAGGCAACAATAAAGGGTTTGTAATAGGTATCGTCAGCCACAACGGTTGCGCTGAAAAGTACTGCCATTAGCAGTGACAGGGAAAGCAGGTTTCTCATGAGTAAATCTCCGTTTCAGGACAAGGTTCCAGTTTACTATACCGGGAACGTAATTAAGGAATCGTAATATACACCTTTTTCAAGGGGCTTAAATGATGTAAGACAGGTTGATTTCAGCTTTATGAACGATTATGACCTGATGTGAAGACCATTAATAATGAGAATTTAAATGGATCAGGCCACTCACATTTATGAGACACTTTCACACACCATGTCTGAATTCAAAAAACCTTTGAAAGTCGATGCCATTTTATGGGATTTCGATGGCACGCTGGCCGATTCAACTGCCAAGAACATCGCCATCACGAAACAAATCCTGGCGCGGGTTGCGCCACGGCTGACTGGTGATAATTTGCCCCCCTCATTACAAAGCGAAGCTGACTACCATATTGCCAACCACGGCGCAGATCACTGGCGTGACCTGTATCGGGATTATTTCGGCATGACTACAGACGAGATCGAAATCGCCGGTCCACTATGGGAAACATATCAGTCGCTCGATAATACCGGGGTAACGCTGTTCGACGGTATTTTGGATACGGTCACCCACCTGTCGCATCTACCATTGGGTATTTGTTCTGCAAACTCCACCAGCAACATCAGACAGGTCCTCAATGATCACGGAATTGATTCCGCTTTCCAGTCGGTCATCGGTTACGAGGACCTGCCCCACCACGAACAGAAACCTGCACCTGACGGGGGATTGAAGTGTCTGCAGGAGATTTTTGGTCATACAAGTGGGAAAACAATCATCTATGTCGGCGACCATATCGCTGACGTGATATTTGCCCGGGGTTTGAACGAGCGATTGGGGTCGTCCAATACAGTGATCTCCGTGGTCGTCACCTACAGCGGGGCAAAGCCGGACCAATGGCGCGAACAACCGGATGAGGTGGTTGCAAACCCGTCGGAATTAACAGCATGGATTCAAGAGTAAAGCCGATAAAATCGGCCTTACTCACAGAGTTTTTCTACTGGCCTTCACCTACCAGGTATTCCTGCAGGAACATAATTGAAGCCTGCTGGTATACATCACGGTTTTCCTTTTTGCGGTAACCGTGGCCTTCGTTCAATGCGTTCATATACCACACCGGTTGGCCCTGGGCCCGTAAAGCTTCAACAACCTGGACTGCTTCTGTGACCGGAACCCGGGGATCATTTTCACCCTGCACTACCAACATCGGTATCTTGATTTTATCGACGTGCGTTAAAGGACTGATACTTTGCAGGTGCTTGCGCATGGCGGGTTCACGCTCATCACCATATTCAGCACGTCTGAGGTCACGACGGTAATCCTGTGTGTTTTCAAGGAACGTTACAAAATTGCTGATCCCGACCACATCAACTGCCGCTTTCAGACGGTCGCTGTAATGAACTGCACTCGCCAGCACCATGTAACCGCCATAACTGCCGCCAAATACGGCCACACGGTTTTTATCAAAATCAGGCTGGGTGGCTATCCAATCGAGCAAGGCACCGATGTCCTTGACCGAGTCCTCACGTTTAAAACCATTATCAAGCGACATGTAATGTTTGCCATAACCGGCTGAGCCACGCACATTGGGGCGAATAACCGCTGCACCGAGTTTGTTCAACCACATCTGGTAGGTGCTGCTGAATGAAGGGCGCGACTGGCCTTCCGGACCGCCGTGGATAGCGATGATGACCGGGTGCGGCCCTTTGCCCGCCGGTTTGTAAACCCAAGCAGGGATCTTCTCGGGACCACCACTGGCACTGTCAAAAGTCGGGTAATGAATCAGTTCCGGCTCGATAAAACCCTCCGTATCCAGGCCACCCACTTCGCTGTAGGTCCAGCGTTCCAGGTCGCCGTATTCCAGTGCACCCTTGCCCAATTCCAGTACAAAACTATCACTGGGGGTTTTTGAAGTATTCAGGGTCAGGCCTAACTTGCTGCCATCAGGGCTAAATTCCATGCCACCGGCCAGGCCGGTTGGAATCACACTCACCGGGGCGAATTCACGGGTGAGCATATCAAGCAGGTATATCTGTGACATACCGTCCACATTGACAGCAAAAACACCTCGTGTGCGATCGTCGCTGATGGTTCTGTCTTCCACATTCCAGGGGATATCAGCGGTCAAAATTACAGGCTTGGAACCCTCTTCAAGAGACTGCCACGCCATCTGTCTGAAATCACCATTTACATCCGTGATGTACCAGAACCCGGTACCTTCGCGATCAAATGCAAACGGGAAATTCGAACTGGGATTGTCAGGATCACCCGCTAAAAGACGCAGCTCGCCGGTTTCGATATCCAGCAGATGAATCCGGGAATCTGCATTGCCAACATAGTTAAGTATCAATAGCTTGTAGTTATCTGGTGAGAAATCGCTTGCAGACCAGTAAGTACCATCTGGTGATGCCAAAACCATACGGGCAGTCTCGGAATTAGACACATTCATCAACCAGACATCGTTAGATGCACCGTTACGACGGGTACTCTGGTAAGCGATCCATTCCCCGCTGCGATCCCAGACCACGGAACCATTGCGTGACTTGCCATCGGTCAACATAACGGCATCATCATTACCCGCCGGATCCAGCAAAAATATCTGCGAAAACTCACTGCCACCTGCATCCATGGTAAAGATCATTTTAGAACCGCCTGGCTGACGCTGAACGCCACCTACCGGTTCATCAAAAAACGTAATCTGTTGGCGTGCACCACCCGGATGGCTGACACGATGCACCTGGCTCACATCTCCAAAACGCGTCGAAACAAAGATGCCATTACCGTCCTCGGTCCAGTCCAGAAAACCGGCGGAACGAACATTCTGATAACGGTTAAGGCTCGACACAATGGAAGCCGGGATTTCCGGGATATCCTGCATCACCAGCTTGCCATTATTGGTTTCTGTGGTAATTACTTCGGCCAGTGCAGTTGCGCTGAAAACCAGCAGCGCAAGGCCGCTTGTGAGGATAAAATTCTGTTTCACGACTTTCTCCAAAACTTGATTACAAACTGACAGGAAAGCGTAACCCAAAAATGTGTAGATGACATATGAGGAAAGTCATTTATGACTAATCTAATCTGTATTAATCGACTTCCAATTTGACAGGAAATGTCAGATTTCATGAGCCCAAAGACCGCTTTAAGGCTGGTACCAGAACGTCATTCTCTGCGACTGCTTATAGATGGAGTCGGCCAAAAGTGGTCTATCTTGCTACTCTGAAATAGTGGTTTCAGTGGCTTGCGCTGGTAATACCTCAGGTATGTGTGCGTCGAGTAACTGGGCTACCTCTTCAAAACCGTACGACGGTGTCCATCCGAGTACTCGCTGTGCCAGTGACGAATCATATACACGGTCAATAGACTCAGGAAGTTTCCATTGACGGGATGCAAAAAGGTCACAAATCGAGTGACATTTGTGACGAAGAACTTTTTCAGGCATTTGCTTTAAAACGTTGCAATCGGACTGCGTGAAAGGCGTTGCTCCCGATAGAATAAACATTCGATAGTTTTCTCCCGGTTTGTCAAGTGCCAACCTGTGACCTTCAGCAACATCGCGAGCATCAATACCTCGATGCAATCGGTACATAGCCATAATGGGGGCTGGTTCTGGGAAACATCTGGACATTCGCAGCGTAGTAACTTTGAGATGCCGACTGGCCTCAGCTTCAAGGAAATGCTCCGCTTCCAGCTTCGTTCGGTGATAGATCGATTTTGGTTGCGGCAGGGTTGCTTCGTTGATCCAGGCCGCCCTGTCCGGGTGTTGAGCTGCGTAACCGTACAATGCTGTGGTGCTGGTAAAAACCAATGCCTGAACACCGCAATCGATAGCTGCTCGAAAGACTTGTTTTGTCCCTTCGAGATTTATCCTGAAAAACTCGCTATCGTCGTAAATTCCAACATGTGGCGCATGTAGTGCCGCTGTGTGAACCACAGCTTCTGCCCCTTTGAACGCCTTGGTCAATAGCTTGTAGTCGTCTATCTCACCAAGGTGGGTTGTCACAGAACATACCGCACGGTCGATACCAACGACCTCATGCTCACGACAAAGTGCAAAATGAATCGCACGTCCAATGCGTCCACTGGTTCCTGTGACTGCTATTTTCATAGCTGGCTAGTGTATTCGTTCAAGCTAGTGATGCACACAGCTAAAAGCAGCTGTTGGCCGTACTCGGCTACAAGCATTGACAAGAGTCGAGGTGCCGGTTATTCACCACGGTTAATTTTCAGCGAGACGAAGGACTCAAAACGGCCAAAAGCGGACTAAATGGATCACCTCTAATAATGATTCAGTTGGCATTTTCCTGTCCAGAGATTACGCTTGATAGTAACAACAGACGCTAAGAAGCCAATCCTTGTCACTATTGAATGAACTGAAACGTCGGAATGTATTACGCGTAGGTGCGGCCTATGTAGTGGGTGCGTGGCTTTTGATTCAGGTGGCCGAGACTCTCATCCCACTGTTCGGCTTCGGCGACACTCCAACGCGCATCGTGGTCATTATGCTGGCGATTGCTTTCGTTCCCGTGTTGATCTTCGCCTGGGCTTTTGAGTTTACACCAGAGGGGTTGAAGAAAGAGGTTGAGATAGATCGTAGCCAGCCCATCTCCTTGCACACCGGCAAGAAGCTGGACCGAATGATCATGGTGGTACTGGCGCTGGCGCTAGGTTACTTTGCCTTCGACAAGTTCGTACTTGATCCGCAGCGTGAAGCTGCTATGCAGCAACAAACAGCCGCACAATTGGCTTCCGCGACCGAAAATGCCCGTAAGGATGGTCGCATCGAGGCGCTTGTGGAGTCCTACGGCGAGAAGTCCATCGCGGTACTCCCATTCCAGGATATGTCGCAGGACAAGGATCAGGAGTACCTGTCCGATGGCATCGCCGAGGAACTACTAAACCTGCTGGCCAGGGTTCCTGAATTGCGGGTGATTTCGCGTTCATCTGCATTTTCCTACAAGGGTAAGGACATCAAGCTGGCGCAGGTAGCCAAGGAACTGAACGTAGCACATATCCTGGAAGGTTCAGTTCGGAAAGCCGGCAACCGGGTGCGCATCACTGTGCAATTGGTCGAAGCGCGCTCCGACACTAACCTATGGTCGCAGACCTACGACCGAACATTAGACGACATATTTCAGATTCAGGATGAAATCGGTGCTGCCGTTGTGGACGGACTGAAAATCACCTTGATGGGTTCGATATTGACTGAAAAGAACACCGACCCAAAAGTCTACGCGCTTTACTTGCAGGGACGCTATTTATTAAATCAGAAGGGTGAAGAAAACCTGAAAAAAGCCACCTCATATTTTAATCAAGCTCTGGAAATTGACCCCGAATATGCCCCGGCCTGGGTGGATATCTCCCGCAGTTATCACTACCAAATCCGTAGTAGGATGCTGTCAAGGGAGAAAGGCTACGCTTTAGCATTGGAAGCCGTTGAACGGGCCTTGGCCATCAATAGTGAATCAGCTCCAGCCTGGGCCAATCTGGCTTATTTGAAAAAGACTTACGATTGGGATTGGAAGGGCGCCAGTTCTGCGATTGACAAGGCGATGGAATTGGATCCCAGAAATGCACAAGTCATTGGTGTTGCCGCATCTTTGGCCCTCAACCTTGGACAAACGACTGTATCCTTGGAACTTCACGAACAATCTGTTGTGATGGATCCACTCGACCTGATCGGTTTGAGTTCACTGGGGCAAGATTACGTCCTTAATGGGCGCTTGGATGAAGGCATCGAGATATTTAACAGAATAGTGGATCTGAACCCTGACTATACCGCCGCGTACCCACATCTGGGTCGCGCTTATCTGCGTAAAGGTGACATTGATCGAGCTTTAATAGAATTCAATAAGCACCCGGACTGGACTTTAAATATTTTCGATAACGTCAGGGTGCAGTTCGCACTCGGCAATGAACAAGCAGGCCGAGCTTTGGTGGATGAATATCTCGCAACATCTCCCCACGACCACCCGCTCGCGACGGCCGTAGTTTATGTCTTGCGCGGAGACAACGACACAGCATTTGAATGGCTGGATATAGCTTACCAGCAGCGAGATCGTTGGCTGGCCTATATCCTGACTAACTCCTATATGATAAATCTCACGAGTGACCCCCGCTACCCAGTTTTTCTTGAAAAACTTGGATTTCTCGAAGCGTGGAAAGCGATGCCGCCTGAAAGCAGTATTTCAGCAGATGTGAGTTTCGATTTATTGAAGGAAAGCGCGCAGCCAAAAGCGGAATAGATGGCCAAAGAAAAGGGCCGCTTCTGTTAAGGATTATCAGATGCCTGCCGGCGAGCAAGACCTTGCGGATTGCATCATCGCTTGGGGCAGGCGTCAGATAATCCTTAACAACAGCGGACCCACGCCAAGACGCGACCAGTAATATGCCATAACAATGGAAACTTGACATCAAGGCCCGATTAGAGAAGCGGACGTTTGAATAATTGGATCGGGCTTTGTCATTTCATACTTGCGCATGTCGCGTTCTTGCGCATGTCGCGTTGTGTATAATCTCTGAAGGCTAGGCTAATACAGTGGTTTTTTGCAATGACTCCCTCTTCAATACTTACATTCAGCAATCGCAATCCTTGGTTAGTCATGCCAGTGCTAGTATTAGTTGTGTACGGTATTTTCCTGACTGCCCAATGGTCGTTGGCGGGCAACCATCTGTTTGGTTTCATCAGCTTTAATCAAAAGCGAGTCGATGCCGTCGAATCATCTATACCAAGACAGTTTGTCAGTAATCAATATGGTTATGATGGCCAGTTTTACTACCGACTCGCTCTTGATCCGTTTTCTAATGAAGAGCAGGTTCAAGGCCTCAGTATTGATCACCCACCTTGGCGTCAACAGCGGATTCTGCTGCCGGTTTTAACTTGGCTATTCGCCAGGAGTGACCCGGAACTGACCGCGACTGTCATGCTAGCAATTAACCTACTCGCAGTCGCAGGCTTAACCTTGGTAGGAGGAGCATTGCTTAGATTTCATGGATTATCTCCCTGGTCAGCTGTATTACTCGCCTTTTATCCGGGGTTTACAATTTCTGTTGAGCGCTTTCTAAGCGAACCCTTGAGTTTTCTTTTATTGCTGCTTAGCTTGCTAAGCTTGGCCCATAAAAGAATTGCATTGGGTGGGATAATTCTAGCCCTGGCCGTGCTAGCTCGTGAGACGGCACTCGCTGCAGCTTTGGCAATGGCGGGAATCTGGTTTCTTCAATCAGTATTGCGAATGAAAATTGATCAATGGAAAGCACCAGGGCCTGCGTACTGGATGCCAGCCATAATCACATACATTTCATGGCAGTTATGGCTGCAGAGCATCTGGTCAGAAAGTGCTTATTCGGCAGCTGAGAAAGGACATCTTCTGGTTTGGCCATTTGCCGGGATAGCTGCTTCCTTTTTGGAGCTCATAACCAAATTCAGTCTGGATAACATCTTTTTTTTGATCATGATGCTGGCTGTTTTTACTTGGACTTTAATTGTGGGCTTTACATTTCGTGGCTCTCAAGGAGTATACCGTTGGCTTTGGCTTGCCTACTTTCTACTCACCACCTTGCTGGGCGTTGCGATCTGGGATAACAGCCCTAGGTTTTTACGCATCACTACTGAACTCAACCTGCTGGGTATGTTCATGTATATCCTGGCCAAGCAGAAGCCGCATCGCTTTGTGATAACTGCCTGGTTAGGGTGCTGGCTATTGACTGCCGGTGCGGAGGGCTATCGCTTATATTTAATCGATCAAGTGAGGATAGTATCCGGAACCTGAATCACCCCAACTTGCCAGGCACTTCTCAACCATGAAAATGGCGTCAGAAGAAGCGAAATGAGCGCGAAGGGTATGCAGGCAACTAATCGCAGAATTATCTTTCTAGAGATTTGGGCCGCTATTGGCCGTTTTGAGTCCTTCGTCTCGCTGAAAATTAACCCTGGTGAATAACTGCTTCTCTAATCGGGCCTTAATGTCAAGTTCCCATTGTTTATGGCATGCTAATGGTCGCGTCTTGGCGTGGGTCACGCTTCTCTACGCAGTCGGTACTGGTCACATGTCCAGCCGCTGCAGGCATAGGTCAGACGGTTTGGAGAGCCATGCTTACTGGCGTGCTTTAAAGCACAGCGGTTAATTTCGGCTTCATCCAGACCACGTCCACACCTGGACGCTTCTTCGGGGGTTGGAGGGTGCTGTTATTTCATGACCTTGCATCCTCCGAACCCCATTGGAACTGAGTGTCGTCAATCCACATACGGTGCAGGATGACGGCGAGTTTTCTGGCCACGGCGATGACTGCACGCCGATGGCCCCTTGTCTTGGCAACTTGCATACCCCAGACTTTCAATGATGACCACTTCGAACTGCGGGTCATCAATGCATTGGCAGCCGTATAGAGTGCGCTGCGCACATCCCGATCACCGCATCTGGAGATATGACCATCAATGTCGATCTCGCCGGACTGGAAGCGTCGTGGTGTGAGACCGAAGTGCGCGGCTACTGTTCGTGAATGCTTGAAGCGATAGGGATCATCAACGCCTGCCTTGTAGGTTAGTGCGGTGATAAAGCCAACCCCCGGTGCCGACATGAGGCGTGTGCAGACCGGGTCGGCATGCGCCAAGTTACGGGTGCGGTTATCGAGTTCACGGAAGCAGTGATATAACACCAGACGGGCATCCAGCAAGGGCAGTAAGGCAAATGACAGGGTCGCATCAGTCTCGATGATGTCACGCACCGCAGCATCGAAAGGACCGTGACCAAGCTTGGGTGGTAACTTGATACCGAACACCTTGAACAAACCCCTGATCTCGTTTTCCAGGTCGATACACTTACGCAGTACCGCTTTACGACTGGACAACAATGCCCGGATCCGGTGGCTGGCCATGCTTTTGACATGCACCGGGCTGTACCAACCAGAACGTAACAACTGGGCAATACCCCTGGCATCGTTCTTGTCGGTCTTGTTGCGCATAGCCGATAAGGCTGCCTTGACCTGACGGGCTTCCATACAGACAACCTCAAAGCCGGCAGACTGTAGACCATAGGTCAGATACTGTGTCAGCGTGCCAGCCTCAAGACCAATGCTTGAGACATCCAGATTCAGGCCGTCCAGGTAGGCAACAATGTCGGTGACTTCCGAGTCGAGCTTGGTCTCGGCAACAAATTCACCCTGGTCATCAATCACACAGATGTTGACAGTTCGTAGTGAAACATCGATTCCGGCATAGTAATTCATGGCTTTCTCCCTGGTGGATATGAACCACCATATTACTGGGATCAGGGCTTCAAAGAGCCTGCCCGATTACTTATGCTTACTGGCATGAACCGAAACCTCGACTCCTGTCACTGCGTGTAGCAGAAAACGGCCAGATGCGGACACCAAGAAGGTTAATGTCT
>PVMK01161135.1_pt1 | contig 21970 bp, 24 predicted proteins | sample 1853481 | NCBI WGS metagenome assembly PVMK01 (sample SAMN08533507, study PRJNA380276) | Marine sediment metagenome, whole genome shotgun sequencing project.
GCATAGAGCCGAATCCCATGGCTGCCAGCGCCATCCGATCGGAATCGATCCCCAGCATCATGGCAGCACGCTCGTCCTGGGCCACGCCGCGCAGGGCCAAACCAACACGCGTGTAATGGGTAAACAGCCATAATATAGTCACCACCGCCGCGCCGATGCCAACGACCAGCAACCGCTGGTAATCCACCGGTACTCCGGCAATCTCCGTGCTGCCTTCAATAAAGGCCGGTAGCATATAGGTCATGCCTTTAAAACCGCCCCAGCGGAGTCCTTCCAGAATTGCCAGCCCCAGGGCGTAAGAAGCAATGATTTCCGAAATTTCCATGCCCCGGATGCGAATCAGCACAAACTGGTAAATCAAGGCTCCGATAATTCCGTTCGCAACCAACGCCAGAATAATGCTGACCAGATAATTAAGACCCAGGGAATTTACGAAAGTCCAGGTAATAAAACCGCCGAGTACATATAGGGCGCCATGGGCAAAATTAGGCAAACGGCTGACGCCGTAAACCAACGCAAAGCCCAGAGCAAAAAGCGCCAGCGCCACACTGTTTATGGTTCCGTAAATCAATATTTGCATGGTATTTTCAGGATGAAATTTTTGTAACAGCGGGTTGAGGGCGCAGCGCAGCCGACACCCTCAACCCGACGAGCAGTATAAACTTTTATTTTTTCATCCAGGGAGGCAACTGGATAGTTCCTTTGGCGATGCTTTTAGGATAGACCACCACCCGCTTGCCGTCCTGCCACTGTAGAATGCTTCCCACTGCTCCTTTTTCCGGATCTAAAGCCGGAATGACCTGGTGGCTTTTGGGATCAAAGCGCAATCGTCCGTAGACACCCATAATATCGGTTTTTTCCAGTTCCGCCACGACTTTATCCGAATCGAGACTGCCGGCGCGCTCAATGGCATCCCGCAATACGTAGATTGCCATGTAGCTGCTGGAGGTGCCCAGGCCCTCAGGTTCCACCTTCCACCTTTTGGCATAGGCGTTATAGAATTTCATGGTCCACGGCGTCGCATCGGAAGGGGCATTGCCGGCGTTGACCACATTGCACAGGGTATATTGTCCTTTGCCGCCTGTGGCTTTCCAAAAGCCGGGTTGTTCGGCTGCAGCCAGAGTGGAACCGAACGGGAGCGCGGGGATTTTCATGTCATACCATTGTTTCAGCAAGATAGCGCTTTCCGGCATATCCATCCAGATATTGATAATTTCCGTTTTGCTGTCCTTGGCTTTGAGCAGTCCCATGGAAAAGTCAGTCGCCCCGGTGGGATAAATCTCCACTCCGGTAACATTCCAGCCCTTTTTAGTGGCCACCGAGCTCATAATTTTGGCCGCACCGCGGGCATGCGAGACATCCTGGGCAATAATAAACAGGTTGTTGAATCCGTATTTTTCCTTCAGTTCGCCAAAGTTCGCAAACATCTCACCCACCAAATTCTTAGCCTCACCGTGAATACGAAACATATATTTATATTTGTCATATTCTTTGGCCACCAGGGCATGATATTTGGGGGTCAGAACTCCGGTGGTCAGGATAGATACTTTTTTGTATTTGCTTAAAAGCGGCATGGCCGCCAAAGCGGCCTCGGAACGAACCGGTCCGCCAACGATAAAATCGACCTTTTTATCCAAAATCAGCTTTTCCACTGCCAGAAGAGCTTCGCTGACCGGTACCCCCGGCTCCAAATCCCTGGTATCGATGACCTCAATTTTGAATGGTCGCTTTTTACCGCCCACGTTAACGCCACCGGCAGCATTAATTTCCTCAATGGCCAGGGTCATGCCTCTCTCTGCAGCCCATCCATAGAGGTAGGCAGTTGAAAGCGGCGCCCCAATCGTAATGGGTTTTTCAGCCAGCGCCACGCTAACCGGCAGAATTAGAATGACAGCCAGGAAAAAAGATCATGAGCATTTTCATATTCTTTTTAATCATGGTTAAACCCTCCTTTTCATCAAAATCAATAGGTTATGGGTTGGAAGAAAACGGTATTATCGACCCAGTCAAACCGCGTTCCTTTGTCGCTTGCAAATGTTGCACGGCAAACACATTACTGCCGGCGCTGTAATCGGAAAATTGCAGATCAATAGGATTCTAATCTTTTTCACCGTTCTTTATCACCGGGGGCTTTTATCCGGCTATCCTAAGTATTACTACGGGGTGGGAATCAGAAATGTCTTCGTCTTTTTGAATAGCACCTGAAAATGTGAATAAAATGGCTGAACTGCAAAGATCGCTAAGAGCTTTAATTTAATGTCAATCTGTAACAACACGTCATATGATCATCGTCGGCGGTCTGCTGAGGCGAATATATATGTTGCATTTTTAAATGTCAAGCCATTAAGTTAATGAATGGAATTCATTGGCCTGTTAAAAGTATTTGCTTATACCCACAAGAAAAATGAACTGGACTCAAATTTACAAGTGACTTATATTTCGATATCCTAAGAGACTATGAACACTTTTTAAAAAAGGAACATACAAGATGGGTGATCTGAGTGAGTTTCCATTAAAATACAAACTGTTTCTAAAAGTCTACCCATGGCGCCGCATTGACCCGGTTCCATGGACAGCTTTAAAGAAACCATTAAAAGATAGCCGTCTGGCGCTGGTTTCCAGCGCCGGGTTTATAAAGCCGGGGCAAGAGCCGTTTGATGAATCGATTCGCGGCGGTGATTACAGCTTCCGTGAAATCCCTTCCGATACGGATGTCTCCACCCTGATGGGATACCCACCGCAGCGATCTTTACGATCACTCGCGGGCTCCGGCAGGATCCCAATCTGGCATTTCCCCTGGATCGTTTGCGGGAACGGGTCAAAAGCGGGCGTATCGGTTCGTTAAACCAGCGGCATTTGTCCTTCATGGGATCCATTACAGCCCCCGGGCGCCTGGTAAAAAAAACCGCACCTGTGGCGGTGCGCAAACTGGTTGAAGATGGTGTCGACATCGCCCTGCTGGTGCCCGTCTGACCGATATGCAACCAGGCCGTGGGCCTGGTGGCGGCGGAACTGGAGCGCCAGGGTATTTCTACGGTGGCGATTCAATTGTTGCGCAAAGTGGCCGAGAAAGTGCGGCCCCCGCGCGCGCTGGTGGTCCCTTTCCGCCACGGGTACCCGCTGGATGTACCCGATGACGCCGAACACCAGCAGGCGGTCATCGGAGCGGCGTTGAGAATGCTGGAGAACCCGAGCCTGCAACCCCCGGCTATGGTGGACTATGTTCCGAAATAATGTAATTCGTTCGTCACGGACGAGCACCCAGCAAACTAAGTCATCGGGTGTCAGGACGACGGCACCAGGTTTCGGGTGTCAGGTGTCGGGTGTCAGGTGTAAGTAAACAGATGACGGAGGACAGAAAACAGCCTGCGACGAGGAATTTTACTGCCCTCGGTTTGCCTTCGACATGAGCTCAGGCCGAATGTAGCCTAGCCGAACGCTCAGGCCGCATGCAGCATTTCGAAGGCAGACTTCGACGAGCTCAATCAAATCGTTGAGTCGCCGATTCAGAGCCAGCAGCAAGCAGCCAGTGACCAGAAGCCACTTGAACACTGATACCTGACACCAATTGACTGCTGACACCTGAACACTGACACCTGAAACCTTAAATTATAACCCTGAGGTGATTATGCAATTTAAAAATCTTGAATTTAAAAACAAAGACGGCCAAACGCTTTCTGCCAGATTGGACTTGCCGTTGGATGGGAAACCGTTGGCCTATGCCTTATTTGCCCACTGTTTTACCTGTTCCAAAAACATAAAAGCCATTGCGCATATCAGTCGGGCTTTAACCCGCGAAGGGATTGCGGTGCTGCGTTTTGATTTTACGGGTTTAGGTGAAAGCGAAGGGAATTTTGCCGATACCAATTTTTCCTCAAACGTTGACGACCTGATTGTGGCCGCCGATTTTTTAAAATCCAATTACAAAGCCCCCAAAATATTAATCGGCCACTCGTTCGGGGGAGCGGCTGTGCTGCAGGCCGCTACCCGTATTTCCTCATCAAAAGCGGTGGTCACCATTGCCGCGCCGGCAGATCCTCAGCATGTGACCCACGCTCTCGGCAGCACTGCCGCGATCATCCAAAACCGGGGTGAAGCGGAAGTTACACTGGCCGGCAGGACATTTACACTCAAAAAACAGTTTCTTGACGATCTGGAATTTGTCAATATGAAGAAAACCCTGCAAGATTTAAAAAGAGCGCTGCTGGTTCTGCATTCACCAATAGATGAGACGGTCGGAATTGAAAATGCCGCTCAAATCTTTCAGGCGGCCCGGCACCCGAAAAGCTTTATTTCCCTTGATAAAGCCGACCATTTGCTGTCAGCCCCGGAAGATTCGCTTTATGCCGGCGCTGTTATTGCCGCCTGGGCACTGAAATACGTAAGTGCTCCTCAAAAAGATGAACCCAAAAGCGATCGAGCCGCTAACCAGGTCATCGCACGTATAGGAAAATCCGGATATGCAACGGATATTATGGCAGAGGGCCATAGTATGGTAGCAGATGAACCCGTCTCGATGGGCGGGACCCATTTAGGCCCGGCACCTTACGGTTATCTGATGGCCGGATTGGGGGCCTGCACCGCCATGACCCTGCGCATGTATTCAGACCGCAAAGAATGGCCGCTGGAGGGTGTCACGGTTAAACTAAAGCATCAAAAAATCCATGCCGCTGATTGTGAGACCTGTGAAACAAAAGAAGGTAAGCTGGATCAAATTGAGTGTGAAATCGAGTTGACCGGTGATCTTGATAATCAGCAAAAACAGCGTTTGATGAAAATTGCCGACCGCTGCCCGGTTCACCGCACATTAAAATCAGAGATCGTGATCAAAACGGAGTTGAAGGCGTAATCCGGCCTACTTCCCTGAGGGTTTCAGGTGTGAGGCCTGCGGCCGCGTCGTAGCGGCTACTGCGCGGCAGCTACCGCCTTCGTCGTCGTACTCGTCCTCGTCCCTCGTCCCTTAATAAAATTCTGATTCACGAGGACGAGTACGAGTACGAAAAGAATCCGCATAAATCAATTTCCCAACGATCAGGATGCGCGTAAATCAGCATATAGCATTAGTACCGGCATTAGTACCGGCAGGGCCTTCTTTTCAATGGCAGGGTTCTCAAGGCTTTACGGGTTGACACCTAAGGGCTTCTTTAATAAACATAATAAAAATGACAACTATTTTAAAATCTTACCCCTGTTTTTCATTTTGTTTACGATCAATTAGGGTTAAAGAGATGTCCAAGAGATTGGCCGGTTTTTGCATCGTTGTCCTGATAACGATTGCGGGCGCCTATGAATTGGCCCTGGCTGAGCAGCGCTTCATTGACCATGGCGACGGCACGGTTACGGATCGCAAACTCGGGCTCATGTGGGCAAAAACCGATAACCAGACCGATATCTTCTGGAACCAGGTTCAAGGCTGGCTTGCAAATGATTTCCCGGATAGTATCCCGCAGCTATACGGTAACTGGCGTCTACCCACGATCTCCGAATTGCAAAGCCTTTATGTAGAAGACCCAAAATATGAAGGATACGATACGAAATGCGGTCATCGGGTAAAAATCGTTCCTCAGATTAGAATCAGCTGTATATTGATCTGGGCATCCGACACGGCCCTGGGACTGCCGCTGGCATTCAACTTCAACATCGGGAGCGCCTTTTCAATAGATTTGCATGAAAACAAAGGTTGTCGGGCGCTAGCGGTACGTTCCCTGCAACAGTGACCGCAAGGTGGTCACACCTGTCCGATATAAATCAAATGATAAATTGTCCTGACGACTTGAAAGCGGGAACGGTTGCCGTGGTCGGCATTCCATTTGATGCCTATTCGTCATTCATGCGGGGATCAGCCCTGGCGCCGGCCCAAATCCGAAACGCCTGGAATGGCGGCGCCGTCAATCTATGCTCGGAATCCGGCATCGATCTGGCTGTCCGTTCTGATTTTATAGACCTTGGCGATATGACCATCACCAGGGAACCGGATGCCATTGCAAGCATTGAAGCAACCATCGCCGAGTTGTTAAACCGCAATATCCGACTGATATCTCTGGGCGGGGATCATGCCATTACCTACCCTATTTTAAAATCCTACAGCAAACAATTCGACCGGCTTGACATCCTCCATCTGGATGCACACCCGGATCTCTATGATAGCTACGACGACAACCGCTATTCGCATGCCTGCCCGTTTGCCCGCATCATGGAAGAAAAATTGGTTTCGCGATTGGTTCAGGTCGGCATTCGAACCCTTAACCCGCACCAGAAACAGCAGGCCGAACGATTCGGTGCCGAAATTATCGATATGCAACATTTGCAGAAGGCAAGCGCCATCCGCTGGAAAAATCCGGTCTATCTGTCAATCGATCTGGACGTACTTGACCCTGCATTTGCTCCCGGTGTCTCCCATCATGAACCCGGCGGCATGTCGACTCGTCGGTTGATAGAACTCATTCAGGGGCTGCAGGTTCCGATTGCCGGGGCCGACATCGTCGAATTTAACCCCAAACGGGACCCGGCTGAGATCACCGCAATGGTCGCTGTCAAAATCCTCAAAGAAGTTGCCGCCCGGATGCTCGAATTGCCGGCGGTGTAATTGATCGTGAACCATCCGAACAGTCCGATTTTTCTTATTTTTCCTTAAGTTTATTCAAAAGTAAGACGATAATCATTAATAGTTAAGGCACTCAATTTGGCGGCAGCAACTGGGAAAACACGTTTATTTGAAACATATTCTTTTTAATTCTGGTTGGTTATAAGGCTTTTAGACCTGTCGGAAGGAGCTGGATCTAAATCGCATGGGCAGCATTCACATTAACAAACTGAAACCGGGTATGGTTTTGGACGAAGAAGTCAAGGATATCAATGGCCGACTGCTTCTGAAAAGGGATAAAAAAATCCAGTCTGCCCATATTCGAATTTTCAAGATTTGGGGTGTTACAGAAGTCAATATCCGGGGCAACAATGGCAGCAAGGATACTTCTGCCGGCCCTGCGGATCCGCAACTTATTGAAAAAATTAAAGAAAGAACTCATGATCTATTTCGCTATGTCGATTTGGAACATCCGGCAATTAAAGAAATATTTCGAATTTCTATTCTGTTTCGCAGCAAGTACAATCTTTCCGAAAAGGACAAGACGATCGGTCTGGCGGAAGTTGATCTTGAGCAACCGACAGTTGGAAGTAATTTTCTGCAGAAACTGGACAAGGAAAACATTACCCTGCCGGAGATACCTTCGATCGTTTTTGAATTAAACGAGGTCATTGCAAACCCGTTGTCATCGGCCGAGGATATTGCGCAGGTAGTCCACCGCAGTCCAAGTTTGACCGCACTTTTATTGAAAATCGTTAATTCACCCTTTTATGGATTCCCTTCAAAAATCGACAAAATTTCACTGGCAGTGACATTGATCGGTACCCGCGAAATTTCAGGGCTGGCACTTGGAATCAGCATTATTTCCCTGTTTAACAAAATTCCTAAAGAAATCCTCAGTATGCACTCTTTTCTGAGGCATAGTCTGGCGTGCGGTATCATTTCAAGGATTTTAGCCGCCCACAAAAACATTCCCCAGACGGAACAATTATTTGTCTCAGGGTTGTTGCATGATCTGGGACGGTTGATTCTTTACAGCTATTTCCCTGAAGAATCGCTCAATATATTGAGCCGTGCGCGATCCTCGGATACGCTGTTGTACCTGCAGGAAAATGATCATCTGGGCTGTAACCACACCCATGTTGTCAAGCAGCTGTTGCAGCGGTGGAAGCTGCCGATGGTTCTGGAAAACAACATATTTTTTCATCACAACCCCCGTGAGGCCCAGCAACCGGTGCCCGCCACCCTGGTTCATCTGGCGGACATTATAACCAACGGTTTGGGAATTGGCACCAGCGGTGAACGGTTTGTACCGCCGCTGGATCATGCCGCCTGGGAGAGCCTGGGGCTGTCGCCGACCTGTTTTGACGTCGTTGTCAAACAGGCGACCCATCAATTTTTTGCGTTAGAATCCATGTTGGAAATTTAAAAGTTTTATGAAAAACAATATCACCAAACAGATGGATCCCGAAAAACTTTTAGCCCGTATCGATTATCTGGAAGAGAACCGGCGGTTTATCCAAAATGCTCTCGAAATGGCGCTATCGTTAGGTGATTTTCAGGAAAATATTAACAAGGGCTACGGCCCCGAACATGTTTTGCAGGAAGCCGATAAGCGGATCAGCCACCTGATTAATTTCGAAGCCAATGCGCTCTATGTTGTGGATCAGGAAAAATCGGATTTCGATTTATCCGTATGCAGTGAGAACCATCTGAAAACATTTATTGAAAAAGAAGTCGATCACATGATCGAAAAAGGCTATTTTTCCTGGGCAATACGAGAAAAGCGCGGTGTTTTGATCTCGTCCAAAAATCATAGCCGCAAATTCGTTTTGCATGTTATTGCCACCTATTCGCGCATCCGGGGAATGTTCATCGGATTGCTGCCGGAAAAAAACAGTAAAATCCCGGACACTTCCCTGACCCTGTTATCGATCATATTGCTCAATACAGCCAACGCGCTCGAGAGCCTCGAATTTTATTCGCTGCTGCGCAATCAAAATGAAATCCTTGAAGAGATGGTCGAAGAGCGCACCCAGAAGCTGGCCAAATATGAACGTCAACTGCAACAGGTTCTCAAAATCCAGGCCATTGGTACTCTGGCAGGCGGTATTGCGCACGATTTTAATAATATTTTATTTCCCATTGTCGGGTATACCGAATTAACCATGGACGAAGTTTCCGAAGACAGTGTGGCGCATAAAAACCTTGAAGAAATTCTCAAGGCCGCCAGTCGCGCCACGGAGCTGGTCAAGCAGATCCTAGCATTCAGCCGGCAGAGCGACCAGGAACGCAAGCCTGTAAAGGTACAATATATCATAAAAGAGGCCCTCAATCTCTTACGGGCATCGATTCCGGCGTCTATAGAAATCATTCATAACATCGATGACGACTGTAACCTTGTAATGGGAGATGCCACTCAAATTCATCAGGTGATTATGAATCTCTGCACAAACGCCTACCAGGCAATGCAGGATAAGGGCGGCAAACTGGAAGTCATCCTGAGCGAAGTCGATATCGGCTATGAAGAAACGATTGAAAAAATCGGTATGCAGCCCGGCAAGCATTTGCAGCTGACAGTTAAGGATGAAGGCTGCGGCATGGATGCTTCGGTATTGGAAAGGATTTTCGAACCCTATTACACCACCAAAAAGCAAGGCAAAGGAACGGGACTGGGGTTATCCGTCATTCATGGAATCATTAAAAACCACAGGGGCGACATCACCGTTGCCAGTTCGCCGGGAAAAGGCACCACCTTCCAGGTTAATTTGCCGATTATCGAAGATGCTGAAGCCGTAATCGAATTCGAGCCGTCCAATGGCGCCGCCAAGGGCAACGAGCGCATCCTTTTGATCGACGATGAAGAGCAAATCATTTCTATGGAACAAAAGATGCTGGAAAATTTGGGCTACCACGTCACCGCGCGAACTGACAGTATCGAAGCGCTCAGGGAGTTTTCGAAACAACCTCAAAATTTCGACCTGGTGATCACGGACATGACCATGCCTCACATGACGGGCGATGAACTGGCTCAAAAACTGCTGGATATAAAACCCGATATCCCCGTCATTCTTTGCACCGGTTTTAACGAAGACATTACCGAAGAAAAAGCGCTATCCATGGGGATTCAAAAATTTGTCATGAAACCGGTGATAAAAAATGATCTGGCCACTTCAATTCGCACTGTATTGGATCAATGACCATTCACTCTCATAATTTTGTGGAAACATATGAAGGACTGGTGGGCTTTGGTGCCGATCGAGTGACCGACGAAAACACGGTTGTATATTACCTCCAAAAATTTTCAGACGACCGGCTGATGAGGACAATAATTAAGCGCCTGTCTGATGAAGATCTGTCTGAAATTTTTAGTTTGATGACACGCCTGTTAAAAGAACATCTGGTTAGCACCGAGTATCATGAGGTTTTTTTAAAGGAGCAGCAATGATTTTGCTGCTGGCTGCCTGTCACTTGTTTCTGGCTTCAGACACTCAATGCGGATTTGGCCGAGATGGCTGTCAGTTTTTTGACCGACTCCACCAGATCTTGAAGCGGAAATGGTTTGAAAAGGACGGCATCGAAACCCGAATCCTGGGTCTGCCAGGGTGTTCCTGAAATGCCGATAATGGGAACGGAATTTTTGCGAGAATTGCGGATGTGCTGAACCACCCCTTTGCCATCAAGTCTCGGCATGCGCAAATCGGTAATCACCATATCATAGCTGCCGTCATCAAATTTTTGAATCCCTTCAATTCCATCAAGCGCTATTTCGACGTCATGACCGAATTTTGTTAAAGCCTCCTGGATCACGCGCAAAATACCCTTTTCATCATCAATCACTAAAATCGTGCACATGATGCCTTCCTTAAAAGCTGTTGGGTGATAAAAATTTATCTGATTTCCTATATACCATAGTCTAAAACAGGTCTCATGTCAACAATATATTGTATAGCTTGTTCTTTGAACCACAGCATATGGACATTTAAAGCCGATTTAACAATCACATGGGTGCCGAGCCAACCAGAATTCAGCGGCTACAGAAATTTGCAAATTCGGCAACGAATTTTTAAATTGTCTGCCTCCTGGCCGCGCATGAAAAATGCGGCAGCAAACACAATTGAATCCCCTGAAAGGAAAAAAATGCAGATGGCCTTAAAACTATATTTGGATAAACCGGCCTGAGTGTCAAATCGGATTATACCTGTTTTTCAAATTCGGCCGAACAGAGTTATCAACAACGGGCATCTAATTGGAATCTATTGAAAATAGATCATGATGTAAAATATATCCATTCATTTCGTAAACTTATAAAATCTAAAATTTTTCCTAAAGATTTTAGGCAGATTCGCGGTTATCAACAAGTTATGAACAATTTGAGCCGCAAAACCAAACTTGCGAAAACGTCTTTTTTTGGGAATTTTCTAACAGAATGAAAATGGTGGATTAAAATGAGGGCAGACAATTTCAGAGCATATAGTGGTTGTCAAAAAAACGTTCCGGTATTGAAACGTTTTTTTCAACAACCGTACAATCGTGCAACCGTTTATACCGCAATTCCGTAATTCGGAACATTATTATGGAAAGCGGTATAAGCCCGGTGCGGTAAAACATCGTTCTAAATCTTGAACTTACCGAAATCCTCCGGTGATAGGCTTTCCAGATAATCGGCCCATTTTTTCCCTTCTTTGCTGGTGTCTAAAACTTCGGCTTCACTGTCTCCAATTTTCGATTTTTGCATGACTTCATCAGCCACATAGATCGGCGCGTCAAATCGAAGCGCCAGTGCAATCGCGTCGCTCGGGCGCGCATCCATTTCAAAATTGGCGTCTTTGGAAATAAAATAAACTTTGGCGAAAAAGGTATTATCCTTTAAATCACACACTTCGATTTTTGAAATCGAAATGTTTAAAAAGTCCGTAAAATTCTTAAAAAGGTCGTGGGTCATTGGGCGTTCATATTTTATTTTTTGGAGGGCTGACGCTATTGAAGTGGCTTCAAGCAAACCAATCCAAATCGGAATCGCCTGATCCGTTTCTTCTGATTTCAATATAATAATCGGCGTGTTCGAGGCTGGATCCATGGTCAAACCCGCAATGCTCACCTTATGCAGCATAATTTTCAACTCCTTTCAACCCCCCAGCGGAGGGCTCAACATTTTTCGCTCTGCCAAACAGTGAATGCGAAAAGCCTTTATCGATATGGACGCCGACCAGTTTGCCGGTTAAGTTTTCACATTCAGCCGCTGGCTCATCCAAATAAAAATTGACGATCTTATTGGTGGGTGTACGACCGGTCCACTGCACGTCTGGGCCAATCTCAGCCGGCGGGTCGGATACCTGTTTTTTGCTCAACCCATCCGTCAAAACCAGCTGGGTGGACCCGACCAGTAATTGATTTTTGCGTCTGGTAAATTTCTCCTGTAACTCCAGAAGAGTTTGCAGTCTTTTTCTGATGGTTGGCTCTGAAAGCTTATCGGGTAGTTTAACAGATGGTGCCTGCGGTCGATCAGAATATTGAAAGGCAAATAGTCCGTCAAATCCCACCGTTTTGACCAGTTCCAACGTCTGTTCAAAATCAGCCTTGCTTTCCCCGGGGAAGCCGACGATGATATCCGATGTAATGGCTATCTGTCGACAAGTATCCCGCAGTTTCGCCACTTTGTCAAGGTACTGCTCCGTGGTGTATTTACGGTTCATGCGCTTTAAGACCCGGTTTGACCCGGATTGAACCGGCAAATGAATATGGGAACACAGTTTGTCAAGATTCCCGAAAGAGCGGATAAGATCCGATCCTAAATCTTTGGGATGGGATGTGGTAAATCGGATTCTTAAAAGCCCTTCGATCTCGTTAATCATGGATAAAAGCTCGGGAAATATGCACAGACGCGGGTTTTTACCATAGCTGTTTACATTTTGTCCCAGGAGAGTGATTTCCCTTACACCGGTTTCAACCAGGGCACGGATTTCCCCGATAATGCTTTCGGGTTTACGGCTGGTTTCTCTTCCGCGAACCAGAGGAACCACACAATAGGCGCAATAGTTGTCGCAACCCCGCATAATGGTAACAAATTTGGAGACCTGACTTTCATTCTGTGATCCGACAAGGGATTCAGGGATCGCCGGGGTTTCAGCCATATCCACATCAACGATCCGGCAACGCCGGTCTTCGATTTGTTGGATCAGGCGCGGGAGCCTGTCAATCGCCTGCGTCCCAAAAACAAGGTCAACAGCGGGCATGCGTTCCAGAATTTTTTCACCTTCCTGCTGGGCCACACAACCACCGACGCCAATAATCAGACGTTTTTGAGACCGTTTCATCCTCGCAAGCCGACCCAGCAGACTGAAGGCCTTCTGTTCCGCCTTGGCCCGGACCGTACAGGTATTGACAATAATCACATCCGCCTGGGCCATCGATGAGGCCTGTTCATACCCTAAAGTTGCCAGCCGCATGCTAATTTGTTCTGAATCGTAAACATTCATCTGGCAACCAATGGTGTGGAGATAAAGATATTTTGATTTCATTTTGTTTACGATCAATTAGGGTTTTAGCCATGTTCAGACGAAATTGTAGCCAGCCGCTGAATCAGAATCTCTTTTTTAAGATCCTGCAAAATCCGGTCTACCTGTTCTTCGCATCCCGGTGCGATGTGAAGCTTAATGATTCCTTTAACCGGATCCGTTGTTCTCATCCCGGCAATACCGTCATAGGCTTCAAAAATAAATTTAATGAATGCGATTTTGCTGCGATCCACACGGTAATACTTTTTTAGTGATTTCAAAATTTCTTTGTTGTCACAAAAGTATTTAGTAGGTGTCAGGCCCCTGGCTACTGGCTTCTTGCCTCTGGTCTCTGTTCTAGACTTCACTGAGCAGATCGGCCGTCTTCGACCCTGAGGCTCAGGCCCAAAAAAAGCGCACACCGAAAACTCACCTCCGAAGGACTTGTCGGAGACTGGTCACTAGTCGCTGACATTGGTCACTGGCTACTGGCCAGCAGCCAGAAGCGAGAAGCCAGCGGCTAAAACGCTGACACCTGAAACCCGACACCTGAAACCCACTTGTTACTAAAACCCGAAATCATAATAAAGGCATTTTAAACTTTCGCTCCGGCAAGCTGTTTCGGAGACGAGTACCACGGTTAATCAGCGAAAAATGAGGGTTTTAAATAACGTGCTAGAAAGTATAAACACATCTATATAATTTGCAATAAAAAAGCCCTCACCGGTGATGGATCAATTATGGGTTGTTCAACCAGCGGTTATGGGGTATAGGGCTGTCCATGGAAAAAAAATGGCATATATTGCAGCCCGACACCGAGATTGTAAAAAAATAGAGTGCACGCCTGCATTGTCATCCGATCACCGCCGCTGTTCTGATCAACCGCAACCTGATATCCGCTAAAGATGCTTCAAACTTTCTGGCCACATCATTGCGCAAGGTTCGTTCCCCTTTTGCACTGAAAGACATGGATGCGGCGGTAAACCGCATCTACCGAGCCATAACGGAAAATGAGAAGATCCTAATCTTCGGTGACTACGACGTTGACGGAATCACCGCCACAGCCGTTCTTTTAGACTTTTTGCGGTACATTGGAGCCGATGTGTCCTATTATATTCCCCATCGCATAAAAGAAGGTTACAGCCTGCAACCACAGCATATCGTCAACCATGTCCTGCCCAACCGAATCCGGTTGATTATCACCGTTGATTGCGGCTCCGGAAGCCATGAAGCCATTGCTGTCGCCCGCAAATCCGGAATCGATGTGATTGTTACCGATCATCATAAGGTCTCTGAAAAGATTCCAGCGGCCGTAGCCGTGCTAAACCCCAAACGCCCGGATTGCTCGTCCGGCATGGAAGCACTCGCCGGTGTGGGCGTGGCTTTTGCACTCATTATCGGTTTACGAAAATATTTACGGGATCAAAATTTTTGGAAAAACCGTTCGGAGCCCAACCTGAAAAATTTTTGCGATCTGGTGGCCCTGGGCACCATCGGCGATATAGTTCCTCTTGTTGAAGAAAATCGTATTTTTTCAAAAGCAGGGCTGGATATTATAAATTCCGAAACGCGGCCGGGAATAAATGCACTGTGTGAGGTGGCGGGTATTTCCCATCAGTCGACAAATACGGAAGATGTATCTTTCAGACTGGTTCCCCGCTTAAACGCTGCCGGCCGAATGGACCACGCTTCCCTGGCATTGCAACTGCTGACAACCGACAATATTGCCACGGCGAGACAACTGGCGCAATCCCTGGACGGATTCAACAACCGGCGTCAGGAACTGGAACGATCGATCCTAGACGGTATCTTGACAGATTACCGGCAGCATCCGGACCATCTAAAAAATCGAACACTGGTAAAATGGCATTCCGGCTGGCATCAGGGCGTCTTGGGCATTGTGGCTTCCCGTATCGTGGAAACCTATTACCGGCCGGTGGTGCTGATTGCCGTTACGGGAGAACTGGGCAAAGGATCCGCCCGGAGCATTCCCGGCCTGGATTTATATAAAGCGCTGGAGGCCTGCCGGCATTGTCTGGAAGATTTCGGCGGCCATTCGATGGCCGCCGGATTGACCATTAAAGCTGAAAATTTAATTGAATTTCAGCGTATGTTTGAAAACGCGGTAACGCGGATGGCTCAGCCCGATGACCTCACCCCCCGGCTGACCATTGATAGCGAGATCCATTTTGATGACATATCGGAAAAACTGATTGATGAAATTGAAACCTTAAGCCCCTTTGGCGCCGAAAACCCGGAACCCGTATTTATGGCTCAAAACATCAAAGTGGTATCTTCAAAAATCGTTGGAAAAAACCATCGCAAAATGATGCTGGTCCCGGATGCTCAACCGTCAGGCAAACCGGTTCCCGCTATCCGTTTTAATGCTGAAGACAAAATGTTGACAGAAACGGCATTTAGCCGCATGGCCTTCCGGCTGCGGTGGAATCGCTGGAATGACAATAGAACCATTCAGCTCATTATCGAAGATGCCCTCTAGTGTTGCGTCCCGCAAGTAATTTACAAAATACGGATTGGTTTTATCAATCTTCTTTTTCAAAAATAAATTCGTTTAAATCCCAAATTTCAAGCACCAAATTCGACTCGACTGAGCTCGTCGCAGGCCAAATAAATCTCAATTTTTCAATGACCAAAAGTTGATGGTTTCGTAAAAAGTCCTATCGCCGGTCATTGCGAGGAACGAAGTGACGAAGCAATCCCATGATTTCAGAGACTTGGATTGATAGAGATTGCTTCGCTGCGCTCGCAATGACAGCTTGGCAGACTTTTTACGAGTCTGTCAATGTTGAATATCGAAGGAAAAGAAAACTTCATCATTTCCGCCTCCGGCGGATTCGATATTCGATATTCAAAATAGGGGAATTGATTGCTGGCGGCTGGTTTTATTCGCCCAATTGATTCGGTTTAAACCAACCAATTCAACCAATGAAACAAATGAAACCAATCTAACAAATCATTGTACTGAACCTTTGAACCAGCTACGCGGCAAAAACCAGGGAGTCTTCCAAGCGAACTTCCAGACGGGCCAGATCCACTTCGGACAATTGGAGCTGTGCGGCTTCCGGGGTTTGCCATCAGGGCAATCGACGGATCTTCATTTAAGCCGATTCCCATCTTTATGGCACATTTGATTGGCTAACCGAACCAATACGAGCACAAAGTTATTGCCGTCAAAGTTCGGCCAGATGATGATCCCGCGCAACCTGGCAGTATTTTTCCGGCAGGTTCCAGTGGGCCATAAGAGAATACCCCTGATCGGCGTGCAGATTTTGCATGACTTCATGGATAACCCTGTCGGACGGCGGGTTTTCAATTTCCCCGCAGGCCTTCATATCATCCATGATTTTTAAGACATAGAGCTTGCCCACATCATGAAGCAGTCCGGCAATAAAAGTTTCATGCGCTAAGGTCTGAAAGCCGGTCTGCTTGGCGAGCCAGTTGGCGCCAATTGCGCATCCCACTGAATGCCGCCAGAGTTTTCCCAGGATTTTATGGATGGCTGGATTCTTTGGACTGGAAATTATGCTGAAGCGCAACCAGCGTGACGATGTTGGATACTTCTTTAATTCCCAGGCGTATAAGCGCATCTCTGACCGTTGCCACCTGAGTGAGGCCCTTATAAAATGAAGAATTTGAAACGTGCAACACCTCTGCGGTAAGCGATTGATCACTGACAATGAGTTTTTCAATCAGACGGAAATCCGGTTCTTCATTGGCAACCTCCTTCTGAATGCGAAGGGCGGTGGCATTGAAGGCCGGCAGCTTAACCTTTCTTGATGCCACAAAATTGTCTATCATTCCCACCAGAGAACTATCTGCTTCCATTGCTAATCTCCTATTATCTGTCTCAGTGCAGCCATCGTTCTGGGGTTTTGCAAACGCGGAAGACTGCGCATCAATTCATCAAAGGTGGTGACCCCTTGAGCGGCTTTGATGATCCCGTCCTCCAACAGGGTCACCAGACCGCAGGATTCGATACAGATTTCACGAAGCGCTTTACCGGGTTTGCGCTCCAAAACGGCATCCCGCACAAATTCGTCCATAATCAGTAGTTCGAAAATTCCGACACGCCCTTTGTAACCGGTGTGCTGGCAGTTGCTGCACCCACGGCCTTTCTGGAACTGAGCCCCGATAATATCATTGGCCGAATAACCGATTCGTTGAAGCTCATGGGCGCTGGGGGTATACGGTGCCTTGCAAAACGGGCACACCATTCGCAACAACCGTTGCGACATAACACTGACCACCGTTGAGGAAATCATAAAAGCCTCAATAGACATGTTCAGTAAACGAATCAGCCCACCGACAGTGTCTTCAGTATGAAACGTTGTTAAAACTTTGTGACCGGTCAAGGCAGCCTGCACAGCCACTTCCGCCGAAAAATTATCGCGAATCTCCCCGATGACAATGACATCCGGGTCCTGCCGCAGGATATGGCGTAAGGTCTCTTCATAGGTCAATCCGATCTTCGGGATTGATGGAACACTGGGATATGCCGTCAATGACGTATTCAACCGGCTCTTCTGCGGTAATGACACTCATTTGCGGATTGATAATATGATGAAGGCAACTGTACACGGTGGTGGTTTTTCCGGAACCGGTGGGCCCGGTAAATAAAAGTACGCCGCTGGGCAAATCCAGCGCCTCTTCCAGCAACCGCTGCAGGATGCGCGCGGATAATCCGATATCCTCGATTTTGCGCAACTGGCTGTGACGGTTTAAAAGCCGCAGCACGATTTTTTCTCCGTGCACCGTAACATAAAAAGGACGCGCGCAGGTCCAGCTGCCCCTCCGGGATGGTCAAAGAAAAAACGCCCGCCCTGGTGTCGGCGCTTTTTCGGTAATGTCAACCTCGCAAAGGACCTTAATTCGGCTGGCAACGGCTGCAGCCGTTTTGCGGCGGAAAATCCTCAAAATGGGTTAGAACCCCGTCCTGGCGAAAGCGAACCCGCAGATGCCTCTTTTAAAGGCTCCATGTGGATATCGCTGGCATCTCTTTGAATGGCGGCTAAGATGATATCATCCACCAATCTGATAATAAAGTTTTCATCCAGGGACGAGATCTGTTTTTTCATTTCTCTGCGCTGCGCCTTCATGAAGACTTCCTGCATCGCACTTTTGCAGGCAATCGCCGGAATTATATTTTCTCCAAATACCTGGTGGGCGACCTGCAATTCCTCTTGATCTTGCGGATCCACAAAGGCGACGATGACGGCCATGCCATCGGTTCGAATGGGTAACAGATGATGGGTCTCATACCACTTCAACGGAACCCTTGGCGAAGAGTTTGCGATCGATGCCGTCCCATTCAGGCTCAACAAAGGGTATCCCCAGTTGCAGGGACAGGGTCTCCGCCAGCACATGCTCGTCAACCAGTGCACGGTCGACTAAAATTTCACCGAGTTTTCGTCTGGATTTTTCCTCGGTCTGGATACCGAGGGCGATTTGAAGGTCGGCTGCATGGATATACCCCAGTTCCACCAAAAGCCCGCCGATTCGCATAGAAACGGGATGTTTACGAACGGCTTCTTTAATTTGGTCATCGGTGATGAATTTCAGCTCCTTGATAACCTGCAACAAAGGGCCGGGATGCTTCGAGTTTGATTTGAACGCGCCGGGCATACTCAATCTGCTTGTCGGTCAGATAACCGCTCTTCAACAGATGATCCACCAGTTTACTGAATTCGTTGTCTGACCCATCGATTGACACCAATTGTTTATCCGATTGATCAGCGCTAATTGAATCGTTTCTCTTTGCCGTCGTCATTTCGTCAGTTTTGCTCCTTAATGATTTGATACAGGAAGAACTTTGCTCGAAAGCAGCCGCCGATTTGTTTTAGATATTTCATTCGTCCGCCAGGCAGCCACCGCATCAAATGATGATCATCAGGAATAATATCGGGAGGTTTCGTGAAAAACTTTAGGCTTATATTCGCTTAACATTTTACTTGCAAACGCGTTTATTACCCATTATGATTCCACTAAATTGACAGCATCACCTATCTCAGACACAAGGCGGTATTATGGCAAAAGTATTTCGGCCAAGTTCTCGGGAATCAAACATCCTCTCGAAAATTGAATCTCAAAAAGAGCATGCCCGCAGACTGGCGATTCATGGGATCAGGGATTGTATCGATCCCCTGTCCAATTCAATTGCAATGAAACTTGTCGATGACCATCTGGTGGAAACCACCAATAAAAATTCTCTGGAAGAGCAAATCAAGGGCGTGTCTGGAGAAACTGGGCCGCGCTGACGATTTCGAAATCGACTACCAGATGGCGCCCTATGCGCAACCTGGTTCCCTCAGCCCCATGTGGTCAGTTTATATCTGACGGCCTTCATCATCGAAAAGCTGCTCAAGCATAAAGATATTGTGGATATTTTTGGATCCGACGAAGATATCTATCTGAATATCCATCAGCAGGTTAAAAAATATTTGCCCGTATAATGCGTCCCCCGTTTTCATCCCCAGATTAATCAACGGGCCGTTTGAAGACCCCGGCCTATACATTCCCTTTCTTTTTGAAAACCGGGCTATCATTTTTGATCTGGGCGATACCCTGCCCGCTCAGTACCAGAGATCTGCTCAAGATCAGCCACGCCTTCATCACCCATACCCACGTCGATCATTTTATCGGCTTTGATCGTATTCTGCGCATCTTTTTAGGTCGTGAAAAAAATCTGCATCTATATGGACCTCCGGGGATTTTTAAAAAATGCGGAAGGAAAATTGGCCGCTTACTCATGGAACCTGGTTAAAAACTACCCCTACCGCCTCGAGCTGCACCTGACGGAAGTCCACCGCGACTCCCTGCTCACCCGGGAGTACCTGTGTCAGAATGAATTCATACCGACCCGCAAGGCCGCCCGAAAGCCGTTTAAAGACATTATATATGAAGAGCCGGCGTTTAAGATTTCCGTTGCTATTTTAGACCACAGTATCCCCTGTCTGGGATTGGCAATCAAAGAGCGCTTCCACGTCAATATCAAACAAAGACGCGCTCGCAGCGCTGGGGCTTCAAACCGGTCCCTGGCTGACTGATTTTAAACAGGCATTGTACGATGGCAAGGATTCCCAATCGAAATTTGAATTTAAATCGGGACAACGGTCAAATTCAGCGATTCAGGCTGGGGGAACTGACCGACCGGATTGCCATGCTGACATCGGGGCAAAAAATCGTCTATATTGCCGATGTGGCTTACAGCCCGGAAAATAAAGAAAAGATTATTTCACTGGCAAAAGATTCAGATCACCTCTTTATCGAGGCCGCCTTTCTGGAAGTTCACAAAAATATTGCCGCCGAAAAATATCATCTCACCGCCCGGCAGGCCGGCACGCTGGCAGCCAAATCCGGTGCCAAGCAGTTTACCATTTTTCATTTCTCCCCTCGCTATGTTGGGCAGGAAAGTCTTCTGTATCAGGAGGCCACTGAGGCATATGAACTTCACTGTTAATTTCTGCAATCTCAAAAATTTTAGATTTCATTATCATATCCAAAATATTTTTTGCCGAATCAGATTGTGTGAGCATAGCCGAAATCTAAAATTCAGCCAAAGTGTATATTGCACCCAATAATATACAGTCTTGAGGGAAACGGAATTAGCGGTCTATTATGCTTGTGATATAAAATGAGTATCACAAGTTTTTTGGAGATTCAAAACCTTAGATATGTTGGAGGTATCTTCAATTTTGTAAGGGAAAATTTATTGCAGATAAATAGCAGAAAACTGTAATCGACCACACGCTAAAAGTTCTGCATTCTTATGCTATTCGTCAGTTGGAATCAATGATCAGAGGCAAGCACTGATAGACCGGATCCTCCACCCTCACAATATATGTCCGCGGTCTCAATCATTCCTCTCGACTTAGCTCCATTTCTTTCCCAGTTCGTCAAGACCAGCATTCCCGACGTCCTCGGGAGACATTGCAATTCTGAACTCACAATCCGCGTTGAAGCTCAAATAAAAGGGTTCTGAAAAAGAGGGAATCCGTGAAGGATCATCAACATTTATGATGGCCACCGCTCCGCGAGTGCCGCTCTGCTCCGTGAAATAAATGGATTCCGGCTTCAAATCGTCCAAGATCCTACGAATGATTTCGCCCACTGTGCCCTCTCTTACGAGCGTGTTGAACGGTTCGTGCGGGATCTTCACATTCATCAGCATTTTCATTTCATACCTCCTTTTTTAGAGAAACGATTAGGGTTAACGTTTGCTTCTTAAGTGAAATGACAGAGAAATAGGATTGCAGGTTCTAAATGCGGTGAGTTCTCATAGGAAAAGGGAACAGATTCAGGAAAGTGAAGCGCAAGCTAAGTCGAATAGAAATGGAAATTTCAGTTTAGATCAGCAAGCAATTTCATATTCAATAGATACTTTGCCAATAGAGGATAATAGCCAAAATGTCAAATAATTAATAATTATAGTACATATTTTTTGTCAGAAAACCTAATATCAGCCGATTGCATGTATATTGAGATAATCCAAACTTTACCAAAAGTACATATATCGTAATATGATATCCCAACTTTTTCAACGCCATCAATTTTACCGATTAGTTGGAGGTATCAAAGGTTTTTTAAAGGGTGATAACAACAGAATCATAGCGGATTTCTTTATGTTGGTTAATCGGGAAGTCCCGCTTTACGCAAGCCGTCGATGTACCGTTCCATGTCGCTGGACCTCTTGAATGGAACTTGTTTTCTGACATCATCTGCGGTCATCCCAGGCATCAAAAGAAGCAATTCTTTAAGCTCGCTTGCCGCCTCCTGCGTACGACCCAATTGACCGCAACTCGCTGCCACTAAACGATGGCCGCCTGGAAAATTAGGGTTTTGCTGGATCGCTTTTCGTCCCCAATAACAGGCA
>PVMK01125494.1_pt1 | contig 21961 bp, 21 predicted proteins | sample 1853481 | NCBI WGS metagenome assembly PVMK01 (sample SAMN08533507, study PRJNA380276) | Marine sediment metagenome, whole genome shotgun sequencing project.
GCCCATCGAGTGTGCGACGGTCGGCTGGCTTCTCAAGGACAATGATGACGTCAAGGTCATCTGTCAGAGCGTGGGCGATCTTCACAATCCCAATAACGCGCAAGCGAGCGGGATCATGACGATTCCCGCTCGTTGTGTGATTTCTATAGAGCGCTTGTCAGAGGAACGTAAACCTAGCGCCTCTGCTGAGACGGATTCTGATGGGATTGGCTCTGCTGAGATTGCCGATCAGGATGCTGATTCAGCACGGATGCGGCAAGTGTCTTGATCTCTTGTGGCGTAAGAGAATCCGGGTTTTGCAGCGCCCGTGATGCAATCGCAGAAACTTGCTGAGATGTACTCTGGTTTTGATTCTGGTTCTGATCTTGTGCCATGACGATATCTCACTCTACTGATTAGGGTTACTTGAATACGCCATACAACAAGACTTTGATTAGCACGGGCGCATAAGCCCTTGCTGCAGGACCAGACATCTCTGAACACGTTATCCACTCCTAAGTTCGCAAAAGCGCCCAGTTTGCCGAAACGTTCGCCCAGGCAATAAGCACCGCGCTCAAAAGCCGGGCAATTCGCAATGTGGAACAGGGGAACTTCTAGGCCTGATCGTTTCACTTGGAAACGCTTGAGCCGCGTCCAAGTGAAACGTGAATCAGTCTCTACCCTTTTGATTTAGAGCAAGATTCACGTTCTTGCTGGAGACCTCCCGGGCCTGGCGAGTGATTCCATCAAGAACGATCTTGCTCTAGGCCTGGATACCCTATGAGTTGCGCCTCAGCAGGTAGGTATCCATGATCCAACCTCGCTCCGCCCTTGCTTGCTTGCGAATGCGCTGAATGTCGCCTGCAACCTCGCTCATTTTGCCAGAGACAAGTATCTCGTATTCCGTGCCGAGGTAGGCACCCCAGTAGATATCGACGTCTTCGTTTTCCGCGGCTTTCAGACCTTCCCCTGAATCAAGCATCACAATAACGCTATCGGAGTCAGGTAGCCCCTCGGCAAGCTTGCGCCCAGTGGTGATGTGGATCGACTCGCCGATCGTGTTGAGCGCAACTTTGTGCCGCGCGGCCAATGCCTGAATGCTGCTGATGCCAGGAATTATCTCGCAGTCAAACTCCAGCGAACCGTCGCCACGAACGTTTTGCAAGATCCGAAGCGTGCTGTCGTACAAAGTGGGATCACCCCAGGTTAGAAATGCCGCGCACTCCCCCTCGCGCATCTCGTCTTTGATGAAAGACTTGAGAATCTCCGCCCTCTCCTGGTGCCACGATTGCACGCCGGCCTTGTAGGAGGGGGTCGTCGCGTCGCGTGCCGGGCTGCGAACTGTAAAAAACCGGTACTTCCGGTCTTTGATGAAGCGATCGCAGATCTCTTTGCGCATTCTAACGAGGTCATCCTTGTCCTCGCCCTTCTCGAAGACAAAGAACACATCGACGCTATTGAGCGCGTTGATCGCTTGGATCGTCATGTAATCGGGGTTGCCCGCACCAATCCCGATAACGAAGACTTTCTTCATGATTGCAAACTTCTCTCCCAGAGCATACCAACCGTTCGATCGGGCGAAAGAGATCGCCATTGGCAACACGTCAACTAGCACGGCGGACCGTTGCGGGAAAACTGGTCCGCCCCGTCGTCAATCCCAAGAATAGTCCAGTATGAGTTGGCCGGCAGGAACGAAGGACATCAACGTGATCGAGGATTGGATAACGGATGCATGCCAGCTTCCATCTCGCAGCCATGCTGCCGCGGCCGAGGCGCGGCAAACATCGCTGACAAAACCGCCGGGATCACTCGGTGCTTTAGAACGCTTGGCAATTCAGCTCGCAGCCCTTCAAAAAACCGAATTTCCTAGCGCGGCAACGGCGCCGATATTGCTGTTTGCTGGCGATCATGGTGTCACAGCACAAGGCATATCAGCCTTTCCGCCTGCCGTGACAGTGCAGATGCTGCACAACTTTGCAAACGGCGGTGCCGCAATCTCCGTCCTCGCACGCGAGCTCGGTTGTCCATTACATGTAATCGATGCCGGCACGTTAGCCGCAGACGACGTACCCGGCGTCGCGACCGACAAACCGCGCCGCGGTACACGCGATTTTTCATCCGAGCCCGCAATGACGCAAGAGGAGATGGCATTTGCATTGAGTGCCGGACGGCGCGCGACAACGCTTGCAATCAAGAACGGTTCCGATCTTATCATCTTAGGAGAAATGGGGATCGGGAACACGACATCGGCGGCAGCCATTGCAGCGGCGCTGCTTGATCGGCAATCAAGCGATCTCGCTGGTGCCGGAGCGGGCCTTGATAAGTCGGGGGTAGCCCACAAGAGCAAAGTAATCACTGCGGCGCTCGACAAGTATCAATTGACACGGTCAGGGACCAAGCCGCTCGACGTGTTGCGTTGTGTTGGTGGCTTGGAAATCGCTGCTCTGGTGGGCGCAATACTCGCGTCGTCCCAAGCAGGGATTCCTATTCTAATTGACGGCTTTATCGTATCAGTGGCTGCGCTTGTGGCCGTTCGCATCAATTCATCATGCCGGCCCTGGCTTCTCTTTTCGCATCGCTCTGCCGAACCAGGTCACCGCATCGTTTTGGATAAGCTCGATGCCGATCCTATTCTTGATCTCGGGCTTCGCCTGGGCGAGGGCTCTGGCGCGACACTCGCGCTCCCGATTTTGCGACTTGCCTGTGCGCTGCATTCACAAATGGCAACATTTGATCAGGCCCGTGTCGACGGGCGCGAACCATGCCGCTGATCAATCTCATACGCCACGGCGAAACGGATCGGCCAGGCCTCCTGCTTGGACGGACCGACAGCGCCTTGTCGGCGGCCGGCTGGAAACAATTCGAGCGTCAGACCTCAGACCGCAACTGGTCCGTTGTCGTATCCTCGCCTCTCCGCCGAGCGCGTGAGTCCGCAGAGAAATTAGCGCGGGAACGGCATCTCGATTTGGCCATCGATCCCGATTGGTCCGAGCTGGACTTCGGAGAGTGGGATGGGCGGCCAATCAGCGAGCTTAATGCCGACCCCGCAATTGCGGAGGCAATAGCCGCGCTTTATCGAAGTTCAGATGCACCTGGGCCGCCCAATGGCGAGAGCTGGCAGGCACTTCAAGCACGGATCGCCCGTGCGCTGGGCAGGCTCCTCGAAAAGGACCGAGCCGAGAACGCGCTTGTGGTCACGCATGGAGGACCAATACGCGCGGCGTTGTCTGTGGCATGCGCCTTTCCATTCAATTCGCTGTGGGCCCTCAGAATAGACCATGGCGCTCGTGTCACCCTGCGCGTAGAAGCCGGTGAAGAGGGGTCCTTCTGGGGTGAGATTGTCGAGATCGTCCAAGCATGACTCATCGGCGCTTCATTCATGCATTGCAATTTCTCACCCGGTTACCGACGCCGCACGTGAGTAATTCCGAGCCCGCTGATCTCGCGCGTTCGGCTGTGTGGTTTCCCGTCGTCGGGGCAATTATAGGGCTTGGACTCGCTGCTGCCGTCTGGGCCGGCGGCTACGCCTCACCATGGATCGGCGCGCTTTTTGGCGTCCTCATCTGGGTCTGGATCACAGGCGGTCTGCATCTCGACGGGCTTGCGGACGTGGCGGACGCCCTTGGCGCGGCCCATCGCTCGCCCAATCGCTTTGTCGAGGTCGCGCACGATCCGCACGTTGGTGCTAACGGCGTGATTGCGATTGTGCTGCAGTTGATGGCTAAACTCGTATTGCTTGCCCAAATCCCTCAATCGCAAGCGCTGCTTGCACTCATTCTTGTACCGGTATGGGCACGTTGGGGACCGCTCGCGTGGAGCTTGATGCTCCCCCCTTTGTCGCAAGGCCTGGGCGAGCGCTTCTCTCAGGAGATCACCACAGCCCGTGTTGCAGCATACGGCGTAGCGCTCACGTTGATCAGCGCATGGCTGGCCCCCATCCTCATCGGCGCGTTGGTGATCGTCGTGGTTATTGCCGCTTACTGGAAGTACCGGCTCGGCGGATTGACCGGGGACTGCCTCGGAGCCAGCATCGAGATAATGGAGACGGCCCTCTTGTTCCTTATCGTAGCGGCCACAGCATTTGCGTGAATTGCCGTCGTCGCATGACTCTTACCCGGTGCTCGCTGAACTGACGCGGAGCGCCTCGAGCAGCCGCCGCCAGTCCTGGGCAGGTCCAGGAAGACCGAAACGAAGCAATGTTGGTTGTTGGGGAAATCTCCGGACGTGGATACCGTGACGCCCCAACGTCTCTGCGATGAGTTGCGCATTGGGATGAGCGACAAGCCGAAAGAGCGGGGTTCCTCCGACGATGCTGCAACCCTTTCCAACCAGAATTTCATCCAGTCGCTGACTGTCTCTCTCTAGCCGCTCACGCGATTGAGCAAGCCAATCCTTATCGGCCAAGGCGGCCTTGCCGATAGCCAATGCGGGTCCCGAAACGGCCCACGGGCCGAGACGATCGCCAATCTTGGAAGCCATACCTTTGTCCGCCACAGCAAAGCCAAGGCGCACGCCGGCAAGACCATACGCTTTGCCGAAAGATCGCAGCACGATGGTTGAGGGCGGCAAATTGGGAACGATGCTGGTGCCCTCCGGCATGACATCAGCAAAAGCTTCGTCGACCACCAAGAGCCCGTTGCGACGCGCAAGCGCGCCGGCAACACCGCCAAGAGTATCCCGGGATACTGTGCGGCCTGTCGGGTTGTCGGGATTGACCAATACGATAACGTTCGCCGATCCCGCTTCCGAAAGGTCGTTAATCTCGGTTGTCTCATGCCCTTCACGCCGCCAAGCAACAACATGCTCACCGAACGTCGGCCCGAGGATTGCCACGCTTGACCGATCAACGAGGCGGGGAATGATCTGAATAAGGGACTGTGCCCCAGGCGCCGGCACGATCATCGAAGGATCGGCAGCGCCATAGTGACGGGCTGCGATCTCGCGCAGGGACCATTCGTCCGATTTAAGCGGAAGTCGCGACCAAACGTCCAGGCGTAGCTTCGGCAGGGGGTAGGCTTGGGGATTGATCCCGGTCGACAGGTCGATCCACGGCTCAGGCGCTGAAGGAAATTGTTGGCGCGCCGCGTCGAGGTCTCCGCCGTGTAAGACCGTTTCCAGTGGCGTCAAAGCCATGCTAGCACCGTCCCTCCTTCCGCGGCCTGGATCGAGAGGTCATGTTCGCCTTACTCGCATTAATCGCATTGGCCTTTGAATCCCTGTTCGGATATCCGCATTGGCTGTATCGGGCCATCGGACATCCGGTGAGTTGGATCGGCAGGCTGATAGCATGGTGTGATCAGGCTTGGAACGATGATGAGCTTTCAGCCCGGCGCAGGTGCATTAACGGGACCGCTACGATCGCCGCGTGCCTCGCCGTAACGGCGCTCGCAAGTATCGCCTTGACCTTCCTGGCTTATCGCATTCTGCCAGCGCCCCTGGGCCTTCTTCTACTGGCCTTCGCGGCAAGCTCATTAATAGCCCAGCGTAGCCTTTATGCACACGTTGGCGCCGTCGCTGACGCCCTCGAACATCGAGACCTTGGGAGCGCTCGCATTGCGGTGGCGAAGATCGTCGGCCGTGACCCGAAGTCGTTGGACAAGGCTGGCGTCAGCCGAGCTGCGATCGAATGCCTTGCCGAGAATCTATCCGATGGCGTCGTCGCTCCGGTCTTTTGGTTGGTCGTTGCCGGGCTCCCCGGTGCTGCGCTCTATAAGACGATCAATACCGCCGACAGCATGATCGGCCATAGGAGCCGCCGCCATCTTGCTTTCGGGTGGGCCGCCGCACGTCTCGATGACCTCGTCAATCTTCCTGCCTCCCGGCTCTCGGCGCTGTGGCTCGTTGCGGCCGGGTCCATGTCCTCCACTGCGACGGGCCGCGGCGCCGCAAAAGCCGTCCTTCGCGATGCGCGCCGTCATCGCTCGCCGAATGCTGGTTGGCCCGAGGCGGCCATGGCAGGTGCGCTCGGCCTGAGGCTCGCCGGCCCGCGCGTCTATGATGGGAAATTGGTGGAAGATCGTTGGATGGGGAACGGCCGCGCCGACACCGGCCCTGATGACATTCGCCGTGCGCTCAAACTCTATCGAACAGCGTGCACTATACAAGCCACGGTCGTAGCGCTCCTTGCCGCAGCTATCCTTATCTTTTAAGCCGCGGCTCACGCGCGATCGCTAAGAGACTATCGCAATCGATGTGCCGGCCCATGTGCTGACCAAGCGCATCAAGCGTCGACTCGATCTCGTTCTCGTATGCGACGGTGGCGCTGCCGGCGCCAATGCGCTTCATCCAATAGCTGCGCTGGCCGTCGTCAGAAAACAGCCCATGCACATGGCAACCAATGACACGCCCGTCCGCACTCGCCGCGCCATCGACGCGGCCGTCGGCAAAATTGAGGACAGGCCGCTGACAATCGGGACCCGTGCTTCGGCCGACGTGCATTTCATATCCCTTGAAAGGTATGCCCGCAGCAGCGTTCTCGCCGGAAACCTCAACCAGAAGCTTTTCCGTCGAGAGTTGCGTTTCAATGTCTAAAAATCCAAGTCCCTTCGTGCTTGCGGCCACACCTTCGATGCCGTGAGGGTCCGCGATTGTCCGGCCGAGCATTTGATAGCCTCCGCAAATGCCGAGAACGTACCCGCCACGACGCAAATGAGCTTTCAAATCGATGTCCCAACCCGCCGAGAGAAGCGCTGCCAGATCGGCGATCGTCGCTTTGGATCCGGGAAGGATAACCAGCGCCACGTCGGCGGGAATTGGGGAGCCAGGCTTCACAAACACGAGGTCCACGCCAGGCTCGAGCTGCAGTGGATCGAAGTCATCGAAATTCGAGATGCGCGGATACGCCAGAACGGCGACGCGAACTTTCGCCGTTGGTTGGGCGTAGCGCCCCTTGTCGAGGCCCAAAATGTCCTCAGCCGGCAGACGATCGGCTCCTTCGAAGAAGGGAACGAGCCCCAGGCCCCGCCAGCCGGTCAGCTCGGAAACATGCGCCATGCCATCATCAAAGAGTGAAGGATCGCCGCGAAACTTGTTGACGATGAAGGCCCGGATCATTTCCGCATCGTCCTTAGGTAGTACGGCCTGCGTCCCAACAAGGCTTGCAATGACCCCGCCGCGGTCGATGTCGCCGATGAGCACGACGGGAACGTCGGCGGCGCGGGCAAAGCCCATATTGGCAATATCGCCCGTCCGCAGATTGACCTCTGACGCCGAGCCCGCCCCCTCTATGAGCACAATATCTGCCTCGGCACACACACGGCCGAAGCTGTCCAACACGGCATCCATGAGCTGCGGTTTCAAGGACTGGTATTCGTCTGCCTTCGCGTTTCCAAGTACTCGGCCTTGCACCACGACCTGCGCACCGATCTCGCTTTGCGGCTTTAAGAGCACAGGGTTCATGTGCACGCTTGGTGCCTCGCCGGCGGCGCGGGCCTGCAGCGCTTGCGCGCGTCCGATCTCGCCTCCTTCGACTGTTACGGCAGCATTGTTCGACATATTCTGCGGTTTGAAGGGCCGTACGCGAAAACCTTGGTTCTTAAAGTAGCGTGCGAGGCCAACAACGACTAACGACTTGCCGACGTCAGAGCCCGTGCCCTGAAACATGATTGCTTTTGCCGGCATCAGAACTCGATGCCCTCTTGTGCCTTTACGCCTGCCGAAAAGTGATGCTTCACAAGGCTCATCTCGGTCACGAGATCTGCGGCTTCAATGAGTTCCGGCTTCGCGTTACGTCCCGTGACGACAATGTGCAAATCCGGTCGCCGTGCCGAAAGCGCTGCCACGACCTCATCCAGATCGAGGTGACCGTAACGCAGTGCAATGTTGAGCTCGTCGAGGATCAGAAGGCGGATCGAGGGATCGGCCATCAACTCCTTGGTCTTCGCCCACGCGCGCTCGGCAGCCGCCACGTCGCGTTCGCGATCCTGTGTTTCCCACGTGAACCCTTCACCAAGCGCGTACCAAACGACCTGATCGGGAAACCGCTCGATTGCTTTGCGCTCGCCCGTCTCCCAGGCGCCCTTTCCGAATTGCACCACGCCGGCGTGAAAGCCGCGACCCAGCGCCCGCAGAAGAAGTCCAAACGCAGCAGTCGACTTACCTTTACCTTTGCCTGTGTGAACGATCAGCAAGCCTTTTTCGATCGTCTTGGACGCGACCTCCGCGTCCTGGACGGCTTTACGATTCGCCATCTTGGATTTGTGGCGGTCAACGCCTTCTGTCTCGTCAGCCATTACCTTGTGCCTCATTACGAATTGCTATTTCAGCGTCAGAGGAATACCCGCGGTCACCAAGACGACATGGTCGGCAATTGCGGCGACGCGCTGGTTGAGCTGACCCTGGGCGTCGCGAAATGCACGTGCGAGTTTGTTATCGGGCACAATACCCCAACCGACCTCATTCGAAACAACAACAATCGGCCCATCGACCTCGCCAAGGGCGGCAACCAGGCGATCGCTTTCCGCAGCGATATCCCTCGTCGCGAGTAAAACGTTGCTCAGCCACAACGTTAAACAGTCGATCAGAACAGGTTGCGCACCTGCGCCGTGTTTTACGATCGCTTCAGGCAGGTCGAGGGGAACCTCGACCGTTCGCCATTGCTCCCCCCGCCGTTTCCTGTGATCGGCAACGCGCGCCTCCATTTCGCTGTCTAAGGCCTGGGCGGTCGCGAGATAGATCCATGGATCGGGAGCTTTTGTCAGGATCTCTTCAGCGTACCGACTCTTGCCCGACCGCGCACCGCCGAGAACAAGGGTCAATCGGGGCAGGTAGCCTGCGGACATGAGCTGCAATTTCGTTTGACGAACCTTGGACTGAACCTTTATCAAGCTCTGGACGGTTCCCCGCAAGGGGATTGAAAGGGAATGCGGTAGGCTTTGGAGCCCCAATCCGCAACTGCCCCCGCAACTGTAGTCGGCGAGCCGAAGGCCAAAGTACCACTGGGTATCCGGGAAGGTGGCCTGAGGCGGTGAACCGAGAGTCAGGAGACCTGCCGTCGTCGTCGTAGCTCACATGGCCCCGGAGGGGTGGCCGAGGAGGCTTAATTGAACACTCAAGTTGATACGATACCTGTCGTCAGTGGCAGCGAACGGTCCAGCGCGCTCATTGCCGCGGCCGTCGCATTCGTTTTTGGGGTTGGGCTCGTCTTTACGACGGGTTTTGCGCACCCGACCACAATCCACAACGCGGCGCACGACACGCGCCACGCGCTCAGCTTTCCCTGCCACTGAGGGATAGATCATGATCACTCGCGTTTTGGCCGTCGGCCTGTTGGCCGGGCTTTGTGCTGGGCTTGCGGTTTCAGCCCTGCAATCCTTCACCACCACGCCAATAATTCTCGCAGCTGAAGTGTTCGAGAACGCTGAGGAGGCGAAGGCGGACAGCGCTGCTTTTGATGCTGGCGCCGATCGTATCTTCGCCCCAGCCCAACCGCGCCTCATCCTCGTACACGGTGATACACATAGCGAGGGAAATTCGGCTCAGTCGAACAAGGAAGAATGGGCGCCGCAGGATGGCATGGAGCGCACTGTCTTCACGAGCGTCGCAACGATTGCCACTGCTATCGGCTTTGCGCTGATCATTCTCGCCGGCATGCTGTTTTCTGGCGACGTGATCAATGAGCAGCGCGCTATGGTTTGGGCGGCCGCAGGCTTCGTAGCGGCGGGCCTTGCTCCCGCTGTCGGCCTCTCACCCGAATTGCCAGGCATGGCTGCCGCCGGCCTCCCCGGGCGTCAAGAATGGTGGCTTGCCACCGTTTTGTGTACGGCCCAACCCGCTCGAAGAGGTTTACGAAGATCAGCTTCTGTGCGCCGACCTCATTATTCTCAACAAGACCGACATTATGAGTGCGGGCGAACGCGAACGCGTAGCGACCTCGACCCCGCGCAGCACGCTGACGAGGTCGTGGAGGCGGCTCTCGCCTATCAGCGCTCCGAGGACGGAATCGTCCCCTGGAAGGAACGCCCGCCGACCTTTCGCAAGGGTGTTGTCGCGCGGCTACCGCCGCGGGGCTTTACGCAACCGGAAACGGAGACCGCATGACCACGCTCGCCAAAGTCCCCTGCAGCATAATTACAGGCTTTCTGGGTGCGGGAAAAACGACGCTCGTGCGGCACGTTCTAGAAAATGCCGGCGACCGCCGCCTCGCGGTCATCGTCAACGAGTTTGGCGACGTGGGTATCGACGGAGAAATCCTGAGAGGCTGTGGCGTTGAGAGTTGCACTGGCGAGCGCATTGTCGAATTGTCCAACGGCTGCATCTGCTGCACCGTCGCCGAGGACTTTATTCCCGCGCTCGAAGCACTACTGGCACTCGACTCACCGCCTGAGCACATCCTCATCGAGACGTCTGGCCTTGCTCTGCCCAAACCGCTTGTTCAGGCCTTCAATTGGCCGGCAATCGCCTCGCGAGTCACGGTCGACGGTGTCATCGCCGTCGTTGACGGCGCAGCTGTCGCAGCTGGGCGTTTTGCCGATGACCCAAACGCTCTCGCCCGTCAGCGGGCCGAGGATCAATCCGTAGACCACGACAACCCGCTCGAAGAGGTTTACGAAGATCAGCTTCTGTGCGCCGACCTCATTATTCTCAACAAGACCGACATTATGAGCGCGAGCGAACGCGAACGCGTAACCGGTGAGATCAAGAAGGCGATCCCGCGGGCGGTCAAGGTCATCCAAACACAAGGCGGACGCTTGGATCCGACGGTTCTGCTCGGCATTGGCGCTTCCGCAGAAACAGATCTGGCCGCTCGGCCCTCGCATCACGACAATGAGGCCGAGCACGACCACGACGATTTCGAGACCTTCATTGTCGAGATTCCTTCCGTGGAAAGTCCCGACGACATTATCGACCGCATCGCCCGCACCGCGAAGGCACACGACATTTTGCGGGTCAAAGGATTTGCCGACATCAAGGGCAAGCCAATGCGCCTGCTGATCCAAGGTGTGGGCACGCGCCTCCAGCATCAATTCGACCGTTCTTGGCGTCCCGATGAGCCACGGAACGGACGCCTTGTCGTCATTGGCCAGAAGGGCCTCGATCGCGAAACTATCTCGCGCTCCATCGCAGGTGACTAGTAAAGCACATGCACTTGCTTGCGACCGAAGTTGGAACACTGGACGAGATCGAAGCAGCCGTCGATCTTGCGCAAACGCCTGCCGACGTCATCGTTTTGTCCTTTAGCGACAGCGACCTTTCCGCGCTCGCGGCATGTTGGACGCAAGACCGAGAAGCGCTTCCAAGCTTAAGGCTCGCGAGCCTCAAGAAGCTCCGTCATCCCATGTCGGTCGACCTCTATGTCGAAAGTGTTATCGCACGAGCCCGCCTCGTCATCGTGCGCAGCCTCGGCGGCCTCGATTATTGGCGCTACGGCTTTGAGCGCTTGGCGGAGATGTGCAAGCAAAAAGGCATCCTTCTTGTGGCTCTTCCGGGCGACGATCGGCCCGACCCAAGGCTGGAAGCGCTCTCGACGGCGCCCGGGCCCATCGTTGAATCGTTCGACCGGTACTTTCGTGACGGCGGCCCCGAGAACGTAGGCAACGCGCTTCGCCTCGCGGCGAACCTGCTCGGAGCCGACGCACCCATCGGCGAACCTTCGCGCCTCGGCGCGGCGATCGGCTTTTGCCGAGATGGATCGACGAGTACCCTTGATGACCTTTCCGCCGATGCTTCAGCTCGCCCCAAGGCGCTCATCGTTTTCTATCGCGCAAGCTTGCTCGCGGCCGACACCCGGCCCATCCTCGCACTGATGCAGGCACTCGAGAGCGAGGGGCTCGCGCCGATTGCGGTCGCCGTCACGAGCCTAAAGGACCCCGCCGCCAGTATGCCCGTTGCCAACCTCATTGCGCGCACCCGGCCATCGGTCATCCTCAACGCTACCGCCTTTTCCGCATTGCGCGACGACGACACAACCGTGCTCGATGGCGCCGACTGTGCGGTGCTGCAGGTTGCTCTGGCCGGCTGCCCGCAGGAGGCGTGGCTCTCCTCACCCCGGGGACTGTCGCCAAGTGATTTGGCGATGAACGTCGTGCTGCCCGAGCTCGATGGCCGCATATTCACGCGCGCGATCTCCTTTAAGGCCGAGACAGAGGCCGATCCCGCCTTGCAATATTCGACGGTCATCCACGAGAGCGCAGAAGATCGGGTATCGTTCGTTGCAAGGCTTGCCAGCGCATGGGCGCGGCTCGGCCATAAACCGCGCGGCGAGCGCCACGTGGCGCTCATCATCTCGGACTATCCCGCGCGCGGCGGGCGCACGGGATATGCCTGCGGGCTCGATACGCCGGAAAGCGTGCGCGAGATCGTGAGCCAACTCGCCAGTGCCGGTTACGAAACAGGCGGGATCACGTGGCCCGCAAACGAAATCATCGCTCGTCTCACGAATCGGTCGACGAGCGATGTTCTCTCCGTCTCGCTCGCAGACTATCGCGTATGGCTCGCAACACTTCCCGCACGTGTCGGGCAAGAGATCGAGACGGCTTGGGGCGCTCCTGAGGCAGACCCTGCGGTCGTCGATGGACACTTTCGTTTCCCGTGCCTGAGAGCGGGTAACATCGCTATCCTTCTGCAACCCGATCGCGGCGCGCGTGGCGACCGTAAGCAGGGTTACCACGATACCTCGTGCCCGCCGCGGCACAGCTACGCGGCTCTTTACTTGTCCCTGCGTCATGCTGAAAAGATCGACGCGCTCGTTCACGTCGGCACGCACGGCACGCTCGAGTGGCTTCCCGGGAAGGCCCTGGCACTGTCACAAGAGTGCTTTCCCGAAGCCCTACTCGGTCCCACTCCGACGGTTTACCCCTTCATCGTCAACAATCCCGGCGAAGCCGTGCAGGCCAAGCGGCGCATCTCGGCGGTCACAATCGGTCACCTGACGCCGCCATTGTGCGAGGCCGGCCTTCACGGGCCCATGGCTGAGCTTGAGGGGCTAATTGAGGAGTACGCCGAGGCCGACGGCGTCGATCGCAGGCGCATCACACTACTCGAAGCTGAGATCCTGGAGCGGGCGTGGCGCTCCGGCCTGGCGCATGATTGCGGCGTTACCAAAAGCGACGCGCCGCGAGCCGCCGTCGCAAAGCTCGATGCGCAGCTCTGCGACATCAAGGACCTCGCCATTCGAGACCGCCTCCACGTGTTTGGACGTGCGCCTGATGCGGAGAGCCGTGCGGCGCTTTGTGAAGCCACAATGCGGAGCTTGAAGGGATCGCCCGCGCCCCCGTCAGCGGCGCACATCGAAGAGCTACTCGTTGATTGTGCGACGCGAGAGAGCGCCGCTTTGCTCGCCGCCCTCGATGGGCGCCGCGTGGCGCCCGGGCCAGCCGGTGCGCCGACGCGGGGCCGCCTCGACGTTTTGCCGACGGGGCGCAATCTGACGACCATTGATCCGCGCGCGATACCGACACGCACGGCCGCAACCATCGGCGCCCGCGCGGCCGCAGAGGTCGTGCGGCGCCACCTTCAGGATTACGGCGAGCCTCCCAAGGCGCTCGTCCTCGATCTTTGGGCGTCTGCCTCGCTGCGAACGGGCGGCGATGATCTTGCACAGGCATTCGCCTATCTCGGCGTGAGACCCATATGGGACATGTCCACCAATCGCGTTACCGGCGTCGAGGTGCTACCGCTTGCCAAACTCGATCAGCCACGCATCGACGTGACGCTGAGGATCTCGGGACTTTTCCGCGACATTTTCCCTGCGCAGATCGCACTCTTCGACGTGGCCGTGAGGCTGGTCGCCGAGCGCGATGAGGACGACGCGTGGAATCCTTTGGCCGCGGCACGCCGGAGGGGCGACAGTCTCGCGCGGACGTTTGGCGGCGCGCCGGGAACCTATGGTGCTGGAACCACCGACGTCGTCCTCGATTCCACCTGGGCCACCCGAGCCGATCTCGGGGCCGCCTACCTCAGCTCCGCATCTCATGCGTACGGCCGCGATGAATCCGGCATATCGGCCGCGCATGAATTCAAGGCGCGCGTGGCGGGCGCAGATGCACTGGTGCATCCTCAAGACGACAGAGAGCGCGACCTCTTGGACGGCGATGGCGTGGCCGATTTTGTCGGTGGTTTTGCAGCGGCGGCTAACCTCTTGGGCAAGACGCCGGCGCTCTATCACATCGATACCAGCCGCCCCGACGCACCCGTCGCACGCACCGTGCCCGAAGAAATTACCCGCATCGTGCGCGGGCGCCTGACCAATCCGCGCTGGATCAAGGGTATGCTGATCCACGGCCACCGCGGCGTCGCAGAAATGGCGCAAGGCGTCGATGCCCTATATGCTTTTGCAGCCACCACAGCGGCCGTTCCCGGTCACCTGTTCGATGCGGTTCATGAAGCCCTGATTGCTGATGAAACGGTTCTGGACGCCTTGACACAGGCCAACCCCCTGGCGGTTCAAGCAATGGCGGTAAGATTGGAAGACGCCATTGCGCGCGGACTTTGGACGCCGCGTCGCAACGCGGTGCACGGCGAGCTTGCCCGCGCCAACCGCGCTCCCTTCGTATCGGCTGCCCAATAATGACTGAGAGAAATATCAAGAGTGTGCGCGGATGGTGCCCAGGGGCGCTGAAGCCCATGGAGAGCGGGGACGGACTGATTGTCCGGCTGCGCGCGCATGCAGGCACCCTGTCCGCCGATGATCTGCTCGCGATTGCGGGAATCGCGCAACGCTTCGGCAACGGGTTAATCGACCTGACCCGGCGCGCCAACGTGCAAATCCGCGGCGTGACGCAGGACAAGTTAGCCGGGCTTTGGTCCGACCTTTCGATGCTTGGGTTGCTCGATCCCAGCTCGGACGCCGAAGCCGTTCGCAACGTCATGGTGAACCCGCTTGCCGGCGTCGACCCGACTGAAATTTGTGATGTTCGCAGCCTCGCGAGGGAGCTTGAGCACCGTCTTGCCGAAGATCAGGCCTTGTGGCAGCTCCCGGGCAAATTTGGTTTCATTGTCGATGGGACAGGACTTCTCTCGTTGGACGATGAGCGGGCGGACATTCGCCTCAAGGCCGTTCGAGTCGGCGAAGAAACAAAGGTCGCGCTCGGAATCGATGGGCCGGAGGGGACGACTTGGCTCGGCGCCGCTGGACTCCAAACAGCGGCAGACGCAGCCGTTTGTGCCGGGCATGCCTTCCTGGACGTGCGCGGTCCGGACGCGCGATCGCGGATGCGCGATCTTCCCGAAACCGCACGACTTCAGATACACGCGGCCGTCGCAACACAACTTGCGCTCATCGAACAAATCCCGCTCGGTGGGGAGACGCGCCCAAGGCTTGGCACGCTGGGCTACAATGGATCTGTATTCGCGGCCGGCATCGCCGCACCTTTCGGGCGCATTGAAGCTGAGACGCTGCGCACACTCGCAGCGCTTTCGATCGAGCTTGGCGTGAGGGAATTCCGTCTTTCTCCGTGGCGCTGCTTTTACGCCACCGTTTCCGATGACCAGACCGCCAAAACGCTTCTTGCTGCGGCCCAGGCACAATCGCTTATCATCGATGCGGCTGATCCTCTCCTTGCTATCGACGCCTGCCCCGGCGCTCCCGCATGTCGCTCGACGACGCTTGATACGAGGGCAGCCGCTCGCCGCCTGGCGCCGCTCCTCAACAAGCTGGGCTGCCGGTGTGTCCACATCTCAGGGTGCGCGAAAGGCTGCGCACGTTCCAAACCCGCGGACTTGGTTCTCGTTGGCGCCGGTGATCGCTTTGGAATAATCCACCATGATACAGCGCGGGCGGAGCCGCGTGACTTCGTGGCGCCGGCGCAAATTACTCAACTGCCGCCACTCGTTCGAACGTCTTAGGAAACGAAAGTCATGTCCGAGCGGCGCTCTTACATCCGTGATGGGAACGAAATCTACCGAAACTCGTTCGCCATTATCCGCGCTGAAGCAGACTTGGCACGCTTTAGCGGACACGCAGAAAAAGTAGCCGTTCGTATTATCCATGCCTCCGGAATGGTGGAAATAGCCCATGACATCGTGATGTCAGAAAACTTCGCCGAGAAGGCCCGCACCGCTCTCGTCTCTGGCGCACCCATACTTTGCGATACTCATATGGTAGCTCACGGAATTACGCGTGCCCGGCTCCCGGCACGCAACGACGTAATTTGCACGCTGGGCGATGCGACTGTACCCGAGCTGGCGCACAGCATGGGAACGACGCGTTCCGCCGCCGCCATGGAGCTGTGGCGACCTTATTTGCAGGGCTCGCTCGTCGCCATCGGCAACGCACCGACTGCCCTCTTCCGCTTGCTTGAGATGATCGATCAAGGTGCACCGGCGCCTGCCGCCGTCATAGGCGTGCCCGTCGGCTTCGTCGGTGCCGCAGAGTCGAAAGATGCGCTGGCCAACGACGCCCGGCTTCCCTTCCTCATTGTGAGAGGGCGCAAAGGTGGAAGCGCGATGGCCGTCGCCGCGGTCAATGCCCTAGCGAGCGAGGCCGAATGACAACGCTCGATGACATTGCCGGAACGGCCGAGGACGGAACCCTATATGGAATCGGCGTAGGGCCGGGAGACGTTCGTTACATGACGCTGCGCGCCGTTGGCTTGGTGCGGTCCGTCGATGTACTGGCCTACTTCGCAAAGCAGGGACGCGAGGGCAACGCGCGCCGGATCGTGGCCCCTTTGCTGGAAGCCGGCCGCCGCGAGTTGAAGTTCGAGTATCCCGTAACGGACGAAATTTCCGCGGGGCATCCCGAATACCGCAAGCAGATCGGTAATTTCTACCGGAATACAGCCGATACGCTCGCCGGCGAGCTCGCGCGTGGTCACTCGGTCGGACTTCTCGCCGAAGGCGATCCCTTCTTCTATGGCTCGTTCATGCATATGTGGCGACGCCTCGAGGATACCGTTCCCGTCGAGGTCGTCCCAGGCGTCACTGGCATGTCGGGTTGCTGGACGCGCGCCAACTCCCCCATCACATGGGGGGACGACGTGCTCACCGTTCTCCCAGGGACTATCGACGAAGCGGTTCTTATCGACCGTCTCCGCCGCTCGGATGCAGCAGTGATCATGAAAGTCGGACGCAACCTCGCCAAGGTCCGCCGCGCAGTCGAAGCGGCAGGCTTGCTCCCGCGCGCGATCTACGTGGAACGCGGCACGATGGAGGATGAGCGCATCACGCCGCTTTGCGAATGCGTCGAGAGTACCGGTCCCTATTTCGCTATGGTTCTGATCCCCTGCCAGGGGAGGCGGATATGACCGGCTCCCTGTCTGTCGTGGGATTGGGACCTGGAGCGGCCGATCTGAGGACACCGGCGGTCTCTCTGGCGCTCAGCGAGGCAACCGATCTTGTCGGTTACGCGACCTATCTTGAGCGCGTGCCGGAAACAAAGCCCGGACAACGCCGGCACGCGTCCGGCAATCGCGTCGAGATTGATCGCGCGCGCCATGCACTGAGGCTCGCAGCGGAAGGGCGAAAGGTGGCGCTCGTTTCCAGCGGTGATCCCGGTGTGTTCGCCATGGCCGCCGCCGTATTCGAAGCAATCGAGACAGGTGATGCGCGCTGGCGCAAGCTCGATATTCAAGTCCAGCCGGGCATAACAGCAATGCTGGCCGCAGCGGCCCATGCCGGCGCACCGTTGGGCGGAGACTTTTGTGCAATCTCGCTGTCCGATAATCTAAAGTCATGGGCCACAATCGAGAAACGCCTGGAGGCGGCCGCGAAGGCTGACTTCGTCATTTCCTTCTACAATCCAGCCTCCCGTGCTCGGCCCGAACAATTGCCCCGCGCACTTGCATTCTTGCGGCAATGGAAGGCGCCTGAGACCGTCGTTCTGTTCGTTCAGGCCGCGGGCACACCAGACATGAAGCTTACCGTTACGACATTGGATCGCGCCGATCAGTCCGCAGCCGACATGCGCACATTGGTCGTCGTTGGATCGAGCAAGACGCGCCTCATCTCACGTGATGGGGCCGCACCTTGGGTCTATACGCCCCGTTCAGATGGCACGTCGTGATGAGCCAACCTATGACGCTGAAGCCATTGGAATGCACCGAGCGCGTCTTGAACCCGTTCGCCGGCCGGCTCGGGAGGTCGATCGATCATAACGACTGGCAAGCTAAGTCTGCGGGCGGCGGCAATTTTCCCGTAGGTCGCCTGACCGCCCGAGTTTTTAGTGACGAGGACATCGATCGCGCGATCTTGGAGGAGGCGGAATTCATCCTCCTCCTTGAACGGCCCGCGTTCCAAGAGAAGCTGCGTTTGCGGTGGCAGGATCGTCTCATCAGGTGGGTCGATCGCGCGGATCACGTAGGCATGTTGCGGTGCCGCCCGGAAGGCTGCGAGTTCGAGCCGGCCGATGGTCAGAAAGACGCGGCGCGGCTGTGGATCGAGCGCGGCAACAGCGGCGTCGATGCTATCGACACGTACCCAGCGATCACCGCGCGCCGCCTCCCAGCACGGCCGAATGATCGAAATATGTGGGAGCCCAAGCATTCGAGACGCCATTGTAGCGTTTCGCGAGATCTGGCCGGCGAACGGATGCGTAGCGTCGACGACCACTTTGGTGCGTTCACATTTGAGCCAATCGACAAGACCTTCTACCCCGCCAAATCCACCGATCCGGTGGGGCACAGGTGGCAAGACGGGCAAAGCCGTACGGCCTGCAAGCGACAATGTGGGCGAGAATCGCTCGTCGCGCGAAAGGAGCCGCGCGAGTTCAGACGCTTCCGTCGTGCCGCCGAGAATGAGAACGCGCATGACCGTCCCTGAAATGGCAAATCGAGCGACACACAGCACACCGAAACGGTGGCTGTCCATCGTTGGCATCGGTGAAGACGGTATCGCCGGCCTATCGCCCATTTCCCAGCGCCTCATCGAGGGGGCGGAGCTGGTTGTCGGCGGCACACGCCACCTAGAGCTTGCCGGTCCGTTGATTCGCGGGGAACGCCTAGCATGGCCGAGCCCTATCCATGACGCATTCCCGCACATCCTAGCAAGGCGTGGAAAGGCCGTGACCGTCCTTGCCAGTGGCGATCCGTTTCATTTCGGTATCGGCAAGCAGCTAGCCGCTCTTGTTCCTGCCGACGAGTTCATAGCCATACCGAATGCATCCGCGTTTTCACTTGCCGCCGCCCGTATGGGCTGGGCGTTGCAGGATGTCGCGACCGTCACGTTGCATGGCCGCGCACTCGAAGCGATCATTCGCTATCTGCAGCCCGGCGCCCGCATCCTAGCCCTCTCTTGGGACGGTGAGACACCGCATAAACTTGCGACCCTGCTTGCCGGGCGTGGTCTTGGCGCTAGCCGGCTTATCGTCCTGGAATCGATGGGCGGTCCGCGCGAGCGCGTTCGCGAGTCGCTAGCGAAAGATTTCAATCTTTCGGATGTTGATGCTCTGAACACGATTGCCGTTGAAGTCGTCGCGGAAGCAGAGAGCCCCATTGCTCACTTGGCCTGCGGGCTCGATGACTCACTCTTTGAGAACGATGGCCAACTGACGAAACGTGAAGTACGGGCCATGGTGCTTTCCTCCCTGGCGCCGCGACAAGGAGAATTGCTGTGGGACATCGGACTGGGTGCCGGTTCGATCGCCATAGAATGGATGCTCTGCCACCCCAGTCTGCGCGCAATCGGCATCGAGGAGCGAGCCGACCGGGCGGAACGAGCCACGCGCAATGCTGCTGCTCTCGGCGCTCCCGACTTGGAAATTGTCACCGGACGCGCGCCGGATGCTCTTCAAGGCCTCCCTGCGCCTGACGCCGTTTTTGTCGGCGGCGGGTTGACCGACGGCGTTCTGGAGGCTGCATGGCGGTCGTTGAATTCGGGAGGTCGCCTCGTCGCCAACGCGGTTACGTTAGAGAGCGAAACGATCCTTCTTGAGACCTTCCGGCGTCTTGGCGGCGAACTGATGCGTCTTGATATATCACGCGCCGACAGAGTTGGCGCTCTACATGGCTGGCGACCCTCCATGCCCATTACACACTGGCGGATGACCAAACCATGATGGTTGCCGGGATAGGATGTCGAAAAGGCGTTACCCCAGATGCCGTAGGCGAGGCGATCGCAACTGCTCTTGAGCGCTGCAACGTTAGCTGCTCGCAGATCGATGCTCTCGCAACGGAATTCGCGAAGAGCTCTGAAGACGGTATCATTGCGACCGCAGAAACCATGGCGGTGCCGCTCGTCTTCGTCAGCCACAGCGAAATGACATTCGTTGCAGGCCACGCGCTGACGTCGTCTCCACGAGTCGTCGCAATCAAGGGCGTGCCCTCCGTCGCAGAGACGGCTGCACTAGCGGCGGCAGGACGTTCTGCTCGACTGCTTGCTCCTCGCGTAGCAACGAAGACCGTCACCTGCGCTATCGCCGTCGGAGAAGGTCGATGACCGTTCATTTCATTGGCGCTGGACCGGGCGCCCCCGACCTCATCACCGTCCGCGGACGCGACCTGATCGCTCGCTGTGGCGTGTGTCTCTATGCGGGCTCCATAGTCTCGGATTCATTACTTACACACTGCCCCAAAGGTGCCCGCGTCGTGAATACGGCTCCGATGTCGCTTGACGAGATCGTGGGCGAGTTTGTCCGCGCGACCGCAGATGGAGAGAACGTTGCACGACTCCATTCCGGCGATCTGTCGATCTGGAGCGCGCTAGGCGAGCAACTCCGGCGTCTCGACGCGCTCAAGATTGCGTATACGATCACACCCGGCGTTCCATCATTTGCCGCTGCGGCTTCTGCTCTGCGCTGCGAGCTGACACTTCCCGAGGTCGCACAATCCGTCGTACTTACGCGCACCCCTGGCCGCGCTTCCGCCATGCCGGAAAAGGAGACGCTCAAGGCATTTGCCGCTACAGGTGCGACGCTAGCGATCCACCTTTCAATCCAGTCTTTGGCGCAGGTCGTCGAGCAAGTCGTACCCTTTTACGGAAACGAATGTGCGGCAGCCGTGGTCTATCGCGCGAGTTGGCCCGACGAACGCATCATCCGAGCCACTCTGGGCACTATTGTGCAGCGCCTGGCGGAACAGGGCGACATTGAGCGCACCGCGCTCATTTTCGTTGGTCCAGCACTCGCGTCTGACGATTTCCGCGATAGCGCGCTTTATGATGCTGGCTATCAGCGTCGCTTCCGCGGGAGACCCGCATGATCGGAACATGCTCTAGCCCTCGCGGCCTGATAATTGCTGCACCTCGCTCCGGGGCTGGGAAGACGACGATCGCGCTCGGTCTCATGCGGGCGCTGCGCCGCCAAGGCCTCGCTGTGCAACCATTCAAGTGCGGGCCCGATTACATTGACCCCGCGTTCCACTCGGCTGCCGCGGGCCGGACCAGCATCAACCTCGATACCTGGGCCATGAGGGCAGAGCTCATCTCTGCTCTCGTGCAAACGGCTGCCGCAAACGCTGACTTGTGCATTGTCGAAGGCGTGATGGGCCTCTTCGATGGCGCCCCGGTAACGGGCCAATGCGGGAGAGGCTCTACGGCGGACCTCGCTGCGCTCACCGGATGGCCGGTTTTGCTCGTCCTTGACGTCTGGGCTCAGGCGGAAACGGCGGCGGCCGTCGCACTGGGGTGCAACGTTTATCGTGACGACGTCCAAATCGCCGGCGTCATCTTGAATGGCATATCCAGTGTGCGGCACGCACAAATCGTTGCCAGTGCCATTCGTCGTCTCGACCTTCCCCTTTTTGGTGCACTGTATCGCAACGATGGCCTTGCTTTCCCAGAGCGCCATTTGGGTCTTGTGCAGGCCGACGAGACAATTGACCTCGACAATCGGCTCAATAGGATCGCCGATGCGGTTTGTGATGCCATCCAGATCAATGAACTGGCTGCGGCGGCGAGTCCACTTGCGATCAACCCCGCAAAGGCCGGGCAACGTCGATCCGATGCCGTGAAGATGCTTCAACCGCCCGGACAAAGGATCGCGCTCGCACAAGATCGCGCCTTCTCCTTCATCTATCCCCACCTTCTCGAAGGATGGCGCGCTGCCGGCGCGGAAATCATTCCATTCTCGCCGTTGGCTAATGAGAAACCCGCCTCGGACGCCGACGCAATC
>PVMK01158855.1_pt1 | contig 21960 bp, 22 predicted proteins | sample 1853481 | NCBI WGS metagenome assembly PVMK01 (sample SAMN08533507, study PRJNA380276) | Marine sediment metagenome, whole genome shotgun sequencing project.
TATTGGAGGAATAGAAATTCCAAACCTGTTTCGGTCATTTGGTATTGGAATTTGAGATTTGTTTGTAATTTGGTGCTTGGAGTTTGGGATTTCATATATCTTAGGCAAACTCTTGGCTCTAGATATGGACCACACTGGGTGCAGATACTGGTAACAACCTGTTTGGCCTTAACCTTGTCAGCACCAGCGGTAGCACCCGCTGCCGATACCGCGGCTAAGGTGGTAGAAGTTCTCCACGCCGAGCTGCTCTTTGTTATGAAACAAGCCAAGAAGCTCGGATATGCAGGTCGCTACCAACGGCTTGCTCCGACTGTTGCCGTCAGCTATGACTTTCCCTACATTTCAAAGGTTGTGGTGGGCAGGTACTGGAGGAGTTTCACTGCAGAGCAGAAGTCTCAATTTATCAGAGCCTTTAGCAAATTGAGCATCGCCACCTATGCCAACCGCTTCGACGGCTATTCCGGCGAGCGTTTCAAGACGATTTCAGGAGAGGAACTCAAAAGGGGCCACCGTCTGGTAAAGACTGTACTTATCAAAGCGAATGGAGAAGAGATCGAACTAGACTACATTCTACATCAGAACAACGATCAATGGCGCATCATCAATGTCATCGCAGAAGGCGTCAGCGATCTCTCCTTAAAAAGGGCAGATTACACCTCTTACCTCAAGAAAAATGGTTTCGAGGCCCTACTAAAAAAACTGAATGAGAAGATTCAGAATTACGCAAAGTAAAGATTATTTCGGATTTCGAATTGAGAAAATTAAAACAAAAAATCAAACCGGGCTAATCGAATAGCCACACCATCTTATCCTCTTTAACTCCCGCTAGCCCGGATGTTTCATGAATTGCTGTCGCGAGACCGTAGAGATGGGCGTGCCACCGGGCAACCGCAGGGGGTCGGATCCTAGGCGTACTTGAACAGTACGTCGCAGGTTCCGACACCCGAGGACGCCCGGAAGGACGGTCATATCCGCGGTCGCAGCAGGCAACTCATGAAATATCCGGGCTTTAATTCTGTCTCTTGGAATAGCTTCTGCCCTTCCACTGAGAGGTTTGGCCTCGCCAGTGGTTGATTGCGGATGTCCAGGTCATTGCCAGATAGAGTGAGCCAATCAGTGGCATGGCTAACGCCCACCAAGCCGACATGCGGTAGAAATTGAGCGTGGGCAGGTAAGTCAGCACCATACTGGCCAGACAGAATGCTGAGAGAAGCTTAACAGAAATAGGAGACAATAAGAGGCCAATTCCTGGCATTCCGAAACTTGCCAGCATTATCACTGTGCACAAAATCAAGAGAAGTGTCGAATAGCGCAATTGGGTAAAGGCGGTCCGCGCCACCATGTTCCATATGGCCCGCATATCATTGTAGGGTCGAAGACTCCTCACCGAATGGCTAAGGCCCATCCAGGTCTTGTATCCCTTCGATTTCACCCTCTTCGCCAGAGCGCAATCATCAATCAATGCTCCCCGCAAAGAATTGAACCCCCCTATTTCATCCAGCACCCGGGTTTCCAGGAGGATGCAGCCCCCAGCGGCGGCAGCGACTTTGGAAGATGAAGAATTTGCCAGATGAAAAGGATACAACAGTTTGAAAAAGTAAATAAAGGCCGGCATCAATAGCCGCTCCCAAAAGGTTTCCATGCGCAATACTGCCATAAGTGAGATCAGGTGAACATTCTCTGCGCGCATCTTCTTTCGGAGCTCTGCAATAATACCTGGCAGAAGCTCAATATCGGCATCGAGCAGCAGGGCATGGGAGGTACTGAGGTGGCTGCGGCCCTGCTCTAGGGCCCAGAGTTTGCCATTCCATCCAGAAGGTGGTGGTTTCCCAGGAAGAATAAGCAGATTTTCACCTCCTGCTCCGCGCGCCGCCTCAGAAGTTCCATCGGTTGACTGATCATCTACTATAATGATATGGAGACCACTGCCCTGTTCATTCAAGGCTGGCAAGGCAGTCCGTAACATATCCGCTTCATTGCGGGCAGGAATAAGCACAGTTATGTCACTCAGATCCTCCTCGGCAGAAGGAGAGGACGCATCCAGAACTTCGCGTGTACTCCAAGGACGCCAGGGCAAGAGCAGAATGGTTAGCCAGGTGATGGCTCCAGTTATAGCAAAAAGAGTCAGAATAATGGGCAAACTCCTGGGTAGTAACCGGGTGCACAACAGGGAACTATATGCTATATTGTGCGGCCGGTGTCAACAGACAAAAACAAGTTTGGTCCGCCGGAGCGGAGGCGGATCAGGTGTCGGGTGTAATTGAGATACCAGGTGTCGGGTGTAATTGAGATACCAGGTGTCAGGTGTCAGGTGTCAGGATAAAGAAAAAATACAAACTGAAACGTGTTGGAGCGAAGCGGAAATCCCGTCTGAAGCGAAGCGGCAGCGGGGAACACTGAAACCTTAGTCATTGTAATTTGTTATTTTTATTTATTCTCACACGGAGACAGGCATGTTATTTAGAGCTTTCTGTTGCAGTACAGTCCTATTCCTGTTGATCTTTGGTCTGGCTGCTCCTACCCAGGCTGGAGAACCCACTGAGCAGATGAAATTGACCATCGACAAAATGATTGACATTCTAGGAGATCCCGCTCTTAAAGACCCGGCCAAGACCGAAGAACGGAAAAAATTGCTTCGTGACACCGCAAGTGAACGTTTTGACTGGCAAGAGATGGCACGGCGCTCCCTGGCAAGGCACTGGCAGAAGCGAACCGATGAGGAAAAAAGAGAGTTTGTTCCCCTGTTTACTGATCTTCTCGAGCAGGCCTACATGAATAGGATTGAAAATTACTCAGGGGATAAGGTTAGCTATGATAATGAGAAAGTAAAAGGGAAGTACAGCCTGGTGAAGGTGAGAATCTACACCTCCAAACAAACTGAGATTCCTGTAGTATACCGCCTCCGGAAGAAGGGCTCTCAGTGGTTAATCTATGACCTTTCCATCGAGGGGGTAAGCCTGGTTAGCAACTACAGAAAACAATTCGACAGCGTTATTCTGAGTTCATCCTACGAGGTGCTGGTGGAAAAACTTAAGGAGAAAGCTGCCAAGAATTAAAAAACCCACATCCTCACGGATGTGGGTTTTTGAGTCATCCTTGTTGGGGCAGCGAAATCGGCAAATTATTACATGCCGCCCATGCCACCCATGCCACCCATGCCGCCCATGTCGCCGCCCATGCCGCCGCCCATGCCGCCCCCAGGCATCGCCGGCATCATTTCCTTTTCCTCGGGCTTTTCGGCGACTGTGGCCTCGGTAGTCAAGAGTAGCGAAGCCACACTAGCAGCGTTCTGCAGGGCAAAACGCACCACTTTAGTGGGATCGATAACGCCTGCCTTGGTCAGATCTTCATACTTCTCGGTCTCCGCATTGAAGCCGTGAGCTCCCTTCTCGTTCTTGACCCGCTCAACCACCACCGAACCCTCATGTCCGGCATTATTGGCAATCTGCCGTATCGGCTCCTCCAGGGCCCGCTTCAAGACGCTGACTCCAAGCTGCTCCTCGCCCTTCAGTTTCATTTTTTCCAGGACCGAAACACAGCGGAGCAGGGCCACACCGCCGCCAGGCACAATGCCCTCTTCCACGGCCGCCCGGGTGGAGTTCAAAGCATCCTCCACCCGTGCCTTCCGCTCCTTCATCTCGGTCTCCGTGGCAGCCCCAACATTGATCACCGCCACACCGCCAATGAGCTTGGCCAGCCGTTCTTGGAGCTTCTCGCGGTCCCAATCAGAGGTGGTTTCTTCAATCTGGGCGCGGATCAGCTTTACACGGGCCTCCAGGTCTTTCCGGCTACCACCTCCATCCACGACGGTGGTGTTGTCCTTGTCAACCCGCAGTGTTTTGGCCGTACCCAGATCATTGACACTCACATTCTCAAGCTTAATGCCCAAGTCCTCCGCAACCAACTGACCTCCAGTGAGAATGGCAAGATCTTCCATCATGGACTTGCGCCGATCGCCAAAACCAGGGGCCTTCACCGCACACACCTTCAAGGTCCCACGCAGCTTGTTTACCACCAATGTGGCCAGAGCCTCTCCCTCAACATCCTCGGCAATAATCATCAGTGGCCTGCCCATCTTGGCTGTCTGCTCCAATAGGGGCAGCAAGTCTTTCATGCTGCCTATTTTCTTCTCATGGATAAGAAAATAGGGATCCTCCAGTATTACTTCCATGCGTTCGGGGTCAGTGACAAAGTAGGGCGAGATGTAGCCACGGTCAAACTGCATGCCTTCAACCACCTCCAGGGTGGTCTCCATGGCCTTGGCTTCCTCCACCGTAATAACACCCTCTTTGCCAACCTTGTTCATGGCCTCGGCAATGATGTTGCCTATGGTTTCGTCGTTGTTGGCGCTGATGGTTCCAATCTGGGCGATTTCTTTCTGATCCTTGGTGGGCTTGCTCATCTTCTCGAGCTCTGCCACTACAGCAACAACCGCCTTGTCGACGCCGCGTTTGATACCCATGGGATTGTGGCCCGCTGCCACCAGCTTAGAACCCTGGAAAAAGATGGCTTGCGCCAGCAATGTTGCTGTAGTGGTGCCGTCGCCGGCCACATCCGAGGTTTTGCTGGCCACCTCTTTCACCATCTGGGCGCCCATGTTCTCGAACCTGTCCTCAAGCTCTATCTCCTTAGCCACAGTCACCCCGTCTTTGGTGATGGTGGGTGAACCAAAGGTCTTCTCGAGAATCACATTGCGGCCTTTGGGTCCGAGGGTCACCTTCACCGCGTCGGTAAGGGCATTTATGCCATTAAGCAGGGACTCCCTCGATTTTGATCGAAACTTCAATTCTTTGGCCATTTCTTAGACTCCTTCTTTCTTTTTCCGGATCCCTTTTTTCATTCTCCGCAGAAGTGGATGATTAGGTCGAGAGACAGTCTCTGCCTCAGGTTGGCGGAGTTTTTAGGGACCTTGTGGTGAATTGGTTTTGGTAAATTTCCGCGGCAAGCAGCCTACTTTTCCACCACTGCCAGCACGTCGTCTTCGCGCATAATCAACAAGTCTTCACCCTCGATCTTCACTTCTGCTCCTGCATACCTACTAAACAGTACGGTATCTCCCTTTTTGACATCTAGGGGAAGCTTGCTGCCGTCCTCCATAACCTTGCCGGTGCCCACCGCCAAGATTTTTCCCTGTATGGGTTTTTCCTTGGCAGAATCGGGAATGATGATACCTCCTTTGGTGACTTCCTCTTCTTCAGTGCGTTTGACAATGATACGATCGTTCAATGGCTGTAGCTTCATGTCTTGTGACTCCTTTTCAGCTGTTGGTAAAACCGCAGATCCAGGCGTGATGAGTTCCCAAAGTGTTAGCACTCACCTAAGATGAGTGCTAACACATGGCGGAGGATATCCACATCACCTTCAAAAAGCAAACTTTAAATTATCCGATTATACCCTTCAAATAGGAAAATTATCCCATAAGTACTAGATAACACAGTCAAACAAAGTTTTTCGCTGTTTTTCGAAGAAAAATTGATGATAACGATTACGTACACCTTCGTCGATGCTCAAATAGATGGGCTGGAGTCTCCCTAAGTTTCTCTGGCATAAACCATTACGCTTTGACGTTGGAGGTTTGAGGTTGGAGGTTTGAGGCAACAAATCATGAAAGGAAAATGCTTTTGCCTCCAACCTTGAGGGAAGGTCCGTTAGGCGGACCTGACCGCTCCTCCTACCTCAAACTGGCCGAAAAGCCACCGTCTTCTGTCCTCTGCCCTCCTTGCCGCGCCGTAGCCTTGGCGAAGGCGGGTGCCTCCTGCCTCCTGCCTCCTGCCTCCTGCCCCCTGCCTGCTGCCTCCTGTCTCCTACCTACGGCTTGCTCCTTTACAAGACCTTTTGCTTCGTGTTACAAGAAAAACGAAAGCCTTCAGCCGTTAGCTTTCAGCTAAAACAACACCTTCTCAATGACAAAATGGCAGCCACAAGATCACTATTTCCACCGGGCGAAAAAAGAAGGTTTTATTGCCCGGTCAGTCTACAAGCTGGAAGAGGTTGACCGACGCGTCCGGTTATTGAAACCAGGTCAGCGGGTCCTCGACCTAGGCTGTCATCCAGGATCATGGCTGCAATACTGTGCCCGGGTTGTAGGAAAACGCGGTTTGGTGGTGGGGGTAGATACCCGCAAGATCTCTGTTGAGTTGCCACCTCATGTCAAGTTTATCCAGGCTGATGTTTTTGAGCTTTCGCCCGCCGACCTTCAGCACTTCTCCAAAGAGTTCGATGTGGTGCTAAGTGATCTGGCACCAGCCACTACCGGAATTCGTTCCGTGGACAGCAACCGCTCTTCTATACTCCTTCGGCAAGCTTTGGCTCTAGCCGAGGACCTGTTGGTGCCTGGTGGTCACTTCCTGGGAAAAATTTTCCAGGGCTCTGGTTTCGACGAAATGGTCAAAGAACTCAAGAGCAGATTCGGCAAAGTCAAAGGCATCAAACCTCGAGCCACTCGTAAAGAGAGCAAGGAGATCTACCTTGTTGCTATGGACAAGAAGGCTTAGGACCTGATTAAGGTATTTCGGTAATGACAATCTTAGTTTAATCGGGGAGAACGGAAATGTCCGGACATTCAAAATGGCACAGTATCCGCCACAAAAAAGGTGCCGTTGACGCCAAACGGGGCAAGATTTTTTCCAGATTGATAAAGGAGCTCACGGTAGCTGCTCGAATGGGTGGTGGCGAGCCCTCAGCTAATCCTCGGCTACGACAGGCCATCGCCTCTGCCAAGGCTGAAAACATGCCCAAGGATAACATTGAGCGCGCCATAAAAAGAGGTACCGGCGAACTGGACGGGGTAAACTACGAGGAATACATCTATGAGGGGTATGGGCCGGGGGGTGTGGCAGTATTGGTCGAAGTCATGACCGACAATAAGAATCGCACCGCTGCCGATGTTCGTTACATCTTCAGCAAACAGGGAGGCAACCTCGGTGAGGCCGGCTGCGTGGCCTGGATGTTTGACAAGAAAGGACTAATCGTTTTTGAACAAGAGCTGGTAGATGAGGACAAAATTTTGGAGGTGGCCTTGGAAGCGGGCGCCGATGATGTGGTTACCAGTGAGGATCAGTTCGAAGTCCACGCTGACCTTGCCGCCTTTGAATCAGTGAAGCAAGCCTTCGACGACCAGGAACTACAATACACCATGGCAGAAATAACCATGTTGCCCAAAAATACTGTGAAAATTGATGATGAATCTTTGGCGGTTCAGGTGCTCAAGCTAATGGAGGCCATTGAGGATGCTGAAGATGTGCAGAGGGTTTACGCCAATTTCGACATCCCCGATGCGATTTTCCAACGGATCACATAGGTTGGTGAGGTGTCAGGTGTCAGGTGTCAGGTGTCAGAAGCAATACGGCGCATGGCGTAAGGCGCAAGGAATAGAGTTACAAAGAACTTTGCCTTATGCCTTGAGCCTTGAGCCCTGTGCCTAAAAGCAGACCAATAACAGTTGACCAACTAGATAAGCCATCATGCGAATTATAGGCATAGATCCTGGTTCCACGGTTACCGGTTATGGCATTGTGGAACAGGTCAATCTCCGATTGTGTCATGTGGCCAGCGGCCGGGTTGCCTCTCCCGCCCGGATGCCTTTTCACGAGCGATTGAAAAGAATATATGTGGAATTGGAGAAGGTCATAGCCTGTTACGAACCTGGGGCTATGGCAGTGGAAGACATTTTTATATCACGCAACATCAAGAGTGCACTGAAATTGGGCCATGCCCGGGGCGTGGCTATGTTGGCTGGGTTAAACGCTGATCTTCCCATTGGCGAATATTCTCCGTCGGAAGTAAAAAAGGCACTGGTGGGATACGGCCGAGCCCATAAGACACAAGTCCAGGAAATGGTCCGGACCCTTCTTTGTCTTGGCGAACTTCCTGAGTCCAACACAGCGGACGCTCTAGCTGTCGCCATTTGCCATCTCCATTGTTGCCAAGGAATTGGAAAGCTCATTCACGGGAGTCGACGATGATTGCCCACATCCAGGGGCGCCTCCACTTCAAGTCACCGGAACACCTTATTATTGACGTGGATGGCATTGGCTACCAGGTCCAAGTGCCTCTCACCACTTTCTACGAACTTCCCGATGTTGGCAATACAGTGGCTTTGCACATCCATACCCACGTACGCGAAGATGCCCTGCAGCTCTACGGTTTTCAGGCGCAAGAGGAAAAAGCGCTTTTTATCCGTCTCATGGGCGTAGCCGGAATTGGGCCTCGCCTGGCGGTAAACATCCTCTCCGGAATCAGTCCCGCTGAGCTGGCCGAGTCTTTGCTGCAAGGTGATCTCCCCAGGCTGACTTCCATACCGGGAGTGGGGCGTAAAACCGCAGAGCGCATAATGTTGGAAATGCGGGACAAACTGCCCGCTTTGGCAGCAGATCGGGATACTGCCTTGTCAGTCAAAAATGGAGGTGCTGAGGCGGTGATTAATGATGCCGTTTCAGCCCTGGTCAATCTGGGCTACAAAAAGGGAGTGGCCCAGCGGGCTATTGACCAGGCTCAACAGCGGCTGCAAGGAGAAATGACCATTGAGAGGTTGCTGAAGGAGTCACTGCGCTCACTTGCCTAAGAGGGCGCTCGCTAAGGCGAGCACCGTCCGTTGTCAGTGGTCAGTTGTCAGTTACTCAAGATATCAGTCAACATATAAGCCTTGCACTCTGCCACCAGATCATTAGTGAGTAATATGACAACGGACGACGGACCACGGACCACGGACGAACAAATGGAAGAACGGCTATTCAATGGAGAAGAAAGGGACGAAGAGGTTGGCTTCGACGCCAGCCTACGCCCTCTCAGCCTTGCTGAATTTGTCGGTCAAGAGAGGATTAAAGACAACCTGAAAGTCTTCATTGAAGCTGCAAGGGGCCGACATGAGGCCCTTGACCACGTTCTTGTCCATGGCTTTCCTGGCCTGGGCAAAACCACTATTGCCCATATAATCTCCCAGGAACTCAATGTTAACATCCGGACGACCTCGGGGCCGGTGCTGGAACGGGCCGGAGATCTGGCCGCCATCCTCACCAACCTGGAATCTCGCGATGTCCTGTTCATTGATGAGATTCACCGGTTGAATTATGTGGTGGAGGAAGTCCTCTACCCTGCCATGGAGGACTTCCAGCTAGATCTCATCATTGGCCAGGGGCCCAGTGCCAGGACCGTAAGGTTGGACGTGCCCCAGTTTACCCTGGTAGGCGCCACCACCCGCGCCGGGCTCCTGACTCCGCCTCTCCGTGATCGCTTCGGGGTGGTAGTGCGCCTGGAGTTCTATAACCCGGAAGATCTCGCTCTTATTGTCAGCCGCGCCGCCAGGATCCTCGGGATCTCCATTGATGAGAGTGGAGCCTTTGAAATCGCCCGGCGATCCCGCGGCACGCCCAGGGTGGCCAACCGGCTCCTGCGCCGGGTACGTGACTACGCCCAGGTGCGAGCTGACGGCGTTATTAATCGACCAGTCACCGATGCCGCCCTGAAGATGCTCGGGGTGGATGAAAAGGGACTGGACAAAATGGACCGTAAGATTCTCCTTACCCTCATCGAAAAATTTGACGGTGGTCCCGTTGGAGTCGATACCCTGTCAACCGTAGTGGGTGAGGAGAGGGACACTTTGGAAGATGTCTATGAACCTTATCTGCTGCAGGAAGGTTATTTGAACCGAACCCCCAGGGGGACGCATGGCCACCCGACTCGCCTACGAACACTTCAACTTAGCTCCTAACCGGCAGGTCCAGCAGCCGGAGCTGTTCGAACAAGAGTAGTAGGGGGCTTCAATGGTCCTTACCTCATGCGGGAGTCTGCCGAAGAGCTAGAGTCACTGAAAATTCCAAATCACAAATCACAAATATCAAACAAATCACAATGACCAAAATTGTCCGCGCTTCGCTTGGACTCCCCACCCTGCGGGCGGGGCCCCAGTTTCAAAATTCGAAACCTGTTTTTTGTTTTGGTGATTGAATATTGGAATTTGAGATTTGTTTGTAATTTGGTGCTTGAAATTTGATATTTCGCAATGTTCCAAGACCACTAACCATCTTTCCTGGCATAACCATTGAACTCTGACATGCCCCTGAGGACCAGGTTTCAGATGTTGAATAAAAAAGCCACAAGTGTCCCCACCTGCGGCTTATTGACAAATTCCAGCTAGATTGTCTCGTTAGTGACTCGAGTCCTTTTTGAAAAGGTTCAGAAGAGTTCGACCCATGGCTGCCATCATACCCATGCCAATTGCTCCAAGCGCACCATAGAAAGCAACAAAAAAAATGGCGTGGCTCGGATCGTGCCATGGTATATCCCAGGGCAGTAGGCTCTGGATACTCCGAGCTAATCCAGCACACAGAAATTCTCCGATGTACATGGTCTCTCCCCTATTAACTCTTGGAAAGTGATGTGTGACTCGGATAGTAAGATGTGAAATGATTAGCAAAGTATTATAGGGTTGTCAACAGAAAAGGCAAAGAGCATTAGGGCATGGGAAATACAGCTGGCAGGTAGCAGATGGCAGCAGGCAGCAGGGTTATCCGTTATTAGTTATTCGTTATTTGGGAGATTGGCCGCTATGAGCTGCCTTGACGTCTTGAACGATTTCCTCGACTTCTACGCCTTTTACGATTTCTACGATTTCTACCATTTACCGTTTACCATTCACCGTTTACGATTTACTGCTTACCGCTCACTACTGGCTACTGGATTCTTTGATTTCGGATGTGAGATGTGGGATTAAGGGCTTATGGTAAAATTTCTGCAGGATGGGTACTAGCTTGGCAGGGCTTCAAGGCGAGAAAAGAAGAAAGGGGATAGAGTTTCTCTTCCATCCCCTTCCTTCGTCCGTTCGTTACTTGAGTCGGATGTGTCCATCATTGTCCCCTAATGATAACGGTTTTGCCATTGGGATCGATAATGCAACGCTTGAAGAACTCTTTCAAGGATCCCCCCAACTGGTCTCGATTGCAAAAGTAGTAGTCCAGGACCCTTTTCTTCACATCAATCCGGTTCCTTCCCCTGATCTTTACGACTTTCATGGTAACCACCCCCTCTCATTGTAGATTTTAGATTGCGGATTGCGGATTGAAAAGAATAAAATTACTAAGCAAAAACACAATAAAAAACCCCGAACCATAAGGTCTCGGGGCTTGTAGGCACAAATCTGAAAGGACCCATCAGGGTCGTTTAGAAACAAACTTCAGACGTACCAAACCGAGCCCTCGATCTTGCTGGCTCATCTGAACTACAACTGAGGTACAACTATTACTAGACGGGTCGTCCAATCTCTTTTCCTGTCTGCAAATTAAGTCACATGCGCCTGTTTTTGTAATGCTATTTCCCCTTTTTGTCAAGTCATTTTTAAGAAGTCCGTAGTCGGTAGTCCGTGGTCCGTTGCGGGCTCACTTCGTTCACCGCACAGAGCATAGCATGGAGCATGGGCAGCATAAAGACAGAGGTCGGAGGTCAGAGATCAGAGGACAGAGGGTTATTAGGCACTAGGCACCAGAGGACAGGATAGGTTTATTAGAAAATTAGAAAATTAGTCAAAGAGATCAGTTATTCACAGATTACCCTTTACCGTTTACTGTTCACTAATTAACGACTTCTACGCCTTTTACGATTTCTACGGTTTCTACGGTTTCTACGATTTACCGCTTACCGCTTACCGCTTACCGCTGACTACTTGTACTTGTGTTTCTTGGCTAAAGTTCTTATATTCTTTGCCGTTATGGGTAAATTCAAACGTCTGAAGAACCAGACCCTGGCCAAAGTCTACACCAAGATTCCCTCGCTGGTGGACCTTTATGCTAAGGGAGCAGAACTGGTGGTCAACACCACCACCCCTTTCTCTCCTCTCAACAAACCCCTTGAACAGTGCCGCCTCGTCCTTGTTACCACAGGGGGCACCCACACCAGGGACCAGAAGCCCTTTGACATGTCAGACAAAAAGGGCGACCCCTCCTATCGAGAGCTCCCCTCAGCACATTGACGTGGAGCAACTGACCATCACCCATGACTACTACAACCATGCCGATGCCCTTGCCGATCCCAATTTAGTACTGCCCATAGAACCCCTGCGGCAGTTGCTTCACCAGGGGATGATTGGCTCGATTGGCCCCAGGTTTTTCAGCTTCATGGGCCATGTTATGGGGGAGCACCTCAAGACATTGACCGACACCACTGCACCGGAGGTTGCTGCGGCTTTGATTGCCGACGAGGTGGACGCAGCTTTTCTAACCCCAACCTGAGGTCTCTGTAATCAATCCGTTGGATTGATCCAGCGCATCTTTGAAGAGGAGGGAATCTCTACGGTATCCATTTCTCTCAATTTGGCCATTACCAAAAAGGTCAAGCCGCCTCGGGTGTTGTACCCGGGTTTCTCGCTGGGTCATCCCCTGGGACGAGCCCATGACAGGAATGTCCAGTTGCGGGTATTGCGAGACGCTCTCGGGCTGTTGGAGATGGATCTGGAACCGGGGAGTGTAGTTATTAGATCGTACTGAGGGAATGACGCATGGAGAGGAAATTACAAATCACAAAACCCAAATAACAAACAAATAACAATGACCGAAATTCAAAATTCAAAATATGTTTGGAGCATTAAATATTGGAATTTGAGATTTATTTGTAATTTGGTGCTTGGGATTTGGGATTTGTCCTTTATCTCAACAGAAGGACTCTCAACATCCCGCGGAGGGAAAAGACATCCTCAGGGTCCCTCTGGCCAAGCAATATCTGCCTGGCCACCCCTCGCACGGCCGAGTTGCGAGCGGCCTTTGTAATGAGAAGGTTGGCGAATGACTTGAAGTGGAACAATCGCTGCGCTGTCAGGTAACCTTGATGGCGTCCATCCAGCGTCTTCCGCAGATCTCTCTCGTAATTCCCCAAAATCCGGCTGGTAAAATCATTTTTCTCAAGAGCCTCGAGGGCAACAGAAGCAGCCACCCGTCCACTTTCCAGGGCACTGCTAACCCCCTCCCCTACAAAAGGAAAGGTAAGGCCGAGGGCCTCTCCCAGAACAAGGAGCCCTGGTGCGCAGGCTCGTGCACCTTGAAAACCTGTCCGCATTGGGGCTGTTCTGATTGGCGCAATTTGCTCCGCCATTTGTAGATGCCGGGCTAGTGGTTGAACATGTTTATGGAAGCTCGTCAGGTTCTGGCCGATATGGGCCATTTTCTTGCGGCCATCCAGATAAATACCGCAGCCCACATTGAAAATACCCTGCCCCAAAGGAAACATCCAGCTGTAGCCGGGGAGTAGACGGCGATCGTAGATAACGACCATGGAGCTCTCATCTATCGTCTCGGTTAGGCGAAAATACCCCCGAGCACCAATGGCGCTATGATTCCTATTTATCAGGACTCCGAACACGCGCAGGATTCGGGCGTTGGCACCAGTTGCCAGGAGCACCAACCGAGCAGTAATACTAATTTTGTCTCCTTCCTGATCAAATCCTACGGCTCCCACACAGGCTCCATCCTGGACCAGCGGCTCTGATACCGTTATGCCACCCACAAAGTTGGCCCCTCGGCTACAGGCCTCCTCAAGGAGCAATGCATCCAGCTCTTTCCGTGGAAGGGTGAACGAATTCCCTTCCAGCTCACACTCAGTCCCATTCGGCGCCACGAAAATAATGCTATGGATAGGATGGGCCTTTTCTTTCACCGCTTCGTCTAAGCCGACGCTTTCCAAAACTTCCAGGCTATCCTCGAGAAGAGCGTCTCCGCATACCTTTTCTCTAGGAAATGGGCTGCGCTCTACCACCAGGACATCGATTCCTTGACGGACCAATTCCACCGCAGCCAAGCAGCCTGCCGGTCCGGCACCAACCACCAGAACGTCGGTTTGCATATCCCGATTCAAAGCTTCCCCCATCCTAGTTGCGAGAGTGAAAATAAGGATTTCCTGACAGGTAATATCATTATAACTGGTGGGTAAGGATCCGTATAGCCCAAAGCGCAGAGCGCTAAAGCGAGACAGGGTTAAGGCGGGAAATGCGAGAAAAGTTAATTAGTTGATTAGTACACGGTAATCTGTGAATAATTAATTTTTTTGACTAATTTTCTAATTCTCTAATTCTCTAATAAACCTATCCTGCCCGCTGCTAGCTGTCCGCTGCCTGCTGTCTTTCCCTATGCTCTATGCCCTATGCCCTATGCTCCATGCCAACAAGAAAGACCGGCTCAGCCGTCCGCTTTTGTCAGACAGTCTGGCCGGTCTTTAGCGATTCTAAACCTAATAACCTAGCCTACTCTGTGATTTCAAACTGGAGCTCTTTCAACACGGTTCCCTCCGGGTCGAGTACATCTACACGCCAGGAGCCAATCTCATGGGTTTGAACTATCTTGGAACTCCAGGTGCGCCAGTTGTCCGAGGTTATGTCAAGGTCTACCCGGGCCCGCTCGATGGCACCGAAATACCAGACGTGGGTGATTGTGGTCGGAGTCTGTGCGCCGGTAATCTTGGTAAAACAGTAAAGGGCGCCAATTGAAGCTGAGAAACTGACGCCGGCATCCACAGGTTCCCGGTCAACCACATCCTGGCAAATGGCAGCCACTGCCACTTCTAGTGAAGGAGCGTCCTGGGCCAGCGTTGCTGGAGGCAGCCATAAGAAGGTGGCAACTACTACCAATAAGACGGCGGATTTGGTGAGGGACTGTTTCATTGTCGCTCTCTCCTTGGTAAAAGGGTTCATAATCTAAGCCCGCATCATTTAAGCACAATGGCTTGCTTCTTGCAAGAATAAAGCGCCATTTGGGAAGCTTGACAACTGCTTTCTAATGTAATAAATCCTCGGAAAAAATAATCACGAGGGGCGTGGTGATCTCTTTGGGAAAGGGATGAAGCACGGTGGTACGATTTTCTGACCTGGAAAAGAAGGGCGCTAACAAGGAAGCCGAGCCAGAAAGCTCGGTGTTTGAGGATTTGTCAGAAGAAGAAAGCCCCCCTCTTGATGCTAACGCTTGGTACCAACGCGCCTGCCGGTTTGTCGAGGATGTTTTTGGAAAGGCCCGTAATAAAGAGACGCCGAATCTGAGTGAGGGCGAGGACCTGATCGAGGAGATTGTGCAGGCCTGCTTGCGAGGCAACTTACCGCAAGAATTACTCATCAAGGCCCAATATGGAGATGAGACCAGCTCGTTCCTCACCAACAAAGCGGTCAATGTAACCGTTTTCGCGATTTTCATGGGCGACAATCTAGGATTGCCCAAGAAACGATTGGTGGAGTTGGGGCTCGCAGCTTTGCTACACGACATCGGCAAAATCCGGGTGCCTGATGAAATTCTCTATAAAGAAGGAAGCCTCAACGAGGATGAGTTAGCGGTGCTTCGCAAATACCCCCAAGATAGTTTCGAGATACTGCACGGACTCGGTGAAAAGTACCACAACCTTGCCGAATGCGCCCTCCACCTGAACGAGAGGCTGGATGGCAGCGGCTTTCCCCAGGGGCTTCAAGGAGAGGCGATCAACCCCTACGCCAGGATCTTAGGTATACTAGAGCTCTACGAAGCTATGACCCATAACCGGCCCCAGCGACAGAAGTTCACCCACTTCGAGGCGGTGAAGGAGATCATAAAGACGAAAAAAACCGCCTTCCAACGTGAATTGCTGAAGGCCTTTCTACATACGTTCGGCGTTTTCCCGCTCCATTGTCTGGTGAAGCTAAATTCCGGAGCCATCGGCAGGGTCATCCAAACCTATGAAGAACAGCCCTTGCGACCGAATATAGAGATCATTGTGGATGCTCAAGATAGGCCGGTAAAGGTGCCGCGGACGATTGATTTAAGGGAACAGCAGGTTTTATACATTGTAGATGCACTAACGGAAGAAAATCTCAACGCCTGAGGGTTACCATGTACTTAGAACATTGGGATATGAACATTTTACCTTTTGAAAACACTCCCAACCCGTCCTTTTTCTATCCTTCCTCCATGCATAAAGAGGCTCTGGAACGTTTGACCTATACTGTCTCCCAGGGAAAAGGGGCGGCTATGATGGTTGGTGGGATCGGTTGCGGCAAAACCATCATAAGCCATGCTCTGATTAATCGGCTTCGGAAAGACCGTTATCGAGTGGTCGCCATGACCAATCCAGCCTTTGAACCAAATGAATTTCTCGAAATGGTCATGAGACTATTCCAGGTCCCCAATGGATATGACCGCTCTAAAGCCGAGATGTTGCATTGCCTTGAAAGTCATTTGAAAAAAAATATTGTGGAGGCCAGAGGCTCCGTGCTGATAGTTGATGAGGCCCAGGTTATTCACAACGACAGAACGCTGGAGGAACTGCGCATGCTTCTGAACCTCCAGTCACAGGACAAGTTTCTGGTTAACCTGATTCTCCTTGGACAATTGGAGTTGTCTGCGCAGGTTGCCAAGGTGGCTCCTTTGGATCAACGAATTTCCGTGCGCTACAAACTCACTCCCCTCCCTTATAAGGATTCGCTTTACTACATCAAACACCGCTTAACTGTGGCCGGGTGCAAAAAGATGCCTTTTACTGCCGAGGCTCTTGAGACCATTTTCAGGCTCACCAAGGGGATCCCCAGGGAAATAAACAATTTGTGTGACCGCAGCCTCCTTGCCACCTATCTGGCAGACAGGACGATCGCCACGCATGAAATAGTGGAGGAAGCCTGGAAGGATCTTCGCTGATCAACCAGTCACTCCATTAATCCAACACTCCACAAGACACCTCTTCCGTTATTCAATGATCTAGTTAAAATCCCCCCTAACCCCCCTTTGTCAAAGGGGGGAACTTTATAGAATCACTTCAAAATCTCCCCCTTTCGTAAAGGGAGACACACGGGGATTTCATCTCATGTCAGAGAAGTCTCTCGGGACAACCCTACATATAATACCGCCCTATCCATACAAGACTCCTGTAAAAGTTCGTAAATAACAACAACTGTCATACCGGACGCGGCGAAGCCGTGATCCGGTATCCAGTAAGATATTGTTTTTTCCTGGATTCCGGATATCCGCCTTGGGCGGATTCCGGAATGACGGACTCGACGAATTGTGACGCAGTCTCCCAGTGGAGGGGAGATCAGTTGTCGGACAGCATCTTTATCCCCCTTTCGTAAAGGGGGACACAGGGGGATTTTATGGCATGGCAAAGAGGTCTTTCCAGGCAGCCCTACATATAATATGGTCCAGTACCTGGAGACGGTTGTTCCGGTTGGACCTGCTGGTGTGAAACTATGGAACGATAGTAATCATTACTCTGCAAGAGTGACTCATGGGTGCCAATGGCAATGAGGCGGTTCTGATCTAAAAGAAAGATCCGATCGGCATGCATGATAGTAGAAAGCCGATGGGCCACCACAAAGAGGGTCTTGTTCTCGATGACAGATGGGAGAGACAGAAAAATGTTTTTTTCCGTCTGGCTATCCAGCGCAGAGGTTGGCTCATCCAGCACCAGAATGTCCGGATCTTTCACTATGGCCCGGGCAAGGGCTAGTCGCTGCTTTTGTCCTTCCGAGAGTTTAACTCCCTCTTCACCGATCTCGGTCTCATAGCCTTCCGGTAGGCTCGCTATGAAATCATGGATACCAGCAACTTTGGCCGCCCTTGAGACTTCCTCTTCCCTGGCCTCGGGATTGCCATAACGAAGGTTTTCCATAATCGATCCGGATAAAAGGAGTGTGCTTTGAGCGACGTAGCCAATCCGCTGTCGCAATGAACCAAGTTCATAGTCCCTTGCCGGTTGGCCATCGAAGTAAATTTCTCCTGCATTGGGCCTGTAGAAACGGAGGATAAGGCTCAAGAGTGTGGTCTTGCCCACGCCGCTGGGGCCTACAATGGCTACCCGTTCTCCGGGTTGGATCCGGAAAGAAATATCATTGAGTATCGGTTCCCGGGCGTCATAGGCAAAAGAGACGTTCTTGAACTCGATCTCACCTGTCAGCCGCTCAACTGTTTTGCCGTCTCCCATGCTCTCTTCCGGAATGATGTCATAGAGAGCCGAAACACGTTCCAGCGCCGCTCGTGCATTTTGCAGTTGAAGGTTGGCACTGGCCAAAAACTGCGCCGGGCCAAATACATACGCCAGGTAGGCGATAAAAGCGAGCAAAGAACCCAAACTCCAATGTCCCTGAATCACCCAGTAAGCCCCCAACGCCAGTACAGCGACCTTTGCCATTCCTGGCATGGAATTGATTACCAGATTGGCAACGGAACTGACCGTGGTTTGCTCGAGCGAAATGTGAAAGGCCTCTTTCAGTTGAGACATGAGACGCTTAACTGCACGCGCTTCGGTAGAGAAGGCCTTGATCAAAGAGACCGAAGAAAGTGATTCCTGCAAATGACTCGTGACATTGGCCTGTTGTTCCATATCCTGGTGGCTGAGGACGTGGATCTTCCTTGAGAAGTACCGTATGCAGAGTACGAGCCCGGGGACAATCACCAGGACACCGATGGCCAGTCTCCACTCCAGGTAGAAAAGCAGTACCACTCCTCCCGCAAATCGCAGGATGTTGCTGATTATGTAAACAATGGTGCTGGAAAAAAACCAGCGCAGCCCTTCGACATCGGATGACAGGCGAGACATCAGGTAGCCTGTTTGATTTTCATCGAAAAAACCCTTGGGAAAGCGCAGAACGTGGCTGAAAAGATCTTCTTGGATGTCGAGGGTTACCTCTTGTTCAAAGCGCGCAAAATAGAATTGCTGCAAAAGGCCAGTTAATTTTTCCGCCAGGGAGATACCAGCCAGCAGAATGACGGCTATCGCTAGGAGGCCAAGTTGACGGCCCAGGATCACATCGTCAACCAGGTAACGCATGATGAGCGGTTGAGGAATACCAAACAAAGAGGTGATCAAGACGAGGAGGACACCCACTGCACCCTTGCGGTAGTGTCGGCCAACAAAAGGGCGCAGGTTCTTAAGGCTGGTTTTTATGGACGCGTAGCCGTCCTGCCCACCGATACGGTCTTTCGGTAGTTTCCGCGAAAGCCCAGATTTTAAGTATGTTAGCCAGCTGTTCTTCACAAACTAACCTCTTTGTTTCAATACACCAATCCTGTTCACAACCAGGTCATCAATCCATCTTAGCCATCGGCGTACATACGCAAGCGGCAGCAGCCAATTACTGGAGGTCGGGTAGCAAAATCGCACAATATCAGGATGTGGGAAAAGCAAACGCAACAAAATGGTCACCCAATGGTGCCGCATCGTATCTTCCCAAACAGCGGCCTCGTCCTCTGTGGGTCGTGGCCAGGTGGAGAAGTCATCAAATCCGTCCGGTAGCTCCAGTCCAGCCCAGACTTGGGCCATTTTCAGGCAATGTTCTAACGGCAGCCGAGCCCTCCAGGCGACGCTTCTCTCCTGTAATGTTTCCCAGTCATCGGGCACTTGAAGGTGTTGGGCAAGCAGTGCCGTGTCATAGATCCAGCTTAACCGCATTTCATTCTTATGGATCATTATTAAGTGAATTGCTGAATGAATGAGATAGTCCACTGGGTCTAGGGTCTCGAAAGCCAGAGTTGGGGTCTCAACCTTCCAACCCCTCTGAAAAAGATCCAGTATGTCAACCTCTTCACTGCCCTTGAAAAAGGGGTGCAATTCCCAGTGGACCCAGTGAAGATCAACCGGAAACTTGTTACCCGGGTTCTCGTGGTGTATGAAGCACTCCTCGCGGAAAAAGTCCCTGGCTGTTTCGAACCTCTTAGCCAGACATCTGTAGCCCAAATCCTCCAGTATTCCTCGCGCCTGAACCACTTGCTCCGGAAGCACCAACAGATCAAGATCACAACTTGGCCTCATCGCTGCATCTTCATACAGTGAAAATGCCAGGGCGGGTCCTCGCAAAACCAGCACTCGTACACCTTCCTCCTGGAGCGCTTCAATAATTTCCTGGAGCTGCCTCTCCATGTGAAGAGAACGTACGACACTGAAGAGAAAATCCTGCCTCATTTCATCGGTTATAGTTTCTGGTGGACGACATTCTTGCGGCAAAGAGCCAATTCTTCGATAAACGAAAGGGATCATCCAATTAGCTCGGAGGAAATTCAGCAGGCTAGACCATTCATCTACAGATGCCTCTGGAGCCAGGGGAGATTCGTCCTGCAAAACTGACCTTACGTAGGTCAGAAGTTGTTCTGGAACATCAAGAAGAGTTGTATCTGTCGTCCCACACAACTTCATACTCGGGTGAATGGACTCCATTGCTGCTTTCAATGTAGGAGCTGTCCCGGAATCTATTTTGATTGCTTCATGCAAAGGAATTGTATCCCTTTATTTCTCTTTATTCGCACGTGAAACCTGAAACCTGCTTGCCACGCCGTAGCTCAACAGAGCGTAGGCGGGACACCTGAAACCTCTGCTTTATTCGCGCCTGACACCTGAAACCTGACACCTGACCCCTTTGCCGGATTCTCCGGCAAAGTCGCCTCATCCACAAACAACCGATAAGGTCTGCTAATATGCCATCGCGTCATGCCCGGCAACCACCTGCCGATGACAAGTCTTCCCATCAGAAGTTGTAGCTCTTCTCCTGCTGCTCGATTAAGAGAGATCACTCGCGGCCTCATCTGCGCTGGAAGTAGTCGAGTGAAAATGGACACTTTGGCAAGTTCTTTATAGGCAGGGCGAAGCAAGGGAGACAAGCATAAATCGACCGCATGAATGACTCTGATGGTTAGAGCAAACAAGCTTCCCATTGGCCCGCCGAATATCCTGCGCCGCCTGTTTCCCCTTTGGGCGGAGACCACGCGGCCAAGGATTTGGTCAGGTTTCAAGACCCACTGATCCAATTCATTGTTGTTGTCACCTCTAGTCTTGATTCCTTGCGAATGAATGGAAACGACGCGGTGGATAATTTTGTAATCCGCTCCTGGAGGAGTGAAAACGACCACATCTCCCCGTCGGATTTTTTCCCCGTGGTAAGCTCTCACATCTAATCGAACCCCGGACATCAGTGTAGGGTTCATACTGGGACCCATGTAATTCATTGATTTTAGTTCTTTCGGCTCTGTTCGTTTTGTTGGGTCCATTGGCTCTATTAGTTGTCTATGGTAAAACTGCTTCAATTTTCTCCCAAAACCGACCTTTTAAGCTCACTCGAAGCTTAAATGCAGGAACTGCTCCGGCGAGTTCGCACGTATTGTTAAAAATCTTTTTTCTGTAAGCTCTCAACTCCTCACGATCTAGATTCATCCAATTCCGATGGCACACCTGTGTGACTGATCGGTACGCGTGTGTAGCTGCTTGTCCCTGCCCTATCGGAACCACTTCATCTGTCTCTGCCTGTTCCAGAAAAAACATTGCAGAAAGGGGGAGATATTTTTGAACATTCCATGTCCGCTCTGAACGCTTCATTAGATAATCGCTCCAGGTCGGCAAAGGGTGTATCAGATATCGTTCTTTATCATCCCGTACGACCAGCGTCTCGTCATCACAAACTGGATTCCATAGGCCGCGAAGACGACGGCAACATGTCGATTTTCCTGTATTTCCTGGAGCTGCCAACAAGATGCCAATCCCGTTTCGTTCAATAAGAGCGGCATGGAAGGGGAGCCCTCCCGAATATTGAGCTCTCTCAAAAATTGGATGGAGAGCAAGCAACATTCTTAAAATGCCCAGTTCGTGACCCTCCTCATCTCCGATCTCGCAGAAAACGTCCGGGACGTCGCAGTGGGACCAGATTTGTATGGCGTGAGATTTTCGGATCTTCCAACCGCTACTGGGAAATTTTTCCTGCAGGTTCGAGTCCAGGCAGCATATCGGCTCCTCCAGCCATTCTTCGCCTTTCTCCTTTCGGCTAAAGATCAGCTTTGGGTATCCGTTTCCATCACATGTTTTAAGTTGCATTATTGAGGCAAGCTTCTCTAGCCACGATCCTACTCCTTCGGTTGCTATGAGGTGCCATCCCTGGCCATTGGCCAACCGCATGCAGTACCCGCTTTTATTGCCCAATATAGCTTTATTGACTTTCATTTAAAAACTTGTATGCTTGAAGGTGTTGGACAATTCCTCGTCCACCGGCTT
>PVMK01116555.1_pt1 | contig 21953 bp, 18 predicted proteins | sample 1853481 | NCBI WGS metagenome assembly PVMK01 (sample SAMN08533507, study PRJNA380276) | Marine sediment metagenome, whole genome shotgun sequencing project.
AAAAAATTAAACTTTGAGCAAAACGATGAACCTGAAAATATTTATACCGCTTTCCATAATAATGTTCCGAATTACGGAATTGGGGTATAAGTGGTTGTAGAAAAAAATGTTTGAATAACGGAACATTTTTTTGACAACCACTATATACCACGAAAGCACGAAAATATAAAAACACGAAATTCAATTCAGCAAGAAAATATTGATTTTAACACCTTGTTTCGATATAAAAAAGCCTCCACCGAAAAAGAAGAAGCCTGTTAATGGGATTCAGCGGAGGCTTTAAGCAAGGAAAACCCGGGTAGGCACTCCTTGAACTCGAACCGGTATGATACCAGTAAAATCCAGGTGGGTCAACTCGGTATCTCAAATTGGTTTAAGCGTTAAATCCATAACAGATAGGGTATGATGATGAAAAATTCGGTCCTGCGGAATCTATTTTTTTATTTGACCATCGGGTGCTTTCGCGTTGTTGCCGCTGGTTTCGAATGCAGACGATTCGACTGAAAATCTATCTTTAAAAGACACCATCGAAATGGCCATCGATGCCAACCTGAACCTGAAGCAATCCCGCGAAGAAGTCAAAGCAGCCGAAGAAAATCGCAAGGCGAGCATCACCCGGTTTTTCCCTACCCTCAGTACCTCCTATGACTATTGCACCGCAACAAAGAACTCACCCAGGAACTCACCGGGCTTGGGACGGGTCCAGACTTTGTTGTGCGTCCCGATGATCAATATACCTTTGTGACCTCGTTTAACCAACCGATTTTCAGAGGATTTTCGCTGATTAACCAGTACAAGGTTGCGGACCTGGGTCTCGACGCAGCCGAATTTGGCGAAAAAAGTCACCCGTCAGGATGTGATTCTGGATGCCAAGAATGCCTTTTACTCGGTCTTAAAAACTGAAAAACTGCTGGGGGTTGTCAAGCAGCGTGTCACTCAGATCGCTGCCCAAAAAGACGTGGCCGAAAATTTTTTTGAGGTCGGAATGTCCCCACTCAATGATCTGCTGCAGGCCCAGGCATCGCTGGCCATTGCCCGGCAGGATTTTATCGTGGCCCAAAACAACCTTGCGATCGCCAAATCCCAGTTCAATATCATCCTGCGCCGACCGGTGAATGCGCCGGTGAAAATACAGGACCTCCTCGACTATTTACCCTTTGTCTATGATTTCGCTTATTGTTTGGAAACAGCCAGAGAAAACCGGCTCGAAATCACTCTTGCGGATCTGGAGGTCGAAATCGCCGAAAAAGAAGTAAAGCTGGCCCAAAAGGATTATTTCCCTTCGGTCAATTTAAGGGGAAATTATACCCGCACCGGCGATGACTGGGAAGCCAAGGGCGGGGAAGGCATTTCCGATTCCACCAGCTGGGAAATCCAGGCCATCGCCGAATGGGAATTCTGGCAGTGGGGTCGAACCCGTTTTGGCGTAAGAGAAAAACTGCATCGGTTTTCACAGGCCCGGTACCGCCGATCGCAAATCCTGGACAACATTGAACTGGAGGTGAAGACGTCATTTTTGCGGACCACAGAAAGCGAAAAAAATATCATCACCGTCGAAAAAGCAATCGAGCAGGCCAAAGAAAACTTTCGAATAAACCAGGAACGCTTTAAAGAACAGGTGGCCACGACCACCGATGTGCTGATTGCCCAGACCCTGCTGTCGGATACCCTGACCAATTATTTTAATGCCCTATATGATTTTAAGATCTCAAAAGCCACGCTGTTCCGTTCGATGGGCCAGGAAGTGATGGAATGATCGAAGCAGATGCGAAGCGCTCAATAATTCGGATGTTCCATGTTCATCGCAATTACGGTATCAAAAAGGCCCTGATTGATATTACCCTTGATATTTCTAAAAATGATTTCGTATTTATAACCGGTCCAAGCGGAGCGGGAAAGACCACCCTGCTGAAACTCCTGTATTTGGCTGAATCGGTGACGGAAGGCCAGGTCTTGATAGATGGCATGAACCTTTCCCGCGTTCCCCGCAAACGCATCCCATTTCTGCGCAGAAAATTCGGTATCATATTCCAGGATTATAAACTCATCGCCAGCCGAACCGTATTTGACAATGTCTCGCTCGTACTGGCGGCTGCCGGCAAAAAAAGGCGCCTGATTCAAAAAAAAGTCAGAAGCGTGCTTCGACTGGTCGGTATGGAGGATCGACAAAACGCCTTCCCGCCAAGTTTGTCCGGCGGAGAACAACAGCGGGTGGCCGTTGCCCGCGCCATCATCGGTGATCCCAAAATCATCCTGGCCGATGAGCCCACCGGAAGCCTGGATGATGATTCCGCCAATATCATTATGAATTTGCTCAACGGCGTTCACATCCGAGGAACCACGGTTATCATTGCAACCCATGACAAAGATCTTATAAAGAAAACCGGCGGACGGGTCCTGCTTTTAAAACAGGGACGCTTGGAAGGATCGACGTTTACTGAAAAGCATTATGACAACTCTATTTTTTAAACGGGCCGTTGAAGATTTTCGCAATAACCGGCTGCTCAATATCATCACCCTTTTGACCATTTCGTTATCGATTCTAATCGTCAGCGCATTTATTCTTTTTTTTATCAACACCAATGAGATTATGAATTTCTGGAAAAAGGGGCTGCGGGTTATGGCCTACCTGAAACCGGAATTGCCCAACTCGAAATTGACGGATTTAACCCGTCGGATTCAAAGCATTTCCGGTGTTGAAAACGTACGGTTCGTTTCAAAAAAAGAGGCCTTTAGCCAACTAAAAGCACAGATGAAACGGCAGGCGTCTTTATTTGACAATCTGGTCGAAAATCCATTGCCGGATGCATTTGAAATCCAGATGAACGCTGCGACCCAGGCCTGGGATAAGGTAGAATTTTTAGTGGCTAAAATTGAGGCCCTGGATGAAGTTCAAGAAGTTGAATACGGGCAGAGGTGGTTGGGCCGCTACACGCACATCTTCAATCTGTTTAAATTAACCGGGTATGCCATGTGTGGCATATTTTTTATGGCCGCCGTGTTTATCGTGGCCAATACCATCCGGCTGGTCATCTATTCCCGGCGGGATGAAATAGAGATTATGCGACTGGTGGGCGCTGCGGAACGCTTTATCAAGGTTCCGTTTTACTTTCAGGGTCTGCTGCAGGGCGCACTCGGTGCAAGCATCGGCTTAGCCGTATTGTTTTTCGTTTATCTGGTGATCGCATCTAATATCGAGCAAGGATTGTTTTCCGGCCTGTTTCAGATCCGGTTTCTTTCTCCGCTTATGTTCGGCGCCATCATTTTACTCAGTATGCTGGTCGGATGGTTTGGGTCTTACCTTGCCCTCAAGCAATATTTGAAGGTCTAACTAAACCGGATGTAACCAACAAAAGCGCTTATCACGAAGGCACGAAAGATGGGTATTCGAATTTTAGGCTGGGTCGTCGGTTGTCTTTTGATTGTTTCAGCCGGTCAGATTCTAAACGCCCAGCAACACAACGCTGAAATTGATGAATTCAAAAAAAAATCCGAAGATATCAGCCGCAAAATCGAAAAAAGCAAGGCCAAAATTCAAAAATTTTCCCATCGGGAAACTGATATTATTCTCAGGTTAAATCAGGTTGATCGGGCTTTAAATCGATCTCGAAAACGGATTGCCGGCCTCAGCCGTGAAATTTCCGGGCTCGAAAAAAAGATAACCGAAACAGCCGCAGCGTCTGAAAAACTTGTTAATCAGATAAAGGCCAATGAGGCATATGTCGCCAACCGCCTGGTCGCTTTGTATAAATTAAACTGGCTGGGGAAATTCCATGTGATAGCTTCGGCCGAGAGCCTGCACGAGCTGCTGCAGCGCAAAACAGCCATCGAGCGTATCCTGGCCTACGATGAAACGGTTATCAGAGAACTCATGGACAATCGGCGTGATCTGGAAACCGTCCGATCCCGTCTGGAGGCGCACCGGGATGAAAAACGCCGGCGAGCAGACGAGTATCAGAAACGAATCAAACAGATGGCGGCTGAACGCAGGCAACGCTCCAAGCTATTGGCCCGTGTGCGCAAAGAAAAATCCGCCCAGCTGACCGCCATTGAATCCCTGAAAGTGGCGGCCCGGGATTTAGATGAGAAGATTAAAAATTTGGGGATTGGATCGACGGCCGCGACTCCGCAAGAATATACCGCCGCCGAACCGTTTCGGGCATATAAAGGCTTGCTTAAAATGCCGGTAAAGGGTAAAATAGCAAGTCTTTTCGGTAAGTTTAAAAATAACCGCTATCAGGTTTTGAATTTTCGCAGCGGTATCGAGATTCAAACCGAAAGAGGCGAACCGATAGCGGCGGTCTATGCCGGTAAAATCCTTTACGCTGATTGGTTTAAAGGATACGGAAACATGATTATTATAGACCATGGGGACAATTACTATACGGTATATGCCCATATTGAAGAAGCCTTTAAATCAACCGGGGATGCCGTCGAGGCGGGAGAGGTGATTGCGACCGTCGGCGATACCGGCTCTATTACCGGCCCCAAACTTTATTTTGAGGTCCGCCACCACGGAAAACCCCTGGACCCGATGCAGTGGCTTGAAACAAGCTAGTACCCTAATTGAGCGATAAACGCTCAATTAGGTGTTAATGGTTATTGGTTAATCGTTATTAGAATTCGATGGTAACCTGATTTTATATTCCGATAATGGGTGAGATATAAAATTAGATATCATTCCTTTTAAACGATTAACAAATAACGAATAACAGATAACGCCCAATTGGTTTTAATTCAATTGGGGTAGTACCCAATAAGGAGTAATTAAATGAGATTAAAGAAGATCCAGCACGTTAAGCTTTGGGTGGTCATGGTAACTGCCGCGGTTTTTTGGACGATCGGAGCAGGCTTTTTTGGCGACCTCGACGCTAAAAGTGACGAGTCCTATGAGGGGTTGAAAATTTTTGCGGATGTGATTCAGCTGATTGAAAAAGAATATGTCGATGATGTAGAGTCAAAAGAGCTTATCCAAAAAGCCATTCAAGGCATGGTTCATAGCTTAGATCCGCATTCATCGCTATTGCCGCCGGAAGCGTTTGAAGATTTGCAAATTGATACCAAAGGCAAGTTTACGGGAATCGGGATCCACATCACGATGAAAGACGGATTTGTCACCGTAATATCCCCCATCGAAGACACGCCGGCATACAAAGCCGGCATCATCGCCCAGGACCGCATCATAAAAGTCGACGGCAAGCCGGTTAAAGATCTGCGTGAAGCCGTGAATATGATGCGGGGACCGAAAGGCACCCGGGTTGCGGTTACCATCGTGCGCAAGGGCGAAAAAAAACCGATTGATTTTGAGCTGGTTCGCGATGTCATTCCGATTGTCAGTGTTAAAGAGGTCGATCTTAAACCCGGCTACGGCTACATTCGACTGTCGCAATTTTCAGGCAGCACGACCAGAGAGCTTGAAGCGGCTTTGAAAAAAATGGAATCCGCCAAGGTGCCGATGAAAGGACTTATTTTAGATTTGAGAAATAACGGCGGCGGATTGTTGAATCAGGCCATTAAGGTGTCCGATCTTTTTCTGGAAAAAGGCAAAATTTTATCCATCAAAGGGCGCAACAAGAAAAATACAAAGGTGTATATGGCCACACCGGATACGGTCAGCCGTAAATATCCAATCGTGGTGCTGATTAACAGCGGAAGTGCCAGCGCTTCTGAAATCGTTGCCGGCGCCCTTCAAGACCAAAAACGCGCCCTGATTCTGGGGACCACTTCTTTTGGTAAAGGCTCCGTGCAAACCGTAGAGACCCTGCGTGACGGTTCCGGTCTCAAGTTAACCATTGCCAGGTATTACACCCCCAGCGGCCGATCAATTCAGGCCAAAGGAATCGAACCGGACATTTTTTTAAAGCACAAACGCATCGATCTCAAGGAGTCGCAGGAAGAAGGCCTGTTAAAAGAAAAAGACCTGTTAAATCATCTTGAAGCCGAACCGGATAAAAATATAGAACAAAAGTCCGAACCCCAAAAATCAAAGCCCAAAAATCAGGAAATGGAGTTTAGAGTCGGCCCGCTGACCGTCGAACTGCTTCAAACAGATAATCAGGTGATGCGGGCGCTTGAAATCCTTAACAGTTACGACATTTTTAAAAGTATAAATAGTTGATGCTCGAAGCTGTCGCAAAAATAGTAGATCACGCTCCGCGCATAATAACACCTAAATGGCTAAACGAAAACCAACTCGAAAAAAGAGACGCCCGAAAAAATCGCGTAAAAAACCCCCCGTTAAAAGCTCCTTTTTTAAAGCGCTGGCCGGAATGGCGATTCTGGCCGTGCTGGTCGTCGCCATCGGTTTTCTGATTTATCATCTGGCCCCGCCCCAAACACCCTCACCGTCGCCGGCAGCTAAATCACCGAAGGCCGAGACGCCGGCGGTGAAGAAAAAACCGACATTTGAAATTTACCCGAAAGAAAAACCAGCGCCTCGCCAGCCCCTGGCCAGGAAAGATATTCCAAAATCAATCCCGAAACCGACACCCAGAAAGGCATTGCCTTCTGTGGCACTCATTCTCGATGATCTGGGCTATGATAAAAAAATCGCTCAAAAATTTGCGCAGCTAAATGTGGTCTTGACTTTTTCGATCCTGCCCCATAGCCCCTTTCAACAGAGGATTGCCCGCCTCGCGCGGTCAAAGGGTTTGGAGATCATGATTCATATGCCCATGGAACCGGTTGAGTATCCGGAGGTGGATCCGGGCCCCGGAACCCTGCTGACCTCAATGTCGCCGGATGAGTTGATCGACCAGCTCGACCAAAACCTCAATACCCTGCCCGGTGTTAAAGGGGTCAACAACCATATGGGTTCCAAGATGACCTCGGAATCAACCCAGATGTATCAAATTTTTTCGGTCCTGAAGCAACGGGGTCTCTTTTTTATTGACAGCCGGACCACGGCTGAATCATTGTGTGAGCCATCAGCGCATCTGTTTCAGGTCCCTTTTGCCCAGCGGGACGTTTTTATTGACCACTATCTCAAACCGGATTTTATCCGCAACCAGATTAAGGAACTGATCCGGATTGCCAAGAAAAATGGTGAGGCGGTAGGCATCATGCATCCGCATTCGATGACATTACAGGTACTGCAGGAAATGTTGCCGGACCTCAAAGGCCAGGTTCGCCTGGTTCCGGCTTCAAAAGTTGTACGACCGGTGGGCTAGTGGGGTGTCTCTTATGTAATTTGAAAAACACGGTTTTATTTAAGGTGTCGGGTTTCAGGTGTCAGGCCCATGGCTACTGGCTTCTTGCTTCTGGTCTCTGGTCTCTGGCCTAAACTTCCCTGAGCAGTTCGGGCGTCTTCGACCCTGTGGTTTAGGCCCGAAGGAAGCTTACGCCGAAAACTCACCTACGAATGACTCGTCGGAGACGGGTCGATAGTCGCTGACCACTGGCTACTAGCCAGCAGCCAGAAGCAAGAAGCCAGCGACCAAAACGCTGACACCTGAACACTGAAACCTGAAACCATAGGCATTGTGTTATTTAAAACACTCAACTGGACTTAAATATACCACACGACTTTTGTAATATATTTAAGGGGCATGACACTGATACTGAATATAGACCATGTGCTCAGCAAATCACTGTCGAAAATTCTTGGGCTTGAAATGCAGTTTGAATATCGGGTAAAATAACAGCATGAACGACAAAGCACCACTGTATAACAGCCGCTTGACTAAAAATTATTTGGATTACATCGGCAAGCATCATCCTGATGTGAGTATCGATTTGATTTTGGACTATGCCGGGATGACCCGCTACGAAGTGGAAGATCCGGCGCACTGGTTTAACCAGAAGCAGATGGATGACTTCCAAGAAATCGTTGTTCGAAAGACAGGTGATCTAAATATCTCCAGGGCAGTGGGACGGTATGCAGCCTCCGGGGGCGCGTTTGGTGCCGCCAAGCAATATATTTTAGGATTAATGAGTCCAGTCTTGGGTTATTTATTGACGGAAAAATATTATCCTATCTTTAGCCGCGGGGCCGTTATCAAAGCAAGGAAAGTAGGACCCATCACGGTTGAAATTGTTTCCAAGCCCAATCCGGGTGTCGATGAGAAACCCTATCAATGCGAAAATAGAACCGGTACTTTTGAGGCGATCGCAAGGTTGTTCACCGATAAATTCGCCGATGTGGATCACCCTGAATGCCTTCACAAAGGAGATCGCCACTGCCGGTATGTCATCACCTGGGAAAAGACCGCCGCACTGGTCTGGAAACGCATCCGCAATTATGTTCTATTACTGGCCGGCCTGTGTTCCCTGATCCTGTTCGGGTTCATGCCACTCCCAACCTGGGGTGTTGCGGTGCTGGCCCTTGCCCTGCTTTCGGCAGGCGTTTCATATTATGCGGAATATCTTGAAAAAAAGGAACTGACCCACACCGTTGTAGCCCAGAAATCAGCCTCAGAAGACCTGATTCTGGAAAGCAATATCCGCTACAATAATGCTTCGCTTATCCAGGAGATCGGCCAGGCCACCTCCAAGATACTCGCCATTGATGATCTGCTTAAAAGCGTTGTCAGCGTTATGGAAAAACGCCTTGATTTTGACCGCGGTATGATCATGCTGGCAAACAAGGAAAAAACCCACTTGTATTATACTGCCGGGTATGGCCATACCAAAGAACAGGAAAAATTTTTGAGCCAGCTCAAATTTAACCTGAATAATCCCGAATCCAAAGGGTTGTTCATCCTGGCTATTAAAGAAACCAAACCGATTTTGGTCAATGATATCGATGAAATCGAGGACACCCTGTCTCCGAGAAGTCTGGAATTTGCAAAACGGATGGGTGGTAAGTCCGTGATATGTGTGCCGATTAACTATGAACGCGAGGCGCTGGGCATTTTAGCGGTTGATAAGATTAAGTCCAAAATGCCACTGAAGAAAAGCGACATGAATCTTTTAATGGGCATCGCGTCCCAGCTGGCGATCAGCATCATGAACGCCAGGTCCTTCAAAAAGCTTCAAGAGAGCGAAAATAAATATCGCGAGCTCGTTGAAACCGCAAACAGCATCATCTTGCGGATGGACACGCGGGGTCGCATAACCTTTTCCAATGAGTTCGCCCAGCGGTTTTTCGGTTATACTGAAAATGAGATGCTCGGCATCAATGCCGGGACAGATCATTTTGCCGGCCGGGCGGGCGAACCACCAGGGGCTCGAACACCTGACCACATCTTTGCGCAAAGACCCCGATCGGCTGGTTGTCAGTGAAAATGAAACCGAACTCAGAAATAAAGAAAAGGTTTGGATCGCCTGGACTTATAAACCGATTTTTAATGATGAGGGGATTTTTAAAGAAATTTTATGTATCGGCAACGACATCACCGAACTCAAGTTGGCCGATATAGAAAAAAAAGATTTGCAGGCCCAGCTGCAGCGTGCCCAGAAAATGGAAGCCATTGGTACGCTGGCCGGGGGAGTGGCGCATGATCTGAATAATATTTTATCCGGTATTGTCAGCTACCCGGAGCTTTTGCTGATGGATCTGGATGAAAAAAGCCCGCTGATCAAGCCGATATTAACCATTCAAAAATCCGGTGAAAAAGCGGCGGCAATTGTTCAGGATTTATTAACATTAGCCCGCAGAGGTGTGGCGGCGACAGAAGTTGTCAATTTAAACAGCATCGTTTCGGAGTACTTGCTTAGCCCTGAGCATGAAATACTGCAGATGAATCATCCCGATGTAAAAGTGAAGCATCATCTGGATGCCAATCTGCTTAACATAATGGGTTCACCGGTTCATCTTTCAAAAAGCATAATGAATCTGGTATCCAATGCCGCAGAGGCGATGCTTGAAGGCGGAACAATAACCATTCGCAGCGAAAACCGCCACGCCGATAAACCGATAAACACCTTTGATGATATTGGAAAGGGAGATTATGTGACCCTGACCGTAACCGATACCGGAATTGGTATATCCAGCAAAGATATGGAGCGAATATTTGAACCGTTTTATACTAAAAAAAACATGGGCCGCAGTGGCACCGGGCTGGGAATGGCGGTGGTTTGGGGCACGGTAAAAGATCACAGGGGCTATATCGATATAAAAAGCCGGGAGGGCCAAGGCACGACCATCACCCTTTATTTTCCGGTCACCCGCAAAGAGTTGGTCCCGGACTCAGAACTGGTAAGTCTTGAAGAAATTAAAGGCAACGGCGAATCCATCCTGATCATCGATGATGTCCTGGAACAGCGGCAGATTGTCTCTGAAATGTTGCAAAAACTGGGATACGCGGCAACAGCGGTGGCCAGCGGCGAAGAGGCGGTGGATTACATGGTCGATCATTCAGCGGATTTAATCGTGCTGGATATGATCATGGATCCGGGCATTGACGGCCTTGAAACCTACAAGAAGATATTGAAGCTTCATCCCGGCCAGAAAACCATCATCGCCAGCGGATATTCAGAATCCGACCGCGTGAAAGAAGCTCAGAAAATCGGTGCCGGAGCATATATTAAGAAGCCGTATTTAATCGAAAAGTTTGGACGTGCCGTCAAAAAGGAGTTGGAAGGCGGAAACTAGGATTTAACCTCGCGCAGCATTTTGTATATGGATTTTGGATAAAGAAAAGTAAATTCGTAACGGGCAAAGCCAATGACATCTTTATCTTTTAGCATTGCGCGCTTTTTGCCCAGCCGCGAGCCGTTTATTTTGGTGCCATTGGTGGAGCCGGCATCCCGCAAATAATAAGCGCCATCTTCAATATCAATAATCGCGTGGCGCTTGGATATGGCATAGTCCGGCATAATCATATCGTTCCCGTTAATGCGCCCGATATAAAAGCTACCACGGGGAGTCGCCGGATACTCGCCTTTAACCAGCGGATAAACGGCATGTTTTAAGCTTTCGGAAGCTGACAGGGAACTGCCCATACTCTTGGAGGGTTCAAAAATTTGGGTGCGGTTGAGTTCATCACTGGCCATTCCCGATTGAGTCGATATGATCCCCGCCTTGATCGCCGAACCGACCAGCACCGGACGCTGCATAAATCTTGCAAACGCCTCGGCTTCATTATCCTGGGCCATTTTGCGCAAGGCTGCCAGACTCACCCTTCCGGAGGCGCTTAGCATTTTTGCAATCCGGCCGGCGGGCACGGCCGGGTCTTTCTGCTTTGGCGATGTCACCGGGGCCGTCTCGTTTGTTTTTTTCTTTTTTAAACGGGCGAATGCTCTACCCAGCATATTTACCCTCCTGTATATCAACTCGAAGCCGTTTCACATTTTCAGAATCTTCGTTGGATGATAAAATCATTAAGTTATTACAGTAAATTATCGCAGAAAGACCGCCAAAAGTCAAGATTTGGTCAAAGTGTTAAACATTACAGGGTTTTATACCTGATAATATATATTTGATTGACTCTGAGCGTACAGATTTATAAGATAACACCTGAATTTTGCACGTAACTGTTCTGTACAGGCTATACAAGGTTGCTTTATCTGAACCAGCTGCGAGCCAAGTTTGCTGATTTAAAAATTCAGGTACTAAACCAAACAAATCTGCATCATACCTGTTGCTGGTCCGGCAGGGCCGGGTAAATTGATGATGAAATTATTTCTGAATATCACCTTAATCCTGTTAACGATTTTCGCCTGCTTTGTTGAAAACATCTATCTGGCCTTTCGACCCCCCAAAGCCCAGAGCATCGCATCACTGACCTTCAGAGCCCGCCAACCCTTCAACTATGATCAGAAAAAAGCCCTGAGTTCAAAACGGGTCCAGGCCCTTTCGCAGTTTGTTCCCGTATTTAACTATGTTCCGGAAAGGGTCAACGCATCCAGAAAAAAGATGCAGACCCTGGCCAAAGAATTATTATCCTATCAGGCCCGCCGCAAAAACCGCGTCGATGAACTGATCGCATTTATCAACTCAGAACTCGGTGTGCAGATTTCTCCAAAAACCATGTCCCGGGTGCTGCGGTATCGGGATCTTAGAAAATTGTTGAAAGGCATTTTAACGATTGAAGAATCCATTCTGCAAAACAAAATTCTAGGTGACACCCAAAATTTAAAAGGCAAGAAAACCATCGAGATCCATGACCCCGCCCTGGCAGCATCGGCATTATCGGTTGTAAATGAACTGACATCCCTTGAAACGGCGCGACTTTCCTTACAGCAAAAAGTCAAACAACTCTTCTGGCAGGTAAACGAATCCATACTGGATCCCGTTTTAAAGATCTCCCAGGCAACCCTGCTGCCCAACCTGGTGTACGACCAAAAGGAAAATGCCCGGCGACTGAATAAGATTCATCGTCAATACCCGCTTGAAACCCTTCGTTTTCAGGCCGGTGAAATCCTGATCCCTTTCCACAAGGTATTAAACGAACAGGATGTGCTTTTGTTAAACACCTATCAAAAGCAGCAAACCAAAGAGATATACCGAAACATTCCCTGGATCCTGTTTACGGTCTTGTTTATGGTCATATTTTATAATTTATTCCTTACAAAGGTGTTGACAACCGGGTCGCGCAAAGCACCGCCGCTGCGCCCGCTGATTTCGTTGCTGATTCTATGCATATTTATTCTTAAAGGGTGCCTGCTGTTTACCCCGTTGCCGATCTATGCCGTCCCCTTTGCATTTTTGCCGTTGATGGTGATCTCATTAAATCATGGAAAGCTGACAGCCACCGGTACCGCCATGGTGGGAACCATTCTGGTAAGCCTGTTTGCCGGGCCTCAATATACCATTGTGCTCTATTTTATCTTCGGCGGACTGGCCGCCGCACTGGTGTCGGCCAATATACAAAAGCGCTGGCAAATTATCTTGCCTTCCCTGATTGTGGGACTGGTTAACAGTGCCAGTGTACTGGCCTTCAGCCTGGATTGGCAGGCGGTTTTTCCGGCGACATCCACCCTGCCGGGTATCAGCGCACTGCTTCCGGGAAAGGGCCTCGAACCTGCTTTGATGCAGCACCTGGGCTGGGCTTTTGCCGGTGGCCTGGTGGCCGGTCCCCTGGCGCTTTTATGTTTACCGTTGCTGGAAATCAGCTGGGATACGGCTTCCACATTTAAACTCAATCGTTACACGGATCTGCAGCGTCCTCTGATGAAAAAATTGCAAAAGCAGGCTCCCGGCACCTATCAGCACTCCATGACCGTGGCCTATCTGTCGCAAGTGGTGGGTGAGGCCGTCGGGGCCAATTCACTGCTTTTACGAATCGGCGCCTACTACCACGATATCGGCAAAATGGAGATGCCAAAAAATTTTATCGAAAATCAATTCAACAGCCAAAATCCGCATGACCTGTTAGATCCCTGGGAAAGCACGGAGTTGATCATCAACCATGTTAAAAACGGTATGAAGATCGCCATGGATTCGGGTTTGCCCAGAGCGGTGGTGGATTTGATTGTGCAGCATCATGGGACCCATCTCATAGAATATTTTTTTAGTTTAGCTGCCAAAGACCAGCCACGGGAAATCATTGATGAAACCGATTTCCGGTATTCGGGCCCCAAACCCCAAAGTACTGAAGCCGCCATTCTGATGATCGTCGATGCGGTGGAAGCCGCATCGCGCACGATGCAGGACCCGACACGCATAACTCTTGAAAAAATGGTCCAATTAATTGTCGGCAAACGGATTGCTGACGAACAATTTAGCCAGTGCGATTTAACGACCGCTGACATCTCCAAAATTGTGCGCGCCCTGGTCGATGCCCTGGAGGTCTCGTTTCATTCCCGCATCCGCTATCCGTGGCAGAAGAAAGCAACGCCTAAACGGAAATCTCGCTGGACATTTGGAACCGGTCAAAAGGAAAAAGAGCCGCAATCCCGCAGCAGCTCCTTTAAGATGTAGTTTGCCGACTCGGGTGTTTTTGGCGGAGTTGCTTGCCAAGCTTTCCAATATTCGAAATTCACTAGGTTACCCTCATCATTCAAAAATAATCCCTTGCCCATAAATTTAGCTGATGCTAAATTTTAAATTCAGTTTAACTGAATTTAAAAAAGGAGTGCGGATGGCATATAGTTTACTGGAAGGCAACGAAGCAATCGCCCGGGGGGCCGTTGCAGCCGGTTGCCGTTTTTTTGCCGGTTATCCCATTACGCCGGCAACCACGATTTACCAAAGCATGCTCAACCTGCTGCCGCCCCTCGGCGGGATTTGCCTTCAAGGCGAGGATGAGATTGCCTCCATTGGATTTTGCCTGGGCGCATCCATGGCCGGCTTGAAAGTCATGACCGCTACCTCGGGTCCGGGAATCAGCCTGTTCAGTGAAAACATTTCCTTTGCGATCGGCAGTGAAATTCCGATCGTGATCATCGACGTGCAGCGTCTGGGACCTTCTACGGGCTCGGCCACCCGGGGAGCCGATGGGGATATCAACTTTTTGCGCTGGGGCAGCAGCGGCGGGCTGCCGGTTATTGTTCTGGCGCCGGTAGATGTGAAGGACTGTTTTACATTGACCATGCATGCCTTTAACCTGGCCGAAGAATTTCGCTGTCCGGTATTTGTGGCTTCCAATAAGGAAATCGGCATGACCCGGGAAAGCATTGATCTTCACGGGTTGGACACCCCCGACATTGTCGAGCGCAGCGCTGCCCCGTCGGATCAGCCGTTGGTGCCTTTTCATGTGGACAGGGGACAAGCGGTCCCGAACTTTCTTCCCATCGGTGATAACGTTCTGGTTCGCCAGACCTCCTCGACCCATGGCGCCGATGGATATATCACCACCGACCCCGCTGCCATCGCCCGCAATCAGGAGCGCTTAAAGAAAAAACTGCTGTCAGCCATCGACCGGTTCTCTTTCCATGAAGTTTACAGCACCAAGAATGCCGATACGCTGCTGATTGCCTTTGGCGTTTCCGCCCGGGCCGCGAAAGCGGTATTCAAGGAGCAAAAGCGGCAGGGTAAACCGATTTCTCTGCTGGTCTTAAAAACATTGTGGCCGGTGCCGGAAAATGTGATCCGGCAGGCGGCCCGCAACGCCAGGCGCATTGTGGTGGTGGAGATGAACCTGGGACAATATGTCCGGGAAATAAAACGCATTCTACCCCAGAATCCGGTTGTCTTTTGCGGTCAAATGGACGGCCGGCTCATCACGCCCGCCCGGATCACGGAGACCATTGACAATGAATAGCCTTTTAAATGCCGAAAGACCGCCGGTTTTCTGTCCGGGCTGCACCCATGAACGCATCACCCATACCCTGGATCAGGCGTTTCAGAAAATGGGTCTGACCGGCCATCAGATCGTGATCGTCAGCGATATCGGCTGTTCTGGATTGTTTGATATCTTTTTTCACACCCACGCCATGCACGGCCTGCACGGCCGCGCCCTGACCTATGCGGCCGGGCTGAAAATGGCACGGCCGGAACTCAAGGTGGCCGTCACCATGGGCGACGGGGGGCAAGGCATCGGCGGGACTCACCTGCTGGCCGCCTGTCGCCGCTTGTCTTTTGCGGTCAAATGGACGGCCGGCTCATCACGCCCGCCCGGATCACGGAGACCATTGACAATGAATAGCCTTTTAAATGCCGAAAGGCCACCGGTTTTCTGTCCGGGCTGCACCCATGAACGCATCACCCATACCCTGGATCAGGCGTTTCAGAAAATGGGTCTGACCGGCCATCAGATCGTGATCGTCAGCGATATCGGCTGTTCCGGATTGTTTGATACCTTTTTTCACACCCACACCATGCACGGTCTGCACGGCCGCGCCCTGACCTATGCGGCCGGGCTGAAAATGGCACGGCCGGAACTCAAGGTAGCCGTCACCATGGGCGACGGGGGGCAAGGCATCGGCGGGGCTCACCTGCTGGCCGCCTGTCGCCGCAATATAGACCTGACGCTGCTGATCTTAAACAATTTTAACTTCGGTATGACCGGTGGTCAGTTTTCAGCCACCACTCCGCCGGAAGCCCAGCTGGGTTCGGGATTTTTAACTGCGCTGGAGCGCCCCCTGGATATCTGTGAAGTCGCCCGTTCCGCCGGTGCGCCGTATGTCCGCCGATGCTCCGGCTTCGACAAGAATCTTGCCCGGGAAATCCAGAGCGCCATCGAATACGAGGGGTTTGCGGTGATGGACATCTGGGGAATCTGTCCGGGGCGCTACACCAAAAAAAATCGGCTCACCCCTAAAATGATCGATGATGCCCTGGCCAAGCTGCCGCCGCTGGAAGGCATTATACCTGAAAATGTCCGTCCGGAATACGGGCAACATTATCGCCGCATGGCCGCCGACCAGAACAAAGTCCCAGAGCCCGCGGTTATCAGGAATCAATACAAAGCACCTCAGACCGGTCGTCAGGAAGTTATTTTGCTCGGCAGCGCCGGCCAGCGGATCATCACCGCCGGCGAGCTGCTGTGTATTGCCGGACTGACGGCCGGATTGAAGACCACCCAGAAAAATGAATACAACATCACCGTACTCAGAGGCCCTTCGATTAGTGAGCTGATTTTATCACCCGAAGAAATCGACTTTAGCGGAATTGACAACCCGACGGTGGTGGTGGCACTGGATCAGGAAGGGGTCGATCGGCGCCGGGATCTGTTTGAGCACCTGGCAAAAAATGCGCTCATCATTCAAATCCGCGGCGTAAGCCTGCCGGCCAGCAAGGCCCGCATCCATCAGGTCGATTTAAAAAACCAGGGAATCAAATGCACGGACTGGGCCCTGGCCTCTCTGGCGGTGCTGGCCAAACTAAAAAAAGTCATACAGCCACAAATGCTGGAAGCCGCTTTAAAGATCAGATTTAAGGGCAACGCTCTGGATTCCGCCCTGCAACTCGTCAAGCTAATTACTCCGCCCTAAAAAATAGCCATAACAGGGTTGGGTATAGTAAATTTGTTCTTTGAAAATTGAAGAAAATATTTAGATGTTGATCCGGGCGGATTAATTAATTTATGCTGCGCATTTTGTTTTGCGCTGTGCCGCTTTTGCCCGTTTCACGGCCTGCAAACGGGTCACTTTACGCAGATTCCAGGCAGCGGTCGCCCAGATCACATTGGTCGCATCGCTGTCGCGGTGGGGTTTCTTTCCTTTTTTGAGAATTGCCAGGCGTTGGCCCCCCCAACGCCGGCGGCAGCGCTGCTGTTTTTTATACGACTGATCAAAACCACGGTCAACCGTTCTTTAGGATCTGCACGACATCAAACTCCCCATCCTCCCAAACAAAAGGCCCGGACGCCTCGGGTTGACAGCGATCAAAGGCAATCAAAACCGTCTTTTCAAACCATTTTAAAAAGCGCGAGGCCGCCCGGCGTGATAAGACACACTTTAGCCAGATCAACGCTCCGCCAAAACGTGTAATGCGCTGGCGGTCATCAAAGGCCGGCAGCCCGGCTTTTTGGGCCGCACGCCAGTAATAGGCATAGGTGGTTATAATGAGAAGCATCGCGGCCCCCCGGGCTCGTGAAATTTGAGGTGCCGGAATGGCATTAAAAAATCGAGGGAACTCACGTAACCGGCGAATGGCTCGCAGGATCAACTGGGAGCGCACTTCCCGGATACACTGCTCGCGGCGGGCGCCTTCCAGGCCGGGCAGCTGAGGATGGTAAAAAATTCCGCGCTCGTAATCTTTCTCCAGGTCACGCGTAATGTTGGCCAGCTGAATCACTTCGCCCACCACGGCGCATAAGCGCAGCCGGGCATCATCAATTTCCGGTGAAAGTCCCTGATCCAGCCGCTGCATTTCATCTGCAAAAAGAATCGGCGTGCCGAGCACATGCCAGCAGTAGCGCGAAAGTTGCCCCGGGGTCTGCAGGGCTCCGTCCTGTTGAGCAAAAATTCGGCTGGACCAGATCATGCCTGTGCCCATGCGCCGGACAAGCCGGCGAACGGCATCCTGCTGATGGCGGTCCAATCGCTCAAAGCTACGATCGATATCAGCTGCCCGGTTCACCAGCAGCAGATGCGTGCTTTCCCGTGGATCGCCGGTCAGGGCAGGATCAAGGGCGGGTGCCGATTTCAAACTGTCCGGGTCGCCAAACCGATCCATAAAGCGCTGCAGGGCCCGTTCCTTTTCATTAAGAGTGGGCAAAAGATCTTCATAGGTGTCCAGCATCCGGCAGTAAAGATAGGCCAGCGCCAGCGCGCGCCGCATGCGCGGCGGAAGCAATACGATGACAAGCGAAAATGTGCGCGCCGCATGGGGCAAAATCTGCCAGAAAAAATGTTCGGGATCTTTGATCTCCCTCAGCTTCGACAGCGGGGGCTTTCTGCGGTTAGCCAATAAGTTAACAAAAATGGGACCCAGCAATGCGACCTCTTTGGTTGGTTAATTTGACCAGAGAAAAATTTTTCGCCACGAAAGCACGAAAGACAAAGAAAAAGAACATTTCGTGCTTTTTAATTTTCGTGATTTCGTGGTTTTGTGAAAGTCGTGCAAAAACAAAAGGCCCAAACTTTAGTGTCAGTCGGGCCTTTGATCTGGTCTCGCTGGTGCGGTTGCTGAAAAGTGTCTTATTCGAGGACCATCAGCACTTGATTGGTGGACACCTTATCGTCAACTTTCACTTTGATTTCTTTTACTTTACCGGCCTCAGGAGTCGGGATGGCATTCTCCATTTTCATGGCTTCAAGAATGACCACCTCTTGATACTCTAATACTTCATCACCCTCGTTCACAAGAACATTAATAATTGTACCTGGCATCGGCGCAAGAATTTCAGTTGCCATTCCTTCCTCCCTTCAAAAGTTTTGATCTTATTGTTAACCTCCCCAAAACAGCTGGAGATGTGAATCAGCCAGAACCGTTTGATACTCGAAGGCGCAGTGAATGTCAAGTTCAAATAGTGCACTTCTGGCCTTGACGCGTATGCGTTGTTCGTATATGGATCAGATGACAAAAATTAGGAAATACTTCAAAAGCTGGAGGAGGAATATGAGACCCTATTTTGAAAAAATGAAAGAATTTGGACAGGAACTAAAAGAAGGACAGATTAAAAGCACAGCGGCCAGTATGAAGCAGATACAGGAAGTCGAAGCCCAGGTGGCGGAAGCCATAGAAAAGGTCAAAAACGCCGGAATGCCGACTGAAAAGATCAACGCCCGAGGGCAATTGACCGTGTGGCAGCGCCTGGAGTACCTGGTGGAACCTGGTACCTGGAACCCCCTGCACACATTGTACAACCCCGAAGACAACGTGGAAGGCACCAATAATGTGATTGACGGTCTGGCTAAAATTTCGGGTAAGTGGGCCGTGGTCATCGGCTTTGACAACAAGGTGTTTGCCGGGGCCTGGGTGCCCGGACAGTCTGAAAACGTATTGCGTTGCACTGACCTTGCCAAACGGTTGAATATACCGCTGGTATGGCTGGTCAATTGCAGTGGTGTAAAATTACCCGAACAGGAAAAATTTTACGCTGATCGCCGCGGCTCCGGCACCACATTTTTCCGGCATGCCGAGCTCAATCAGGCCGGTGTACCCATTCTGGCGGCCATTTACGGCACCAATCCTGCCGGCGGTGGATATCAGGGTATCAGCCCCACCATCCTGTTTGCCCACAAAGACTGTAACATCGCGGTGGGCGGCGGCGGCATTTTAAGCGGTATGTCACCCAAAGGCTACTTTGACCTGGAGGGTGCCGAACAGCTGATATCGGCCGCCAAGCAATTCAAGGTTGAGCCGCCCGGATCGACCAAAATCCATTACGATCAAACCGGGTTTTTCCGATATGTCTTTGAAAAAGAAGAAGAGGTTTTAGACGGTATCAAAGATTATATGAAAGACATGCCGGCCTATAATCCGAAATTTTTCCGTGTAGCGGCACCTAAAGAACCCCGGTTCCCCCAGGAAGATCTCTATCACCTGGTGCCCTTCAACCAGAAAGCCATGTATAACTTTGACGAGATTCTGGCCCGTCTGGTCGACGGCAGCGAGCATATGGAATACCGCCCGGATTACGGCCCCGAGGTCTACACCGGGCTGGTCAAGATTGACGGGTACCTCATGGGCGTGATCGGCAACCGCCAGGGATTTTTCGGCGAGGATTATCCCGAATATGCCGATTATCCGGGAATCGGCGGCAAGCTCTACCGTCAGGGATTAATTAAATTGAATGAGTTTGTCACCCATTGCGGCCGCGACCGGGTGCCCATCATATGGTTCCAGGACACCAGCGGCATCGATGTCGGCGACATCGCCGAAAAAGCCGAGCTGCTGGGACTGGGCCAGGCGTTGATTTATTCCATCCAGCAAACCGATGTACCCATGATGCTCGTCCTGTTAAGAAAAGGAACGGCAGCGGCTCATTATATCATGGGTGGTCCCACCGCCAACCGGCACAATGCGTTCACGCTGGGCATCCCCACCACCGAGATATACGTGATGCACGGCGAAACCGCTGCGGCAGCCAGTTTTTCCCGCCGGCTGGTCAAAGAAAAAGCTGCCGGCAGACCGCTGGAGCCTATCATTGAAGAAATGAACAAACTGGTAAAGGAATATTATGAGAACTCCAGACCGATCTACTGCGCCCAGCACGGGCTGGTGGATGAGGTCACCAAACTGACCGGCATTCGCCAGTACCTGGCTGCCTTTGCCGGTGCGACGTATCAAAACCCTCAATCCATCTGCCCGCAGCATCAGATGATGTTGCCCAGGATCATCAAAGGCTAAGAACGCATCCCAAAAATGCATCAACGCTAGTGAGCTAAAGTTAGAAGTGAGCTAAAGTGACTAAAGTTAAGGAATTCTGTCATTTTTATTAAAAGATGGAGCGCAACGCGGCGCACACGCCGCGCAAGCGCTGGCGCTGCGGGAGCGCCTGCGCTGCGCGAGCGACACCTTAACCCTGGCCCAGACCTTGATTACAGATTTAATGGGTTACTCGAAATCCTGCATCGTTAACTGAAGTAATCACATAATAGTATTTTATAGCGCGAGGGCGGGCTTTAGTCACTGCAAATTTTAGTGTCCCGCCCGGGGATGGTTGAAACCCCTCGCCTTTAGGCGAAGAAAAGTTTTTATTGTCGCTTTGCGACTTTTGTGATTCCCGCGCAGCAGACTGTGTCGTAATTGGCAGAACAACGCCTAACGGTGTTTTCGTCATTCCGGGCTTGACCCGGAATCCAGTGCGTTTTCAAGATCTTAGGTGTCTGGATGCCGGATCAAGTCCGGCATGACAAAGCAAGTTGATTTCAATCACCCTCTTTCAGAACCCCTCGTCTTCCAGACGAGGGTCGTTCAGTTCACTTTAGTCACTTATTTAATACTTTATCCCTAAAAGGTGATCTACTATTTTTGAGACAGCTGCTACTTAAATTTAACCGTAGAAATAACTTAAAATTTATCCATCCGTAAAGCCCTCGAACCTCTCCGCTTAATTTTATATATTCTTAATTCAGCTTTCCTGATATGATTTTTATATGATCTATTCGCTATTCATCAGGCTAAATTTTCAATACGTTGAATCTGAAAGGTGAATAATTTTTATTATCGCGAAGCGATTGCTGTTTTTGGCCGAGCAGGTCGCTCGGCCAAAATGTCTGCGGCGACTGCGCATGTCTGCGGTTAATTAAAAAATATGAAATCAAGCTTACTGCGATCATCCAATATCATTCCAATCCTGCTGATGGCTTGTGCCATCGTTATCGCATCATCCCGGTATGCTGCGGCATCGGCAGATAAAGAACCCGGCAACCTTTCTGCGGTGGCTAGCCTTTCATCAACGCAGGTGGCCAATGGTCAGGTGACAGTGCTTGAAATTAACCTGAGCGATCTGGATCCGGCCGCAACCGATCTGAAAGCCAGTTTCGGGCAAAACGAAATTGCCCTTTTCCAGCACCCGCTTAAGCCCTCTGGAATCTATTGCGGGCTGATCGGAATCCCGTTGAGCGCTGCACCGGGAAAAACGGTCATTAAGCTGAAATGGACGGATTCCCGCGGTCTTCAGGTCGCAAGCGTTCCCGTGCGCATCCTTGATGGAAAATACAAAAGTGAAGCCCTACGTGTAGACACCCGGCATGTAACCCTGAGCAAAAAAAGCTTTGAGCGCGTCAAACTTGAA
>PVMK01123026.1_pt1 | contig 21949 bp, 14 predicted proteins | sample 1853481 | NCBI WGS metagenome assembly PVMK01 (sample SAMN08533507, study PRJNA380276) | Marine sediment metagenome, whole genome shotgun sequencing project.
AATTATAATCATATTGAAAAGCTAATAAAAACAAATTTACCAATTGTAATAGTTGATAGACACATTCCTGGGTTAAAGTGTCCATTCGTAATCTCCGATAATTTTCAGGGAGCCTATGAGGCGACAAAATATTTATTACAGAAAAATCACCAAAATATCGCATGTATTCAAGGTCCTCCTAATACATCAGTAAATGATAATCGTGTCAATGGGTTTAAAAAGGCTTTGAATGAAAAACAAATCAATTTTAATGATGCTTATATAATCGGTGATAGTTTTGGAGAACGTAATGGTTATGTCAGTGCAAAAATGCTATTGAGTAAAATTCCACGTCCCTCAGCTATTTTTGCCTGCAGCAATCTCATTTCTTTAGGTGCAATAAGAGCAATATTTGAAGAAGGACTGAAAATACCTGCAGATATCTCCATGATATCTTTTGATGATCAGCCGTATTCAGAATTTTTAGCAACACCTATGACTGTTGTTGTACAACAGACAAGAGAAATGGGTCAAATCGGATTTAATCTACTTTTTGCACGGCTTAGCCATGGTTCTCCACAAAGTTCTGAAGGTGTAATCCTTCCAACAAAATTAGTAAAAAGAAAGTCAGTGATTGATTTTATGTATAATAGTATAAATGATGATAAAAAAAATAATATTCAAATAAGTGAATCGATATCAAATTAATATATTAATAAAAAAAAGGAGTCAAGAATATGATAAGTCATGTTAATTACTCGCGAAATACAATAATTACCATTATGGTAATAATATTCCTTACTTGTAATCTTTTTGCAGGTACGACAGGAAAGATTGCGGGATAGTTACAGATCGGGAAACTGGAAATCCTCTACCAGGGGCAAATGTATTACTTGAAAATACATCAAGAGGTGCTAGTACCGATGAAAATGGTTATTTCTATATTTTAAACGTACAACCAGGTATATACTCGCTTAAGTCTAGTGTTATCGGTTATGAAATACTGATTAAATCTAATATTAGAGTCACTGTGGATCTAACATCCACAATCAACTTCGAGTTAAACTCAACTGTCCTTGAAGGAGAAGAAGTAACTGTAACTGCTGAACGACTGGCAGTTGAACTTGATGTTACTGGGAGTCAGAATATTATGGACATTGGCTATTTAGAGCGAGCTCCTATTGCAGATTTAAGAGGTGCAATTAGTCAACAGACGGGTATCCAGCAAACTGGAGCAACTGCTTTTATAAGAGGTGGTACTGCTACTGAATTAAATGTGATGATGGATGGTACATCGCTAAATAGTGGTATCATTGGTGATAACTATCAAGGCATGAATACAACAGCTATTCAAGAGATAGCAGTAATGACAGGTGGTTATAATGCGGAATATGGATCAGCAATGTCAGGCATTGTAAATATAATTACACGACAAGCTTCGACTACTCAAAGAGGTATACATGGGAGTTTCCAATATAAAACTCGTCCTTCAGGTAAATATCACTGGGGAGCAAATATGTACTCCAAAGATCTATTAAAATACACAGAGTATGATCTTGATCATTGGAACGGTGAAGCCGCCGATGCTCCAGATTATTATGCCTGGTATTTTAATACTTATTATGGACCGGGTACTCCTACAAATGATTCTCAATGGAATGGAACAAATGCGCCAACAGGTGCTCAGTTGCTTGCTAAATTTGATGAACAAATGACTCCTGACCCAATTATGGGTGATTACGCGGAGCGTACACAGCATGAATTTGAGGGTACAATCTATGGTTCTTTTATGGATAATATGAGCTTTCTTCTATCAGGACGTTATTTAAAGGGTGTTAATATTTTCCCACAGGCACAGGAATATAATCCTGAACATAATATTCAAGCAAAGCTCGATTATCATATATCAACAAATCAAAGAGTTACATTGAACCTAATGAAAGGATATTATAAAAATGCTGGCTATACTCAAAGTAACTGGAATAGCATGGAGACGGCTCAAGAAGCCCGTTGGCAGAGGAACGCAGAAGTTACACATCCATATTGGGAAGATAATATGTATGCCCCATGGGGAGGACAATGGCAAAAACAAGAGAAAGACTTCTCTATGGGTAGTCTAGCTTATCATCATACGCTAAGTAACAGTACTTTTTATGACGTTCAAGCAAGTTATGTTACCGACCTAATGGAGGAACTCGCTGATTATTCAAAAATGACACAACCGCTTAGCGTTGTACCTTGGGGAAATTCGCAGTATGACCTAACAGGAGCGTATAACTTAAATGCACGATATGTTTCATTGGGAAACAGAAGTGACAGTAAAGTTGCTTCGGTAAAGGCAAACCTAGTTAGCCAAGTTAGTGATGCACACAAAATTAAAACCGGTGTTGAATTCAAATCTTATAATTTAGATTATAAACACTATTGGTTTGAATTTTCGGGAACCGATATATGGCATTTAGATAATGTTTGGGATGGAAAACCGATGGAATTCTCTACTTATATACAAGATAAGCTCGAGTATCCCGGTTCTGGAATTATTGCAAATATCGGTCTACGATTAGATGCTTTTAATGCTAATAAAAAATATCCTTCATCAATATTTGATCCATTGGGTTTACAGCCATGGAATGGAGGTGATGGAGTTAGACCTAGCAATGTAAGTGAATTTTGGCCCGCACTAGGTTCTGAACCACTTGATTGGTTTACTAAGGAAGGTGGTACAGAACCAAATAATGATTATTCACATTATTTTCCTGATGAAGCTTATGACGGTAAAAATACTGTTGAATCTGAATGGAAATTTGCATTAGCTCCAAGAATTGGAATATCATTTCCAATTACTGTAACATCTAAACTTCGTTTTAATTATGGTCATTTTTATCAGAGGCCATCATGGACTAAGTTGATGGGATTTCCAATTAGTTGGCAAGATAATGATCCCTATAACACGGCTAGAATGGATCAGTGGGCTGGTTGGACCGGTAATCCTGGTTTAGAATATGAAAAAACCATCCAATATGAACTTGGATTTACTAAAAGTTTGCTACAGAAGTATAGACTTGATCTAGTAGGTTTTTACAAGGATCAGAGTAAAATGACTCAGTTCGGTTTTTCGGGTACTTACAGTCTAAATGGAAGCATAAGTGATGGCGGCTGGGATGGTGCAAATTGGGAAACTTTCTCTATTGTACACAGCAGTGCTTCTCAAGATAATAATAATGTCTTCTATACAAATAACGCCTATAGGGATGTTAGGGGTATAGAAGCGACCTTTGAAAGATTATTTAATGGTGTATGGTCAGCAAGAGTAACCGTCAATTATAGTTTGAATACTGCCGGTGTAAATGGATATTGGCAGTATGATGAGGATGAGGATAAAATTCATCAACCACATAGTTTTACTGAATCTAAAGGAAATTGGTTAAGCGCTGCTGTTGTCAAGGGTGATATAGCTTTAGTGACACCACAGAAATTTGGGATCTTAGGAGACATTTCCATTGCATTTTACTATGAATGGTTCCAAGGACCTGAATACACCTACTATTCACCAGATTACACTGGATTGATGAGACCTAATAACAAGATATGGCTTGCACATAAAAAGGGAGACTTGAAAATTACCAAGCAGTTTGCTGTTGGCGGAGTCTCACCGATAATTGGTTTAGAGATCTATAATCTATTCAATGATCATGATACAAACCTAATAGGTGGAAATGATCTGACCGAATGGGAAGAGAATGGAAGACCTCCACAAGCAAGTGTTCTTGATTGGGAAAATACTGAAGACGACATTTGGGGATTTTATAATTCTCGGAGTAATCCAATGCGGATGATCTATTTAACGCTCGGTCTGGAACTATAAAGAGACATATTGGTGTTTGAATTATTAATAGCAGACTGTCATATGAAAAGGGATATTATTATTTCCAATATATTGACAGTCTGTATTAATGATTTTGTTTGGTAAATATGTATATGTGTTTAACAAAAAAGTTTTAATAAAAAGGAATTAATATGATAAAAACAATATTTTCAAATGATATTTTGAAAAAACAATTGATTCTAATCATAATTGTGTTATTTGGTTTTTCGTCATTTCTTTATTGCCAGGATTTTGGATGGGAAGATATGACCAGATCAAAAATGTGGGTTAGAATGTATAACCATAGCGGTGTAGGTGATCGACATGGTTCTGGTGAGGCATTTAGGTATGATTATCCAGGATTTAAAAAAGGAGCAGATTTATGGAACAGCTATGGTCATGTTGAGTGGGCAGGATTCATGACCTGGGCGGAAGTTGACGGAGTTGGCATACCATTTAGACATGTTAATGCCTATGCTCCTGATACTGAGAAAATACAAGCTTTACAAAATGCCACTTTGGTCAAAAACTATAATATGGTAGAAAACTTGGATGCAGAAGAAATCTTTACAGGTAAGGTTAAATTGCTGAAATATGACGTAGATCTGAGCTTTAGGGCTTTAGGTTGGAGTTTCCCCGGTTATGATGCTTTTCTCATCCAGGAATACACTTTTACAAATACTGGAAATCACGAGATCACAAATTTCCGTTTCGCACCAACTGCCGCAATGGCAATTAACACTGGTGGAGGGGGTTGGTGGAATGATGATGGTTATTATGAATGGGATAAGGATCATCAGGCATTTTATTTCCATGATGGAGAAGAATATGATCCATTTGCCGGCGAATTTGTGGTATGGAATTACGGATTGACACAAAGTGATAAAGGTGATCCAACCGATCTGTATGCTCCTAATTCAATTACACATGATTTCCGTTCCCCCGGATATTTCACTTACTATTGGCTTGATAAGCCCGAACAATCAGATCCAGCCAATCCTGAACACGACCATATGAATATTGTTGATAAAATGAACATGCTCCAAACAAACCAAAGGACTCAAGTGGATCCAACAAATGCAACTCCAGAGATTGGAACTGATCCAGATGCATATTTCTATAAATCAATGGTATATGATCAACCTCCACCATTAACCTATGAAGACGGAGCAGCGATTTCTGCTGCTGATGCATACGCAACACCAAGAGCACGTGGTAAGTTTGAATACGCACCAGATTATTTGTATTCTACAGGTCCTTACGATATGTCTCCCGGTGAAGAATTAAAATTTGTGATGGTTGTAGCGGCAGGTATGATGGATTTTGCTCGTGTAGAAGAAGGTGGTGTTGCAAATGAAGCTCACTTAATTGATGGACGTGATAATCTTTGGACTAACGTAGATAAGGCCAAAGAATTATATGACAATAATTATGATCTGCCAACCTATCCGTCAACACCAAATTATGCCGGTATGGAAGGACCAAATTCGATTCTTGTTAATCCTGCAGCTGGTGGTATAAAAATTCAATGGGATGAAAATTCCGAAAATGTGGCTGGCTATAAAGTTTACAAAGCTACATTTAGAAGTGTTGGACCTTGGAACTTGGTGGAAGATATCTCTAGTGGAGAAATTGATAACTTTATGGAAAATGGTCTAGTTACCTATCTTGATACTGATACAAAGTTGGGTGTCGGATACTACTATGTTGTTACTGCTTATGATAGTGGACAGTTGGAGTGTGGACAGGTAAATGGAAATCATGAACCAGTGTATCCTCAAGCAGCAACGAGTGATAACTTGAAAGATATAAGGATCTATCCAAATCCATATAAGCAGAATAGTGGTCTGTTAGGAGAAGGTGAGGAGAATAGAATTGAGTTTGTCAATATACCCGCAGAATGTACAATTAGAATATATACTCTTGCTGGTGATCTAGTACGTAAAATAGAGCATGATGACGGAAGCGGAGACGAATCGTGGGGATCACGAGCACTTGGAGACTACCAAGTTAGTAAATACTTACAGCATGTTGCTCCTGGGATTTACCTTGTACATGTTGAATCTAATGTAGAAGGTCATGAAGGTGAGGAAAAAGTCGCCAAATTTGTGATAATTAAATAGACGATGTGGAGTAAAATTATTATGAAAAATAATCCTAAAAAATTAATTGAGGTATTAACTATGAGAACTAATTATTTAAAAATAATAATCGCTGTACTTGTAATAATTTTTCAAGTTTCAGCAATATATGCTCAAAGAATTGAATCCGGTATTGAGCCACCTGAATTTGAACGGGTTGGACAATCCGGATTTCAATTTTTGCATTTACCAACTAATGCACGAAGTGCGGCATTAGCTGGTATTGGAGGATTAAACAATAATGACGCTGGTGCAGCATTCAATAATCCGGCAAAACTTGTTGATATACCTAACTTCGACGTTTCGGTCAGCATGTTAGATTATATAGCGGATATAACCTATACTACCGCTGCAATTGCTAAAAACTTTGGCAAATTGGGTGTTTTTGGTTTCCATTTTGCAAGTTTGGATGCCGGTGTACTTTATAGAACAGAAAATGTTCCAGATCCTGATCTAGGTATTACTAGTAGAAGTGGAGACTTAGGCAAATTCGATGCTGGTGATATGCTATTTGGTATTTCATATGCTAGGAATATTACTGACAAACTTAGTATTGGTGCCAATATTGGTCGACTTCAGGAAAAATTAGATGACACCGAGGTCAACAATACATTTGCTGACTTTGGCTTGTTCTTTAATACTGGGTTTCGTTCATTAAAATTATCGATGATTGCGAGAAATTTTGGAGCGGATGCTGAGTTTACAGGATTTACGGAATTGTATGGAATACCACAAAGTGTACGCATGCCCTTGGATTTCCGTTTTGGTCTTAGCTACGATGTAATTGAAAAAACTGATGATAGTCCACATTTCCTTACTGGGTATATTGAAGGTTCGCATCCAAATGATAGCAGAGAACGAATTCATGCTGCCGTTGAATATACACTAATGGATATGTTTACACTCAGAGGTGGGTATAAGTTTAATTACGATGAACAAGGACTTACCTTAGGTGGTGGTCTCAATTATACCATGGGTAATATCAGTGGTAGAATTGACTATGCATATCTTGACTATGGACTATTGTCTAGTGTACACCTCATAACAGTTGGCTTTCGATTTTAATTTTTTTAATTGAAAATGTTAGGATGTATTTTTTAAATAAAAAAATGGTATTTACAAAGAATACACAACAGTAATTAAATGAATAACTGAAAAAAGTATAAACGACACAATTTATTTGTGTCGTTTATACTTTTAAACATAAATAGGAGAATATTATGGTAATTGTTGAATCATATTTTATTGCGGTGATCATGTGCATTATCACAATGCTATGCTGGGGATCATGGGCAAATACACAAAAATTAGCATCAAAAAAATGGTCATTTCAGTTGTTCTATTGGGACTATGTAATCGGAGTGGTTCTATTATCCCTAATTTTGGGATTAACGATGGGAAGTACTGGAGATACGGGACGTAGTTTTTTAGCAGATTTAGGTCAAGCTGATAAATCCAATTTATGGTTAGCCTTTTTAGGCGGAGTAATCTTTAATATTTCCAATATTCTATTAGTTGTAGCTATAAATATTGCGGGTATGGCAGTGGCTTTTCCGGTAGGAGTGGGTATAGCTCTAGCGTTAGGTGTAATTACAAATTATATTGGACAACCAGCTGGGAATCCAACCGTGTTATTCCTCGGTGTTGCTTTTGTAGTATTGGCAATATTAATTGATGCAAAAGCATATGGTAAACTAACATCAACAAGTAAAAAAACACCGACAAAAGGAATTGTAATTTCAATCCTTGCGGGTGTACTTATGGGATTCTTCTATCGTTTTGTAGCAGCTTCAATGTCAGAAAATTATGCTGTGCTTGATGTTGGCAAATTAAGTCCTTATTCTGCGGTATTTATATTTGCAATTGGAATGTTTGTTTCAAATTTTGTTTGGAATACATATTTCATGTATAAACCAATATCTGGAGAAAAAGTTTCCTATGGAGATTATTTCAAACTTGGTGATGTAAAACTACATATGATTGGTATTCTAGGTGGATTAATATGGTGTCTTGGCATGTCATTCAACATTATTGCTGCTGGAACTGCTGGCTTTGCTATTTCATATGGATTAGGTCAGGGTGCTACGTTAATAGCAGCGCTTTGGGGAGTGTTTATTTGGAAGGAATTTAAGGATGCTCCAGCTGGAACAAATCGACTACTAAGTTTTATGTTTGCATGTTTTGTAGTTGGCTTAGGGCTAATTATTGTTGCAAGAATTACCTAGATAATAATTTACACTAAGGTAATCTATATATAAATATAATAATACGGAGGTTTTTTATGTCTAATATGACTAATAAGTTATTTTGCAAATTTGTTATGTTGATTTTAATAACAACGTTATTAGCTAGTTGTCAACCTAAACAGATTGAAAATGTAACGCTTACTAAAGACGAACTATTAAATAAAATAAAGGGAGCGTGGGCAGCCCAAACCATTGGAGTAACGTTGGGTAGCCCCATTGAGTTTGAATATAATGGAACAATGGTCCAGGATTATCAAAAAATTGAATGGTATGATGGCTATTTGAAGGATACATATGATAACGAACCGGGTTTCTATGATGATATTTATATGGATCTTACCTTTGTTCAAGTGTTTGAAGATGAAGGACTTGACGCTCCGGTAGAATCATTTGCTAAAGCGTACGCATACCAAGACTACTTCCTCTGGTTTGCCAATCAGCAATCGCGCTACAACGTACAAAACGGAATTATGCCACCTGAATCAGGTCACTGGTTGAATAATCCCTGTGCCGATGATATTGATTTTCAGATTGAGGCAGATTTTGCAGGAATCATGACTCCTGGTATGATAAACTCCGGTGTCAAGGTTTGTGATAAGATTGGTCACATTATGAACTATGGAGACGGATATTATGGTGGTGTTTACGTTTCAGCAATGTATTCATTAGCATATATTTCTGATGATATCGAGTATATAGTTGAGGAAGCGCTGAAAGTAATTCCTAAAAATAGTAACTTTTATAAGACAATCGCTGATGTAATTAAATGGCATAAAAAAGATCCTATTGATTGGAAGGCGACTTGGTTTAAAACGCATAGTAAATGGTCAGAAGATATTGGATCTCCTATAGGTGTTTTCGCTCCGTTTAATATAGATGCAAAAATTAATGCTGCATGGGTGGTAATGGGATTACTCTATGGCGATGGTGATTTTACCAAAACATTTGAAATCGCTACACGTTGCGGCGATGATGCAGATTGTAATCCTGCGACCGCGGGAGGTGTTCTCGGTGCTATTAAAGGTTATGAAGGGATACCTGAGTACTGGAAGATGGGCTTGAGTGACGTTGAAGACATCGATTTCAAGTATACAACTATATCTTTAAATGACGTATACGAAATGTCATATAAACATGCCTTAGAGATGGTCGAAAGAAATGGTGGAATTATTGATGGAGAGAATGTAATAATTGAGGTTCAATCACCAGAAGTAATACCCCTTGAAATAGCTTTTGAAGGACATTATCCTAACAGCAAAATACCGTTAAACAATGAAGTAGAGAATGAATTTTCTTTTGAATTTGAAGGTATCGGTTTTGGAGTAATTGGCGGTGCATCTAAATCTGGTGAAGAAGATCATATTTTCGAAGTTGAGATGCACATTGATGGTGAATTAATTGAAACAGCATCACTACCAACTGCATTTAGAGATAGAAGATTCTATCCATTTTATAGATATCAACTTCCAAATGGAAAACACAAAGTCAGGTTTAAGGTATTAAACCCAACAGAAAATGCTAAAGTATCTCTTGAGCAAGTCGTTACGTACGGAACAAAACCATTTAAAGTCAAATTATAAAAAAATATATGGAAGAGCAATAAATACTAACATTTATTGCTCTTCCAAGTTAAAAATTCTAATGGAAATCGGATTATTTGATTAAGGAGTTATAAAAATGTCAAAGAATATTGTTGTAGTCGGTAGTTCAAATTCAGATCTTATCATTAAAGCAGAGAGAATACCAAAACCCGGGGAGACAATAATGGGTGGAAAATTCTATCAAGCAGCAGGAGGTAAGGGAGCTAATCAAGCGGTTGCAGCCGCAAGAGCAGGTGGAAACGTAAATTTTATTGCATGTATCGGTAATGATGTATTTGGAGAAGAAGCCTTAAAAGGTTTCAAAAAAGATAATATTAATACGGATCATGTTTTTGTAGATAAAGATGAAGCATCGGGAATAGCACTGATATTGATAGATAAAAATGGTGAAAATAGTATTGCAGTAGCGTCTGGAGCAAACTTAAGCTTAGATGAAGAAAAACTATTGATAGCAAAAGAAGCTATATATAATTCAAGTGTTTTATTGATGCAGTTAGAGACACCTATTGAAACGATAGAATCTGCTGCGAGTATAGCTTCTGCAAATGGTGTACAAGTTATACTAAATCCTGCTCCAGCGCATCCATTGAGCGATGAGTTGTTAAAAAAACTCACAATAATTACACCTAATGAAACCGAAGCAGAGATGCTGACTGGAGTACCGGTTAATAATTTAGAAGGTGCCCAAAAAGCGGCTGATTTTTTATTACAGAAGGGTGTTGAAATTATAATTATTACTTTGGGGACTAAAGGAGCCTTTTTTGCCACAAATAATGAATCTCAATTAGTTAAAGGTTTCACAGTAGAAGCTCAAGATACTACCGCAGCCGGAGATACATTTAATGGGACATTAGCTGTTGCCATATCTGAAGGTAAATCTCTTGTGGAGGCAATTAAATTTGCAAATGCCGCAGCCGCAATTTCTGTTACAAAAATTGGAGCTCAACCTTCGGCACCTATGCGTGATGAAATTGATAAGTTATATAGTCAATAGATACTAATCGTAAGATTTTTAAGATTAATCATATCATTATCAAATAGGAGAAAACAAGTGAATAATAAATTCACAGCTATTGTATTATTTCTAATATCATTAATAATCAGTAATTGTCTATCTTTAAACCAAAAGTATAATACAATTTCGATTGATGAATTAAGAAATAAGATAGCTGGAGGCTGGGCTGGAAAGATGATTGGTGTTTCATATGGCGGTCCGACTGAATTCGGCTATAATGGGATTATTAATGAAGATCCAATTAACTGGAATCCAGAAGACTTAAGAAGGTCAATGGGTGAGGATGACCTTTATGTACAAATGAGTTTTATGATGACTATGGATGAATATGGCTTGGATGCACCTGTTGAAAAATTTGGTGAAGCATTTGCAAATGCAGGCTATATGTTATTTCATGCAAATAGAAAAGCTCGAAAGAATATTTGGGATGGAATTCCACCACCAATGTCAGGACATCCAGACAACAATCTTCATGCTGATGATATTGATTTTCAGATCGAGGCTGATTATATAGGATTAATGTCACCCGGAATGCCGCAAACTTCAAATACGATTTGTGATAAAATAGGACATATAATGAATTATGGTGATGGTGTATATGGTGGAATGTTTGTAAGCGCTTTATATGCAGCGGCATATTTTGAAAAGGATGTAAAAGAAGTTCTAAATATTGCTATGAAATCCCTCCCTCGTGAAAGTCAGTATTATAAAATATTAGCGGACGTAATAGCAGGTTATTATCGCAATCCTGATGATTGGACAAAAACATGGCACGAATTATATGATAAATGGGGTAGGATTGATATCTGTTGTGCCTTATCGGAGTTTAATATTGATGCGAAATTAAATGGAGCTTTCATTGCCATGGGACTGCTATATGGTGAAGGTGACTTTGAAAAATCGATGGAGATTAGTACACGGTGTGGTGCAGATTCCGATTGCAACCCATCAAATTGTTCTGGTGTTATGGGTATAATTCTCGGTTATGACAAAATTCCAAAGGAATGGACTCAATATATAGATGAAATAGCAGACTCAACTTTTATTTTTACTAATTATTCTTTTAATAAAGCCGTTGATAGGACTTTACACTATGCTCAAGAGTTGATTATTCAAAATGGTGGCAAAGTAGAAGATGGAATTTGCTACATTGCAACACAGAAACCTAAATCCGCTCGATACGAAGAGTCATTCCCTGGTATATCCCCAAAATACAAGGTAACACTAGATGATGAAGAGAACTGGAATTGGATTGGAGATTGGAATATAGTTGATGAGCCTATTGAATGGGGATATGAAGAACCACAAATGCAAGCTTCAAGTCAAGAATCGGAGGTAATTTTCAATTTCACGGGAACAGGCGCAGTAATTTATGGAAGATATGATAAAGATTGTGGAAAAGCAGATGTATATGTAGATAGTGAATATGTTCGGACCATTGACAATTACTATTATGTTATGGACTGGGGTGCTGGCGATGGTTGGCTAAATGGTGCACACCTATTCCATATTCTAGGACTTTCAGATGGTAAACATAATATTAGGATACAATTAAATGGTGAAAAAAATGAAAAATCTATTGGTACAAAAATAAAAATAGCACGAGCCATCGTGTATGAATAGACATACTTGATATTTATCTCAATCAAGAATGGTCACAAAATATATATGACATAATAAATTATACTTTAATGTCCAAACTATTGGTAATAATACTTTTTTGCACGACTATTCTTTGGTCCCACAATACCTACTACATTGACTCAAAAATCGGGGATGACAGCAACAATGGTACTTCCGAAAAGAGTGCCTGGAAATCGCATATTAAAGTAGAGAAAGCAAATTTACAACCAGGTGATATTGTATATTTTGCCAGAGGTTCTACTTGGTGTGGTGGAATCCAGATTGACTCTTCAGGTACAGAAGGAGAACCAATTTTATTTACTAATTACGGAAGTGGAGATCTACCGAGTTTTTCTAATCCTGATTGGGATGATAACACCGGTAATGCAATCAGGTTCAATGGAGATTATCTTATAGCCGATGGATTATATTTTTTTAATGTTCCACCTCCTACTAAAGGAGATTTCGTGACTGTTTGGTCTGCAGGTGCTCTAAGATTAATGTTGGGTGCCGACCATTGCATCATCAGAAATTGTTTTTTTTACAAGGTTCCCAAAGCAATACAGTCTCATGGCGAATATACACTTATAACCAACAATACGATGACTGGACAACAGGTTTTGCTGGGTAGTACCTATTGGGGACCAATCGGAATTCAGATAGGGATTGGGAATCAAGAAATATCCTACAATCTTATCAAAGAATTTTGGGTAACTGAAGGACATTCGTGGGGCGGTGATGGTGGTGCCATTGAAGTGGACGATGGTAGAAATCACAAGAATAATATTTATATTCACCACAATCGAACTATTAACAATTGTGGATTCTTGGAAATAAGTTGGGATTATGATATTGAACACATGGAAGTTTGGAATCTACGAGTAGCATTTAACGTAAGCTCAGACTATCAAAGTATTGGTTTTTTAGAAGCTCCCTTGCATGATTCCTATATTGATAATAATACATTTGATAGGACAAAACAACTGCCACATTATAATTCTTCTATGGAAGTTCAAATTGGGAATCCTATTGTTAGAAATAATTTGATAATTCTATCAGGGCCAGACCCGTATTTTGCTGACGATAGTTTACACCACGTAATACAACAGAATAATTGGTATTATCAAGTCATGGATACTAATAAAAACTACTTTCCTGAAACAATGGCTGGTAATGGAAATCCAGGACTAGTAAATATACTTAATGGAGATTATCATTTATTGAAAAATAGTCCATTAAGAGGAAAAGGAATAAATTTATCTGAATACTATAATGTTGATTTTGACGGTAATCCTCTACCAAGTAGTGGAGTTTGGAATATTGGAGCTTATTAATATAAATAATAAATCATTTTTAAAAATTATAAGGAAAAAACTAGAATGTTTAATAAATCTATAACATCTATTGTATTAATGATGATAATGATCTTTGGTTGTAGCAAGGATCAAACCCTAAAAATATCTGTTGAGGAATATCAAGATAAGGTTTATGCCTCTTGGCTTGGACAAATCATTGGAAATATTTACGGGTTACCACATGAAAATGCATATATAAATGAATCTGGTCCTAATGAGTTTCCGTATGGTTATCCAGAATACATGTTAGAAAGGATGAAAGAATTAGATGGTGCATTTTCCGACGATGATACAGATTTTGAATATATATATTTAACAGCAATGGAAGAGTATGGTCCTGAGCCTACTTATGCAGATTTGACTGATAAGTGGTTATATCATGTGCGGGAACGTGTATGGTTAGCTAATAGAGCAGCGTTAGCATTCATGCACTATGGATATACACCCCCGGCAACGGGATATAAAGAAATTAACCCACATTGGTTCCAAATTGACCCCCAGCTGATTAATGAAATATGGGCTGTCACTGCTCCAGGAATGGTAGAGTATGCGGCCGACAAATCAGAATGGGCAGCTCGCATTACCAATGATGGGTGGGGAATAGACCCAACAATACATTATGGCGCGATGTATTCTGCTGCTTTCTTTGAGTCAGATATAAATAAATTGATTGAGATCGGGAATAATGCTTTGCCATCTGGAAGCCGGTTTATTAAAACTGTAAACTATATGAAATTATTATATAATAAATATCCTGAAGATTGGCAGAAAGCAAGAGAGGAGATGAGTAAAAAGTATTATCATGAAGAACCAAAAGAAACAAAAACTATATGGAACGCTAATTTAAATGGGGCAGCTGGAATCCTCGCATTATTATATGGACAAGGTGAATTTCATAAAACTCTTGATTTAGCCTGTGCGATGGGTTTTGATGCAGATAATCAGGCAGCAACAATGTCAGGTTTGTTAGGAATTATTGTGGGACTTGATGGATTACCAAAAGAACTATTACATCCAATTACTGATGCTGGATGGGAGTTGCCATTTAATGATGTTTATAAAAATGTAACAAGATACGATATGCCAGATGCTACATTGAAGGATATGGCGGCTAGGATGGCTAAAATTGGTGGAGATATTATTTTGAAAAATGGAGGCAAAAAGGTGATTGAAAATGATGTAGAGTATTACCTTATCAATCCTGATGCTAAATATATAGCACCGTTTGAATTTACAGTAGGTCCAATGCCATACCTAGAAGTTGGTAAAAATGTACAATACTCATTTAAAACAACTGGAAATAATGAATCGTGGAAAATCGTATCGGGATCATTACCTAATGGAGTCGAATTTAGCTCCGGTAAACTTGTTGGCATACCAACTGAAAGTGGGATATATCCATTTTCGATCGAAGTTTCACAAGGAGATGTAAATTTAAATAGAGATATTAAATTGATAGTTCGAGGAGAAAATCTCGCCGCGTCAGCTATAGAGGTACTAGCTACTGTAGCAAGCACGAATGTAGTAGAACGCGATTCTATGTGGCTTTCTGTGGCTCACTCACTATATAATGATGATGTATCTGTAATACGTGATGGAAATAGATTAGGCAATGGATCAACATTTTATAGTATTGGAGATGATCTTGCTAAAATCAAAGATTATTATGGATACAAATGGGATCAACCGGTAAATATTGGTTTAGTTAATCTTAATATGGGATCAATGGAGGAAAGTGGTGGGTGGTTTACTTCAATTGATGTTGAATATTTGGATGATAATGATAAATGGATAAACGTGGAGGAGCTTAGAATTCTGCCAGAATTACTCCCTGGAATAGAGAGGTTTAATAAAGCACATTTTGTTGAATATGTTTTAATGTTTAAATCAGTAAATACTAAGGGAATAAGGATTATTGGAGATGCAGGATCGGTTGAACATTGGATGAATAAACCAATTCATTTTACATCTGTTACAGAATTAAGTATTCATGAACCGATTAAATGATCATCATTAGAGTTAAAAAAAGGAGAAATAATGAATTTAAATATTAAAAGTCGAATAGCTATTTTTGTTTCAATAGTTATACTTTTGGTTAATCCGACATCAATTTTTGCACAAAATGAAAACAATAAAGAAAGAAGAATTCTTGTAAGCGAATATCGAGATAAGATGATGGCAGGGTGGATAGGACAAATGGCTGGAGTAGGTTGGGGAGCTCCGACTGAATTTGGACATAAGGGCGAAATTATCCCATCTGACAAAGTACCAGAGTGGGTACCTAAAATGGTTAACGTATTTGGTCAGGACGATCTTTATGTTGAAATGACATTCCTACGCACATTAGAAGAATATGGTTTTGATGTATCAATGAAACAAGCAGGTATAGATTTTGCAAATAGTGGTTACATGTTATGGCATGCAAATAGAATTGGCCGTGATAATTTGCTAAAAGGAATCGCTCCACCAAATTCAGGACATCCTAATTTCAGTACACATGCTGATGATATTGATTATCAGATTGAAGCTGATTTTTCAGGATTAATTGCACCAGGACTACCAAATACAGTAATTGATCTTGGTGAAAAATTTGGCCGATTGATGAATTACGGTGATGGTCTATATGGTGGTCAATTCGTAGGAGGTTTGTACGCAGAAGCGTTTTTCGAGGATGATCCTGCAAAATTAGTTGATGCTGCATTAAAATATATTCCTGAAGGTAGTCAATATGCTGAGGCTGTACGGGATGTTATAAAATGGCATAATGAAAATCCTGATAATTGGGAAACTACTTGGCAATTAATAGAAGATAAATATAATCTCAATCCTGATTATAGGTTATGGACCTGTAGTGAAAAGGGAGATCCATTTAATATTGATGCAAAAATAAATGGTGCTTACATAGTTATGGGACTTCTGTATGGTAATGACGATCTGGATAAAACTATTTTGGTATCTATGCGGTGTGGACAGGATTCTGACTGTAATCCTTCAAATGCTGGAGGTGCTTTATTTACAACAAGAGGATATAAAAATCTTCCTGAAAAATATATATCAGCGCTTGATAACAATACGAAGTTTAGTTTTACCGATTACACTTTCCCCGAGTTAATCGATGTAAGTGAAAAATTAGCAACCCAAGCAATAGAAAGAGCTGGCGGTCGAATTGAAGTTAATACTAATGGCAAAAAGGAATTTGTAATACCAATTATTGATCCAATTCCATCAAAACTTGAACAAAGTCACAATCCTGGACCAATCTCTGAAGTAGAATTTACAAAAGATGAGCTTAAACAGATTAATGGGCATTGGTTATTTAAATACTCATTAATCTTCTTGCTATTACTTGCATTTTTAGCATTTAAGGAAAATCGCAATTTTAAAGCATTAGCTGTACTTATACCTCTTGGTATTATAATTGCAATAGCTGAATTCTTTAGACAAAAAATGGGACCGGAAGCATTGTCAGTAGCAGATTTAATTATATTGTTTGAGTCGTTCGCTTTAGGCATAGCAATATTGCTATTGCTAGGGACAAGAATATCAAATCTTAAGTGGTATTTAGCAGTTGTAGGAGGTGGAATAATTTTAGCTATTGTCGGAATTGCAGGAGTTACAGGAATTACAGAAGGTAGATATATAGCATCCACAGATTTAACATTAAAGGGATTTGGCTCCGTAGCACTATCTTGGTTGTTGGCAATGGTAGTAGTTGCTATTGTTTCAAAGAAAAAATCCGGTCGTATTAAATTTAACCTTCTAGCCCTACTTGCACTAATTATCTTCAATGTGTTGGGTATGTATTTGATTAGTTTAGCAATTGCTTCAATCTTTGGTGGAGGCGAATTAAATGTTCAATTTATTTTGCGGGGAGCCTTAATTCTAGGAATTATCGAATACTTAATAACATTAGCATTCTTAATACTCAGCTATACTAGCAACGATTATAAAGAACGTCTTAATAACTTGTTAAGGAGTAATAGTAAGACTAATTAAACATAAATATAATAATGATTTAAATCCTAAATACGTATTTCTAACAAGTTGGAAACTGTATTTAGGATTTAAGTGGTTTGGGGAATAAAATGAAAAAGACCACTTTTGTAAAAATTATCACATCGATATTCGCAATAATGTTACTTTTCGGTTGTACAGCTAATTATAGTATTACAACAGTCAATACTCTTGGACACATAGGTCTTGATCCATTAGCAATAAATGATGTTACATTTTTTTCTGAATCATTACAAAGAGATATGCACATTAATGTCGTTTTACCACGAGATTATGATAAATCTAAAATATCATATCCAACGCTGTACCTATGCCATGGATTCACATCAAATTACCATGAATTTGTGAATGTTGGAGTGCCTGAGTATCTAAACAGATTTGATATGATAGTAGTAATGGTTGATGTAGGAAATTCATCTTATGTGAATTGGGCTGAATCTGAGGATGGCAGATCACTTAATTTTGCTGATCACGTTTGTGTGGATGTGATCAATTATATTGACAAGAAATACAGGACTATTGCTGAAAGGAAGGGCAGGGCTATAAATGGTATTTCTATGGGAGCGAATGGGGCTATTTCCATGGGACTTTCGCATCCCGAACTATTTTGTTCGATCGCTGGACACAGCGGTGGATACAGTTTCGACAATCAACGGACTGAACTAAGGAAAACTGAAGATGAAAAATCCAAAGATGAAGATTTAAGAGGTGGTTGGTTCAAAAAAATGGTAGAGGATACAACAATGTATTATCGAGATATTAATATAGAAGGATTCTCTACCATGAAAGATAGGACCCCAAAAGGTAAGATGTTCACATCAGAAGAACAAATTGATAGAGTAGACCCATACAAGCTCGTTTTAGAGATTCCTCAAGAAAAACTTCCACATATATATATTGATTGTGGCGTAAATGATTTCCTTTATGAGCCGACTAAAAAGTTTATAAATTTTTTAACTGAAAATAAAATTCCATTTATTTATGGACAGAGTATTGGAACTCACGAAGAAGATTACTGGGGTAGAGAAGTATCTATTTCTATGGCTGTGCAGTATGGGATAATGTTAAGAAATATTTGGGGCAAGGAGTTTGAAATTTATAATCCATATACTTTTATGGAATAAAAAAAATAGATTGGTGGTAATAAATAGTTAGGTAAAGGTGTTAAATATGAAAAGAACTAAATGTTTGATTTGGTTATTAATTACACTGGTTGTTAGTGGTTTTTCTCAAGAATATAAAGTGCCAATTCAAACTGGAATCGAGACTGGAGATAATACCGCTATCGCAGAAACAAAATATGGAAAAGTTAGGGGTTACATCCATGATGGAATTTACATTTACAAAGGAATTCCTTATGGCAAAGCTAAACGGTTTATGCCAGCGGTGGAACCTGATGCATGGGTAGGGAGTAGCAGTGCTACGATGTGGGGACCAACTTGCCAATGATGGATCCACCTGAATTAGGATCGGATGAAGCAGATTTTATGTTTCAACATGACTGGGGAATTCCTGATGAAGATTGTTTAAGAATAAATATTTGGACGCCTGGAATAAATGATAATATGAAAAGACCAGTAATGATATGGATACATGGCGGTGGTTATACATTTGGTTCATCTCAAGAACTTCCCATGTATGACGGTGAGAATTTGTGCAAAACAGGAGATGTAGTGTATGTTTCTGTAAATCATAGATTAAACTTATTAGGTTTTGCAGATTTATCTGACTTTGGTGATAAATATAACTCATCAGTTAATGTTGGTATGATTGATTTGGTAGATGCATTAGAATGGGTTCGTGATAATATATCTAATTTTGGTGGTAATCCAAATAATGTTACAATTTTTGGTCAATCAGGTGGAGGCGGAAAGGTGAGTGCATTGATGAGTGCTCCACATGCAAAAGGATTGTTTCATAAAGCAGTAGTACAAAGTGGAATGTATCCAACTTTTCAAGATCAAAAAATCACCAAAAGAATTGGACGAGAATTCGTTAAAAATTTGGGTTTAACAATATCAGATATTGATTCGATTCAGAATATTCCGTATATCGATTTAGTTAAGGCATATAAAATTGCAACAGATAGCGTTAAAGAACAGCTTACTAAAGAGGGAATCTCTACAAATTGGCTCAATTTTCGCCCTGGTCCAACACAGGATGGGGAATTTTTACCTTTTACTTTTAATGATCCCAAAAATTTGGTAATCTCTGAAGATGTACCATTAATGATAGGCACTACAAAAAATGAGTTCATAGCATCGTTATGGGGTAGTATTCCTATGAGAAATGCATCCTTAGAAGAGGTAAATAACTATATTGAAGATAAGTATGGTGATAAATCCACAGATTATATTAAAGCTGTAAAGCAAGCTTATCCAAACGATGCAAAACCAACTGATTTAATTGATGTTGATTTAATTTTTAGACCTAGCTCGGTTAAACAAGCAAAAATAAAATCAGCTCATAGTAATGCTCCAGTATATGCCTATATGTTTACTTGGCAATCGCCAGTTTTTGACGGAATTTACAAAGCTATTCATTGCATGGAATTACCTTTTGTTTTTAACAATATTTCTTTATGCAAAGAAATGACTGGAGGAGGTAAGGAAGCATACTTATTAGCTGATAAGGTCAGCAAAGCATGGATCAATTTTGCAAGATACGGTAATCCAAATCATGATGGGCTGCCGAAATGGAAACCTTACACTGAGAACAATGGTACAACAATGTTCTTTGATAATGAATGTCATATTAGATACAATCATGATAAGGAATTATTAGAATTAACTGATGATGGATCTAAACTCTGGTAAAATTCGCATAGTATTGTGGTGTTAGCAAGTTAATACCATTTAATACTCCTTGGTAAATGGCTCCATATTATGGAGCCATTTATTTTATTATTGAACTATATTGTAATTCTGAAGAGAAGAATAAAAATCAGACATGATTTTATCACTATCAAAGTTCTCCCAGAGTATTATTTTTCTAGTATTATTAGGCTGGTCAACCCATCCCTCATCTATCATAATAGGGCAAGGTATTGTTAGTGATTCGGCCCAATCTGGATTTTTTACAATTGCTACTGCAGCCATGTCGAATAATGCACGCGACTGTGAATCGTCATCATATTCGCAAGAATCAAAAAGACTCACTGAATAATCTCCAAAATTATGGAAAGTGCCGCCGTGTCGACCAGTTACTGGATTCTCGATTTGTGGTCCTAAACCAGCTACTATTTGTGATACTTCATTTTTTGTTATTCTAACAGCATCAGTTCCTGTTGGTTCACCATAGCGAACTGTTACCATTTCAAATTCAATGTTTGATTGAAGCAAGTAGTTCATTGCTGGAATGTCATTAACTAAATTATATTCACCGGAACTAGGATAATTAGAACCTAGCCAAACAAGTCTAATATTATTAATTATTGAAGGTTCCTTGTTAACAGCTAACGCGATATTTGTTAATTTTCCAACAGCAATAATAACTAATTTATTATCAATATAGCCTTTAGCTTGTTTAATAATAAAATCCACTGCTGTGGAACCATCAAAATCATTTTTATCTAAATTTGGAATAATATCCTCAAAAGCACCATCAGAACCCCTAAATAGTGGAATTTTATCATCAGTTGTACAAAGTTTTGAAACTCTTAGTGCCTCAGCATACTGCTCATCAATATTTCCACCATTGTAAGTTGCATTGACAGTTATACCTTTTACATCAAACGATTTTCCATTAAAAAGCAAATAGGCAAGTGCATGTTGATCATCTAATTCATTATTTGCATCTGTATCAAAGATAACTGGTATGGAATTACTGCATCCAATGATTAAAAATAATATTATAAATATTGTTAGTGATTTATAGAGTTTTCGCATTTTTATTTTCCTTATTTTTATATCTTGAGCGGTTACTTAATTCTAAATGAAATTAAATATATACTTTGGATAATTTTTTAATGAATATTATTGTTATTTACTATAAATATTAGATATTTACAGCAATTATTACAATTAAATTCTTTATAATTAGTGTAATAATTTGTAAAATAAAATATGGAAAATATTAATCTTACAATCAATAAAAATAAAATTTCTAAAT
>PVMK01124222.1_pt1 | contig 21948 bp, 28 predicted proteins | sample 1853481 | NCBI WGS metagenome assembly PVMK01 (sample SAMN08533507, study PRJNA380276) | Marine sediment metagenome, whole genome shotgun sequencing project.
CTGCCGCGACTATGCCTGCCCCAGTTGCTGGCCATGCGAACGTCGGCTTCGATCGTGTCCATTGCGAATTGCGCCGTCTCCTGAACTCGAGCGATCGACTCGTTGATAACGAAGGCATGACGGCTCTGGTTGTAAACCTGCACCGCGCCGATCATCAGGAACGATCCGATGGAAAGGGCGACCATGAGTTCGACGAGCGTTACACCGGCTTGTTGCCTGAAATTATTCATTCTTGAAGTATCTATTCATCATGAGCTCAGATGGGGAATACGGGGATCGTGATGGAGTAGGTCATACCCAGAACCTGTCCAGGCTCACTCCATCTCACGGTAATTGCATAGGTATGCGGCGCCGGAGCGTTATCAGTGAAGATGACGGCGACCTGACCATCAGGCAGTGTGTCAACCGCCTGTTGTTGCCAGAGCAAAATGTCGTTCGCAGCCATTGCAGCAGGCGTACAGTTAATACCGCCGGAGACGCAGTTACTGTCCGCGCCGGCCAAACCATAGGCCGCCAATGCTCTCGGGTTTGCCCTGATGCGGTCGGCTACGTCGCCGGCAAGTGTGACTGCATGATGGCGGAACAGCGATGTACGGCCCGCCTGCATACTGTGTACATACAGGCCGGCGATTCCCAGCATGCCCACCGACATAATAATGAGTGCGATCAGCACCTCGACCAGGTTGAACCCCTGCATGCGTTTAGAACCAGGTCCTTTAATGTGTGTCTTTTTGTTCGCATAAGCCTGAATCCGAGATTTGAAATAGCCTGAAAAACTGACGCCCGAACTTACGGACATCCTCCGGCTGCGGTGATTTGGGCAACGTCGCGTAAAACTGTGGCACGCCCGATCGGCGTAACCACAAGATATCTGGCAGCAGAATTACCGCCGGCGGCCACGACATTGCCTCGTCCATCGCAGATCACCGCGGTCTGAATTGCCGTAAAGCCACTTTGGTCACCACGGCCAGACCGGTCGGTGCGAAGCTGAAATAAAGTCGCGCCGGCATTCGTCGAGATATCGATGGCATCGTCAACGGCAGGATGTCGGCGGAGGACGTTTTCCCCACCGACGACGTTTGGCCCACCGGGCCTTTGAATATTGCCATCTAGATCGACGAAAATTATCCAGCCGTCATCGAACGTGCCGCCGGTGCAGGTTGCTGCGCCCATCGAGTTGTTGCTTGCACAAATCGTTATGTTCGACTTGGAACGGGCCGCCTCGGAGCGCCCGAGATAAAAGCTCGAGTGCAGGTCATTGGCAGTACTCGTGATGCGGCTGTTTTGGGTAAACACGCCGAAATTCGGGATGCCAAAGGTCAGGACGATGCCGATGATAACGATCGTGATCAGCAACTCATACAGCGTGAAGCCGCTTTGGTTTCTACTGGCCATACAGGCAATATACGCATGATCTGCCACGCTTTATAAGTATCCGACCAGCGGCCAGATCGGCCCGATAAGCGGTCGAACCGGGCCTGTCAATTCAACTTAATCCGGGCATCGGTAGCGCTTGCCACGGCTGTCTTTTCGGGCCACGCGGGGCCTGCCCGTATAGCTTATGACAAGCGCCCTTGGCTCTGCCCGGCCGGCCCGATCGCAGATGACAAGCGTGCCGTTGGTGGCCCGTAATTCGGTTGAACGAAGCGTAAATGACCGTCGATTGGCCGTGATGCGGGTGTTTCGATCGACGGGATGGTGGCGCAACACGGGCTCGTCATCGTCTCTGGCTGCCGGCCGATCACGGTCGGTGTTGACGAACATCATCCAGCCCATGGACCAGTCGAGGCCAGGCTCACAATTGATACCGTCGTAGCTCGGGCAGATCGTAACCACCCGCCGCCGCACTACTGATGCCTTGCGGGCGAGATGGACAGCATGAAACAAGGCATCGACCTCAACGCTGAGGCGATTATTCGCCAAAATGCTGCCGAATGACGGAATACCCAGGGTTAGCACCAGCGCGACAAGCGTCAGTGTCATCAACAGCTCATACAGGCTAAAGCCCCGAATCCTATGTCGATATCGCATGACAAACCTCCCTGTTTGACTTGCCCAGCTTAGGGTGTGCGGACCTGAAAAACTGCTGACAAATTCAGGCGATGTGGCCAGGAAAGGGAGAATTAAGCTGTGCGTGCGGCTTCAGGAGCGGCTTTATCCCACTGCTGTCCCATAAGAGATTGCATCATTGACTGGATCGCAGTGGTTGCGAGGGGTTCCGATAGGGTGAATCACTACGGACATGAATTGCCAGCCTTCAGTTTGAGACATGCCGCAAGTACGTCCATGTAGGCTCGGGGCCCGCATCCCTGCGGGCCACGGTCTCACACTGAAGGCTGGCAACCCACGTCCCTGATCGTCGTACCCGATTTATGGGACAGCAGTGCCTTTGGCCGCGAATTCACCCCTATCCGTGCCGAAATTGCGATTAGAATTGGTCTATACTGCGCAAAGCCTGTTTTGTGGGAAGTAGAGCCATGTCCAGATCGGACGTCCTGTCGATGTTGAAAAGCCACGGTGTCCTGCCGACACCGCAGCGAATGGAAGTCGCTGAGTTGCTGCTGGATCGTCCCCAGCATCTGTCCGCCGCCCAGATCATCGACCGGCTGCGAGACGCCGACAGCCGTGACGAGAAGGCCACGGTCTCAAACTGAAGGCTGGCAACCGATGTCCCCGATCGTCGTACTCGATTTATGGGACAGCAGTGGGATGAAGCCGCGATTTCACCCCTGTCCGTGCCGAAATCGCGCTTAGAATTGGTCTATACTGCGCAATACCTGTTTTGTGGGAAGTAGAGCTATGTCCAGATCGGACATCCTGTCGATGTTGAAAAACCACGGTGTCCTGCCGACACCACAGCGAATGGAAGTTGCAGAGTTGCTGCTGGATCGTCCCCAGCATCTGTCTGCCGACCAGATCATCGACCGCCTGCGAGACGCCGGCAGCCGTGTATCCAAGGCAACGGTCTATAACACGCTGAAGCTGTTCAGCGAAAAATCCCTCGTGAAGGAATGTAACGTGGACCCAAGCCGCAAGTTTTATGACTCGACGATACATGCCCATCACCATTTCTATCACGTGGACACCGGCGAGCTGAGCGATATTCCCGCGGACCAGCTAAACATCATGAGCCTGCCGACCCTGCCCAGGGGCACCGAACTGGAAAACGTCGAAGTCCTGATCAGGGTGCGTAACAGAAAGCCCTGATATGGGCCCTTTTGGCTGAGATTCGCCCGTCTGGGCGGGCGATATCTGCAAGACAAACCTGACACTTTAAATACAGCAACGATATACTCGCGCCGCTGCCGGTGGAGCGGCAGCGCAGGGTAGAGCAACGCATGCCTAATGCAATAGCTTGGCCCAAAAAACGATAAGTTATAGACTGTCAGGCGGAAATTAACGGGAAGCCGGTATAGCTCAGCTGGTAGAGCGCCACATTCGTAATGTGGAAGTCCTTGGTTCGACTCCGAGTACCGGCACCAATAGCGTCGCCCGCGATGCGGGTTCCAACAATGGCAATGATGCCGACGCTGCCTACCAGCAATCGTTAGCGTCGGTGCTCTGCCCCTGCGAGCCCTGCTGGCCGGTGCTCGTCAGGCGGAGCACGCCGCAACGCGCGTCGCTGGCCTGAGCGCCCTGCGGCGTTGCATCCAGGGTAAACGCGGATGCAGTAATTGCGGTGGCCGACACCACGTAGTAGCCCTCCGACGAATTAGACGGCAGGGCGACACCACAATTCCCATCGTTGTAGCGGCTGAAGCGCGTATAGCAGCGTTCGAGCTGTTGTGCCGTTTCCATGAGTTCCGCCTTGCCGTCGGCGCGCCGCGTCTTTCGCACCTGCTGCTGATACGACGGAAAGGCGATGGCGGCGAGGATGGCGACGATCGCCACCACGACCACCAGCTCGATCAGCGTGATGCCGCGAATCCGTGCGCGTTGCTGTTGCATCTTTCTAAAAATGTTGTGCATGCTGCCTACCTCATCTGACGCCAGGACTGTCGGCCGACGCCGACGCTGCCGCGTTCCTTGATTTGAATCATCTGTCCGGACGAGCCGCTCATTACCTTCACTTCGTCCTGATTTTCGCCGAAGCCCGCGATAATGGCTGGCGTCTTGACGATATTGATGCCCGGCGCGATGCCGGATGCTGCGACGCGAACGTCATCGCCGTTTTCGTCGGTGACCGTGATCCAGTCGTCGTCATCGAAGCTGCCGTCGGCGTTGAGGTCAAACACCGCATAGGGCAAACGGCCGCCGGTGAAGGTATTGATCTCCATGATCCAGCTGTCGCCGCCGAAGGCGCAGGGATCGGGGCTGGGAATGACCGTCGCAAAAATCACCCGGTCGCCACGCACCGCGGCCCGCGACACCACTCGCTCGCCGGCCGGGCCCGGCCCGCCGAAGCTGCTCTGCCACGCCAGATCGAGGAACCAGCCGCTGTCGCCCGTCTGCATTTCATATGCGGTAACGCCGCGGACCTTGGTGCCGTGCACGGTCGTTTCGATCAGGATCGACTGTTCGAGCAGCTCGCTGCGGCCGGCGATTTCCTCGCCACGGTCGATGATGCCGTAAAAGGAATCCATGTCCGGATCGGCCGGCACCACATTGTCGTCGACCTGGTAAAAGCTACCGGTGCCGAAGAATACCGTGTGCACACCCTTGTCATTGAATGCTGAAGACAGCGGGGCCGTAATGGCCTGCCGTATGCCGTTGCTGTTACGGGCGACGAACAACGGCTTCGGCTTGTTGCCGGTGCGCAGCTTGCTTCGGCGCCTTCCAGTTGCTGGTGTTGCTGCCGGGAAGATCGAAGCGCCAGAGATTGCCGTCAGTATCGCCGACGTAAATACGATCGGCCACCCGGTCGCTGTTGAGATCGACGACCAGCGGCGGACCCAAATCGCCGCTTTTCGGCACCGTGATGGAGTGAATGATGCTGCCGTCTGCGGGATTCAGAATCCAGATGACGCCGTCATCCACGCCCGGTGTCGTAACCGCTGGTCACGATCACGCCGAATTCGCCGTTCGGTAACGGTGCTACAGCCGCTTGCCCGATGGTGTAGCCCATCGACGGATGGGCTGAACTCCCACAGCACGTCAGCGCTGCTCATGCCCGGTCGGATCCGTAATATCCAGCGCAAACACGCTGCGCCCGCCCGCCCCGGTGACACCGACCGCGATTGTGTGCCAACTGGAGCCCAGCCATGCGTCGGCGACCCGTGGACTGCCGTCCACGAAAAACCGATGCGCATATTCCGGCAGCGTGAGTTCATAGAGATTCTCGAATGCCGCGTGTGGTACGAAGGCAAACAACTCCTTGCCGCCGCTACCACCGAGTGAGGCATCGAAACCCGTGCAACATGCCGTCGTTGGCGGCTACGACCAACATCGGCGGGCGATTCCGGTAAGCCGCGGACAGGCGGAAGGCCTTATAAGCTGCGCCGATATCAGTGGTGTAAAACGCCTCTGCCTGGTCCAGTAAGATGTAGTTGAAATCCTGCCGGTATATGAACTGCGGATCGGAATTAATAATATCCCCCAGGCGGCTGTCGCGCTTTCTGAACAGTGCAGTCGGCTGTTCGAGGAGACGCGAGCCACGCAGATAGGCGAGGCGCTGTTTGCCGATAAGTTCGCTTAAGATCGGTCCGCCGCCCTGATCCTGTCGCAGCGCATCTTGTTGCGACGCAGCCAGCGCCAGCCACTCAAAGTCGATGCCGGTGGTCGAGACCAACGAGCCGTCGTCGCCGTTGGCCGGCGGCGTGATAGTGAATATTTTGCGGTTCGTAATATTCGCCTCCGACAAGGCGTCCAGCCGGTCGGCCGCATCCCAGGCCGCCTCTGCGTCGATCGTGCCGTCGTCGTTGATGCGGAACGCCTGCAGATCACCGCTCCAGTTGGTGCTGTCGAAGGCCGCCTGAAACACCGCGGTATCGGAACCCAGTCGAGTCGAGTTGGCGGCCACCGAAGAGGCGGAACTGCGGAGTTCGGCGGAGATTCTGGCGAACGCCTTGGTCAGGCTTTGCACCATCTGCTCGGCTTCCCCGGCCACGTAGTAATTGTCGGGACGGGGAAAACTGACGCCGGCAGGCTCGGCGTTCGGCCCGAAGGAGGCCAGCGTTTCGCCGTTGCTGTGCCACCAGTCGAGCGGCAAGGCCCCGGAATGCGTGTCGGGGTCGAAATCGTCGGGCACGCGGAAGCCGCCGTACTTGGTGGCCAGGTAATACTGGTTCCTGACCGGCGGCTCCAGCGTTTGCGCTTCCAGCACGTCTACCCAGTGAGTCGAAACCGTCTGGGTCCCCGGAAGATCCGGGCCGGATGTCGCGGGTGTGTGCGTCCCAGGCCAGGCCGGCGATGAAGGCCGAGTTTCTCCCGGCTGCTGCTGAACGGCGTATCGATGGCGATGCCTTCGAGCTCTGCCACCCTGGCCGTTTGCCGTCACCACGTTGACGCTGCTGTCGTTTGCCACCGGCGAGGGCTTCGCCGGCTCGTCGCTGTCGTAGCCGCTGCCCGGCAGGTTCTTGTCACGGTGCGTGTAGACGTCACCGATTCCCAGGATCACGTTCTTCTGGCAGGCGTACTGGATGGGGTCTTCCCATTGCGTGATGACCGGGAAGCCGTCAGCGGCGACGGTGGCGTCCACGCCGGTGGCGCCCGGAACGTCGGTATATTCCGCGACGTTGCCCAGATTCTTCAGGTAGCGCAAGGCCGTGTAGTACAGTTCGCTGACCGGGTCCTTGCTCTTATGCAACTCGTCTGTCATCTGCCCGAACTTGTTCAGGTAGTTGATCGCACCGCTGTCGAGAATGGAGATACCCAGCGCTCCGGCAGTGGCCGACGCATCGGCCGGATCGGGATTGCGCACCAGCACACCAGTGTCCGGATCCCATTCGCGGTTCGGGTTGGCGGTTCTCGCCTTCACCCGGCACGATCGTGGTCTGGCCGACAAATTTCTGCCGGGCGCGTAGCACACCTCCGTCGCGCATTATCTCGCGGTCGTTCAGATAGCCGAAGACGCCGATGCGCAGCTCATCCGCATATTGCTGAATGAGGCCTTCGGGCTTGTAGCCCCCGGGGTATGCGCGGCAGTTCGCTTCGAGCAGGCCCGCCACGCAGACTTTCACGCGAATGCTGACCTCGTAGGCCCGGTCGAACGACACCGGCATGCCGGGGTTGTAAGGCGTGACATTCTTCGTCGACGTCCTCGTCCGTCAGCCGGAAGCGCATTTTATTGCCCAGGTCCTCGATACGCATCTGTATCCAGTTTGCAGTGAGCGGCGTCGCGCCCTGCACCATCAGCAATGAATTGCCGTCTGTCCGGGAGACGGCGATCGGGATAGATATTCGTACCGCCCTGCCGCTGTGACGCGCTTTCTCGAGCCAGGTCTCACTGGCCGTGTCCCGCACCCGGTAGCCGCCGGTCAGCACCCAACGGAACGGATCGATGGTCTGGGTCGCGGCCCAGTTCATGAAATTCCCGCTCCACCGGCCCGCGCACAGCCGGTTGGTGGTCCAGCTCACAGGATAGAAGTGTCGATCGGCCTCGGTGCTGCTGTAGGAATAGGCGTAACACTTGTTGGGGTCGAAATAGCCGAGGTAAGTTCGATTCGTGGTGTAGTCGCCGAGATTGGCGACGCTATTGATCGTCGGCCACTCGACCGACGGCACCAGCGTCAGATTGCCGGGCACGTTGCCGCCGCCCAGATAGAGCGGCGTCTGCGAGACCTCGGCGCTGGCCGGGCCGCAGGCCAGCAGCACGAAGGCGGCGGTTGCGAGCACATGACTCGCCCTGCGAATGACGTTTGCCTTTCCGGCAACGAGCAACAATTCCATTTTCATCGGGTCAACCCTTCCTTAGTGGCTGCGATACACACTGCTCAATACGACGGCCGTGAGCGGGCTTCCATCGTCGTCCAGCGCGCCACCATAGCCAACTGCCGTGATTCGGAAATAGAAATTTTCTTCCAGCGGCGTACCGGTTTCCGTGCTGGTGCCGGCCGGTCTGGCCGAACTCAGTTTCTCCAGGAAATAGCGCGGTCGTTGGGCAACGCCCGTCACGTCATACGGGTAGGTCACAAAGCCGTTGCCGTCGGACGGCACCTCGCCGGTCCACACCGGCATCTCCGGCGAGTTCACCTGGTAAAAGCCGCCGACGTCGTTGAACTCCGGCAGCACCACGTTATCCAGCAGATACTTCTCGGCGGCCCTGAGCGAGGCTTCGGCTCCCTGAAAGCCGAGATTCCAGTCGCGCATGCTGCCGGCCATGCGCTCCTGCATCGTGGAGGTACGCATCGCGGAGGTGCTGAGCAGGGTCATCAGCAACAGGAAAATGAGGGCGATGATCAATGCGGCGCCGGATTGACGACCGCGGGGAAAATATTCGCATTGCATGCTTTTGCTCCGGTCCTAAGGCAGGCGGTTCCGCACGCCGGCGGTGGTGGAGAAGACCTGCCGAAGACGGCGGTCGTCCACCGGATCGAACTGTGTGCCAGCCAGGTTGTAGACGGCGGTATCGGTCTCCATGCCGTACTCATCAGTGGCTCTTGCCAGGAAGGTGATTTCGACGCTGAGCGCGCCCCATCCAGTCGGCCACCGCGTCGGCGCTCACCCAGCTGTCGACGGCGTCGTCGTTGTCGGCGTCAAGACCGTAACGGAGTTGCATCGTATCGATACCCTCCGCCAGCTCCTCCGGCACAAAGGCGCTCCCCGTGCTGCCCTGCCGCTGCAGGCGGAGTTGGAACAGCGTGGGCCTGTTGTTGGCGCCGCGGCCCACGTAAAACGCATATGACTGCAGGCGGGCGACCTCCGCGCCCAGGCCGTAGCTTTGCTCGGGGCCCCAGACCGGCGTGGCGTTGCCGGGGCGTGTAGGACTCCGGCGTTGCTATGCACCAGATTGACGCCGAAGCCCGTATCGACGACGTTGGTGAGCTGAAAGATCGAGGCTTTCTGGCAGTCTGTCACCACCAGTATGTCGCCTTGGCCGAACTGAGGGGGTTCGTCGAAGATGAATAGTTGCGCCGAATCGCTGAACGGCGAGACCAGCGAGGTGGCCCCGCCGTCGACGCCGCGCACGATCAGTACGTCGCTGCCGGGGATTACCCGATTATTCAGCTCAGGTGGCAGCGCAGGGCGTCCAGGCATTCGGGATTCGCTGACGGCGCGGGATCGACGGCGGCCGCGGCATAGCTCTGGCCGGCGCCGGTGCCGTTGGCATTGTGGCCTTGCACGCCGCTCCCGATATCGTCGCGGAAGTCGTTTGGCGAATTGAGATTGTTGTAAATGGTGACGTCCGACAGGCAGCCGGCGTAACCGGCCATGCGCGTGTTGTACCCGATGTGGTCCAGCGTGAAGCGGGCATTCTCCTGAATGCGTGACAGGCCTTCGTTGAACGCGTAGGTGACACGGTTGCCGGCGAATACCTGAATGATACCGGCCGTCAGTACAAGCCCGAGCAGCAATGACACCATCAGCTCCACCAGGGTCATGCCCTGCTGGCGGCGTCGCATCGTCGCGTATGTTTTATTTCTGCTCATAGCGCTGTAGTGAACGCAAATTCCATGGGAGCCTGCTGGCCCTGGCTGTCGTCCCAGCGGACGGTATAGGTGAATACATTACCGTTACGGGTAACCGAACCGGTGCTCTGCGGCAGTAGACAGGCCAGTGCACTGCGCCACGCGGCGATATCCTGTTCGGGCACGCTGCCGCCGCCGTCCGGCACGCTGCACGCCGGCGGCGGATCTTGAAAAGCGACGCTGTACTGGCCATTCAGTGCGGCCTGGCGGTTGGCGCGCATGCGGTCAGCGAAGTTGTACCCCAGGGCCGTCGCCTGTGTGCGGTAATACGCGCTGGTGTTGAAGCGCAGTGACAAGGTCTGCAGTCCGGCGAGACCCAGCATTCCGATGGACAGAATCAGGAGCGTGATCAGTATCTCGACCAGTGTGAGCCCCCGGCACCCGGGATACGCGGCATGCAGCACGGGTTTCGTCGTAAGCGCGTTCATTCACAAGGCACCCTTGTGACCGCAATGCGCCCGGCCATGTTGACCGACACGTCGCGTCCCTGGTCTCCGGAGCAACCCGGCAATCGGATCTGCAGCAGCGGCGCGGTGGCAGCCACGAGTGATCCGCGTGCTTGAAACTGAATCTGGGAAACGTTAGCCGTAAGCACTCCATCGCCGCCGCTCCGTTCCGGCCAGGTGCGCAGCACCGCGCCGGCCGGTCTGCGAACGATCCAACCGCTGCTCCAGTCGTTGCTGCCGCTGCAGGTCGCGCCGTCCGACGAACTGCAAACCAGGACCGCAGCACCGCGCCGCGTCGCCTCACTGCGCCCGAGATTGAGAGCCGTCACCAGATCGTTGGTGTGCGTGGTAGCCCGGTTGTTTTGAATGAAGTTCCTGAAACCGGGTACGCCAAGGGAGAGAATCAGCGCCGCGACGGCCAATGTGACCATCAGCTCAAACAGCGTAAATCCCCCTATTTTTGCGCCATTGATCACGCCGATTTCCTCGCCTCGTTGTTCTCAGCGATAAACATTGTCAGATTTTACGGATGCGACAATGGGCCGGATGTGAGAGGCATCGCAGAATGCCGCGTGGATACTGACTTTTCCGTCGGGCGGCATGATTCACCTGACGAGCGGTCGGCGGACGGGGATTGCGCTGGCGTTATGGAAAATCGCCGCGCCCGTGGGCCGTGGGCTCTTTTGACATATTCAGTCATTCGGGAAGTCATTCGGAAGTCATTCGGGACACCCACAATTCATCGACTTCAGTTGAATTCAAGCCTGGCTGGCCGAATCGAGATTCAAATGACACGAATCGCGGGACACGAATCGGGACACCCACAATTCATCGGCGAATCGGCACGAATCGGGACACCCACAATTCATCGGCGAATCGGCACGAATCGGGACACCCACAGTTCATCGAACTTCAGTTGAATTCAAGCCGGGCTGGCCGAATGAGATTCAATTTGGCGTGGTGGGACGATACGGATGCTGAGAGCAGCGTCTAATCGCTTCTTTTGACGGGTTGCCGGATTCGTTATTGATCGCCAACGAGCTCGGCTCACGCAGTCAAGCGTTGCGTCAATGGGATCGCTGGGGTTTGGTGAAGCTTAGGTTGTGAGCATTCGAGCCGGTCTGGCGCCCTTGAGCCATTGCTGCCCGAGGTACTGGCAGTATCGCTCCAGCGCTTGTACCGAACCGACCGCCCGGTAATACCAGCTTCCATAATGCTGCATGTCGGCAAGCCAATTTTTCTGCCCGAGGTCCAACCGCTCGAGTATCGGTGGCAGGGTACCCGCGATGAATCCCCCGTTTCTCAGCCCGTAGCGCCCGACCACTCCAGTCCACCAATTGCAGGTATTCTTCTCGGGATAGTGGAAGCGGGTTGCCGGGCTCATGGGAATGCTGCAACTGCAATAGATGATGGTCTCGACGATGGATGCGGGCATAGACCGACGTGTGCTGCGAGGTCTCCGGTGTCCTGGCGATTCCGGCCCGAATCGGGTTCAAGTCTACATAGGCCATACAGCGCAACAAGGCGGTGTCATCAAGCAACGCCTGAAGCTTGTAGCGTCCTTCCCAGAAGCGTCCATGGCAGCCATCTTCCTTATTGGCATGACGGGCCAAAGGTTCGTTCAGACAGCGCATGAACCAGCTGATGCTCGATAAGCGTGAGCGCCACTTAGCAATCAGTACAGTATTACCCGCAACTTCCGGCACACGAAACAGCTGACCCCAGCGTTCCACCACTTCTTCATCTGACCAAGCACTCGCCTCATCACTGTTGACCCTGAGCACCACGTGGTAGTGGTTGCTCATGATGGCGTAGGCCAAAAGATCGATGGCGAAGACCTCGGCGAGCAGGCCCAGGCGTTCTTCCAACCACTGGCGGCGATGTCCGAAGTCCTTGCCCGAATAGTGATCTTTGCCGCAGAGAAAGGCGCGCCGCACGCAGCGGGAGATGCAGTGGTAGTAGTGTGTGTGCTCCAGGCTGATCTGTTGACGTCGGGCAACGGTCATCGTGATTACATCCGTGAATCTCGGTGTAAAACACTTTCATTAGAACCGTTGTTAACTCAGCGGGCGATAACACTTTCTGTTTTCTTTAGATAGATATACAGAAAATGGTGGGTGTCCCAATTCAATAAACAGATATGCAGAAAATGGTGGGTGTCCCAATCTAAAAAGCCCCCACACGTTTCCGTGTGGGGGCGGAGCCATCCGGGATTGTTGATTAAGGCTCGAGGAGATAGACACCAATTTTGTACGCTGTGAACACATTGCTGTCGGCATCGTATTTGCCGCGTGCGTACATCGAGCGTGCGGTCGTTGCGCCGTTCAGCGCCGAGGTGAGCGCATTGTTGAAGTCATCGAAGTCGGCGTAGAGTTGCAGACTGTCTTTCGTGGCAATCGAGAACAGTTTACGGCCGGTCTCACGGGGCACGATCGGTGTGTCGGCGTTCAGCGTCGTCAGGTCGATCAGGACCGTACCCTGCTTGATGTGATGCCGCTGGTCGATATCCGGGTTCTGGTTGTTCAACACCAGGCCATCGCTATTCATCATCGTGAAGGGCTCGAGCGTGCCATCCTGGCCCCAGCCCACCCCCAGTACGCTGCTAACGTCCGAGTAGTCGATGATCGTGCGACCGTCAAAATCCGGCGGTGCGAAGCCGAAAGCCGTCGGGAACCCCCAGGCCGCGATCGGCTGTCCGCTTGCCTGGGCAGCCAGCAGCAGATTGCCGGTGGAAATTTCGTAGTCTGCCGGATCCGCATCCGTCTCGCGGCTGGCACCTGTTCCGGTAAAGTCAAATACGCTTACCCGGCGGCCGCCGATGGCGTGCAAGTTGACGTCGATCTGTCCGGGGTTGATCGTATTAATAATCCCGCTCAGTCGCGTAACATCCATGCGCACGGCACCTGCGGTCGCGTCCAGGTGAATGCCGAGTTCGTCGTTGGCGATGACTTCGCCGCGAACGGTGACGACCTGGCCGACCGAGATTGCGCTGATATCAAGCAAACCGTCGTGCGTCGTCTTGAAGACCTTTGTATCGGGCCCGACCGTGACGATGATGTCGTCGCGGAAAAACGCCGGCGTCCCATCCGTGAGGATCACAGTGCCGCCCCGAACGATCAGTTCGTCGCCGCTGCGGCCGATAACGGTGCCCCTGGCCGCATCCTTGCGTTCGCCAGGCACGCTTGATCCTGCGAGTACGATGTTCGCCGTGAACTCGCGGTCGGCCACGATCAGTGTGCCCCGTGCGACGGTGATCGTTCCCTCGCCGGCAGCGTTCAGCGCCCGCAGGCCTTCACCGCCCTTGTAAGGCTCATCATTTACCTCGAACTCGGTTTCGTCCGTGACATTGACCTTCATGCGACCGAAGTCATTGGCGTGATCGTGGAAGGGCCGTACTCTGACCGCGTACCACATTTCAGTTTCATTGACCTCGATCAGACGGCCGCGGACACGAATGTCTTTGCTATCGACCGGATCGATCTCGGCAACGATAAACGGCTCTGACGTGGCAAGAGCCGGCGTCGGGACGACGTCCACCGTGTGCGATGCCTCAAGATCGAAATCGATCGTCAGAAGGGACGCACGGCCGCGAGTAATGAAAAGCTGGTCGCGTTCAGGCAAGACGATTTTCAGTGCTGTTTGAGTCAGTGCATTGCCGTCTGCATCGATGACCGTCGCTGCCTTTGCAGCACCGTTGGCATCGACAAATACTTCTGCGTTTCCGTAATCAAGCGTAATCGTGCCGGCGACATAGGTGCCGGGGGGCACAGTTGCCACGCTCATCAGCTCGGTCAGGTTGACGTATTCGGCAAAGTTGATGCGGGTACTGTTGGGCAAGGTCTGGACGATTGCGCCGTTCGCTTTCTCCAGCGTCAGCGACAGGACGTCGACCGAATAACTCAGGAAGTCGCCTTCGGCATCGGTCAGCCCTACGAACAAAGTGCCGCATTCAGCGAAAGTGGACGGATCGCCCGGAATACATTCCGCAGCGACGGGATCGTCGTTCGTGACCGTGCTGGCGCCGCCACCGCAGCCCACGATAGTCAATACGACGACTGTCAGCGCTACCCAGGTCCAGAAGCTGTGGGATTTGATACTGCCCGGCAGGCAGCCGTTAGAAATTTTCATGTGAGTCTCCTTGTCAAGCGCGTCTTTAATCGATACCTGCTTGTAACGCGGTGTCCGGCAAGCGGTTGACCGGACAGCTTGAAAGATGGACAGACCGGGCTCGTTTCGCTGCATACAGGGGCGGAGAATTCAAAAAATTACAGTCACTTAGCTTGTTTTCCTTCTGTGACGTGTCAAAATGCCGACGTATCGGTATCGAATCGCTCGAATTGTCGAAAATACCCAAAACTGGCATCGCAGCGGCTGGGGACGAGCTTGACTTGAACCACATGGATCACTCGCTAAGAGGCGGCTGAATGGCCACAAAGTCTGGCAGCAAAGTGGCAGGGGCTCTGCCGCACCGGACTCGCCGACCCCGCGCCGGCGAACGAAATCGTGGCGCAGTCGATGCACTTCAGACCAAGATTGCCGTCAAACTCCAGGACCTGGATCCGCACGGATACCAGGATCAATTACGCGACATCATCGACGAACTGCCGGACGCGAGCGGCTGCGATGCAGCCTTTCTTGCGCTTTTCTCGGATGATGGTTCATCCATCGAAACTGTATTGACCTCCGGGGTCGACGTTCTCCGGATGCAACCCGGAAGTATTGACCGGTGAGTTGCTCGAAGACTGGCCATGGCTTAGCAAGCGACTTGGCTACCTTCGTCTCATCGAAGTGGATGATACGGATGCAGGACCGAAAGTGGCCGCCCAGGAAATGGCACGCCTGGCAGAACTGAAGATCGGCTCCTGTCTGATTATCGGCTTTGCAGTTCAGGGCGAGATTGCAGGCTTCCTCGCGCTCGCCAACGAACACCCGCTCGAAGTCTGGGATGCGAACCTGCACCTCCTCATGAAGTTACTCGGGGCCTCGCTTACCTCAGGTCTCGAGCGAATGCGCGCCACCGAACTGCTGGATGAGCTCGAAGAGCGTAATGAACTCGTGAGTCAGACGGCAAACGACGGCATCTGGGATTTCGACGGTCACACAAAACGTATTGAGTTGTCCCGGCGCTGGAAAACGATGCTTGGTTATGGCGAGGACCAGGAAGATGTGTCGCCTGACTGGTACCGGCTGGTGCATCCCGACGATATGGCGCGCGTGCAGGCAAAAATGCGCGAGCACCTGGAAGGCAAGTCGCTGCTCTTCGAGAGTGTGCACCGCATGCGGCACCAGAACGGCGAATGGCGCTGGATGATGAGCCGGGCGAAAGCCAAGCTGGATGAGAAAGGACGTCTGCTGCGCCTGCTCGGCGTCGAGGTCGACATCACCGAAACCAAGCTTTACGAGGAGGCGCTTTTCCGCAAGACGGAGAGCGCCCAGATCACACTGCGATCGATCGGTGACGGCGTTATCACGACCGACGCCGAATGCAATGTCGAATACATCAATCCGGTGGCCGAGGAACTCTCGGGCTGGAAGGTCGATGATGCGAGCGGCCGCCCGGTCGACGAGATATTCCGCGGCTTTCACGAGGAAACGTGCGAGCCCCTGGAAAATCCGCTGGCTGTGTCGATTCGCCGCAACCGCTCGATTAAATCGGTGCGTCCCACGCTCCTCATTCGCCGCGACGGAAACGAACTCTATATAGAGAGCACGGCGTCTCCGATTCGTGACGGCAAAGGCGATGTGACAGGTGGCGTGCTCGTGTTCCATGACGTCAGCGAGTCACGTGAGCTGAACCGTCGCCTGAGCTATCACGCCAGCCATGACATCCTGACTGGTCTCGTGAACCGACGTGAATTCGAAAACAGGCTGGAACGCGCGCTGAAAAGTGCCAAGGCCAGGGAGACCTCGTACGCGCTTTGCCATCTCGATCTGGACCAGTTCAAGATCGTCAACGATTCCTGCGGACACAGTGCAGGCGATGCGCTCCTTGGGCAGCTTGGCGCGCTGCTGAAGTCGAAAATCCGCTGGCGCGATACGCTCGCGCGTCTCGGCGGGGACGAGTTTGGTGTCTTGCTGGAGAGCTGCAGCCTTGATGAGGCGATGCAGACCGCCGAGGTATTACGAGCGGCGATCGACGAGTTCAAGTTCATGTGGGACGACCGCAGTTTCCGGCTGGGCGTCAGCATCGGTGTCGTACCAATAACTGCGGATAATGAAGACGTTGCCGGGATGCTCAGCGCAGCGGACAGTGCCTGCGCAGCGGCCAAGGAAGCCGGTAGAAACCGTATCCACAGTTTCCAGGAAAACGATATCGACCTGATGCGCCGCCGACGCGAGATGCAATGGGCGGCGCGAATCAACAACGCGCTCGAGGACAACCGATTCGAGTTGTTCCGCCAGACCATCCAACCGCTGCAGACGGAAGAGACGGGCGCCCATTACGAATTGTTGCTGCGGATGCGCGATGAGAACGGCGCCATTATTGCGCCCGGCTTGTTTATCGAGGCGGCCGAACGGTACGGCATCACACCGAGTATCGATCGCTGGGTGATCACCAATGCCTTCCGCTGGCTGGTTTCAGAGGCAGACGAGCGTGAGCGCCTGGTATTGTGCTCCATCAACCTTTCCGGTCAGAGTTTCGGGGATGACAAGTTCCTGCCCTTCGTCATCGATCAGTTCCAGATGAGCGGACTGGATGCGACGAAGATTTGTTTCGAGATTACCGAAACAGCCGCGATCGCCAGCTACTCGCAGGCGAACCGGTTTATAAACGCGCTCAAAGAACTCGGTTGTAAGTTTGCGCTGGACGATTTCGGTACCGGTCTGTCTTCGTTCGGCTACCTCAAGCACTTCCCGGTCGACTTTCTCAAAATCGATGGCAGTTTCGTCAAGGAAATTCTGCATGATCCGATCGACCGCGAAATGGTGCGCTCGATTAACGAGATCGGCCACCTTACTGGCAAACAGACCATCGCCGAGTTCGCAGAAAATGCCGAAATTATCGCGATGCTGAAGGGCATGGGCGTCGACTATGCTCAGGGATACGGCGTTGCCGAACCCAAAGCCGTAACGCGCGCTGTCGCCCTGGGGTAGTTCGCCCGCAATAAAAAACGTCTGACACCTTGTTGTCCAGAAAGTCGGGTCTTCCCGGTTTAACGAACCGTTTCCAATTGCGCAGCTTGTTAGGTACTTCTCCGCATTGACGCAAACCTCCTGTTGCCGGATAAAGTTTATTCACATTCGATAAAGGCGAATGTAGTCAACGACTGACTAACATCGCCGCAACGAGAGGAAGCAACTGATGAAAGTGTTACCTGTTCTTTTTGGGACCATAGTCGTCATCATGGTCGCTAGCACGACGTTCGGGGAGGTAGAGGTCAAGCAAGCGCCGCTGACCTGGCAGCAGGCTGCCCTGAGCGACGGGGAGCAGCTCTACCTCGAGCTCTGTGCCGCCTGCCATGGAAAAAGCGGCAAGGGCAACGGGCCGGCGGCCGGTGCCTTGAAGAAAGCCGTGCCTGATTTGACCAGCCTGGCTGCGAACAACGATGGTGAGTTTCCCCGCCATGAAGTGGAGCAGTCAATTACCGGGAAGTCCCGGGTTATTGCACACGGCACGATCGATATGCCCATTTGGGGACAAGCGTTCAAGGATGTGCGGCCCGACATGAAGCAGTTTCGCCGCGATGCCCTGGCGAGGCAGCGGATTTTCAATCTGACCGAGTATCTGGCAACCATCCAGGCCGAGTAAGCTCTGGACGGCGTCAAAAAAAGAAGCCCGGCGCATGGCCGGGCTTCATGTGTTCATCGGGTTCCCGTTGATTACATGAAAAACCCGTGACCCGCGCCTACCATGCTCATGACCAGTGGTACGGACATCAGCGTGTTCAAGCGCGATGCGGTGAATGCGATCTTCCTGGCTTTCGCTATTTCATCGGCGCTGGCCTCGACCATGCCGAGGATCTTTTTCTGATTCGGCCATATCAGGCCCCAGACATTAAAAAGCATAATCGTACCCAGCCACGCTCCAATGCCAATTGTGGTTGCGTATGGGTTCGGGATGTCTGTCAACATCCCCAGCGCGAACGCATCGTCCAATTGGCCGCGATGCAGCAGGAAGGCCGCACCACTTAACCAGGTCACGAGTGAGGCCCAGCGAAACCAGGACAGCGCTCTCGGTGCGACATACTTCGTAATGCCCGCACCGCCGGGACCGCCGTCGTCACTCGCCGCATCGGCAAGTGCCGGGATCTGCACAAAATTGAAGTAATAGAGGAGACCAATCCAGGTAATACCGGCCAGGACGTGCAACCAGATCATGACGGAGTTGACAGGTATCGCCCCGACTATATGGTCGCCCATGGTTACCAGTACAAGAATGATTGCCAGGACCACGCCGCCGATAATAGTGCCGACGACTGAATTCAATGGATTCATGTTTTGTTCTCCCCAGGGTTGTTTGTTAGTTTTGATCGGGCAGGGCGCCTATTATAGAGTTTGCCCCGGTGAAAAGCAGTGCCTGCAGGATGTCGCAACTGACGCAGGTTAACCTATTGAAACATAAAGAGAAAAAGATCGATTATCCTCGCTCGACAATGTTTGCCGCGGCGATTGTTCCTGTAGCCAACATGGGTACAATTGACATCTCAGGCGAAACCAGATCAGGCAGGCGATGCGACTCTTATTAATCGTTCTTATGATCCTGTCACAGACAGGCTGTACTGCACTGTTGATCGGCGGTGGGCAATCCGGTACGTATCCGGCCAAGGCGGAGTCCGGACAGGTCGCCAAGGACTGCGACGAAGACCCGGAACAGGAGCAGTGCGACTAGGTATTGAGTTTTCCTGATCGGGTCGCATATCGAAGCAAACAACACTCAGGTGGCAAAACGTGGACATAAACGAAAGAATTGAGGAGCAACTCGAATCCAATCAGGTGATGCTCTATATGAAAGGATCTCCAGATTTTCCGCAATGTGGATTTTCCGGTCAGACCGTTGCGGCATTGAAAGCCATCGGCAGGCCCTTCGCCTATGTCAATATTTTTGAAGACCCGGAAATTCGGGAAGGGCTCAAGCAGTACTCGAACTGGCCGACGTTTCCGCAACTCTATGTGAAAGGCGAACTGATCGGCGGCTGCGACATCGTAATGGAGATGTTTGAATCCGGCGAGCTACAGAACCTGCTTGCCGATGTCGGAGAGTAGGAGAACCTGGTACTTCGTCAATATCACCTTGACGAAGTACTAGACACGCGCAGGGCCTAAAGCAGGCCTTCCAGGCCTTCCAGGTCGTTGATTACCCGCCATTGCCCGCCGAATTTTTCGACCTTGGTCTGCCAGTCATCCAGTCTTGAGAGGTATTCCCTCGGATCCACGTTGTCAGATCGCAGTTTCGTCACATTCAGGGCGATGACATCAAAGCCGTCAAGATCAAATTCGATGTCACGAATATAACCGTCTTTCAAATCCTCTTTCAGGTCAGAAAAAATGAGGATCGTCTTGTTGCCCGTACCTTTTTCATTCAGGAACTCGACGGCTTGCAACAGGCCGCCCGTGATGTCCGTATAGGGGGATGACCGGGCCCCGTCAACAAAATCACTGATTTGCTCGGCAAACTGCCGCTTTTGTCGATTCATCATGCTCGGCCGGTCATCAAGAGTCACTTTGGCCACGATGTCTTTCTCGCTGAAACTTCCCGTATCAATACGAGCGACGGCGAAGGAGTCTGTTGCATCGAGGCGCGATAATGTATACCGAATAATTTGCTGAGCCTTATTCAGTTCCTCCCTGTAAGTGCCAGACGTATCCAGCAACATGTAAACGCCCGTGTTTGAGGGTGCAGCGGGCGCACATCCCAATACCAACATGCACGCAGTGAGTGAAAAAAGAAATCTCATGATGTCACCTCGCAAACGCTGAACCGGCGGATTTATTCGCGCTCCTTGAATTTCGTTCCTCCAGCCACAGCGGGATGAACAGCGGCAAGTCATAAAGCTGTTCCGCCAACAGTCCCAGATAGCGAAACGCGCCGGCCAGCAGACGCAACGCAAGAGACACAAACCGTAATGTTCCTATGGCAATCAACCCGACGACGGTGCGCAGGGAATGCACGAATGTTTCGAGCGGGATTGCCACAAAGGTCAGGGCAAACGGCAGGATGAATCCCATGCCCATCTGTGCCGCTGTTGTGATCCACAGGTACTGTCCGGTCAATGTCCCGGAATTGTCACCTCGCAACAGTGCACTCGTCGCCAGTTCATCTTGCAGCAATACTTCACGCATATAGGCGAGGCCTGCCTCAACGCTCGCCAGCAGAAAAAGAATCGTGAAGGTTATCCAGATCATGCGAACACGCATTTTATCCGGCAATGCGCCTATGACCGGAAACAGCCGCGTAATTCGCAGCGATTCCATCAGAAAGAGGCCCATGGAGATCTCGACCATGATGATCACCAATGCCGCGATATGGGCCGTACGGAAACCGCCGATCAGGGAAGTTCCGCCGACCATCTCGGCCATCGGCCTTGCAATCAACGAAAAGTTGATCGTGGCTCCGCCGATTGCGACAAGGAGGACCAGCATCGAGACAAAGAAGTAGACCAGAGACGACGAAGATAATACCGATGCGGCACGGTCTTGCCCGGTGACGATGTCCTCGTATTCCTGCATGTGGCGGTCTATCGTCACGGAACGACTCAGCAGGCTGTCGACGTTCTTGCCAACCTGCCCGAGCGTCTGCTGAATTTTCCTCCACTCGGGTCGCATTTTATGGAGTAAGGTGTGACGCTTGGCGCTGGCCTCACGATACATGATCATGGCGTCCTGGTGCGCTTTGATGAGCGACTTGTGAATATCGGTCAGTATATTGCCAACACGCACCCGTCCTTCACGGGAATCCAGTTTGGCTACCGCCTCAACCGCCTTGACCCAGCCCGGCGGATCAGGCGGAACATCCACTGCCTGTTGGTGATCTTCCTCGATGCTATTGATGGATTCGCTCAGCGCACGATGTAACGAGGAAAAGCTCGCGAGATCTTTTCGCACGGAATCACTGATGCGATCAAACTCGCGTTCAACGATTCTTTCTTTTGCCTCACGGCCGGCGGCGAGCAGCACTTCGCGGTTACGCCTGCCAAGTCTGTTCGCCGAACGCAGCACCGCTTTGGAGGCGAAACGCAGAGTCTGGTACAGGGTTTCCGTGGCTGCCTCGAATCGCCTTGTGAGCAGAACTTCGAGCGAAATACAGGGCGGCTGACCGCCAGCACAATCCAGAGAAGTGCTGACAGATACAGGCCAGGGAGTGATGTTTAAGAGGAAATCCATGCTGGTAACCCCGCTGTCATAGTTGGACCCGTAGACCGGTGGTTTTGCGACGCTCCCTTTCGGAAGTTGTGCCTTTTTCAAGGTGACGCAAGCGTTTCACAGTGCGAATCGAACTGTCAACAGAGGCCGTCACTGTCTGCGAAAAAGGTCAGATGTACTCAGTTCGAGGAACGAACTCTTGATTCCGAACCATTATACATAATCCAGATTCGGGCTGGCGATATGGCCTTGTTGGATCACTGGTTGTCAGCGGCGGATTCGTCAGGCTGATCTGACCATTCTTGTGGCCCAGCGGAGTCGAATATGGGCTTGAAGCGGTTCAGGATCTTGCAAAACAGATCTGCGGTGATTTCCGCGTCGTAGGCCGCGGAATGCGCCGAACTCTCGTCCCAGGTCAGTCCTGCTGCCTGCACTGCGCGCGCAAGAACGGTCTGGCCATAGGCTACACCGCATAGCGTGGCTGTATCGAAGCAACTGAACTGGTGAAACGGATTGCGTTTGATGGCTGTTCGTTCGGCAGCTTCGTTAAGAAATGCCCAGATCGAAAGCGGCGTTGTGTCCGACCAGGATCGCGCGCGTACAGCCACTGTCGCGCACAGCACGCCTCACCTCGC
>PVMK01134339.1_pt1 | contig 21931 bp, 19 predicted proteins | sample 1853481 | NCBI WGS metagenome assembly PVMK01 (sample SAMN08533507, study PRJNA380276) | Marine sediment metagenome, whole genome shotgun sequencing project.
CTCTCAGTGAATGCAGTATTAGAAAGTCATCTATCAAAATAGCTTGCGTCACTTCTTTATGCGACCCAGCGCTATGGTAAGGATGCTGCTAAAACAAGGCGCTGCACCGGACGCCGACAAGCGGCGCCGGTGAGCTTTAACGGTTATGCCCTTTAAAAAAAGAACTGAGGGTTGCACAAACCAGAATGAGCGAGGTGAACAAAAATGATACATTCTGACTTGAAGAAAAAAGCATTAAAGAGAAAAAAAGTAAAAGAGGAATACGACGCTCTTGAGCCAGAGTTATCTTTACTTCGTGAACTACTCCAGGCTCGCCAGAATGCTGGCTTAAGTCAGGCCGAGGTAGCTAGTAAAATGGGGACAAAAGCACCTGCGATTACAAGACTTGAATCGTCTTTAACTAGCGGCAAACATTCACCTTCAATCGCAACATTGAAAAAATATGCTCCGGCTCTTGGCTGCCATCTTGAAATAAAACTTATTAGTAATCACTAAGACGGCATAACAATGTGAAAAACGACGCGCTTGAACAACGCGCGTCTTAGCTCAAACGTCAGGCTTCGTAGAGAAAAACAGAGATGAAAAAATTATCACTACTGCGGACCAAAAACGATAAATGAAAATATGACTCCGCACCGCAGAAAAAAATATTCCCTCCCGTCGAAGCGCACGAAAGAGGATTCCGAATCCATTATCATGAAGGCTTTTTTTGCTCACAAGGAAGGCAGGCTTGCTGAAGCGGAAAAAGGCTATCTGGAAGTATTGAAAAGAAAGCCTGATTGGGGACAGGTGCTGAATGCACTTGGAACGGTATTCCTGGACCAGTCCCAGCCGGATAAGGCCAAGAAAGTTTTTGAAAAAGCAGCCGACCTTAGACCTCCCAATTTTCCGGCATGCTATAACCTGGCCAGGCTGAAACAGCGAGAGAACGATCACATGGGTGCCATAAGTATTTACAGGGCCATGTTGGAAAAGCAGCCTGGTCTTGGTGAAGCATGGAATAATTTGGGTGTCGCATATAGGGAAACTGGGGACCAGGATGAAGCCATATCCTGTTTTCAAAGGGCAGTGGCGTTCGCTCCTGATATGGCAGAGGCATGGAACAACCTTGGCGTGGCACAGGACGAGTTTAATATTATCGAAGACGCTTCAAAGTCATACAAAAAGGCCATTGAGATACGGTCAGATTATACATCCGCCCACTTCAACCTCGGGATTTCTCTTCAAAAGCTCGGGCGATTCAAGGAAGCCGAGGAACATTACAACAAGGTGCTTGAGACCAGGCCGGATGATGAGGCGGCAAGATTCATGCTCCAAAGCCTGGGGACATCGGCAACACCTGATGCCGCCCCGGTGGAACACGTGCGTAGGATCTTTGATCGGTGTGCCGGGACTTTTGAAAGGATCCTGGTTAAAGACCTGGAATACAAAACCCCTGAACTCCTGTTTGACCTTGTGTGCCCATATCTGGCTGAAGAAATGAATGTTCTGGACCTTGGATGTGGTACCGGTCTGGGCGCTCAACTCTATCGGCCGTTTGCGAAAAGACTGATAGGCGTCGATGTATCGTCAAAGATGCTCGAAAAGGCAGCAGAGAAGAAAATCTACCACCGGCTCGAGGTCTTTGACATACTTCAAGACTGGCCCTTTCCCCAAAAGTTTGATCTGATATATAGCTCTGACGTTTTTGTATATTTCGGGAATCTGGATACGATCATCAGGTCCGCATCTTCATATCTTGCTGGCGGGGGGATCATTGCATTTTCAGTGGAAAGACTGGAAGACAACAGCATGGAGTACCGGCTCTTTCCCAGCGGTCGCTATGCACACTCACGGACATATATTCAAGATTGCCTAAGGCGCCATGGATTACAATTAATAGAGGCAAGCAAATCAGATATTAGGAAGCAGTCAGGAAATCAGGTCAAGGGATTATTAATTGTAGCAAAAAAGGAGGTGTGCGGGTCGCATCTTAAGGAAAAATCGACCTAACCATATGTACTTGACACCCTGAACCGGGCGCAAGTGAGTTCAATCATTAAAAAGTTCAAGACCCCAAAATAGATTCAGGGATAAGTACGAACCTGTTAAATTTGAACACCTTGTCTTCCCTCTTCGGCTGGAAGCACACATAAGCGGTTTTGCCATCATCCGACAAGCCGACCTCCTGCAGAAGCTCTCCGGAAAACCGTACAAAAACGCCCTGCTTGAAAAACTCATCCCTGCTTTTATAATCGTAGACCCCTTCCCAGTTCTGCCCCATCTGCTTCCAAACCAATTTCCTCTGCTTGGCAATGGGTTCCTGCTCAAAATGGTGGGGAAGAAAATGATGGCCGCATCGCAGCCAGTCAAAAATGAGCAGTTCCCTGATCAATTCTTTGTCAGGCCGACTCCGTGTAACTTCAAACAAAAGGGAACTCATGAATTCCTGGGTAGGGGCCAAATCAAAAAATCTTTTTTGGCGGCAAAGCGTCAGGAGTGATTCAAAAAATGCAAATATATCCTCCTCAGTTCTACGCAGATAATTCCATAAATTCCTGAAATAACGGTTGTTATAAAACGCTTCAACACACTCCCCAAACCAGAACAAATCCTCGAGTCCGCCTTATCAAGCCATCTGTTTGCCAGCAACTCATAGGGCGGACTTTGACATACCACCAAGCCATATTCCTCGATGGATTTGCTGATCGGTGTATCGGGCAGGATTTTCAGAAGCCCCATCTGGATGTAATGTGACCCAAGCGCAAATACCTCAGCAAAGGAACACGCAAACGATTCCCTGTTCTCATAGGGCAAACCCAGGATGAGATCCAGGTGTAAATGGATAGTATCCAGAGAGGCAAGTTTGCGGATATTATGCTCAAGCTTTTCCAGGTCGCATTCTCGATTAATAGCTTTCAGGGTTTCCGGATTGGTGGACTGCACACCGATCTCAAATTGAAACCGGCCAGGGCTCACCTGCTCCAGGAACTGAAACATTTCTTCAGTAAAGCGGTCCGGCGCCATCTCAAAATGAAACAGAGTATCTCCTGGCTGCTCTGCCAGAAAACGCCATATTGCCAGCGCTCTCTCCGGAAGATCATTAAAGGTGCGGTCCACAAAACGGATAACTTTGGGGGGATTTCGCAGGATGTCCTTTATTTCATCAAAAACCTGAGAAGGCTGTAAGTGACGCACCCCCTTTTCTGATGCTGATAAACAGTAGGTACACCCGAAGGGTCAACCCCGGGAGGATTCATAATAGATTTGCCTGTTCTGCAAAGGACCGGAAAAATCATCCTGCCTGTAGGGATTTTTGAACGTCTTTGTCTTGCCGCAGTTGTATTTTCTCTGCAGTTTGTTCTCTACAAGGTCATGATAAAATGATTTTTCAACAGCCTCGATTTCCCCCTGGACAACGGTGCATCGCCGGGAAACTTGAGATTGCAGATTTTGCACAAGGGCTACGGCCTGGGGGCCGCCTAAAATAATTGGCGTATCAGAAAGTATTTTTACTAAATCACTCAGTAAACGCTGAATGTACAAACTGCTCCAGATGTAAACTGAAAAAAAAAGCGCTCCCGGTTCACCCGACCCGATTCGCCTCAACATGGGGTAGTATGGGTCATTGATGGTGTATTGTATGATCTCGGGCCGGCACTCAGGTATGTTTTCCTCCAGGCCGGATCTTACATAAAAAAGTGCCAGACAGGAGTGAGTATACCGGGCGTTCAGTGCGATAAGTTTGTAAAATAAAGGTTTCAAGGTGTCCAGGGTTCAAGGGTTCAAGGATTCAAGGGTTCAAGGAAAAACAATTCTTAATTCGTAATTTTTCTCATTACTGATTCAGTGAATCGCTTTCCTTTTCTCCTAAGCGTGTTTAGTATATTGGTGAATTAATAATCCTTTTTCTTATTAAATTTGCAACTGGAATGAATATGACTGTAAAATATACAAAAATATTTTGTTATACAATTTTTCCTTTATTTCTTTTAACCATAGGTTTTTCCATGCCTCAAACATCCCTGGCTGATCACCTCAGTGCACCCGTGCATCACATCTCAATGGAGTTTAACTTAGAGACAAAAACCCTTAGCGCAAATTCCCGTATAGAACTGCCTGCCGGTACAGGCCTTCAACTGGACCTCTCTTACCTGAACGTATCCCAGATCCTGGTGAACGGTCAACCGGGAGAAACATCTCAGGACACCCCTTATCTCGACATCCCTGAATCTACTGAAGATCAAGAGATTTTCATCACTTACAACAGAGAAATCCAACCTGATTCAGGTTCATACAGCCTGATCAGTGCAACAGGCATAACACTCTCAGACCATTGGTACCCTGCTGCTGACCGTGAAATGCTCTTCAAACTGACAGTAATGATCCCTGCCGACTTTGAGGCGATATCCGAAGCGGAGGAGATCATTACCTTTCAGAGAGAGAATAACAAACAGGTAACTTTTCGTTTTCCGCATCCCCTTGCATAACATTAATTTTGTCGCAGGACCTTATAGTATAACCGAGGAAAAATTTGGTGAAGAAAAAGATCTGGTTGCCTATTTTTTTCCTGAGGACCAGGAATTGGCAGCTGAATATATCAAAAAGGCCAGGCAGTACCTTGAACGGTATGAAAAAATGCTGGGTCCTTATCCTTTCAAACGCTTCTCTATTGTGGAAAACAGACGGCCTACAGGTTTTGCCATGCCCACCTTTACCCTCCTCGGTCAATCTGTTGTGAGACTGCCATTTATCGTTGATACTTCTCTGGGACATGAAGTCCTGCATGCCTGGTTTGGCAACGGAGTGCGCATGTCTCCCCAGGAGGGCAACTGGGTCGAAGGGTTGACAACCTATCTTGCGGATCAAGCCTTTGCTGCAGATCAGGGACGCGAAATAACATATAGAAAGGAACAGCTTCTCAGGTATCAAAGTTACGTCAGGCCTGACATGGATCTCACCCTGCGCGACTTCAGCAATGTCGGCCATGGACACAGCGAAGGCCGCCCGGTTCGTGCAGTCGGTTACAATAAATCCTCCATGTTCTTTCATATGCTGCAGAACAAGATTGGACCTGAGGTGTTCACAAATTCCCTGCGAGACTTTTACAAACGCTTAAAACACAAATCTGCAGGCTGGTCTGACCTGCAAACAAGCTTTGAAAGTACTTTCAGGCATTGAGCTTGAACGACTTTCTTTCAGCCAGTGGCTGGACAGAAACGATGTCCCCGTGCTGGCCATCCAGCAGCCTGAAGTCATAACAACGATGACGGCTACCGGTCGTTCACGTTTCGACCATTGTGCAAAAAAATGATCCCCCTTACTATGCTGGAACTGCCGGTCATTATCAAAACCGCAACTCAGAGGAGATCGATAAGACTCTCTCTGTCTCCGATTTCAGATCACGTTCTGTCTTTGAAATACCTCTGGCTGCTGTCCGGATTCACTCTTGCAATCGATCCGGGATATGATCTCATGCGCACGTTTGGCCCCGTCCGAACTGCCGGCCACCTGGTCCCGGTATCTCGGGGGCTGCTAAAACAGCTGGCCATTCTGCTGATCCGAACAACACCGCACCCTTTACGATTCTTTATTGACAGCAGCTTGAGGATGTTGAAGTTCAGCGTCTTATTGCAGGACGAGGCCACCGATGAAGACCTCACTGAGAATTCTTTGCTTTTCCTTGGGACGGAAAGCCGGCTGAGCCGCTCTCTTTTCGCCCTGCCGGACCACCCTGCAGGTGGTTTTCACCCTGGATGCGAGAAAAAACCCCTTGAATACGCCGACCAGGTGGCAGTCCTTGTTTCCGCTGCAAACGAAGAACAGGTTGAAAGGGCAGCAGCGAAACTTCGCCATTATGGGAAATACAGCTACCTCTCTTTTAAAGACGGCCGCATCCAGGACAAACGAATCACGGAAACAGACTTTGGGCTGCAGGCTCCAACTTGTCAGCCTGCCAGCCGGCATTGAAACAAGCAGGGCCCGGACTTTTCGACGATATCATTGCAAAGTTAGTTGAACTTTCAGGTGATTTATATTGGGGAAGGCCACACCAATTATGAGGACCATTTACTTCAGTTGGAAATTATAAGAGCCCTCTATAAACATGATCCCAACCTGGCCATCGGCATGGAAATGTTTACCAGGCCAACGCAGCCGGTTCTTGACCGGTACATGAGAGGCGAATTGGACGAAAAATCGTTCCTCAAGGAATCGCATTATTTCAAAATGTGGCGTTTTGATTACCGCCTGTACCGGGATATCATCAATTTTGCCAAACATAACCATCTACAGATCATTGCCCTGAACCTTGAAAAAGATATTGTCAGCCAGGTCTTCAAAAACGGGGGGCCAAACAGTTTGCCTGATGATGACATCAGCCGTTTGCCTGTAAACAGGAAACTTGATGTGCCCGGCTACAGGGAGAGGATTGGGGCCGCCTTTACCATGCATGCAGGCCAGGAGAAAAATGGCGATTTCGGCGGCTTTATTCAGGCCCAGGCATTGTGGGATGAAACCATGGCTGAAACAATAACGGATTATCTGGAAACACACCCGGATACGCGCATGGCGATCATCGCCGGCCGGGGACATGTTGACAGGATCAATGCTGTGCCCCCCAGGGTATCGCGCCGTCTGCCGGTTTCCCAGGCTGTAGTGGTTAACAGTATCGGTTCAACGTCTGAATCAGATACTGCTGATTTTGTCTTCTTTTCTCCACCGGCAAGTCTTTCCCCTTTTCCATTACTTGGTGTAATGCTTGAGGATACTGAAGATGAAGAAGGGGTCTTGGTCACAGCCCTCAATCCTCAGGGGACAGGCAAAACAGGCCGGTATCAGAGAAAAAGACGTTATCCTGGCCATCGATTCCGATCCGGTCAATGACATGGAGGATGTCAAAATTACCATGCTCTATAAGGAAAAGAGTGACGCTGTAATGGTACAGATCAGGCGGAAAGAAGTTTTTTGGGAACAAGTTAATGGAAGTGGAAGTAAACCTGAAAAGTACCCGGGAAAACATGGCCATATGGGGAAGAATTAAATTCTTTTAGGGGATCGATTTGAAATCTGTCCCCGGGTGATCACCGTCAACGATTAATCAGCAGCCTGAATCGCCTCTGCCAGACGTACGGCTTCGACCGTCTTCTTCTACATCATGGACCCGCAGGATTGACACACCTTTCATTGCACAGAGCGCGGAGACCGCAGCGGTCGCCGCATCCCTTTTGTCCACTTCTGCGCCTAAAAGTTTGCCGATAAATGCTTTGCGTGAATGCCCAATGAGTACCGGGCATTCCAATTCGATAAATTCATCCAGACGTTTAAGGATGCTGAGATTATGCCCAACGGTTTTACCAAACCCGATCCCGGGATCTAAAATAAACCGTTTTCCGGGAACACCGTTTTCTGCTGCCCACGCAAGCCTCTCCTTAAAGAAATCCTTGATCTCAGCTACCACATCATCGTAGTGGGGATCAACCTGCATATCGGATGGTGTGCCCTGCATATGCATAATGATAACCTCCACCCCGCTTTCCCTGACCAGTCCAATCATATTCTGATCAACCTGCATATCGGATGGTGTGCCCTGCATATGCATAATGATAACCTCCACCCCGCTTTCCCTGACCAGTCCAATCATATTCCGGTCAAATCGCAGCGCACTGATATCATTTATAATATCTGCCCCTTCATCCAGGGCCTTTCCAGCTACTTCAGCTTTAGTCGTATCAATTGATATTGGAATGGGGGAGCGTTGCCGGATCATACGAATTGCAGGGAGAACCCTGGCCAGCTCATCTTCAATGCTCACCGGCTCGGCAAAAGGACGGGTGGATTCGCCGCCAACATCTATGATATCGGCACCGGATTCCACCATGGTGTCAATCTGGGCAGCAATACTACTGTTACTGAAAAAACGACCGCCATCAGAAAAGGAATCCGGAGTGACATTCAGAATTCCCATGACCAGGACTTTGCTGCCAAATTCAAACCGCATGGTCTCAGGTATTGTTGATTTTGGCCTTTTGATCTGATCCAGCTTCTGGACTTTCCGGCTCTATAGCCTGTTTCTCTGCCGGCTGCTCCTCAACTTGCACCTGATCATCAGTTTCCTGATTCTCCTTTGCCGGCTTGGTGCCGGATTTAACAGCCTCAATAATGTTCTCGATATCTTCCAGCACGATGGGTCTCTTTTTCCAGCAGGGCAAGGGCCATATCATGCAGGACCTGAACATTGTCCGCCAAAAGTTTTTGCGCAGTGTTGTTGGCTGATTCCACCAGTTCCTTTACTTCCTTGTCAATTTTGATGGCGGTACCTTCGCTGTAGTCCCGGTGCTGAGCAATCTCACGGCCAAGAAATATCTGCTCTTCCTTTTTACCAAAAGTCAGCGGCCCCATACCACTCATTCCCCACTCGCAGACCATCTTTCTGGCCAAGGTGGTGGCCTGCTCTATGTCATTACCCGCGCCGGTTGTGATATCATCAAAAACGAGACTTTCTGCAGACCGGCCGCCCAGGAGAATGCATATCCGGTTAATCAAATACTTTTTCGAATGCGTATGTTTTTCCTCTACGGGAAGTTGCTGGGTAAGTCCGAGCGCCCGCCCCCTGGGAATGATGGTAACTTTATGGATGGGATCGGTATCGGGCAGCAGGATAGCGACCAGGGCATGTCCGGCCTCGTGGTAGGCGGTAATTTCTTTTTCTTTTTCGGTAATGATCATGCTCCGCCGTTCAGCACCCATCATCACTTTATCCTTGGCCTCTTCGAGATGCTCCATGGTAACCTTGTCGCCCCCGCCGCGGGCCGCCAGAAGAGCTGCCTCGTTGACCATGTTTTCAAGGTCGGCCCCGGTAAAACCAGGGGGTTCCCCCTGGCAATGATCGGCCAATCGATATTATCAGCCACCGCTGTTTTACGGCCATACACCTCCAGTATTTTCTCGCGCCCCCTGACATCGGGCACGGGCACAATCACCTGCCTGTCAAAGCGGCCGGGACGAAGCAGTGCCGGATCAAGAATGTCGGGACGGTTCGTGGCCGCGACAATAATTACCCCCTCACTTGATTCAAAGCCGTCCATTTCAACCAGCAGCTGATTCAGAGTCTGTTCCCGCTCGTCATGACCACCACCAAGACCTGCTCCACGGTGCCTGCCCACAGCATCAATCTCATCAATAAAGATTATACAGGGGTGCGTTTTTCTTGCCCTGAACAAAGAGATCACGGACCCGGGAAGCACCGACACCGACAAACATCTCGACAAAATCAGAACCGCTGATGGTGAAAAAGGGCACTTCTGCCTCGCCCGCAATTGCCTTGGCTAAAAGCGTCTTGCCTGTACCAGGAGCCCCTGCCAGGAGTACGCCTTTAGGAATTCTCGCGCCCAGCCGGGTAAATTTCTTGGGATCCTTTAAAAAATCAATAATCTCTGAAAGCTCTTCCTTGGCTTCTTCAATACCGGCAACATCTTTGAAGGTAACATTCGTTTCCCCTTTTTCCATGAGCCGTGCCCGTGTTTTTCCAAAAGACATGGCACCACGGCCGCCTCCCTGCATCTGGCGCATGAAAAAAATCCAGACGCCGATGAGAAGCAGCATGGGAAACCAGGAAACCAGAATAGTCACATACCAGGGAGTGTCTTCCTTCTGTTTAACTGAAATATCTACGCCTTTTGTACGCAGCAAGGGGATGAGTTCCGAATCGTCAGGGGCCACTGTCTTAAAATCATTACCTCCCCTGAGAGCACCGGTGATTTGATCACCTTCAATGGTAACCTTGGATATTGCGCCCGATTCGACACTATTGATAAAATCACTATAAGAAATATCCACATGCTGGAGCTGTGGCTTGTTGAAAAGATTGAATAAGAGAATCATGGTCAAGCCGATAACCAACCACATGCTCAAGTTTTTATAAAATGTGTTCAAAATTCAGCCCCCAATACGAGTCAAACTCACTTCCGGCATTTATCGCCGGAGTTGTTTTTATAAATAATTTTACTTTGAATATATCAATCATACTACAAGTAATCAAAGATAAAGATAAGTTCAGACACCTTAAAAGTCTACCCTACCCCGTAAGATATCAGCCTAAAAATATTCCTGGATCGCTTTAACCTGTATTTCTTTTTCCCTTAACGTCTCCAGCGCCCTCACCATCGACAGTGCTCCACTTATGGTTGTGCTATACGGCAGGTGATAATCGAGAGCACTCCTCCGGATGGAATAGGAATCCTCCGTTGTCCTGGACCCCAATGAGGTATTTATGATCCACTGGATCTGTTTGTCCTGCACCTTATCCAGAATATGCGGTCTTCCCTGGGATATTTTATTGACCATGGAACAGTCCACGTTGTGTTCACTTAAAAATGCCGCTGTACCGCTTGTGGCCAGAATGGAAAAACCAAGACTTAAAAGACGCTGTGCCAATGGCAAAACAGCCGCTTTGTCGGCATCGCGTACACTGATAAGGACATTCCCCTTTGCAGGTAATTGCTGACCGGCGGCCAACTGGGATTTAGCAAAGGCAATTCCCACGGAACTGTCAATCCCCATTACCTCTCCGGTTGATTTCATTTCAGGACTCAATAATGTGTCGACATTGGCGAACCGGTCAAAGGGGAATACCGCCTCTTTTACTGCCCAGTGCTTTACCTCGATCTCCGTGGTCAGGCCCAAATCGGCAAGTTTCATGCCCATCATCACCTTGGTTGCAAGCTTTGCCAACGGCACCCCTGTTGCCTTGCTGACAAATGGTATAGTGCGCGAAGCCCTGGGGTTGACCTCCAGAACATAAAGTTCGTTATCCTTGACCGCGAACTGAACATTCATCAACCCTATAACTTTCAATTCTTCGGCCATGGCCTTTGAGGCCACCTTTATCTCCTCAATCATTTCAGGAGACAAAGAATGGGGAGGCAGGACGCAGGCAGAATCGCCGGAGTGAATTCCCGCTTCTTCGATATGCTCCATGATGCCGCCAATAATGGTGGTTTCACCATCAGAGATGGCATCAACATCCACCTCTATGGCATCTTTCAGGAACTTGTCAATAAGTACGGGGTGTTGAGAGGAAACAATTATGGCAGAAGTCATGAATTCTTTGATTCCCTTCTCGTTATAGACTATCCGCATGGCCCTGCCGCCGAGGACATATGAAGGCCGCACCACTACGGGATAGCCGACACGTTCTGCTATGGCGAGGGCCTCCTCAATGGTACGGGCGGTTCCGTTGACCGGCTGCTGCAGGTTGAGTTTCTGCAGAAACTGCTGAAACCGCTTACGATCTTCCGCCCTGTCAATGGAGTCGGGAGATGTGCCGACGATTGGTACCTTTTTCTCGGCAAGGGGCACAGCCAGGTTCAACGGTGTCTGTCCCCCGAACTGGACAATAACCCCATCCGGTTTTTCACATTCAATAATATTAAGCACATCCTCCCGGGTCAACGGCTCAAAATAAAGCTTGTCCGAGGTGTCATAGTCCGTACTCACTGTTTCCGGATTACTGTTAACCATTATGGATTCAATACCCATCTCCTTCAATGCAAAAGAGGCGTGTACGCAGCAGTAGTCAAATTCAATCCCCTGCCCGATACGGTTGGGTCCGCCGCCGAGGATTATAACCTTTTTCGTGCTGCTCACCCTGGATTCATCTTCGGTCTCGTACGTGGAATAATAATAAGGCGTGAAGGCCTCAAATTCAGCCGCACAGGTATCAACAAGTTTATAGACTGGAACCATATCCAGTTTCAGGCGGAGTTCCCGGATGTCATCTTCCGTGGTGCCGGTAAGGTGGCCAATATGAAAATCGGAAAATCCCTGCTGTTTAATTTTACGCAGAAAATCCCTTTCCAGGCCGTGGAATCCTGCCTCCTTAATAGCGGCTTCAGTCTCGACAAGTTGCTTGAAGTTGTTGAGAAACCATGGGTCAATAAAGGTCAGACGGTGGATGTCCTCAATACTCCTGCCGCGCCGCAGGGCTTCATATATACAGAAAATCCGATTTGAATTCGGGGGTGACAAGTTTATTCTCCAGTTCTGCCTCATCCATGGAGGCAAGAGAATCCTTGCCGTCATTCCCAAAACCCATACGCCCAATCTCAAGGGAGCGCACCCCTTTCTGGAAGGCCTCTTTAAAAGTACGGCCAATTGCCATGATCTCACCCACGGATTTCATGGCCGTGGTAAGAACATCCTCTGCTTCCGGGAATTTCTCAAAAGTCCAGCGCGGTATCTTCACCACACAATAGTCAATTGTCGGTTCAAAGGAGGCATAGGTCTCCCTGGTGATATCATTGGGTATTTCATCCAGGGTATAACCAACTGCAAGCTTGGCGGCAATCTTGGCTATGGGAAACCCTGTAGCCTTTGAGGCTAGGGCTGAGCTCCTGGAAACCCTGGGATTCATTTCAATGACCATTAACTCACCGTCTACAGGGTTGACGGCAAACTGCACATTCGAACCACCTGTTTCCACCCCAATTTCGCGCATAATGGCTATTGAGGCATTTCGCATATGCTGGTATTCCCTGTCAGTCAGGGTCTGAGCAGGCGCCACGGTTACTGAGTCGCCGGTATGAACCCCCATGGCATCCATGTTTTCAATGGAGCAGACTATCACCACGTTGTCATTCTTATCCCGCATGACCTCAAGTTCGTACTCCTTCCAACCGAGAAGGCTGCGCTCAAGCATAACCTCATCATTCAGGCTGAGATCAATGCCTGCAGTTGAAAGCGCTTCAAGCTCCTGCATGTTATAGGCAACTCCACCGCCAGTGCCACCCAGGGTGAAACTCGGCCGAACAATAATGGGAAAACCGATAATATCAACCGCAGCCAAAGCATCCTCAACCGTATGGACGATGACGCTTTCCGGCACCTTCAAACCAATTTTTTTCATGGCTGCCCGGAATTCCTCGCGCCCCTCAGCCTTGCGAATAACCCCGATGTCAGCTGCCAGCAGCTCAACTCCATATTTTTCCAGCACCCCCATTTCTGCCACTTTGATGGCAATATTTAACCCTGTCTGTCCACCCAAAGTCGGTAACAGGGCATCAGGTCGTTCCTTTTCTATAACCTTGGCTACCATTTCCGGGGTAATAGGTTCTATATAGGTCTTATCCGCCAATTCAGGATCTGTCATGATGGTAGCAGGATTGGAGTTGATGAGTACCACCTCATACCCTTCCTCTCTCAAGGCTTTTACTGCCTGAGTCCCTGAATAATCGAATTCGCATGCCTGGCTGATAATTATGGGGCCAGAGCCGATAATAAGAATCTTCTTAATGTCTGTACGTTTTGGCATTGGTTTGCTAACTGATATTATTTTATATGTTTATGAGGCAACGATTAACATTGCCTGTATCCAAAGCACTATAATCGGTGCTCAATTCCTACTTCATCATCTCAATAAACCGGTCAAACAGGTAGAGAGAATCATGCGGTCCCGGGGCATTCTCGGGATGATACTGCACTGAAAATGCAGGGAACTTTTTATGCTTCATGCCCTCTAAGCTGCCATCATTGAGGTTGACATGGGTCAGTTCCACTTCTTCCGGATCAAGACTGTCCAGATCCACACAGAAACCATGATTCTGCGAGGTTATTTCTATATGACCTGTCTCCAGGTCCTTAACAGGCTGATTGGAGCCACGATGGCCGAACTTAAGCTTATACGTCGTGCCGCCATAGGCAAGGCCCAGAATCTGGTGTCCAAGGCAGATGCCGAAAATCGGTTTTTTGCCGAGAAGCTCCCGAACCGTCTCCACAACTCCTGCAACCCCGGCAGGATCTCCAGGACCATTTGCCAGGAAAATGCCGTCCGGATCTAAACCCAGAATTGCATCCGGTCCAGTCCCTGCAGGAACTACCTGAAGACTGCAGCCTTTGTCCGCCAGAATTCTCAGCTGGTTGTATTTAAGCCCATAATCGATGACAACAACCTTATATTTGCCGCCGGCAGCGGTGGAAAACCCTTCACCATCACTGGGGCCTGTCTCCGACCAGCCATATGGTTGATCACAGGTGACTTCACACACCATGTCTTTGCCTACCAAACCTTCTGAGTCCTGCGCCATTTTGACCAGTTGCTCAGGATCAAGAGTTTTAGTGGACACAACACCTTTCATGGCCCCGGCTTGGCGGATATGCCTGGTTAAAGCCCGGGTGTCTATACCTTCAACCCCCAGAATGCCATACTGTTGCAGAAAAGCTGCAAGTGTGGTTGTCGAACGAAAATTGCTGGGTATTGCATTATATTCCTTTACCAGGAAGGCTTCCGGCTGAATACGCTTGGATTCCATGTCCTCCGGATTTATGCCGTAATTGCCTATCAGAGGATAGGTCATAGTGACAATCTGTCCTTTATAGGAAGGGTCTGTCAGTACCTCCTGGTATCCGGTCATTCCTGTATTAAAAACAATTTCACCGAATGCCTCACCTGGGCCGGTAAAAGATTCGCCTTCAAATATTGTTCCATCCTCTAGAGCGACAAGCGCTTTCATACTCTTTCCTTCTTATGCCTGTTTTATGGTTTAAGATATTTTTTTATAGTTACGATGTCCACACAATGCAAACACCAAATTCGTCATTGACTAAGAACTTCTTTTACCAATTCTGCCTGCTTTCGGGCTGATCCTTGCTGTGATGCAGCAATTTCCAAAGCCCGCCGGCCTGCAGTGTCATACTCTTTCGGGTGGTCCATGAAATAAAGAATGGACTCTGTCAAGGCCTCAGGCCCTTTAACCGGGAAACCTCCACCAACTGATTCAAGAAGCTCAGCAGCATCGGAAAAATCCTTCATATGCGGCCCATAGAATACCGGTTTGCCCAATAGCGCTGCTTCCATAATGTTATGACCGCCACGTTCAACCAGGCTGCCCCCACAGAACACATACGAAGCAATCGAGTAGATGCCGGCAAGATCTCCCATGGAGTCAACAAGGATAGTGTCAGTCTTACGCTCAGAACTTTTCACATCGCTCAAGCGCTCAAAGGGAACCTGCTTCTGTTTGAGCATTGCCTCTACTTCCGGCAAGCGCTGTAAATGTCTTGGAGCCACGACCCAAACCAGATCCTGCATCCCTGTCGCCTTCTTCAAATCCTGAAAAACCCTGAGCAGCATCTCCTCTTCCCCGGTATGGGTGCTGCCGGCAACCAAGAGAGACTGGCCCGGATGCAAATTCAACCAACTGCGATATTGTTCCTCGCTTTTAGATGCCAGGCTTTCCATATCCTGGTCATACTTGGCATTGCCAAGCACCCTTACTTTTTCCGGTTCAGCCCCCAAGCTTATAAAGCGTTTTGCATCTGATGGCCGAATCACAGAAATCATTGAAAAACAGGCTAATATTTTTGTCATCAGCCCTTTTACCAACTGATAGCGCTGGGATGAACGCTCGCCTAATCTGCCATTCAAAATAACAAGTTTACTGCCTGACTTTTTAGCCTGCAGCAGGAAAGCAGGCCATAGCTCAGTTTCCAGGCAAATATACACTGTAGGCTGAATCCTGCGAATTGCTCTGTCAACTATTCCAACAAGATCAAGGGGCGCGTAGATACAACGAACCTTATCACCTGCCTGTTTCCTGGCAATTTCCATGCCCTGCTCTGTCATGGTTGAAAGGACAAACTCAGCCTCCGGTAAAATTACAGCAAGTTCCTTTATCAATAATCCGGCCAGCAGAACCTCACCAACCGAAGCGCCATGCAGCCATATCCTCAAAACCCGGTCATGATTTTTCCATTCAGTTCCAACAAAACCCAACCTCTGGACCAGTCCTTCACGATACCGACCGGTACAAATACTATAAAGGAGCAGAATAGGGGCTCCTATAATAAACGTCAACCAGCCTAAAAGTTGATAAAGTCCGTAAAGCAAAGGTATATGCTACCTGATTGAAAATTGAATTTTATGGGCTATAGAAAAATCGTGTCATTTAACTCTTAATCCCTCTTTTCGTCAATATAATTATAGGATCGAAAGCTGACTTTTGCCTTGACAATAGACATATGGCCTTGTAATCAAGGTGAACCTTTTATCAAAGATTTTCACCAAACAATATTTGTTTACCTTGATGATATTTTTTTTGCCGGCAAACCGAGCAAATTCGTTAGGTTTTGTTGCCGGTTTGACAAGGAGAGATATTATGAAACGTTACCTGTTGATATTTATTATTTTTTTAATTGCACTCTGCAACAGCACAAAAGGGGAAATCATGGCTGCTGAAACAAAACTTGACGATGGATTGTATGCGAAATTTATTACCTCAAAGGGTGATATAACCATTAAGCTTGAATTTGAAAAAACACCTCTGACCGTTACGAATTTCGTGGGTCTTGCCGAGGGCACCAAAGACTTCAAGGATTCCAAGGGCAGGACCAGTGGCCGCTATTATGACGGCCTTAAATTTCACCGGGTAATTGATAACTTTATGATCCAGGGCGGCTGTCCTCTTGGATCAGGCACAGGCGGCCCAGGCTACAAATTTCAAGATGAATTCGATCCCAGTTTGAAACATGACCGTCCGGGCATTCTCTCCATGGCAAATGCAGGCCCACGCACTAACGGCAGCCAGTTTTTTATCACCCATGTCCCTACACCCCATCTTAACAATAAGCATTCTGTCTTCGGCCATGTAGTCTCAGGTCAGGACGTTGTGAATGCAATCAAAAAGGGTGACACCATAACAACAGTTGAAATTATCAGAATTGGCGACAAGGCAAAATCTTTTAAAGCTGACCAGGAAGCATTTGATACACTGCTCAGCGGAATTGATAAGAAAAAAGCAGAGAAAGAACAAATGCGGGGGCAAAAAGAGATGGCCATGATTAAAGAAAAATGGCCCAATATTAAAACAACCGATTCAGGCTTGATGTACGAGGTTGTGACTGCAGGAAACGGCAACGAAAAGCCAAATCCCGGAGACACGATAAGCGCTCATTATACCGGCATGTTCCTGGATGGCAGCAAGTTTGACAGCTCTGTTGACAGGGGGGACCCAATACGCTTCCCCGTTGGAACAGGCAGGGTGATCAAGGGTTGGGACGAAGCCCTGCTCGATATGAAAAAAGGGGAAAAGAGAATCCTCGTCGTCCCGCCGCAATTGGCGTACGGATCAGGAGGCCGAGGGCCCATCCCCCCAAATTCAACCCTGGTTTTTGAAGTTGAACTGCTTGATTTTTAAGTTGTTAAGTGACTAAAGTTTTAAGTGACTGAAGTTAAATAATAGGAATTGATCCTACCTTGAATTGTTGGACACCTTGTTAAATATTAGAAGGGCCTTAAAACCAAAAGTAATTACAGATCAATCAACTTTAGCTCACTTTAGGCATTTATGCCCCCTCGCGGGGTACTTGTAACTCTAGGCTGACAGCTGATAGCTGTCAGCTAATATTTAAGCCCCACCCTTTGCCGGACCAGGTCAAGGGTCGGGGCTGCTTTATCCCGTGCCTTCTGAGCCCCTTGGGCCAGTATCTTTTTCAGAGAGTCTTTATCCTGCAGAAGTTCAGCCCGCTTCTCACGGGCTTTTTTAAAGTAATCCCCTATGAGATCTACAAGTTCCAGCTTGATATAACCGTACGCAGCGCCCCCATCCACATAGAGTTTCCTGATTTCTGCCAGCCGGTCAGCCGTGGCAAAGAGCTTAAAAATATTGTAGAGGTTGCATGCATCAGGGTCCTTTGGTTCCTCAACCGGCGTTGAGTCAGTCTGAATTGCCATTACCTGTTTCTTGAGTTGTTTTCCTTCTAAAAAGATGGGGATGGTATTGCCGTATGATTTTGACATCTTCTGGCCGTCAAGACCCGGCACTGTGGCGACACTTTCTTCTATGGCCGGCTCAGGAATAACAAAGGTTTCACCAAAAATATGGTTGAACCGTATGCCGATATCCCGTGCTACCTCCAGGTGCTGTTTCTGATCCTTGCCAACCGGTACAATTTCTGCCTGGTAAAGCAAAATATCTGCCGCCATCAAAACAGGATAGGAAAACAGGCCATGGCTTGGGGCTATGCCCTTGGCAACCTTATCCTTGTAAGAATGGCAACGCTCAAGAAGTCCCATGGATGTAAGAGTTGACAGTATCCAGGTCAATTCAGTCACCTCCGGCACATCACCCTGTACCCAGAAAATGCACCTGTCCGGATCGAGCCCCAAAGCAATGAAATCAGCTGCAGCCTCAAGGGTGCCCATGGCAAGTTTTTCCCGATCATGCAGTGATGTCAAAGCATGCAAATTAACAACAAAAGCGTAGAGTTCACCCTTTTCCATATTGCGGATCATGGGCAGCATCATGCCGAAATAGTTTCCAATGTGCAGTTGGCCCGAGGGCTGTATACCTGACAATATTTTCATTTGGTTATCCTTAGAAATATAAAAAGTTTACAATACGGTCCATGTCAAAGAAGACGATCCCCTGCGCGCGAGGGCAAGACGCAAGGAGGGAAAATAGCGGAGCGTACATTTAGTACGTGAGCACATTATCCCGACAAAGCAACGCAGCCATCGGCCAAGCTCTGTCTTTTGGCAGGGATGATAAAAAAAAAGGAGGACACGGGCAACTATAATTTCCGTATCCTCCTTGAAGTTATGATTTTATATTTCTTATAAAAGACTGTCGAAGCCTATTTTACCTCCTCAAAATCAGCATCAACAACATCCTCGTCCGTTTTGTCTTCACCAGCCGGACCGCCTGCTTCAGGACCGTCACCGCCTGGCTGCTGCCCCGCCTGCTCCTGTGTGGCCTGCGAATACATTATCTCGGCCAGCTTATGTGAAGCCTGGGTCAATGACTCGATTCCTTTTTTCAGATCATCGACATTGTCGCCTTTCTCAATGATCTTCTTCAGGGAGTCTATCTCCTCTTCAACCTTGGACTTGGTTTCAGCGTCCACCTTGTCACCGAGATCCTTCAAACTTTTCTCGGTTGCGTACACCAAAGAATCAGCCTGATTTACTGCCTCAACCAGTTCTTTACGTTTTTTATCCTCTTCGGCATGCAGTTCCGCATCCTGCTGCATTTTCTTGATTTCATCTTCGGACAGTCCGCTGGAAGCCGTAATCTTGATTGATTGTTCCTTGCCGGTTCCCATATCCTTTGCCGATACGTGCAGGATACCATTGGCATCTAAATCAAAAGTTACCTCGATCTGCGGTAAACCACGCGGTGCCGGAGGTATATTGGTCAACTCAAAACGTCCTATAGTCTTGTTGTTTGACGCCATCTCCCTTTCACCCTGCAGCACATGAATGGATACTGCCGGCTGGTTGTCAGCCGCCGTCGAAAAAATCTGGCTCTTTTTAGTAGGTACCGTAGTGTTTTTTTCAATGAGCTTGGTGAATACACCGCCCAGGGTTTCGATACCCAAAGAGAGAGGAGTAACATCAAGGAGAAGAACATCTTTGACGTCTCCCCGAAGCACTCCGCCCTGGATCGCAGCACCTATAGCAACCACCTCATCGGGATTCACGCCCTTATGGGGCTCCTTGCCGAAGAGTTCCTTAACCCTCTCCTGGACTTTAGGCATTCTTGTCATGCCACCCACCAGGATAACCTCATCGATATCCGAAATGGAAAGGCCGGCATCTTTCAATGCTGTCTTGCAGGGATCAACAGTACGTTCAATCAAATCCTCAACCAAACTTTCAAGTTTTGCTCTGGTAAGCTTTATATTAAGATGTTTGGGACCTGAGGAGTCCGCTGTAATAAACGGCAGGTTTATTGTGGTTTCCATGGTGGTGGAAAGCTCCATCTTGGCCTTTTCGCCTTCTTCCTTAAGGCGCTGCAGGGCCATCTTGTCCTGACGCAAATCAATTCCCTGGTCACGCTTGAACTCATCTGCGAGCCAGTTCACGATTCGCATATCGAAATCCTCACCACCAAGAAATGTATCTCCATTGGTTGATTTTACTTCGAATACACCATCCCCTATTTCCAGGATAGAAATATCAAACGTTCCGCCACCAAGGTCAAAAACAGCAATTTTCTCTTCACCTTTTTTGTCCAGGCCATAGGCCAGTGAAGCTGCGGTCGGTTCGTTTATGATGCGCTGCACATTTAAACCGGCAATTCGTCCTGCGTCCTTGGTCGCCTGGCGCTGACTGTCGTTAAAGTATGCAGGTACTGTCACAACCGCATCTGTAACCTTTTCGCCAAGGTACTCCTCGGCAGTTTGTTTCATTTTGGTGAGTATCATGGCGGAAATTTCCGCAGGTGTATACACCTTGCCTTCAGCTTCCACGGAAACTCCACCGCTCTTGCCTTCTACTATTTTAAAAGGGCTGACCTTAATGGATTTGGTTACTTCAGAATCAGTAAATTTCCGGCCGATCAAACGCTTGATGGCATAAAGAGTGTTCGATGGATTAGTTACACCCTGACGCTTTGCAACCTGGCCAACCAGACGCTCACCAGTATCTGAAAAGGCTACCACTGAAGGCGTTGTCCTGTTGCCTTCCACATTGGCGATAACCTTTGGTTCTCCACCTTCCATGACAGCAACACATGAGTTTGTGGTGCCCAAGTCAATTCCGATTATCTTACTCATTCTTGCATTCTCCTTTTATATCTATCTCTGCTTTATCATTAATAAAAAAGCAATTAAGTTGTGGTCAACTTTCTGAAAGAGTTGTTTATAATTTACAATGTGCACGATCTCTTAGTTGTCAAGACCCTGCTCCAAGGAGTTTTGAAACAATTACCTTTGCCGGCCGCAGAAGCCTGTCCTTATAAACATATCCTTTTTGAAACTCCCGCAACACAAAATTAGGCTCCATTGCGTCTGTTTCCTCCATGGCTATTGCTTCATGGATATTCGGGTCAAAAGGCTCTCCTGCACTTTCTATAGCCTTAACCCCAAATTTCTCAAGCACTGCCAGGAGGCCATCTCTTGTGAGTGTCACACCTTCGAGCAGGCTCTCAATACTCTTAGCTTCATGGGCCTGATCCATGGCCCGTTCAATATTGTCAATGCCGGGAAGCAGTTCCTTTAATATGTTTTCTTCAGCATATTTCAAGGAAGTATCCCGTTCCCGCTCCAACCGCTTTTTGGTGTTATCAAAATCGGCAGCCAGGCGCAGTACCATTTCTTCACTCTCCTGCAGTTTACTCCTGGCTTCTTCCAGCGCGGCAGCCATATCCTGTTCCTCCTCCTGCGGAGAGATATCGTCTCCTATTTCTTCCGCAGCCTCTTGATGAACAGAAGGTGCAATTTTCTTTTTTTCTTTTGCTGTCACTCCTTTCTCCTTATGCTCTCATTGAGTCCATGACCCAATGCAATAACTTGCCGAAACTCCATATAATCATAGAAATCATCGAGATGTGGGGAACAATAAGTATGGGCCCAAGCCTTGTCAAGGCAGGGGAAAAACAAAACCCCCCTCCTTCTGTCGTAGAAAGAGGGGGGTACATGCAATAGGATTGATCAAAAAAATTTGTCAGCTGCCAAGATATATTTTGATTGAATCTGCGATACTGTTAAAAATTTTAGTGAATCGTTCTTCGTCAGTTTCAAGCAGGGTGGAACGGAAGCCCTGCAGGGTAGTGGCAAACGACGATAATGGCACAACACATACGCCCGTTGCACCGAGCAGGTAATAAACAAACCGCTTATCAAGTGAGACGCCCGGCTGATTCACCAGTGATTCGACATGGGCCTTGACTTCCGGGTTCTCGATGGGAAGGGTCTGTTTGTTATTCAGCGCTCCATCATCAAAAACAACGCTCATGTAAAAAGCACCGTTGGTACAGTTTACAAGAACACCATCAATATTCTTCAGGCAGTCATAAGCGATATTTGAAAACTTTTCGTACCGTTTTATCCTTCGGGCAAGATAGTCTTGATATTGAGGATGGGTCACCACCTTTGGCATAACTAATTGGGGCAGCGTAGTCGAGCAGACCTCCAGCATCTTGGCATCCAGAATTGACTGAATATATTTTTCAAACAT
>PVMK01124687.1_pt1 | contig 21928 bp, 20 predicted proteins | sample 1853481 | NCBI WGS metagenome assembly PVMK01 (sample SAMN08533507, study PRJNA380276) | Marine sediment metagenome, whole genome shotgun sequencing project.
GAGGCGATGCAGGCGGCAAGCCTCGATCCCATCTTCGACCTCTCGACCTCGATGTGCATCTTTTCATCCGAGTTCAAGGCGCCGATCGAGAACGAGCGCCTGGTGACCACTCTCGATCCCGATGGTGATGACTTTGCGGCCCGTCTCGGAACCACCCTCGACGGCGATCTCGCTCCCGAGCTGGTGGACGCCTACCGCACCAGCTTGCGCGAGGCACGCGAGGCGCTGATGCCGCTGGACAAGAGCACCATCACCGCCGACGACTTCTTCCCGCTGAAGGAGTGGCGGGTGCTCGCCCTCGTGGGTTACATGCTGCCCGATCCCTACACGGGCAACCCGGGAGTGGAGAAGATCGCCGACGACCGCTATCGGGTCACGACCTACGCGGCCACCCGAAGGGGAACGCTCGAGGCCACCCTCGAATTGCGGCTGATGGAACCGATGGAGCAGATGCGGATGGTCTTCTCACCGCTTCTCGACCGCTTCTATGCCGGCCAGGACTATCGGACGCGCGCAGTAAAAATTTCAGACTCCGGACGCATTCGCAACGAGCTTCAGACCCTGTGCTCGGAGGCTATCGAGTACCTGCCGGATGACCACATGCTGGTCCACTTCGACCGCATCGACGACACCGTCCTGCCGCCGGACAAAAAGGAGCTCATCCGCGAGGTCCTCGAGTGGTACAAGGCCAACCACCCGATCTGGTTCAAGTGGCTGGAGATGGATTGATTTCGAATTTCGAATTTCGAATTTTCCATCGCAGCCACTTCTCCTCAGCCTCCTCGCAGCGTCTCGAGCCTAGCTCGAACGTTGGGGTCCATCCGGGTCGGCCGCCCGGCGTCGTCGACGCTGGCCAGCCGCGTCATCGCCTCCGCGACCACCTCGCCTCCCACCTCCACTACGTACTCGAAGGTAAGCGACGCCCCCCGCAACTCACCCACCCGCAGCCACACGCGAACGCCCTCCCCGATGGTGATTGGGTGCCTGTAGTCAATCTCAAGTTGCTTGACGAAGAACGGGATCTCCATTACTTCGCGGTCCGGAAAGAGTTCAATCCAGGCCTCGGTCCGCGCAACCTCGAGATAGCTCACGAATGTTGCGTTGTTGACGTGGGCGAAGGCGTCGAGGTCGCGCCAGCGGACCTGGATCGGGCAGGAAAATGGATAACCGTCCATGGCGGACAGAGTAGCAAAGGACGGGAGTTAAAAGTTAGGAGTGCAGAGTTAGGAGTTAGGAAATTCCGGCCGCCCGGGGCGTGGGGCTTGTGGCGTGGCGCCTGAGATAGATGCCATTGACTGCGGGCTCACATGACGGTGGGCGATGGCCAAGCCCCAAGCCTCAGGCCTCAAGCCTTTTCGGGCACGGAGGCGGAGACGGGATAGTAAGATCTTCCGGATGGCTGAATTCGTGATTTCTCCCGACACCGTTCATCTGTGGTGGGCCAGGGTGTCGGAGGCGGAGCCGCATCTGGATCGGTTGCGCCACACTTTGAGCTTCAACGAGCTCGAGCGGGCGGCGCGATTCCGCGTCGAAGGAGCGGCCCGGCGCTTTGTCGTCGCGCGAGCCGTGCTGCGCTCAGTTCTCGGCCGCGCTACCGGAGTCGACCCCGCAGACGTCGTTTTCGCCTATGGCGAGCATGGCAAGCCCCACCTCGCAGCCACAGACCTGAGCTTCAACGCCAGCGACACGGGAGATTTCGTGGTCGTGGCGTTGGCTCTGAGGAGCTTGGCGTCGACATCGAGGTGTTGCGGCCGCTGGCTCGGCAGGAGCGTCTCGCCCGCAGAATCTGCACCGAGAGGGAGCTCGAAGCGTTCCTGGCGATTCCGGAAGCTCAACGCGACGCCGCCCTTCTCCGCCTCTGGACCTGCAAGGAGGCGGCCCTCAAGGCTATAGGCACCGGGCTGAGCGGCGGCGTGAAGAACGTCGAGGCGAAGATCTCCGGGAACCGGCCTCCAAGACTCACCCGCCTGCCGGGCGGGAACGACGGATGGACCCTGCTCTTCCCAAACCTCCTCGAGGACCTGGTGTGCTCCGTGGTCGTTCGGGGGCCGGACTGGCGAGTCGTCAGCCAGCCGTTCTTGCTTCACGCCACGTAATTGAGCGCCCACAACTCCTCGAGCTTGTCGGCCGACACTTTCTCTGCGGCCGACGTTGAAAGATCCGGTATAGTACCAACCATGGGATCACGGTCCCGAAATAGACGATGGAGGGTGCGATGCAATCTCGAGTGATCTCGGCTGTTGCGATGGTGGCGGCGGTTTTTTCACTGGCGGTCATGGTATCGGCGGACGAACCCCAACAGGACCATGTGCAGTATGTGGAAAAGACCAAGTACCCGGTGATCGAGGAGATGGAGGATTCCAACGAGGCGCTGCAGGCGGCGGCCGAGGCCAAGACCGAGGAGATTCTCGCCAAGGTCCGCGAGGAGGCCGAGATCCGCAAGGACGCGAAAAAACGCCTCCGCTTTGACGTCTCCAGCATCGACACGCCCGACGGGCCCGATGCCTTTACGGTTCAGGCCTGGCATTTTCCACCGGCGCCGCAGTATCTCACCGGCACCTGTTGGAGCTTCTCGGCAACCTCGTTCATGGAGTCTGAGATCCACCGTCTGGCCGGACGCGAGCTTCGGCTCTCGGAGATGTGGACCGCATATTGGGAGTACGTTAACAAGGCGCGCGGTTTCATCGCCACCCGCGGTGAGTCGCTCTTCGAGGAGGGCTCTCAATCCGCCGCCCTGCTCCGCGTCTATCGAGAGCACGGGGTGGTGCCGCGGGCGGCGTATGACGGCGTCCTCGCCGAGGACGGGCGCTTCGACCACAGCCTGATGCGGCAGCGGATGGCCGAGTTTCTCGACTGGTGCCGCGATGTCGGCTACTGGGACGAGGATTTCATAATCGACACCATCCGCAGGATCATGGACGCCACCATGGGCCGCCCACCGGAGGTCGTCACGTGGGAAGGCGCCGAGATGACGCCCCAGGCTTGGCTCGCCGAGGTCTGCGAGATCGACCCCGACGACTACCTGAGCCTGATGTCAACCCTGTCGGTGCCATTCTGGACCCGTGGCTCCTACGCCGTCCCCGACAACTGGTGGCACGATCAGAGCTACGTCAACGTACCTCTCGACGTCTGGTACGAGGTCATTCGCAGCACCGCCGCAGCGGGCGATAGCCTGGTCATCGGCGGCGACGTTTCCGAACCCGGTCTTTACGGCCTCGAGGACATCGCGGTGGTACCGACCTTCGACATCCCTGGACCGTACATTGACCAGGACTCGCGCGAGCTGCGCTTTGACAACCACACCACAACCGACGACCACGGGATCCACCTGATCGGCATCACCCGCCTCGGCGATTACGACTGGTTCCTGATCAAGGACTCCAACCGGTCTTCACGTCTCGGCACCTTCAAGGGTTATTACTTCTACCGCGACGACTACGTGCGGCTGAAGATGCTGACCATCACGGTCCACCGCAACCGGGTGGCGGAGATTCTGGACCGCGTGGACGGAGAAGACTAGCCGTCACCCTGATCCTCGAGCCAGTTCGGGGTGGTCTTGGAATCGAGGAAGGCGCGAACCCCGCGTGCGCACTCGGGGTGCATACGCTGGCGAAGGTTGGCCTCGGCGGCAGTCTCCAGGGCGTCCCGCCATCCTCGACCCACGGTCTCGTTGAGCAGCGCCTTGGTCGCCGCGAGGGCGGATGGGGACGCCTTGGCGCACACCGAATTGGCCAGGGCCACAGCGTTCTGAACCGCCTCGCCCTCCGGCGCCAGTTCGTCCGCCAGACCGAGCTCGACGGCGCGCTCGCCGTTCAGCATCTCGGGATCGAGGAGCATTCGCCGGGCGACATGGCCCGGAACCCGGCGGGTGAGAAAGGTCGACACCACGGCGGCGAGGAACCCGATCCTGACCTCGGTGTAGGCGAAACGCGCACCGGGTTCGGCAACCACGAAGTCACAGGCGGTCGCCAGCCCGCACCCGCCGGCCACCGCGGCGCCGTGGACCGCCGCCACGGTCAGTTTCGGATGCCCCAGGAGCACCTCGAAGAGACGATTCAACATCTCGACGTCAGCGCGGTTCGCACCCTCATCACCGCCGGCTGCGATCTGCTCGAGGGCCGCCAGATCGGCGCCCGCCGAAAAGTGGCGGCCGGCGCCGGTGAGGACCACAGCCCGAACAGACGGGTCAGCGGCCGTCGTTTCGAGGGCGGTGGTCAGCTCCCCCATCATCGCCGTGGACAGTGGGTTGGCACGCTCGGGATCGTTGAGCGTGAGAACAACGATGGGTCCGTGGCGCTTCTCCAGTACTAACTCGGGCATGCGCCCATCGTACCAGCCCCGCGCGACAACGTTTCTACGTTTAACGTTCAATCGTCTGAAGGTTGAGCAGCACGCCGGTAGATCTCGAGCAAGCGGGGCAGTACGGCGTCGCGTGAAAAACACAAGGACTGTTCATATCCACGGTCGCGGAGACCGCGGCGCAGATCCTCGTCCTCGAGAACTCTGGCCATAGCAGCGGTGATCTCGTCCACATCCTCCGGGTCCACCAGGATCGCGGCGTCACCCGCGACCTCGGGGAGCGAGGAGGAGTTCGAGGTCACCACCGGCGCGCCGCAGGCCATGGCCTCGGCCACCGGCAAACCAAAGCCCTCCGCCAGCGACGGGAAGACCAGGGCCCGAGCTCTTCGATAGAGGGCGGCCAGCTCGTCATCGTTCAGGCCCCCGACCCTGACCACTGACCCGGTATTTCCCAGCCCGTCGAGACGTCGAACGATGTTCCGCTGCCGCCAACCGTCTGCCGCCACCACCACCAGCTGATGGGTGCTCCGCAATCGATCGGGAAGCGCCGTCCAGGCATCGAGGAGCCGTTCGAGATTCTTGCGCGGTTCGAGGCTGCCGACGGCCAGCACGTACGGGCCGTCGATCCCCTGCTTCCGCGCGACCTCCGTGTCCGCGCTGGCGTCGCCACCGGCACGAAAGCAGGGGTTGAGGATCGGCGGCAGAACTTCGACCTTTTCCGCCGGCAATGCGAGCAGGCGCAAGGCCTCGCGCCTCGTGGCCTCGGAGTCGGCAAGAACCGTCGCGCCGCGAGCCAGGGCATCGGCAACCGACGCCAGCGTCCGCACCTTGTTGGCGAGGGTGTGGCATTCGGGATGACTGAGGATCGTCAGATCATGGAGGGTGAAGATGAGGTTCGGAGCTCCCATATCCGGGACTGCGAACCCCGGAGCGTGGAAGAGATCGAGGGCTTCGAGCTCGGGCTTCGCGGCGGACGCAATCCTCACCCGCTCCGGCAGCTCGCCAAAGGCATTGGTAAGGGTCTCCGGCACAACGCCGTGGCCGTCGAGGTCGAAGAGAACGATCTCGTGCTCGACGTCCGGCGCCACCAACGCACGGATCAGCTCACGGGTGTAGCTCGCAACCCCGCCCCGGCCGTGGACCATCCTCCCCGCATCGATGCCGACGCGCACGGCTCACGCTCCCCGACCGCGGGAGCATTCCCGTCGCAAGCCTTCGAGATGCTGCATCAGGGCGTGCCCGGTGTCGCCTCCGAGCCTGCCTTCAGCCACCGCCGACTCCACCGCGGACTCGGATTGCTCGAGGCGACGCACCCAGCGATATCGCCGCACCAGCCGGCGGCCGACAGTTGCTGCGACTGCGGATACCCCAACTAGCAGCACAACCACCATCAACAGTTTCATTCTCCCTCCCCGATCCCCAGCCACCTCTCGACCTCGGCCTCGCCAAACCGCCGGCGGAGGCGGCGCGCAATCAACCGCGCTTCCCACGCGGGCCGATGGACGCGGTAGTAGCGGAGCTGTGAAGGACGGTAGAGATCATCGACCGTAGCGTTGCGGCGGAAACCTCCCATGTGGGTCACCACAGCTCTCGGCTCCTGCACGAGAAGCCAGCCCGCCTCTTCGAGACGGACGCAGAGATCGACGTCCTCGAAGTACATAAAGAAGCTGGTGTCGAAGCCTCCGATTTGCCGATAGGCGCTCGACCGAATGAGGATGCAGGCCGCGGTGTACCAGGTGCGGCCGGCCAGGCGTCCTATGCCCTTCGCCAGGGTTCCGTGGACCCAGGAACTGGCCTCGAAGCCGTTTCGCAACCGCTGCAGGGCCTCACCGAGAACGCCCCGCGCCGGTGACCACGAAAACTGGTGACCACCGTCCGGATAGCGCAGACGGGGAGCGACAAGTCCGACTCTGCTATCTGCTTCGAGACGATCCGCCAGCCGCTCGAGGGCGTCCGGCTCGAGCCATGCATCGTTGTTGAGAAGCAACAGGGCGTCGCCCTTTGCCACCTTGGCGCCGATATTGTTGGCGGCGGCGAAACCCAGATTGCTTGGCTGCGGCAGGACCCGGACTCCGGAGAATCGCCGCCCGACGAGATCGAGAGAACCATCGCTCGACGCGTTGTCGACCACGATGATCTCGAGCTGGGGGCCTGGGGGGCCCGAGGCTCCCCAGACATCGATCGAGGTGCTCCTCGCCGTCGTGGTTGGCGATGATCACCGAGATCATCATCGCAGGACCTCTTCGAGCACCGCCACCAACCGCCGTGAGCTCGTTTCCCAGTCGAGGGCCGCAATGATGCCCGACGCCTCCCCCATGACCCGCGCCGACCGTTCGCCGTCCTCTAAAATCTCGGCCGCGGTGATGGCCATCTCGCGAGCCGTCAGCCCGCAGCGGTAAGGATAGTCCGGCCACATCTCGTCAAGGGCAAGGCCATCGCTCGCCACCACCGGCGTCCCGCAGGCGAGGCTCTCGAGAGGTGGGATTCCGAACCCCTCATGGAGGGACACGTAGAAGCTCAGCTCTGCGCCCCGATAGAGCGGAGCGAGGCTGTCCTCCCCAACCCAGTCGTGCAGGACAATCGATTGACCGAGGTCCAGCTCGTCGATCCATTTTCGCAGGCGATCGGGACGGCGCATGCGGTTGTGACCGACCATCACCAGCTGTAGCTCCGGACGATCGCGTCGCAGAAGAGCGAACGCCTGGAGAGTCTCCTGCGGCAGCCGACGCTCGAAAACCGCGCCCAACCACAGGAGGTACGGGCGCCGCACTCCAAGGTCACTCAGCACCCGATCGTCGTCATTTTGTGGCGCGGGAGAGAAATTTTCCACGTCGATCCCCAGCGGCACCACAGCCAATCGACCGGGAGGCACAGCGTACCGCGCCGACACCAGATCTGCCATGGAGGCGGTGTCGGTGAGAATCTTCTCAGCAGTCCGCGCCGCTCGCCGCGCCAGGAATCGCCGACGCCATCTCTCGCGTGGTCCGAACTCCAACGGAAGAACCTCGAAGCTGAGATCGTGCATGACGACGACGGCGGGCAGGTCGCAGCTGAAGGGAAGGGCGTAGGCGGGACCCAAGACGACATCCAGGTCGTAGCGTGCAAGCTCGCGGGTTACCACCACCTGCTCCCACACCACCCTGCTCCCCTGATAACCCGAGAAGTGCGGGACGGCCGACCCGAGCGCCGCCTTCGGCAGCGAGAGCTCATCGCCCTGAAAGAACAGGTGCCACTCACCACCATGGTCCCAGCGATCGAGACCCCCGAGCATCCCCTCGAGATAGCGGCCGACGCCGGTGCGGCGACCCTCCATCTCGGCGGCAATGACCCCGACCTTCATGCCGCCTATCCTAGCCCGCCTTTCTCACCACGTCGCGTCGCGAGGTCCGCGAGATGTCGTGAGATGTGGCGATTACGACCTGAGGGGCGCGGAGCCGTACTTGATAGTACGTCGAGCACCCCGATGGAAGGAAACGCCACAGATTGCGGCATATCGCGGGCCACAGTAGCGACTTGGTGAGAAAGGCGGACTTGCTCGGACGGTTCAACGTTCAACGTTCCGGGTGAGGGGGCGGCTGCGGTAAGATTGTCCCTCATGATCCAGCGCCTCATCGCCACGATCGGTTTTTTCTTCGACATTTTTCGCGACCTCGCGGGCTCGCTGCGTTCTCGCTGGCGGCGCTTTCATGGCCGCTCGGTGCTCGGGGAGGAAATCGCCGCGGTCGGCGTCGATATCTACCCCTTCTTCGAGCGCATGACGGGTATCGGATGGTACGAGTGGAATCTGCTCGCCGCCCTCGATAACCGAAACGACGGCCTCACCTTCAACCTCTACGCCCGGACCTTTCTCGCCCCCGACGATCCGCCAGCACCGGAGATGCCCGGCAATCGCAACCTGCGTTTCCGAGTCCACCAGATACCTCCCGGCTTTCTACTGCCAATTCGCCCAACCCTCATGATTCTCCGGCTGACAGTGGAACCCCTTCTGCGCACCTTTGACGGCAACGCCGTAGTCTTCGCTCCCAATTTTTTCCTCCACCGCGACCAGGAACCGTTCGCCAGGGCGCAGGTGGCGACAGTTCACGATCTCGCGTTCACCGCTATGCCGGAAACGGTGTCTCCGGCAACCCTGGACGGGCTCAAGAGGCACCTCCCGCGCACCCTGTTCCATGCCGACCGGCTGATTGCGGTTTCCGAAACCACCGCCGGCGAGCTGATCGACCGGCTCGGCGCCGATCGCCGCATCGTACGGACCATCCATGAGGGGGTCGACCCCGGCTTTGCCGAGGGAGACTATGATGCACCTGACGGTGTGCCGTCGAGCTACCTGCTCTTCGTCTCCACCCTCGAACCACGCAAAAACGTGACGGGAGTTCTCCGGGCCTTCCGTCTGCTCGTGGAATGGGGCTATGGCGGCGACCTCGTGCTCGTGGGTCGCTGGGGTTGGCACACCGATGAGATCCGCCAGGAGCTCGAAGAGTCGCCGGTGCGCGGTCGAGTGCTCCACCTCGACTATGTCGATCGCCCCCGATTGGCCGCGCTCTACCGTCACGCCGACGCTCTCCTGTTTCCGTCGTGGCTCGAGGGCTTCGGCCTGCCTCTAGTGGAGAGCATGGCTTCCGGTACGCCGGTTATCACCTCCGGGACCTCGGCCATGCCCGAGATCGCAGGCCCCGCCGCTGTCTATGTTGATCCCGCGAGCCCGCACGGCATCGCCTCGGCAACCGCGGCCCTCCTCGCCGACCCTCAGCACCGCGAGCGGCTCGTGAGGCTCGGCCGCGAACGCGCCGCAAAATTCTCCTGGGAACGGGCGGCACAGGCGACCGCCGCCGTCCTGCGCGACGCCGCCGGGTTGCCCATCGACGGCGAGGATGAGTACCGCGCATAGTTCAGAGTTGAGAGTTGAGAGTTGAGAGTTGAGAGTTGAGAGTTTTGAGTTTTGAGTTTTGAATTCCCACACAATTCGCGTCAGACAGGCGAGCTTGCCACGGCGTAGCGCGCAGCGCGAAGCCGAATGGGTGAAACCGAATGAGTGGAAAATCCGAAATCCTGTGGGGGTGGGCGACAACTCAAAACTCAAAACTAAGAACTCAAAACTCGTGATCGCGGGTGGGCGGCATTCCTAATTCCGAATTCCGAATTCCTAATTCCGAATTCGAGTCCTCAGGCCCAGGCGTCATGGAACGCGATCCTGAGCGTCCGCCAGAGGATTCTCATGTCGAGGCCGAGACTCCAGTTTTCGATGTAGTACAGGTCGTGAACGATGCGCTGGCGAATCGACGTGTCGCCTCGCAGTCCGTTGACCTGGGCCCAACCGGTCAGACCGGCACGCACCCGGTGGCGAACGCTGTAGGCCGGGTACCTGCTGCGAAAGCGCTCGACGAACTTCGGTTGCTCCGGACGGGGTCCGACCAAGGACATATCACCACGCAGCACGTTATAGAGCTGCGGCAGCTCATCGAGATTCGTGCGACGCAATACCTCCCCGATCCCGGTCACCCGTGCGTCCCGTGTTCGCGTCCAGTGAGCCTCGCCTTCTCCCTCGGCATCGGCGCGCATGGATCGGAACTTGAAGAGTCTGAACGAACGGCCGTCCAGACCGGTGCGCACCTGGGAGAAGAAAACCGGCCCGCCGTCCCGTGTTTGATCAGCCAGGCACGGATCGGGAAGAGCCATGAAGTTGCGAGTAGGAGGGCGACCGAGCCCGTGATATCGAACGCACGCTTGACGATCTGGTTCCAGCCCTGGAGTGGAATCTGGGTCAGGTTGATCAACGGCAAGCCGTCGAGGTCCTCGATACCCGCTCGCATGACGTAGTACTGGAGTACGTCCGGGACCACCTTGATGTCGACCAGCAGCTGCCCTGCGCGGCGTACCAGCTGCACGGTACGATAGTGGGCCGCCAACGGCAGCGCGATCATCACCTGATCGACCCCGTACTCGGCCACCGTGCTTTCCAGCTCATCCGTGGTCCCGAGGACGGGAACTCCCTGAATCTTGCGCTGCTGTCGGCCGGGATCATCGTCGAGAAACCCCACGACCGAAAAGCCGAACTCATTGTGAGCGTCGAGCCGCTCGACGACCTGTCTACCGAGCTCGCCGGCGCCGATCACGAGCACCCGTTGCAGGTTGCGGCCGGAACGGCGAATACGGGCGAGCCCGGCGCTGATGCCCCATCTGAAGAGGCTGACGAGGAAAGCATCGGTGACTGCGAAGATCGCCAGGAAGAGCCGCGAGTAGGTGAAATCGGGCGGCCGGTAGAAGGTCAGCCCAGCGGTGAGGAGAACGGTGGCGAGCATCACCGCCAGCACCACCCGGATGCCTTCGTCGAAGCGCGAGCGCATCCGTCGACGGTGGTACAGACCCTGAAAGTAAAACACTGCGGGGTACAGGACCAACACAACCGGTAGCAGCCGCAGGTACATGGAGAGCGGCGGCAGACCCTTTGTGACCGGATGGATCTCGAACACGAACCGCAACCAGTAGGCCACGAAAAATGCCAGGCTGGTGGCGAGAAGGTCGCCGATCAGCTGCAACACAACCTGGATCTGGCGACGGCGCTCAATCACTGTCGTGCCTCTCCGAATCCGAGCCGATCGAGCAGGAAACAGAAGCGGGTTCGGAATTGCTCGCGTGAGAAGAGATCGGCACGATGTCGCAGCTGGCTGACGTCCCATTCCCGATCGAGCACCCGCGCCGTCGCATCGACCACCGCTTCGACCGTCGACTCGTCAGCGAGTTCACCTTCAACTCCGGCGCGGACGATGTCCGCGGTGCCGGAATGGGCGAGACCCACGACCGGCGTCCCGCACGCCAGGGCCTCCACCGAGACCATCCCGAAGTCCTCCACGTTGGGAACCAGCAATGCCGCCGCCCGCCGGTAGGCAGCGCGCAGTTCGTCACGGTCGAGCCAACCCAGAAACCGGACGTCGGGGCCACCGAGGCGACGCAGCGCGCGCATCCGCGGCCCGGTGCCGACAATCTCCAGCTTGCGACCCAGCTTTCTCGCAACCGCAATCGCGACCTCCACCCTCTTGTACGGAACCAGGGCCGCGACCGTCAAGAGATTGTCGCTGCGCTCTCCACCCGGCGTGAAGTACTCGGTCGCCACCGGCGGTGGGATGACCTCGGCGGTGCGATTCCAGTAGTGCTGGATCCGCCACGCCACCAGACGCGAGTTGGCCACCAACCGGTCGACCCGGGCCGAGGACACCATGTCCCACTGGCGCAGACGGGCGAAACGCATTTCCACGATCGGTCGCAGCAATCGCGGCATGGGGTCGAGGTACTGCGCCCGCTGATCCCAGACGTAGCGCATGGGAGTGTGGACATAGCTGAGGTGGAATGCACCGGGAGGCGGGATCACTCCTTTGGCCACGGCGTGCGAGGTGGAGATCACGAGCTCCGCGTCGGGAAAAGCGAAGGACTCCACCGCCGCCGGCATCAGCGGCAGGAGAAATCGCCACCGACGTCCGCCGAATGAAGGCGCCTGCAGCCACGAGGTTCGGATCGGGTGCTCCTCGAGGAGCGGGGCTACGCTGCCGGCTCGGTGGACCAGAGTGTAGATCGGAGCATCCGGAAACAGACGAGCGATATCATAGAGGACCCATTCCCCGCCTCGCATGCCGGTCATCCAGTCGTGCACCAAAGCAACCCGCAATCAGACCTCCCCGAGCGCCAGCCGATACACGGCCACCGTCTCCTCCACCGTCCGATCCCAACTCATGGCGTCAGCCTTTTTTCGCCCCGCATCGATCATTCGGCCGCGCAACGGATCGTCCACCAACACTCGTTCCAAGGCTTCGGCCACCTCATCCACCTCGAGGGGGTTGACCAGCCGGGCGGCCCCCTCGCCAAGCTCACGCATGGCCCCGAGATTGGACGTCACCACCGGCAAGCCGGCACACATGGCCTCGAGAATCGGCAGACCGAAGCCCTCGTAGAGCGACACATGCAAGAGCACCGCGGCGATATGATACAACGCGTGCAGATCATCTCTGGGAACCCTCCCCAGCAATCGAACCCGATCGCCGAGGCCGAGACGTTCCGCACGCTCTCTGAGCCGGCTCGTTGAATCCGCGCCACCCAGGAAAACCAACTGGCCCGGGATCCTGCGCTCCCGCACCGCCAGGTGGTAAGCCCGCAATACCAGGTCGAGGTTCTTGTGCGGCTTGTCGTTGGCAACCACCAGTATCAGCGGCGAACGCAGGCCATGGTCAACCTTGAGCTTTTCCAGAACCTCTTTCTCAGGACGCTTGCCAAGGGCCGGATCCACGCCGTTGGCGACCACCGTCATCCGCTGAGGGTCGGCGGAAAAGAGATTGACGAGGTCCCGCCGTGATGAACGCGATACCGTGACCACCCGCCGGGCGCGGCGAAGGGATGAACCAATCATCAACCGGAGGTAAAGCCTCGACAGATGCGGCCGGTTCTCCGGCGGATAAAATAGCTGGATCAGATCATGGATCGTCACGACAGTTGGCTTCGGTACGAGGCGTGGTGCGACGTAGTGGGGAAAATGCACCAGATCGATCCGTTCCCGCCATAGGGAAGCCGGCAGCTGAAAATGTTCACCGAGCCCGTAGCCCCGCGCCGAGGTCGTGATGATGCGCGCGCTGGGTGCAAGGGTTTCGACTCGCTCCTCGTGCCCGGAACGTGTCAGCACCGTGAGGTCGACGTCAGGACGCTTGTCCAGACCACGGAGCAGGGCGCGCACATAGGTGCCGATACCGAAATCGGTAAGCTTCCGCCCATCGAGCACCAACCTCATTCCCATGGCGCCATTGTAGCGTGCCAACCGGCGCACCGAACCTGCGCCCGCCTCGCGTCCGAATCAGCGCGGCAAGGAGGTCAGAAGTTGAGAGTTGAGAGTTGAGAGTTCAGGCGGACCTGCCCCGTTTCGGTGAACACCAAGAATAAGGTTCAGAGTTTTTCTAAGGACTCAGAACCGGTACGGAAAGATAATCCGGTCTCAACTCTTAACTCTTAACTCTTAACCCTTTACTCAATTCCTCTCTATACTGATTCCCATGTATACGGCCTTGGTGATCCCCTCCATCGGCGCACCCGATCTGCAGACCTGCCTCGAAGCCGTAGCGGGTCTGGATCCCGCACCCGACCTCAAGATCCTCGTGCTCTCGGGCGCCGCTGCCGTGCCATCACGAGTTGACGGCTTCGATATCCTGCAGCGCTCTCGACGATTAGGGTTCGCCCCGGCCGTCAATGCCGGGCTCGGAGCTCTACCGCCCAATGTGGAAGCGGTGGCGATTCTCAACGACGATACGACCCCCGAACCCGAATGGCTCGGCATTCTCGGCGCCGCCCTCGAACGGGATCCAAAGCTGGCCGCGGTCCAGGGCACGGTGTTTGATGCGAACACATCCACGGTGGATGGACGCGGCATCGCCTTCGATCGCTGGGGGCTGCCAATCCAGATTGACCGCGGCATGGATTCATCCGACGACGGCGGCGCACGTTTCGTGGATGCGGTTTCGGGCACCGCCTGCCTCTATCGGATAGAGGCGATTCGCCAAGCTGAATTACCTGGGGGCGGAGTCTTCGACCCTTCCTTCGACTGCTACCACGAAGACCTCGACCTCGGTCTGCGCCTCGGGCGATTGGGTTGGCGCTCGGCCTGGGTCAGCGGCGCCCCGGTGCTCCATCTCGGGTCCTCAAGTGGTGGGTCGATGGGTTGGCGCCACCCCTGGTGGCTGCTGGCCAACCGCTGGCGCGCCCTGGCGGGAAATTTGAGCCCGCGCGCCTTCCTGAAAGCCATGCCCCGGCTCGCGCGCGGTGAGCTGCGGGCTGTGAACACCCTGTTTCGAAACAACCCACGGACTCTCCCGACGGCAGCAGCGGTCCTGGTCAATCTGCCGCGGTTTATGGTCGGCGGCTGGCGAAGGCACACACCGGGGCCACGTCTTGGAAGCTTGCCCGGAGGCCCGGCGTGAGGATCCTCATGCTCACCGATGATCGCGTGGGACCCCAGATGGCGGGTTCCGCCCTGCGAGCGTGGGAGCTGGCACGAGCGCTCATTGGCGCGGGTCACGATGTGGTCCTGTCCGGCGCCGAGGGTTCGGCCCATCCAGAGGGCCACGGGCCCAAAGTCGTTCGCACGCCACCCTGGCGCTGGGCCGAGGCCGTGGTGGCGCCGGCATGGTGCCTGCCCCCGAGGGCTTTTCTCGGCACCCATCTCCTGGTGGTCGACGGCATCACCCCGCTGCTTGCAGAGCTCGATGCGAGCCCCTCCTCGGCTCGTGTTGTCCGCCGCCGACGCACAGCCGCCTCGCGGCTGCCGCTGGTTGCTGCGCGGGCGGATGCCATCCTCGTCGGGGGCGATGAACAGGCCGCATGGTGGTCGGATCAACTGGCCGAGCGGCCGGATGTGCCCTTGCTTGACGTTCCTTTCGGTATCCCGGACGCCGATCCTCCGGACGCGGCCGGCCGGATCGACGGTGTGCCCGACGGGTGGTCGGTTGTTCTGTGGTGGGGCGGCGTGTGGCCGTGGCTCGATCTCGATACGCTCCTCGCCGCCCGCGCTCGTCTGGGCGCCGCCAGGATCAGCGTGGTGGTTCCAACCGCCAATCGACCAGGCGCAGGTTTCCCCGGGTTTTCTGCCGGCGACCTGTCGGCGGCGGCACAGCGTCACGGTCTGCGGCCGCCCCAGGTGGTGGCGCTCGATCAGTGGGTCCCGTACGCCGAACGCCACCGCATACTCAACCGCAGTGCGATCGTGACAGTGCTTCACCATCCCGGCGCCGAGGCCGATCTGAGCTTCCGCACGCGCGCCCTCGACGGGTTGTGGGCCGGAGTTCCGCTCCTCCTCAGCGAGGGTGGTGCCCTCGCCGCAGTGGCCCACCGGGGCGGGTGGGGCGCGGTCGTGCCGCCCGGCGACGTCGACCTCGCATCAGCCGCCATGGACCTGCTGCTGGGCGAGCGCAGTCAGAGTCGATGCCGTGCCTCGCTCGAAGAACAACGGGATGGCTGGCGATGGTCAGTGGTGGTTGAGCCCCTGGTAGAGGCCCTGCCGAAGCTCCCCGCCACATCGCGCACGGGGCTGGTGCCGGCGGCGCTCCGGGTAGCCGCCGTGTTGGCCAGGCCCGCAAAGAGGCCCGCATGATGACCCCGATCGACGCGGTGGTTGTGCGTTGGCGCGGCGGCGATGAGGTCAGCCGTTGTTTGAGGTCCCTTCTCGATCTCGGGGGAGCGCGCCTCGAGCGCGTCGTCTTGGTGGACTCGGGGTCGGGCGATGGCGGCGCCAAACGCCTGGCAGCCGAGTTTGCCGGCGTCCAGGTCGTCGCCCTGGCCGAGAACCGCGGATTCGCCCATGCTGCCGACTGTGGCGCCGCTGAGGGCGACGCGCCGCTGCTGCTCGTGCTCAACCCGGACATCGAGATCACGCCCGGTGCGCTCGACTCTCTCGCGTCGCTCCTCGATGAACGGCCACAGGTTGCAGGCGCGGTGCCCTTGCTCGAGGACATGGACGGCACATCGCAGCACAAATGGCAGCTGCGAAACCTCCCCACGGTTTCGAGGCTCGTTCGCGGCCTCCCCGGGGCGCCGGCGTTCTCGGCGCCACCGACGACGCCGGTCGAGGTCGCGCAGCCGGCCGCCGCAGCCTGGTTGGTGCGACGATCAGTGTGGGAGGCCCTCGGCGGTCTCGATCCGACCTTCGCGCCGGCCTGGTGGGAGGACGTCGACTTCTGCGCCCGTCTACGGCCTCTTCTTGGCAGCACGGAGTTTCCGTCCGACGAGGGTTTCGTGGTCCAGCCGGCCGCTCGCCTGCGCCACGCCGGCGGCTCGAGCGTGGCGGCTCTCAGCGACGCCGCATTCCTCACCGCCTACTATCGCAACCTCCTCCACTACACCGCCCGTCATCATCCCGGACGCCTCCGCTTCGTCCGCAGAGGGCTCAGGATCAGCCTCGCCGCACGAGCCCTCCTCCGCCCGCCACGCCGACAGGCCTACAGGGCGGCAATGGAAGCCACCGCCAGGGATTCGGGGTAGAGGGGCAGGATTTCGATTTCGAATTTCGAATTTCGAATTTGGCACCCCAAACCTAAATCCTCCACCGGAGCCCCCAGTCAGCGTGGCGCTGTTGCGGAGGGCCTCGTCGCGAGGGCGCGCTCACCGGAGGTGCCATTGTTGACATTGTTTGAGCCCTGATCCTTCTTTTCGGCAGGGGGCTGCGGGCAAACAATGTCAAAGGTGGCTCCTCTCGCGGCAGCGCCTCGCCGGAGCACAGGCATGGAAACGCGATACTGCACGGAAAATGGTGCACCCGCGAACGGCGGGCGTCCTAGAGTCAGCCTTGAGGCTCCCCGCCGGAACCCACCACCAGTCGATCGAGCGCCACGGCGCCGTACGGTGGGCACCGCAGGGCTATTTCCAGCCGATGATGACCCGGTCCGGGAGGCGGCGGCAGAACCACCCGCTCGCTCGCGCCTTCTCCGCGCCACGGGATCACCGTCACCTCACCCTCGTCCCACCGCACCTCCAACAATCCTCGATGCCGTGCCGTTCCCATCAGCCATCCCTCGAGGACGACCTCGGCGTCGCCCCGCAAATTCAAAGGCACGCTCACGCGATCTCCGGGATCGAGGCGCCAGGCCCGACGGTGGCTGAAGCGAGCCACCGTGCCGGGTCGTGGCATCGGAGAACCGCCGCTCTTTCGAACCTGGGGCGCCTCCACCTCGACCACCGAGTCGAAACGGAAACCGAGGGTCAGCACCAATGCCGCCGCCGCCACCAGCCATACCGCGATCCAAGACCGCCCCATCACCGCTAGCGAAGCGGTCGATCGCCTCGCCAACCACACAGCGAGAAGAACGACGACAACCATGATCGCCGGCACGACCCATGTCGCCGTATTTGGAACCAGAAACGACGGGAAGAACGCTCGGCCATCGGCCGCGAAACGCCGCGACAGCGCATCGGCGAGCCAGTAGCCGCCGTCGCCCGGGTTGACCGAAAAATGGGGCCGGGTGATCAGCATCCACCACGCGATCACCGACGGCGGCAGCAGCACGACGGCGAGCCGGCGCCATGGCAACGGCTGGATCAGCAACATCGTGCCCGCGAGGGCGAAGGCCGGGAGCATCGGCACCAGATAGCGCGCCGGCGGCGCACCGCCGCCGTACCACTCGCTCGAGTGAAGCAGGGCCGCCAGGGTGAGCCCACAACCGACGAGCAGGGCGCGCTCCCCCGGTCCGCCGCGGCGCCACAGCAAGGCCACCCCGGCCAGCGCCGCCAACAGCAAAGGTGCGGTAAAAGCGAGACCTCCCGCCGGGTCGAACGCCAGCCCGCCGAGGACCCGGATCGCGAGCCCGGGATCGACCGGGATGAGGTCGAGAAGCCCGCGGTAGGGCCCGAAGGGATGGCCCATGGGCAGCCAACCAGCGCCGAGACCGACAGCGGCAGCAGCCGCCAACGTAGCCAATCCGCGCACCCGACCGCGCCTCAGCCAGGCCACGGCCGCAATCGGGAAGGTCAACAGCCCGAGACGGGTCTTGATCGCGGCCGCGCCGACTGCCACCGCCAGACCCAGCCACTCGGGGCCCGCCCGCGGGGACTCGCGACCAGCACCAGCAGTACAGCCACCGCCAGCGCCCCCGGAAGCTCAGGCCAGATCTGGGTGGCGAAGGTCGCCAACGGATAGGTCGCAGCCAGTACCAACACCAACAACCCGACCCTTGCTTCAATTAACCCGAGGGCGCGCGCCCGCCTCGCGATCAGGGCCACCAACGCTCCTCCCATGAGAGCCAGCAGGACCAGCGCCCCGGCGCGGCCGGCCACGATGTAACCCGGCAGCAGAAGCATGCCGAGAACCGGCGAGTGGAAGAGCGGACGACCGGGGGCGTAGGTGGCGTCGCCGGGTTTGAGCTCGGGGTCGAGATCGTCGGCAATGTCGAGATCGTGGTCGGTGGCGAGTGAGTCCATCACCAGCAAGTGGAACGGCTCGTCACCGTAGAGGGGCGGAGTCAGATGGGGGGTCGCCAGGGCCAGCGGCACCAGCAGTACTATAACCGTCACGAAGACCCGCCGTCGTCCGAGCCAGCGCCGAGCCGCCGGCAGCCATGCCAGGAGCACTGCAGCGAGGGCGATGTCCACCGCCATCCGCTCACCCAGCAGACGCAGGGGCTCCACCGGCACCCGCGCAACCAGCGAGCCGAGAACCAGCACAAGCCACGGCAGAACAGCGACCGGTTGACGCCACACGCCGGACGCGGCCTGCGTCAACACGACCACTAATGCTGCAGCCAGCAACCACCACGGCAGCCCCCAGTCACGCGGCGGCGTCGCCCGCGGCACACCGACGGTCTCGGCCCGGAGGACGATGTCGGCGCCAATATCGGGGTGGCGATACAGCACCGGGCGCTCGCCGGCGGGCACCGCGAAGGTCTTCCGCATAGTCGGCCGCCAGCGGGCGGTGCGGCCCACGCCCTGCGGCCGCCACACCGTCTCGCCGCCAAACGTACCCGCCTGTATCACGTTGTCATTGCCTGAATAGCGCAATACCGCCAACGGCTCATCGTCCCGGAGATCGTCGCCGTTTTGAATGTCCAGGTCGATGACATACGGACCACCGCCGCCCGCGGACATCCTCAGCTCACCGAGCTCTTCGGTGAGGACAAAGGCTCGCTGCTCCGGCGACGGCGCCAGCGCCGGGCCGAGGGAGAGGGCCACAAGTAGCCACACCGCGCCCGCCGGTCCGGGACCGAGGCGCGGCGTGATGATGAGGGCGAGCACGAGCGCCACCCACGCCATCCAACCGAGGGCGGGGAAGATCTCGTTGACTGGAAACCCCGCCCACGACCCGAAAGAAGCCGCCAACAACGCCGCCGCACCAACACCCGGCAGCCAACGCAGAGCGACCTCGTCGTCCAATCGTCGACGTCCCAACATTCCCCATGCCAGGCAACCCGCGACGACCACCAGCGCGACCAGCGGCCAGCGCTGCCACGGGACGACCGCCGCGGCAACGGCAGCGAGCTCGGCGGCGCGCCGCCCCGAGCGGCGGGCGGCGGCCCACGGTGCGACTACAGCCATGGCACCTGCGGCGCCGATCGCAAAAACGCTATAACCGGTCAGACCGAGACCCACTGCCGCTCGTGCCGACAGACCGAGGAGGGCGGCGAGCAGGGGGCGGCGATGGGCGGGCGTCCGTTCCCAGGCCGCCGCCACAGCAGCCCACGAAGCCAGCACGAGCAGCGGCGGCACCACCATCCAACGCATGGCGGAGCCGCCAACCATGGTCAGAGCGAACGCCGCCGGCACCAGCGCCGCCTCAGCAGCGCGCCGACGGACGCCCACACCACCCCACCAGCCGCTGGGCACGAATGCCAGCGCAACCGCCGCTGAGAACCACAGCGCCTCGGGTACCGAAATCGCCCCAAGCACCGCCAGCACGGCTGCCAACACTGCGAAAGCAAGGGACGAGGCCCACGCCGTCACGCGCACCCGATCCTCCGTCCAGTCATTGCCTCCGTCATCGACATCTCAGCGAGTATAGCGGGGGGCACGGGTTGAATTCGGAATTCGGAATGCCGGACGGTTGACCGGGCTAGATCACACTGACGGACGCCGATCCGCCCATCCGGATCGCGTTCAATCCCAGTGGGGGCGGCATATATGCCGCCCCTACCCGGGATATGCCGTGTCGCCGTAGGGGCGGCATACATGCCGCCCCCCGCCAAAGTGGAACTCGGAATGTCGGGTCTGTGGCAAGATGGCGGCGTGGTCGAGCCGTATTCCATCGTCATCGTCGCCTACAACCATGCCGAGACGCTTCCGGCGTGTTTGGCGGCTGTGGCGTTCCTCGAGCCGGCCCCTAAGCGGCTGGTGCTTGTGGACAACGCGTCTGCGGACGGGTCCGCGGACGTCGCCGCCGAGCTTGCGGGCGATCTGCCGATCGAGATCATCCGTGAGGACCGCAACACCGGCTTTGCCGCCGCCGCCAACCGCGGCATCGACGCAACCGACACACCTTGGGTTCTGTTGCTCAACCCCGACTGCGCGCCGCGGCCCGACCTTGTTCGTCGCCTCCTCGAGGCGGTGGCGGGCCGCCCGGAGGCCGCCCGCATCGGCGCCGCGACCCCAAAGCTCCTGCGCGCAGAGGGCGTGGGGCTAGAACCCACGCCGGTCATCGATGCGGCGGGAATGCTCGTCACGTGTTCCGGACGCCACCTCGACCGCGGCGCGGGCGAGCCCGACGGTGAGATATTTGATAGCGCGGCGTGGGTCTTCGGCGGCACCGGCGCCGCTCTCCTCCTTCGCCGCGAGGCCCTGGCCGACATCGCTTATCCCGACAACGAGGTCTTTGCAGACTCCTTCTTCGCCTACCGCGAGGATGCCGAGCTGGCGTGGCGGCTACAGCTCCGCGGCTGGCGCTGTCTCTATGTCCCGCTCGCGGTTGCAGCCCACCGCCGCGGCTTTCCTCCCGAGGGTGGACGCGACGGCCACACCGAAATCAACCGCCACTCGGTCCGCAACCGCTTCTTGTTGCGCGCCCACTGCGCCGATCTCGGGTGGCACCTGCGCTGCCTGCCGTGGTGGCTGGCGCGCGATCTGATGGTCGTCGGCGCCTGCCTGACGGTGGAACGCGACTCCCTGCCCGCCCTCGGGGACGCGTGGCGATTACGTGGAGACGCACAGCGACGGCGGCGCTGGGTGCAAAGCCGGCGCCGGTTCTCCTCACGACAGATGGCGCACTGGTTTCGTAAACGGGGGCAGGTGGAGGAGGTCGAGGCCCCGTGAAGCTGGCGATCATTGGAACCCGGGGCGTGCCGGCCAGCTACGGTGGATTCGAGACCTTCGCCGAGGAGCTCGGTTGGCGCCTGGCCGCCCGCGGTCACGAGGTGACGGTCTATGGCCGGCGCGGTTTCGTCGATCCGGAGCAGACAGAGTACAGGGGGATGCGGTTGACCGTCCTTCCGTCGCTACGCAGCAAGCATTTGGAGACCGTCTCGCACACGTTTGCGGCCGCGCTCCACGCCTCGCGCCGTGGCTTCGACGCGGCGCTGATGTGCAACGCGGCCAACGCGCCCTTCGTCCGCATCCTACAGATGGCCGGCACCCCGGTCGCCCTCAACGTCGACGGTCTCGAGCGCAAACGCCGCAAGTGGGGAGTTGCCGGCCGCACCTACTACCAGATCTGCGAGCGCCTCGCGGCACGGCTCCCGGATACCCTCATCACCGATGCCGAGGTGATCCGCCGCTACTACCGCCGGGTCTATGGCGCGGACTCGGAGATGATCGTCTACGGCGGTGATCTCGAGCCACCGACCGCCGCTGGCACTCTCGAAGAGTTGGGCCTCGAGCCCGATGAGTACCTGCTCTACGTGTCGCGATTCGAACCCGAGAACAACCCCGACCGAGTGGTCGAGGCCTACCGACGGGTCGGCGGGAACCGGCCGCTGGTGATGGTCGGCGGGGCGCCCTATTCCCGCGGTCTGACCCGGCGGGTCTCAGAGCTTGCGGACGACCGTGTACTGCTCCCCGGTCCGGTGTATGGCGAGGGTTATCGCCAGCTCCTCTTCAACTGCCGCACCTACATCCACGCGACCGAGGTCGGGGGAACCCACCCGGCGCTGGTCGAGGCGATGGGCGCCGGCCGGCCGGTGCTGTACTA
>PVMK01126708.1_pt1 | contig 21928 bp, 24 predicted proteins | sample 1853481 | NCBI WGS metagenome assembly PVMK01 (sample SAMN08533507, study PRJNA380276) | Marine sediment metagenome, whole genome shotgun sequencing project.
AAGAGGCAGAAATCATGACAGCGCTCCTTGCGATCATGGTGGAAATAGCTAACTGGTATTATGTCCAGTAGTATACACGAAAGACTCATAAATACAATGAGTTAGTATAGAAGAGCGTAACAAAACGAGACTAAATTAACGCACTGATTCGAAAAAACGGGACGCACGCTTCCAGTACCCGCTCCGGCGCCTCCATCTGCGGGTAATGACCGATATCGGCCAGTTCCACGAGTGGGGCTTCCGGCAACAGTTCCTTCCAGCGAGCGGTCATGTTGCTTCCCGATACGGGGTCCAGCAGTCCGTCGATGAGCATCAACGGTACGCGGGCGTCTGTCAGGGCGCCGACCCAGCGGGCGCTGTTTTGTCGCCGCTCCTCGAGATAAGCCAATATCCGGTGGACGATCCGGTGCCCCTCGCCGTGGGACATCAGCTGCCAGAATGCTTCGGATTCCTCAGGGCTTGGCGGTGTATTGGGTCCGAACACTCGTTTTAGGCTGCGTGTTGCCACCTTCTGATTCAGAAATCGGATGAGCAGAGGACCCAACGGTCCGGCCAATAGCCTTTGAATCAGGATCGGCTGTTGGGATTCCGGAAAGATGCCGCCGTTTAGCAGGCAAGCCGACAGCGGTCCGGTTTCATTGTCTCTCTCGATCTGTCGCGCCAGGATTTCCTGTGCCACTGTGTCGCCGTAGTCGTGGCACAGGATGTGATAGCGGGATATGCCTCGAGCGCTCAGCGCAGCCTCGCAAAGATCCGCCTGAGCGCGGAAGCTGTATGGGAAGCGCGGCGGTTTGTCCGAGTAACCGAAACCGATCAGATCGGGTGCTACCAAGCGATATTTTTCGGCCAGCACCGGCCATATCTTGTGCCAGTCCCATGCGGCTGTGGGGAAGCCGTGTATTAGCAGCATGGCAGGGCCATCGGCCTTTCCCGCTTCATATACCTGTATCCGATAGCCGGAAAAATCCATCGGTGTCGCGAGGGATCGCCACTCTTTAAGTGATTTCATTAGAAACCTCTGATTTCATTACCCTCCCCATGCAGTGATCGCCTAGAATAACGCGCTTTCGGCGTTTCACATGCCCGAGCGCTATCTGAGCGAGACACATGCAGGCACTCTCAATTCGCGGACTCAAAAAGACCTACGCCACCGGCGTCGAGGCCTTGCGTGGTATCGATCTTGACGTTGGGGAGGGTGAGTTCTTTGCCTTGCTCGGTCCAAACGGCGCCGGCAAGACCACTGCGATCGGCATCATCACCTCGCTGGTCAACAAGACGGGTGGCAGCGTCGAGGTTTTCGGTCACGACATCGACCGGGCGCATACCCTCGCCAAGAGCTGTATCGGCCTTGTCCCGCAGGAGCTCAATCTCAATCTCTTCGAAAAGGTTCTCAATATCGTCGTCACCCAGGCGGGCTACTACGGCATTCCGCATCGGGCCGCATTGGAGCGCGCGGAAAAGTATCTCAACGAGCTGCAGCTATGGGATCGTCGTGACGATATCGCTCGCGGATTGTCCGGCGGCATGAAGCGGCGCCTGATGATCGCCCGCGCCCTGGTCCACGAACCGAAGCTGCTGATCCTCGACGAGCCGACCGCCGGCGTCGATATCGAGATTAGGCGCTCGATGTGGAAGTTCCTGCGCAAGATCAATGCAGAGGGGACGACGATTATCCTGACCACCCACTACCTGGAGGAAGCGGAGAGTCTGTGCCGGCAGGTAGCAATCATCGACGAGGGCCGGATCGTAATAAACGACCGGATGAGCAGGGTGCTGCGCAAGCTGTCGGTTGAGACCTTCGTGCTCAACCTGGAGCAGGATCTGGGGGAGGCACCCGGGATTCCGGGTTACGCGGTTCGCCTGATGGATCCCCAGACCCTGGAGGTCGATGTGGATAGCGGGCGTGGCATCAACGACATTTTTCGCACATTGAGTGAGCTCGGTGTTCGCGTCGTCAGCATGCGCAACAAAGCCAACCGCCTTGAGGAGCTGTTTATGAGGCTCGTTGATAGCAGGGAAGCCCGGCTGGCGAGGTCGGAATCATGACGACGAGGGTGCGCGAGAACTGGATCGCGCTTAGCACGCTGGTGGTCAAGGAATTTCACCGCATCACCCGCATCTGGATACAGACGCTGTTACCACCGGCGATCACGATGTCTTTGTACTTCGTCATCTTCGGCAGTCTGATTGGCAAAAGAATCGGGCAGATGGGCGGGTTCAGTTATATGGAGTACATTGCGCCCGGCCTGATCATGATGTCGGTGATCACCAACTCCTACGGCAACGTCGTCTCCTCTTTCTTCGGCGCCAAGTTCGCGCGTCACATCGAGGAGATGCTGGTTTCACCCATGCCGGCCTCTCTCATACTGATCGGTCACGTTGCCGGTGGCGTGATTCGCGGTCTGTTCGTCGGCGGGCTGGTAACGATCATCGCGCTTTTCTTCACTGACCTGGAGGCTGTTCATCCGTTCATCACCTTCTCGGTGGTGCTGCTCACGGCGGTGGTTTTCGCGCTGGCCGGGTTCATCAACGCGACCTTCGCCAGGAAGTTCGACGATATCGCCATCATCCCTACCTTCGTGCTGACACCATTGACCTATCTGGGTGGCGTTTTCTATTCGATCAGCCTGTTGCCCGAGTTCTGGCAGAAGGTGTCGATGGCCAACCCCATTCTCTACATGGTCAATGGATTTCGCTACGGGATTCTTGGCCGCTCCGACATCGATATCGGACTGGCCTATGTCATTATCGTGGGCTTTATCGTTGCCCTCTATTCAGTTGCCCTTTATCTGTTGAAAAAGGGCATTGGTATCAGGGACTAGGCGTCCATGTGCGGACGATTTGCTTTCTACTCTCCGGCCGAGGCCGTCATCCATCTGTTTGGTGTCGATGACGCGGTTGACCTGCCACCGCGTTACAACATTGCGCCGACCCAGCCGGTGCCGGTCGTGCGGGCAAGATTCCCGGGAGAGCGAGAATTCGTTCAACTCCATTGGGGACTGATTCCGTTCTGGGCCAAGGAGAAATCAATCGGTAACCGGATGATCAACGCCCGGGCGGAAACCGTGGCCAGCAAACCCGCATTCAGAAATGCGTATCGTCACAAACGTTGCATGATTCTCGCCGATGGGTTTTATGAATGGCAGAAGCAGGCCGGCGGCAAGCAGCCGTGGTTCATGTCGATGAAGTCGGATGGGCCCTTTGCGATGGCCGGGTTGTGGGAGACGTGGCGCGAGAACGACGACGCCGAGCCGCTCGAGTCCTGCACGATCGTCACGACCGGACCGAACGCATTCATGAGCAGGTTTCACAATCGCATGCCGGTCATCCTGCCTCCAGGTGCGGCAGCAGTCTGGCTCGATCCGGCGGCCGACAGCGCTGCCCTGCAATCCGTCCTGGTGCCGGCCAGGGAGGGCCTGCTGCAGGCCGTCGAAGTCAGCAGACGCGTCAACAGCCCGGCCAACGAGGGTCCGGAACTGATCCTGCCGGTCACTGGCTGACCGCGACTTCCCTATAGAGCGCCCAACGCCTGCACGAGATCCGCGATGAGATCATCCGGATGTTCCAGCCCGATCGACAGGCGCAGCAGGTTGTCAGGTGTTGCGGTGCCTGGGCCTTCGACCGAGGCGCGGTGTTCGATCAGACTTTCGATGCCACCCAGGCTCGTTGCACGGGTGAACAGATCCACTTTGGCCGCGACCGTCATCGCCGCTTCCCGGCCGTTTCGCAGCTGGATCGACAGCATCCCGCCAAAACCTCTCATCTGATCTGCGGCGATGGCATGACCCGCGTGTGTGTCCAGCCCCGGATAGAGAACCGTTTCTATCTGCGCATGCGACCGACAGAAATTCGCGACAAGCAGGGCGGAGGCACTTTGTGTTCGCACCCGGAGCGGTAGCGTGGGCAGGCTTCTCAATAGCAGCCAGCAGTCGAATGGCGACGGCACGGCGCCGCCGGTGGTGCGAACGGTCCTGAGGTCGTCGAACCATGTGCCAATGTCATGTCCCACCACCATGCCGCCCATCAGGTCGCCGTGACCGCCGAGATATTTCGTGGAGCTATGGACGACCAGATCAGCGCCGAGGGCCAGCGGATTCTGCAGGACAGGTGTCGCGAAGGTGTTGTCGCAAGCGATCGCGGCACCGTGTTTCTTCGCCATCGCCGCCAATGTGCGAATGTCGCTGATCCCCATCATCGGGTTGCCGGGTGTCTCGACAAAGAGCAGCGCGACGTCGTCAGCCAAAGCCCTCGCGACTTCGTCTGCTGAGGTCGTATCAACCAGGCGAACCCCGTTTCCCGACCGGGCGGCGAGTTCTCCCAGTTGTTTCAGGGTGCCGTGATAGGCGGATTTTGAGGAAACGATGACGCCTTTTCGTGATGCGGCGTGAAAAAGCGCGGATATCGCCGCGGTGCCCGAGGCAAAGGCTACGGCCCAGTCACCCCTCTCGAGTGCCGTGAGCGATGCTTCCAGCGCAACCCGGTTGGGATTGTCGTTGCGGATGTATTCGTACCCTTTTGAATAGCCGCCATCCGCATCCCGCTCGAAGGTCGTACTCAGATGTATCGATGGCGTCACCGCACCGCTTTGTGTGTCGGTTTTCCGGCCTGAATGAACGGCCAGAGTTTCGATGGCGAGGTTTTTCTCAGGGTGGGCCATTCTTGACGGGCAGGGTGTCTCGTTGTTCGACGATGCGTGTCTGGGGTCTGGACATAATAGCCGCTCTCCGGGCCAGCGCGTCCTGTTTCGATGACAAGTGCAACCTGCCGCCTCGCTCCGTGATGCCAAGTTGAGCCGATGTCTCAGCAATATCCGGAAAGTGCCTGGCGCTGACGTTTTGATTGTAGAGAGTCATAAAAACAGTGCTGTCGGTGATGTCATCCAGACGCGCAAAGACTTCTCGTGCCGACCAGGTCCGATCGCCTGGCAGACAACAATCCGCCAGCCCCGACATCGCAATATCCAGCGACATCCGGCCATCGGATCGACGTCGTAATTCCACATCCGCCATCAGGGCTATCGCCGCGCCGCTCCAGTAGACACGCATATAGCCTCCGTTCTCTCGCATGTTCCCGCTGACATCGGCCAGGCTCTCGTCATCTGTGCCGCGTCGGCCGCGCTCGAACCCCGCATACAGTTTTTGCCAGGCAACTTCTTCGCTGACCATGCCGGCACGTGCGCGCAACACGTTCTGGTAATAGCTGGCCAGGCCTTCCGATAGCCATGCATCGCCTCGTCCAACATACGGGAGCAGCATATGGCTGAGTTCGTGCGTTGCAGTCCAGTCCTTGCGAAACTCACTCAAGGGCCGGTTCTGATCGACAAAGAAGTGAGCCGCCGCACCACCACCGCGCAGCACCTGTGCCCACGGGACCGCCTCAGATTGTTCGCCGATCGGAACCACCAGTATCTGTGGTTGTTGCAGCGGAAACCGGCCGTAAAGGCTGCTGACCGCAGACGCGGCCTCGCGTATCCAGCGATCCATATCCGCCGTGCTCGCTGGCTTGGCCGCGTCCAGCACTGCCATCCGCAACGTCGCCCCACCGACCTCGACATCGCGGCTCTCAAAATAGCCGAATGCGGTCAGGTCGCGCCATTCGATGGGGGTGTGGTCCAGCCGGAAGGTGGGCGCCGAGGACTCTCCCGTCACGCGCTGCCAGGGAACCGAAACCTGCATGCCGTCGGGCAGATCGAAGCGCAGGACGACGTCCGCATCCGCGGGTAGACGTGCCGGTCTCCACAACCACATACCCGAGCTCATCAGGACGTTATCTTCCTGGTGCAAAATAATCCGCGCGGTCTCGACCTGAGCCGCGACTGCTGCTGCCAGGTCCACCGTGTAATGCAGGCAGTCACCGGGGCTGACGTTCGAAAGCCTGATCTGCCGGCTGGTGGCTCGCGCGCGCAGATTGCCTTTACCGGGTCTCACGTTGCCAAGGTAGTCGCCGGCTTCGTCGAGTCGGCTGACCAGTCGCGACGGGGCCCATCCATGGATGCAAACAGTTGCTTCCAGGGTGTCGAGTTCTGGTGATACGGTGAATTCGTATCGAATATCCGGCGCCGAACCGGCCGCCTGGCCTGCCATCAGTCCGCTCAGAAGCAGCGAATAAAAGATGATGCGCCTCCCCTCATGAAATCGGGCGAAATCGAATGTGTGCCTGATGTGACTTGATCTGTGGTCACCAGGTTCCTGGTTTTTCTCCTGCCAGGCATAGAACTCGTCGAGCGAGGGACTCGCCTTGTCGAGAAGGCTCCGATCACATGGCGGTTATCTGCGTGGCGCTGCCGGTTCGTCCTGGACTAGTCCGGATCCAGCAGAAAACGTTGTCTGCCATCATCGAGAACAACACCCTCCGGGACGATCTCCCGTACACGGGGACCGTTCAGGATCTGGTCCCCCTCGCGGTATTTCTTGCCGTTGACAAAGACCGCGCGTCGCGCTGGCTCGTCAGAATAGATGTGAAGATCCAGGTGCAATGGGATACTCGTCAGGGCGCCCTGCAAAAAGAGATCCCTTGCGGTCGGCAGTTGCGATGCATCCGTCGATCTTGTTTTCGGTGGGGTTGTGGTCGTCGGCTGGGGTGAGGGCCGGGCCGCCGTGGCCGTGGAGGTAAGATCAGCCCGGGTCGCGCTCTCCCCACCACCCACCCGCGCCTCGTCGCGCAAGGATCTTACTTCCCTCTTCTCAGGAACGGCCGCCCCATGAGCCTGGGGAATGTCATTTTCGGCGCGTTGCGGGGGCCTGGTGACAGCAACAGGATTTGTAGCTTGCGTGGCCGGTGGCGACGCCACAATGGGCCTTTGTGCCTGAATCGTCCTGGGCGGGGCATCGGTTCGCACCAGCATTATCGCGAGAATACCGATGACAACAGCCATGGATATGACAAGTATCGCCAGCCACTTCTTGCCGGACCCTTTCTGCACGCTGGTCGGCACTGTTGCCAGCGCCGGGCCGGCCTGACGCTGACGCTCGTTCTCCGATTTCTTGAGCGCGTCGAGAATAAACGACATGGCCTGTTAGCCTTCCCGTTCCAGCAGGTGGCGGTCGGGCAGCCCAAGTGCTGTGTTCAGCACGATCATCGTTCGTGCGCCCGCGATTCCGTCGGAACGCATCTGCTGTGAAGTCTGGAACCATCGAACCGCGTCAGCGAGAGATCTATCAAAGAAATCGGGTCGGGTTGCCGGCAATGGTGTTTCCGATAGTTGCGCCAGAGATTGTCTCAGCCATAGTACGTCCGATCCGCTGGTTCCCTGCGTCAGCGTTCGGCCAGGGCCTGCAGCCGGACGCCAAAAGACCAGGTACTCGCCGGTCCACAGCGGGATCAGCTGGTCGAGCCCAGTCTCTATCCGCTCGCCTCCTGCCAGCAAGATGGCAGTGCCGCCATGGCCGAGTCCGCCGAGAACGACCTGGTGGCTTGCGCCAGCCGGATCGGCAAGTGACAGGATTGCCGGTCTGTCCAGGTTGACCAGTTGTCGCCAGGAGCCCTGTTCGTACAAGCAGCGAAGACCGACCTCCCGGATTGCCTCACAGGGCTGACCGCCACCTGATTTGTCGCTGACGCCCCACAGACCGAGCAATGTGGCAAAAGACGTATCCGTATCGGTAAAAGATGCCGTAGCTGACAGGATCTCGACAAGCGAAGGAGGGGCTGCTTCTTGCGCGGGCCGGCTTGCGCTGGTCCCGGTGACGATCGGTGGCGTCTCTATTTCAGCCAGCGGCAATAAATCGATCTCCGTTTCTTGTCCCGCGGCCGGGGTTTGAGCATTCGCGTCGATGTAGTTGTCAGGTACGGTGGCAGTAGCAGGTGGAACATCGATCTGTACGGTTTCGGCGCCAGCGGGTATTGCCCCAGGGAGTGTTCTCCACACGCCTACAGCAGTTACTACCAGGGCAGCCAGCGCCAGTACGGCAATGCCAGCTGCCAGCCATCGCCAGGCGGTGCTTTCCGGACGGCCGCCTGCAACTTCCCGCGCGGCCCGTTTGGCGAGCTGCCCGTTTACCGAGGTGGTCTCGCGCGAATAGGCACCGAGCAAGGCACGATCGCAGATGACGTTGAGCAGTCGCGGTATGCCATGTGCTGAACGATGGATAATCGATGTCGCGGCCCGATTGAATATCTCAGTGTGTCCACCGGCAACCTGGATTCTGTGAGCGATATAGGATCGCGTCTCATCAGGGCTGAGCGGTTCGAGGTGATAGCGACCCGTTACTCTCTGGGCCAGTTGCCGAAGGTCGGTACGCGCCAGCAGTTCTCGTAACTCAGGCTGGCCGATCAGGATAATCTGCAGCAGTTTTTGTTTTGCCGTCTCCAGGTTGGTCAACAGCCGAATCTGTTCGAGAACATCGGGACTCAGATTCTGGGCCTCGTCCACGATCAGCACCACGCGCCGTCCGGCGGCGTGCGCCTCAAGCAAGCGTCGATTCAGCGCATCGACGATCGCTTTGATGCTGTGCCGCTCGTCGGCAAGCAGCGGTATGTGGAGTTCCTCACAGATTGCCAGCAGAAACTCATGCGGCGTCATCCTCGGGTTGAGAACCAGTGCAACATCCGTTTCGTCAGGAAGCTGTTCCAGCAAGCTGCGAACGATCGTGGTCTTGCCTGTGCCTACTTCGCCGGTGAGCTGTATGAAGCCGCCGCTCTCCGTTACGCCATACAAGAGGTGAGCGAGACCCTCGGCATGGCGCTCGCTCAGAAAGAGGTAGCGCGGATCCGGTGTGATAGCGAATGGCTTCTCGTGTAACCCGAAGAAACTTGTATACATTGCTCTTGGTGGCGCTTGTGAATGATCTCTGGGAGGCGGACCAGATGATGCCCTACCTGTGTCGCCGCTGTATAGCCGTGTTCCCTCCCCGGACCAGCGCATCATCGCCAAATCGGGTCCTTATCGACTCCACTGTGTCGCCCAGCTCACTGCCGGCGGGAGCGTTGTCAAACAGTTTGAGTTGGGTGGCGGGACTGAGACCCGAGCCGCCAACACCCAACAAGCGGAGGTAGGCGCCGGGGTTGTCCGCCAGCCAGATGTCGAGAAGATCGACCGCTATGTGCGTCATGGAATCCGTATCGCTGACCGGTGGCGTGACGTGTCGCTGACGCGTATAGGTGGAAAAGTCATCACGCCTGATCTTGATGGCTATGACCGAAGCCTGGAGATCTTTTTTTGCCATCCGCTCGCAGACACGCGCCGCTTGTTCAGCCAGCACTGTGATCAGGCTGCCGCGCTCGCAGATATCGGTATCGAAGGTTTCCTCGCCGCTAATGCTCTGGTCGGCCCGGTGTGTGCACACGGGGCGATCGTCGATACCGGAGGCTCGCAAGCGCATGCGATCCGTATAGCGACCGAAGACGCGCCGCAATTTCTTGTCAGGCGCGAGACGTAGTTGTTCGAGGGTATGGATGCCAACCGCTTCCAGCCTGTCTCCCGTCCTGGCGCCGATCCCCCCGATCGCCCGGACTGGCAACGGATCGAGTGTCGCGCGGATATTCCGGCCGGTCAGTTCGCACAGGCCGTCCGGTTTGTCGAGATCCGACGCGATTTTGGCGACCAGCTTGTTCGACGCCACGCCGACCGATGCGGTCAGCCCGGTCGTTTCGCGTATTCGCATTTTGATGTTCTGCGCCAGCTCGCGGGGTGTTCCGAACAGGGAAAGACTGGCGGTGACATCGAGATAAGCCTCGTCCAGAGAGAGGCCTTCTATTTCGGGCGTAAACTCGGCGAAAACTGAAAAAATCTGCCGCGAGACATCCTTGTAAACAGACATCCTCGGGTGAATGCAGACCGCCTGCGGGCAACGGCGCGTTGCCTCCGCCATCGGCATCGCGGAGTGAATGCCGAACTTTCTTGCTTCATAGCTACACGCGGCGACGACACCCCTGGGTCCCGTCCCGCCTACCAGGACAGGCTGCCCTTCATATTCCGGAGTATCGCGCTGCTCGACCGACGCAAAAAATGCATCCATGTCGACATGGAGGATGCAGCGTTCGACGCCCGACCCTGTAGTCACGATAACCAGGCGTGTGCGCTTGCCGCTACTTGACCGTCACTGTTATTTTTTCGGAATAGACCGGTGGGTCATGCGGTACATGGTTCATGTCGCCGAGCAGGAGCTGCAGACTGTGTTCGCCTGGTGACAGCTCGACCGAGACTTCGGTCTGTCCACCACCAAAATGCACATGCTGTGCGTCGGCCGGGACCGGTGCATCCCCGGGGGGCAGTTCTGCGTCGATGATCAGGTGGTGGTGGCCGGTATTGGCCTTGTCGGTACCCGCGGGTGCGACTCCCATGCCACGCAGACCGAACACAACGCGGACAGGACTGGAAACAGTGTCACCATCGGCCGGGGAAATAATGTAAACACCCGCACCCTCAGGCGAAGCGGTGGGTCCGCCTGCAAGCCCGATTGCGGAAAAAAGTAGTGAAACTACAAAAACTACACTGCGAATCATCGGATGTCTCCTTCACGCTCTTGTGTAGCACTGAGTGTAGCAGTCAAAAAAGAGCGCCGGGTCAGAGGCTGAGTGCTGTGACGCCCACGGTGACCACAAAGGTCAGCAGAAGACTAATGAAGTAGAACAGGATCAGGCTGAAGTATTTCACGATCGTCAGCCATCGGCTTTGTTCATAGACGACACGCATTGCGCGATACAGGTAATAGAAAATGTAGATGCTGATGACTGCCGTCATCAGCTGTGAGGGTGCTGCGGGCAATTCCGCCCAGTCGACAAACCAGCCGGTGAGAATCGTCAGGGTCGTCAGCAGGTAAAAGAACGAGTGGTAATGAACGAGGAACAACAGGTGCTCGACAAAGTAGCGGCCCGTAAACAGGTAAATGAGCTTCATGAACACAGCCAGCAGGGGGACGAGGAAAAACATCATCGCCGGCAGGTTCTCAATCAATGCACGGGTAAACCCGACACCCTTGTCCACTACTATCTTTTGACAGGCCTGTCGAACACGGTCTTCGGTGAAAAATGCTTCAAACCACGTCCAGCCCTCGGGAATACTTATGTCTATGTCTTCGCAGGGGCCCTCTTTGGTAGTTTTTTCATCGCCATCTGCTGGTCTTGCTTCCGAATCGGATGAGTCCGTAGCTCTACCTTCGCCGGTGTCATCCGAATTGCCGATATTGATGCTAAAGCCGTGAATCGATTCTTCGTTGCCATCTGCAGGGCTTGCTTCCGACCCGGAGGGGCTCGGTGCCTCATGTTCGAAGGCGACGTTCGGACCACCGATCCTGAGATTAAAGCCTGAGCCCGAATCCTCGTCGCCCATGGGCTCTTCCACACTGACCACCGTCTCCTCATCCATGTCGGCCGACAAGATGAAGCCCCCGTCGATCTCCGTCCGCTGCTGTATCGCGACCAGGAAAAAGAACAACAGGGTGAGGCCGAGAAACAACCTGAGCGGCGCGACATAGCGCGCCTGTCTGCCTTCCAGGTAATCGCGCGTCAGACGACCGGGTCTGAACAACAGCATGGTCAGTGTTCGCCACAGTTTCGAATCCAGCGACACGATGATATCGCTCGCCTCACGGATCATTTCCCACAGTGTGATCATGCGGCTCTTTGTGCGTTGACCACAGATGGCGCAATACTGCCCCGACAATTGTGAGTCGCAATTGGCGCAGGTCTTCAGGGGGCCCGCGCTGGATACCCTGTGGCCGCGATCCATGATCCGGCGGGTAGCAGTGAACATCTCGCGAAGCGGTCGAGTCCCTGCTGGCGCATGCGCTGGGCGTGATTCTTGAAATAGTCATCCAGCGCCGCACGGTCGGTCAGCTCGTACTGGACGGTCCGCTGTGGTTTGCCGGCGGTGTCGGGGTCCTGGCTGGTTCGCACCACCGCGGTCAGAAACCCGGGCAGCCGCAGCATTTCCGAGACATGCTCATCCAGCCACGCATCGAAGGCCTCCTCAATGGAGGGGTCGGGTACGAGGTTGACCTCGTAGGTGACCGGCTCGCCGGTCATGAGGGTGGGGCGGATCCCGTGTCAGGCCCCGGTGGCGAGTTCCTTGTCCGGATTCTCATTCTTTTGTGGTTCTTTCCTGGACGCAGTTTCCTTCTCGACGATAGCCTCGACAGGTTCCGTTGTCACCGTCTCCACCTTTGCATCGGGCTTGCGCCGCGCAAGCTCATCGGGTGCGAAGTCGTCGACGTTGATCAGGTTCATCACTTTTGCGTCCACATCGCGCAGTGTATCGGCCTCTTCAGCGCTGATGATCCCTTCGCTTACCGCCTGCGTCATCTGAGTCTCAAACTCGGGTGCGGTAACGAGACCGTCCTTGACACCCTTGCGCACCTTTTGCTCGATCGGTCGCGCCGCAATCACCAGTTCCATTGCTTCCTGCAGCAATCCCATCGGGTTATTCGGCTCAACAGTCCGGTAGATACCATCACACAGCCGCTCCCTGGATTCGGTCGGGTTGATGATCAGTTCCACCACCCGCCGCGACAGGAGATCGCTGGGTGCGTAGTAAGTGCGGCCCCTGGGGAACATCAACACGCGTAACACGCCGGCGATCCATCTGTTCGGGAAATTCCGCAGAAAACCATGCAGCTGCTCTTGCGCCTTGTAGAGCAGGCTGCGGCAGGCCCACTCGACGATGGGTAAATCCGACGCGTGATGACCCTGGTTCTCATAGTGCTTGAGTACCGTCGAGGCGAGGTAAAGAGTGCTGAGGATGTCGCCGAGTCTCGCCGACAACATTTCCTTCTTCTTCAATGCGCCGCCGAGGGTGAGCATGGCCACGTCCGAAGCCAGTGCGAAGGATGCGCTAAATCGACTGATGTGCTGATAAAATCGTCGTGTGGGTCCGTTTACCGGCACCTTGGCGTAGCGGGCCAGGGTCGAGGCCATGACCAAAGATCGTGCCGCGTTGCTGACCGCGTAGCCGATGTGGCCGACAAGTGCGTGGTCGAAATCATTGAGCGCCCTGACCGGGTCGGTTTCGCGCGCGGCGTTCAGCTCACGCAGGACGAACGGGTGACAGCGCACCGCCCCCTGGCCAAAGATGATCAGGCTGCGTGTCAGAATATTCGCTCCTTCCACCGTGATGCCCACCGGAATCGCGTTGTATCCCACGCCGAGATAATTCTTCGGGCCCATGCAGATGCCCTTGCCGCCGTGTATATCCATCGCGTCGTTGCCGATCACGCGCGCCATCTCCGTCGAGTGATACTTGAGGATGGCGGATGGCACCGCCGGCTTTTCGCCCGCATCGATAGCTGCGGTGGTCACCGATCTCCCGGCGTCGGTGATATAGGTAAAGCCCACGATTCTCGCCAGCGCCTCCTGGATGCCCTCGAAATTACCGATCGGCATGTTGAACTGTTTGCGAATCCGGGCGTAGGCACCGGTCGCCCAGGCCGCGCTCTTGGCGCCACCGAGCGAGTTGGCCGGCAGTGAGATGCTTCTCCCTACCGATAAACATTCAACCAGCATCTTCCAGCCTTGCCCGGCCATTTCCGGGCCGCCGATAATGCTGTCCAGTGGTACGAATACATTCTTGCCCTGGATCGGCCCGTTCTGGAACGGGACCATTAACGGCAGATGACGACGACCGATCACCACACCAGGCGTGGATGCCGGGATGAGGGCCGCCGTGATCCCGTAGTCCTGTTTTTCCCCATCGCCCAGCAAGCCGTCCGGGTCGTACAGCTTGAACGCCAGGCCGACTACCGTCGCAACGGGCGCCAGCGTGATGTAGCGCTTGTCGAAATTGAGCCTGAGCCCGATGATCTCCTCGCCCTCGAACTCACCCTTGCATACGATCCCGGTGTCCGGGATGGAGGCGGCGTCGGAACCGGCACGTGGGGCCGTCAACGCAAAACAGGGGACTTCCTCGCCGGTCGCCAGCTTGCTCAGATAGCGGTCCTTCTGTTCCTCGGTGCCGTACTTGAGCAGCAACTCCGCGGGACCGAGAGAGTTTGGAACGGCAACGATAGACGACGCGGTCTGACTGCGGCTCGCGATCTTCACCAGAACCTGCGAATTGGCGTAGGCTGAAAACTCGAGACCACCGTATTCCTTGGGGATAATCATCGCGAAGAACCCGTTCTTCTTTATAAAATCCCATACGGTCGGCGGCAGGTCGGCGAGTTCGTGACTGATCTCCCACTCGTCGAGCATGCTGCACAGTTCTTCCACCGGCCCGTCGAGAAAAGCCTGTTCCTCTTCGCTCAGTTTCGGGGCGGGGTAGTCGAGCAGCCGGTCCCACTGAGGGTTGCCGGAAAAAAGCTCGCCCTCCCACCAGACGGTCCCCGCTTCCAGCGCCTCGCGCTCGGTGTCCGACATGGATGGGAGCATCTTTTTGTACATTCTGAACATCGGACCGGTAAACCTTGCACGCCTGAGTTCGCCCATGTTGAGAGCCGCAAGCAGGCCGAACGAGGCCCACAGCAGGAGAAGCCAAAGCGCGTGTCCGTCTCCCAGTATCGAGTAGGCGAGAAGCGCCACGCCGATCGACAACGTTACTGTGACAAGACCAGCGCGCTTGTACGCCAGGGTCAGAATGCCGCCGACAAAGAGTAAGAGCCACAGGATTGATGCCATGATGCCCCTCCCGGGGTCCGCCGGAGCACAGGTTCCGGCCCTTTGTGCTAAAGATTTGTCCTGACTATAGCGCAGGAATGCTGTGGTGCGCCAAAATCCGGGTAGAAAAAGAAAAGACCCTGCCCGGCGGACAAGGCCTCTTCGTGCAATCAGCGGTGGGGTTCAGAGTAAATCGGCGACGCCATCTCTTTCTTCGAGCAATTCGGCATGTGTCGCGTCCATTTTCGCGCGACCGAATTCGTCTATATCCAGCCCCTGCACGATCTCGTAGTTACCACCCGAACAACGCACCGGGTATGAGTAGATCACGCCCTCAGGTATTCCATAACTGCCATCCGAGGGGATCGCCATGCTGACCCAGTCATCACCTGGCGTACCGAGGGCCCAGTCGCGGATGTGATCGATGGCCGACGATGCGGCGGAGGCAGCGGATGAAGCTCCGCGCGCCTTGATGATGGCGGCGCCGCGCTGCTGCACTGTCGGGATAAAGTCGTCGGCAAACCAGCTGCGATCGACCAGGTCCATAGCCGGCTTGCCATCAACCAGTGTGTGGGAGAGATCGGGATACTGGGTTGCCGAGTGGTTGCCCCAGATAATCATCCTGCTGATCTGCGACACCGGTGCGGCGGTTTTCCCGGCAAGCTGGCTGATGGCGCGATTGTGGTCCAGCCTCGTCATGGCGGTGAAATTTCGCGGATCAAGGTCCGGTGCATTCGAGCGTGCGATGAGGGCGTTCGTGTTGGCTGGATTGCCGACCACCAGAACCCGGACATCCCGGGACGCATGATCGTTCATTGCCTTGCCCTGGACCGAGAAGATCTCCGCATTGGCCAGCAACAGATCCTTACGCTCCATACCCGGGCCGCGGGGTCGGGCACCGACCAACAGTGCATAGTCGGTACCTTCAAAGGCGGTATCGGGATCGTCGGTGGAGACGACGTCTGCCAGCGTCGCGAAGGCGCAATCCCGCAACTCCATCTCAACGCCCTGCAGGGCACCCAGCGCTGGAGGAATCTCAAGAAGTTGTAGGAAAACGGGCTGGTCTTCCCCAAGTAGCTGACCGGATGCGATCCGGAAGGCGAGCTGATAACCGATCTGACCGGCGGCGCCGGTGATGGCGACTCTGACAGGCTGCTTCATTGTTGAATCCTCTTTTGCGCCTCTTTGATGGAATACGGCGTATGCCGTCGAGCGGGTAAGCAATCCATTTTATCAGGATGTAAGCGGCGGCGGGATGGCCTGAGGGCTCTGAACACCCATATTTGGCCATCTTTTTGGGAGATTCTTTTCCGATGGGGTTGCAATTAGGGGAGTTGGTGTTATAGTTATCTACAACACTACTTCACCAAAGAGAACAAAATGCAGGCACAACGGTTCTCCCAAGGGGCGATAGTCATGCATATCGACACAAGCAAAGTCAGAAAGTCAATTTCTCTAGTCTGGATGATCGGCGCACTTTTGCTGATTCTGTTCGCGGCTCGCACGGGTGATGCATTTGTATTGACCAGTGCGTCATCGATTGACGCCGGGTCGTCACCTGCTATCGCGGTGACGACTTCTAATGACCATAGCCAGACAGCCGGGCAACGCCTCGACTGAGAGCAATTCTTATGGATCCAAACTGGAACGATAACCAGCCGATTTATCGGCAACTCCGTGACCGCGTGGTGCGGATGATTCTCGAGGGCGTCATCGTCGACGGGGACGCATTGCCGTCGGTGAGAAATGTTGCCGCTGAATATCGCGTCAACCCGTTGACCGTTCTCAAGGGATACCAGGAGCTCGTGGAGGAAGGACTCGTCGAGAAGAAGAGAGGACGTGGGATGTTCGTACTTGACGGCGCAAGAAGGAACCTTCTCGAGGTCGAGCGTGAGCAGTTTACAGAGGAAGAGTGGCCGCTCATCGTCGCGAAGATTGGCAGGCTGGGGCTCGACGTTGACGATCTTTTTGCCGTGGCCAGGGCGAGCCTGGCGGATTCCGGGAGTAAGGAATCATGAGCGCCCTGATTCGAGCAAAAAATCTCACCAAGAGCTATGGCAGCCACCGCGCGCTAGACAATGCGAGCTTCGAAATTCCCAAAGGCAGAATCGTTGGACTGATCGGCCCCAATGGCGCCGGCAAAACGACTGCCTTGAAGGCTGTGCTCGGACTGACGTCTTTTGAGGGCGACCTAGAGGTGTTGGGGCGCGATCCGCGCCGTGAACGCCACCACATCATGCAGGAGGTTTGTTTTATCGCGGATGTCGCAGTCTTGCCACGTTGGCTCAAGGTAAGCCGGGCGCTGGATTTGATGGAAAATTTGCATCCGCGTTTCAGTCGAGAGAAGGCCGAGGCGTTCATCTCGAAGACCAATATTCGAATGAACAGCAAGGTGCGGGAGCTATCCAAGGGCATGGTCACTCAGTTGCACCTCGCGCTGGTGATGGCCATCGACGCGCGCCTGCTTATCCTCGATGAGCCGACCCTCGGACTCGACATCATCTACCGCAAGGAATTCTATTCGGCCCTGCTGAATGACTACTTCGACGAGGACCGGACCATCCTTGTGACGACACACCAGGTGGAAGAGATCGAACGCATCCTGACCGACATCCTGTTTATCAACGACGGCCGCATCGTCCTCGATGAATCCATGGAGTCACTGCGAGATCGCTTCATGGAGGTTGCCGTGGTGCCCGACCGGGCGGACGAAGCCCGTGCGCTCAATCCGATATTCGAACATGGTGTTCTCGGCAGACGCGTGTTTCTGTTTGAAGGCCAGAACCGCGATCGGCTGGAATCACTGGGCGAGTCACGAGTCCCCGGTATCGCGGACCTCTTCGTGGCCAAGATCAAGGGGGCAGCGGCATGAACGCGATCAAGATCCTGTTGCAACGCGAGATGTGGGAAAACCGTTCGATCACGATGGCGCCGCTGGCGGCGTCAGGCCTGTATATTCTTGTGGCCTTGCTGGCTGTCGCGGGTGCGATCACCGTTCAGGTTAACGACTACGGGGTCGATTTCCACGATTTCGCGCGCAGCCTCGATTCGGCGAATGCTGGCGCCGTGGCGCAGATCGCCCTCACTTCGCTGGCTGTCACATTCAACATGCTGATGTTGGTTGTGAGCCTTTTTTATCTGCTCGATTCGCTCTACGCGGATCGCAAAGACAAGACGATTCTTTTCTGGAAATCGTTGCCGGTATCCGATGTGAAGATCGTTGCTTCAAAGTTACTGACCGCCGCAGTCCTGATACCCGCTGTGACGCTTGTAATCTTCTTTGTCACGTCGGTCGTCGTGTACCTGATCGTCGGAACCACGCTGGCGTTGGCGGGCGGCAGCAGCGTCCTGGCCGCCGGTCCGGGAGCGATACTGGCAACGACTATCACCGTCCTGTACGCGTTTATCGTTCAGGCAATCTGGTATCTGCCACTGTTTACATGGCTCTTGCTGGTCTCCGCCTGGTCGCGGAAGGCGACGCTGTTATGGGCAATCCTGCCGCTGTGGGGCGTGGCGGCCCTCGAGGCGATGATCTTCCATACCGACCGATTCGCCAGTTTGCTGGGTGAAAGGATCGTCGGTGTTTTGCCACTCGCGTTTCGTGATGTGCCTGATGAGGTGATCTGGGAGTACGACGGCCCCCACGCAAGTCTGAATATTGAAGGACACGACAGCATCACACAGCTCATCGATCCCGGCTCCCTGTTGGCGAGCCCGGGTCTGTGGGGCGGGATCATCGTCGCAGTCGTACTTTTTGCCGGCGCTGTTTGGCTCAGACGCTACCGCGACGACTCGTGATCCAGGGAACCTCAGATCTATTCTGACAGCGGAGAGAGAAATGAAGTTGATTGCACTGAGCGTATTCCTGATGACCGTCGTGTTCGGCACTGGCTGCGTCATCGTCGTTGATGGCACAGACGATTCACCCGACGCTCACTGGATTGGCAGTTATGACAGCGACTCGGACGCCAGGCGTGAGTCGAACGATCTGCTCGCCAGGAAAGTCAGCGAACGGCTGGCACAGGAGACAAACTTCGATGTCGAGGATATTTCTGTATCGGCATCAAACAAGGTCATTACTTTGCACGGTCGCCTGTACGATGTGGCGTCGCTGGAGCAAGCTGTCCATATAGCGGGAGACGTCGATGGTGTGGAGCGGGTCGTTTCGAGGATCACACTCGATGTCCGTGGCAGCTGAGCGAGCGGAATAGCGGCGCATGATGCGCCTGGATTACCACGGCAAACGACCTCAGATTTGACATGGGCTGAATACATGGCACCTTTCAAGGGAACCCGCCGTATTTCGAGCCGTGACATGTTTTCATCCCTGAATATTCCTGTCTTACGAGCACAGGCTTTTGCAACGCTCTGCGTGCTCTTGTTCGCATGCCCCGCCGGCGCGCAGTCGACCGACACCCCTGTTCAGGAAGTCATCGGCGATGTGGTCGTGTCCGGGATTGCGGAGACCCGATTCAATCCAACTCACGGCACAGTTTTTTTCACCGTTAGCGGCGCGAGCTTTCCGATCGAGGCCCGTGATGTCGCCGTCCTGATCAACGAAGATCAGTTGCCGCCTGCGACGCTGTCGTTATCGCGCAGGATTATCGCCGCGAGTTTTGCGATGCCCCAGGGCATGAATGAAGTTGTCTTGCGGGCCTGGGATAACCAGGGCCGGATGATGACGGCCGATACAATCGTGTGGGCTGGGGATCTCACCATCCTGGTGGATGTAGTCGACATGCTGGGCGAACCGGTAGACGGCGCAGTCATCACGGCGAGACTGGCCAACCAACGTTCGGTCCACGCAACGATGACGGCGCACGGCGGTTCAGCAGAATTCGTCAATCTGCCCGACGAAAGCATAGTAATCGAGGCGACAAATGCGGACGGTCGATCCGCCACCGTTACGCTGCCGGCCAGCGAACGTCGTGCTCTCCTGACCTTGCGTTAATCAGCGCTCTCCTTGCCGATCCTGTACTTTCTGAGATAGCCGCGAAACTGGTGATAACTGAGACCCAGGGATTTGGCGGCACGACCCTGGTGATATTCATTTTCCACCAGCGCGCGGGTCACGAGTCGTGTTTCCAGGGCCGCGACCTCGGATTTCAGATCTGGCGGACCTGAGAGAGAGGGAGAAACGACCGTATCGTCTGTGGGTCCCGCGTCCAAACGGTACGGCGAGTCGAATGGATCGAACTGAATTGAGCGCACGGGTTGTTCGGGCGGATCGGCTTTGTAGACGGATCGCTCGACCGTGTTCTTGAGTTCCCGGACATTGCCCGGCCAGCTGTATTCGAGCAGCAGTTTTTCCGCTTCGCCCGAGAAGCCCGCGAAAAGGCTGCGACCCAGTTCACTCGTCATGTTGACGGCAAAGTGCTCGGCAAGCAGGAGTATGTCTTCACGTCGGGCCCGCAACGGTGGTGCGGTGATCACATCGAACGCCAGTCGGTCGAGCAGGTCCGCCCTGAAAAGGCCGTCCCTGGTCAGGCTGTTCAGATCCTTGTTCGTCGCACCGACAATGCGCGCATCGGCGTTGAGCGTCTTTGAGCCGCCGACCCGTTCGTACTCGCCGTATTCAATCACGCGCAGAATCTTGTCTTGCATCCTCAGGGGTATGGTCGCGAGTTCATCGAGAAACAGTGTCCCGCCCTGGGCGCGTTCGAATCGGCCGATATGACGACTGCTTGCGCCGGTAAACGCGCCGGCCTCGTGACCAAACAGCTCCGATTCGAGAAGACTCTCAGTCAGCGCCGCGCAATTAAGCTTTACAAGCGGATGATCCCAGCGCGGAGAAAGATAGTGCAGCCGCCCGGCGATCAATTCCTTGCCGGTACCGCGTTCGCCGATAACGAGAACCGGTCGATCCAGGGGCGCGGCACGGGACACGTGTTCGAGCATCGCCAGGAAGGCCGGTGATTCTCCGATGATCGCTTGGGGATTCATTTCTCTCAACTATGTTGGTAAAAAAGATAATAAACTAGTCAAATACACTACATATTCTAGCGAAAAACACCACAATGTTGAAAGAGTAATTGCAATCCACATGAATTTTTCCCGTAAATACAATGAGTCAACAAAAATCCTTTGGTTGGCACGATTCCTGCCTCTATGAAAGTAGGCACACACATTTCAGGAGGCCCCGGAACATGGGCATCTTTTCTCGCTTTTCAGACATCGTAAATTCAAACATCAACGCCATGCTGGACAAGGCGGAGGATCCCGAAAAGATCGTCCGTTTGATGATCCAGGAAATGGAAGACACGCTGGTCGAGGTACGCACGGCGGCGGCCCGGTCGATCGCCGATCGCAAGGAACTCGACCGCAAGCTTGCCGCGGTCGAAAGGGATCGCGACCAGTGGGATCAGAAGGCCGAGCTGGCCGTGCGCAAGGGTCGCGACGACCTGGCGCGTGCCGCATTGGCCGAAAGTGCCCGCGTCCGGGAAAGGGTCGAACTGCTCAGGAAGCAGCATGGCCAGGTGGACCAGGGGCTGAAACGGCTGAAGGAAGATATTCAGAAACTGGAAGAGAAACTTTCAGACGCCAAGATGCGGCAGAAGGCGTTGATCATGCGTCATACAACCGCCACAAAACGTCTCGACGTTCGCAAGTACACTCATGAAGACCGCATCGACGATGCACTCGTGAGGTTCGAACAGTTCGAGCGTAAGATGGAATACGTCGAAGGCCGCGTCGAAGCCTATGACCTGAGCGAGAAAAAGGACCTGCGCCGCGAGTTCGATTCGCTTGAGTCGGCGGAATCAGTTCAGGAGGCTCTCGACGACCTCAAGAAGCGACTCGGTAGCGACAATGAGAAAAAGCAGGCCTGACGGAAGTAAGCAATGAGTCAACTTCCAATGATCATCGGCATCATCATGGTCTCAGTGGTAGTACCCCTGGTGGTTGTACTTCACTACGTGACCAAATGGAAAGATGCCAAGGGCCTGTCCCGTGAAGACGAGAAGATGATCGAGGACATCTGGGAAAGTGCTCAGAAGATGGAGAGTCGCATCAACGCCCTGGAAACCATCCTCGACGAGCGGGCAGAGGACTGGAGGAGAAAGGTATGAGGCGCTATGCGTACGAGGGGCTCGTCCTCCCGTTGGTGAGTCTCTACAGGGACACGGAGAGAGGCATGATCTTTGGCGTTTGCGCCGGGATCGGCGACCGTTTTGGCTGGAATCTTACGACGATCCGTGTGATTGCCGTACTTGCATTGATCCTGTTCCCGGGTACGCTTCTCATTTACCTGACCGCCGGTATATTGCTTCCCGCAAAGCGCCTGACATATCACGGCTCGCGGGAACGCAGACTCTGGGAGCGCAGCTCATACGCCAGGGCGGGGGGTCGACGACGGTGAACGAACCGGGGAAAGAAAACGGGCCGCGCAGGCTCTACAGGGATA